>Ga0153928_1000762_pt1 | contig 15269 bp, 8 predicted proteins | sample TSNJ012MetaG_FD_106656 | JGI IMG/M metagenome (GOLD analysis project Ga0153928, IMG submission 106656) | Attine ant fungus gardens microbial communities from New Jersey, USA - TSNJ012 MetaG | ecosystem: Host-associated > Fungi > Mycelium > Unclassified | place: USA: New Jersey, Wharton State... | reverse complement strand
CTACTACAGTGGCTGTACCCTAGAGTCCCATGGTCACATGTCCTTTTCCAGAATGTTCTGTGATCACCTGACCTTGTCACATGATTTGGCTTACTGAGTCCTACTCTATTTATACTCCTACTCTATTGTATGCCTTAAGGTTTTGCATCAGGTGTTCAAATGCATGGGAGACTTTTTCCTGCTTGGGGTTCTCATAACATACACATTTACTTCCACTCAGTGTGTAACAGCCCCTCCACTATTGTTTGTTCCATCTACATTTCTGACCACTACTGGTCTTTCTAACCTCTGCAGCTTAAACCCATGTTTGTTATGAGAGCCCCAAGAAGGAAACAGTCTCCCATGCATTTAAACACTTAATCCAAAGTCTCAAGCCATACAATGGGGTCAAGGAATAAATAGTGTGGGAACTTAGGTAACCAAATCATGTAACAAGGTCAAGTGACCATAGAATATTCTAGAAGAACATGTGATCATGGACTAGTAGTAGTACAGCCACTGTAAAACAGTATAAGTAGTAGTCTAATCCAAGGAAGAACTCCATCGAGTTCTTCTTGAACATCCACCTAGGGTGATCACTCAGAGCATTTACTACCTATCGATAACAACGTTTTGCTGCCATCCTTTTGTCTATGAACATTCTTGTCATACCACCATCCAAGAGTGCTTTCACCGTCATGCCTTCATATATGTCTACCTTCTCTATCCCTATATTTAGCCATACTTCTCTTAACATTTTGAGCATTCTCCTGATGTCTCTTTGCATATCCTCCCCTTTTGCTATGCCTTTCGGGATTTCTTTCCACACGCTACTTTGCTGTGCTTCTCCCTTTTCTGGATACACTGTTATTCTCCAATCCTACCATGGCTGCTTCTTTCCTGTCCCACATTCTGGACACAAAATTTTCTTCCTATCTTTCTCTAGTATTCTCTTGACTGTGTTCTTCCTTCCACATTGACTACACTTTACGTCAACTGCCCCTCTCTCTCCTGTTGTATCCCTTCTCCATTTCCATGCCTTGAGGCAACTGTCACACCATATATTTCTTAATTGCTCACCAGAGATGAACCCTTGCCCTTGGTTTTTATGTATCTTGGTGCCTTTGTAGTCACACCCTCTGCACTCCACAAATGTTACAACTTCCCATTTGGTCATCCATCCTTTCCACTCCAGTGTTACACTTCTTGGGGGCATTTCCCATGTGCCACTGTGTTCTTGCACCTTTCTCCATAAGGAGCATGCCAGTTTTTCCTCCTGCTGTGCCTTTTGCAGACTGACTGCATGCACCACTTTCTCACTTCTCCTTTCCTTCTCCACTTTAATATTTGGACACTCCCACTTGTAGTGTCCCATTCTCCAATATCTAAAACATTGCACCCCTTCCTCCACTGTCTCCTGTTTCCTTACTTTCACTTCCTCCCTCATCCTACACTGCATTACCCTGCTCGCTATCACCTCAAATTTATTCTAGGGAATTGATTTCCCCTTTTCCTTTTTCTTCTTGTTCCTGCAGTTATGGGCCAGGTGCCCAAACTTTTTACAACATCAACATATTCTTCCCCCTCTTCCTTCTAATTCTGCCCTTAGTTTAGCAAGGGTGCACTTTTGGTTGAGCAAGTTGCTCATGAGGGAATTGTATTGTGATTGAGACATTGTGTTGGCACCTCAGTGGTATGGAGTGAATGGTTGATCTTTACTAAGTATATTACATCTGCTGGGGCACAAGATCTTCACCCAGCCAGAGTCCTACTGCCCTACTTGCTACTGCTCTAATACTATGGTTATACTATCACCCCAAGGAGGGGATCTCTAACCTAAACACCTTCCTAAGGATACAGCATTACTCCTCTGCATGTACAGCCCACAATGGGACTTCAGCACAAGGTTTATAAAGTGAAAGGAGTACAAGTAAACTACTGGGCACCGCTCAATTGTAAGGTCAGGTCTTAGACACAATATCTGAGCTTGGTACTGTGCTTCCACTGTCAATCCCTAACTGATTGACAAGTCCCCTTAAGCCAAGGGCCCGGCTATGTATGGAGGTGACTAGTGATCATGATGATCACCAGTTGAGGGTCAAGATAGTTATGAGAATAAGGATGAGCAAGGTCCAAGGTGGACAGTGCTCTGGATATGGAATTGAGTTCTAGTATAAGGACTTAGATAGTGATGTCTTAGAACCACTCCTAGTCTGAGTTGACAAAGAGAACCCGATAGAGTTCTTATTTGATTATGGTATACTACTTATACACCTCCTGTGTTTACTTCTATTTATAAACTCCCATGCATCTCTTTTAGTCATTCTATCTCATACATCCACTGATTTCCTAATTAAAAGAAAAGAAAAAGAAAAAGAAAATAAATAATGACTTAGCCGTTTTTGGCTGTGTCATGACAGAAAGAACAAATGTGGAAGAAAGACCTAGATCACTAAGTGCATGACTTATCCATAACAAACTTTATGAGCCACTGAGCACATATTATGGTGTCACTAGCATCAAAATATACTATCAGATCTAGTAAGGCTTTCAATAGCACTGCAGGATAGTCTGCTTGGGTGACTGGATATGGAAAAAACTTGTTGATATGAGCTCAAATAAGTATTAGTTGTTTTTATGATCATCAAAAACTCAATTCATTATGGGATCTATAGGTTGATAATGCAGTAGGCTGGACTTATCTACAAATCTTGCTAAGATTCTCCAATCTGTTTTAGGACCTCTGCATAGAGGTGGTAATCAATCAGATGAAGAGATGTCCAGCATGTTCTACCAATGCATATGTAAAAATTATAGGACAAAGGAGGCATAAAATAAGACAGAGCAAAAGCAGCGATAGCAGAAACATATTCCATCTATCAGGGACTCTTAATTTCCAATTCCTTGATATACACTTACATGAGCACTACTAGTGAGATGGAGAAACCTGCTACAGCAGAGGTAAAATATACAGGTAATAGTAGCGCTGAGGTGATGAGAATGATTGAAGGTAATAAACATAGACAACATTGGAAAGAGTGTTCAAATAATGAATTCAAAGCTGAACTATCTCTGAACTTATTCTCTTTGATAATGCTCTTGACTTGAGGAGTAGCACTTTCTTATAGGCTAACATCCACTTAGGGGATCTTGTTTATTATACCAAAAAAAGCAAGTCGGAACATTACACCTAGAAACTTAACTTGATTGTTTCTATGCTCTATTGTCAAAGGAGAACAAGTGCATTCTCTTGAAATATCATGTTGGAATGAAGATGACTCAGAACAGGCTTGAAATTCTTCAGCTACTCTATTGTACTCCTGATTTATGTATCCAGGACCTGTAAATCACTGCTATATGCCTATAATTATATTTGGATAGAAAATCTATATATTGACAGCTATCAAGTCTGTACCTCAGCTACAATTGGGAGCTGAAATCCTAGCACTGCATCCACAAATTCCACTGTAAAGTTTGCTGAGGGATTGTGAGCATACCATAAGCAATCAATATAAGAATTAACTCACATTTTGTTTTCTTCTGTGATTCCAAGACCAGGTGTTTTCATAGGACATTAAACTCAATCCTGGTATTGAACAAGAGATTTCTCTCTGGAGTATGCCCAAGAGTGAAGATTTTCTGCCATTGGGATTCTTTGTGGATCTCAATATTCAGTTTACTTCCTTTCTTGACAATCCTGCATCACATGAATGTATAAAGCTTCTTGGGCATTTGAAGGATTGACTTACCATCCTTGGGCTAGCTCCAGACTCTGTTCCCCTCTATTCTTATTGTCAAATTTCTTCTTGATATTTTGGGAAGGAGTACTGGTCTTGTAGCTGATAATGAGTAGATGGTCAAATCTATTATCCAGTCTTCCAATAAATCCTAAGTGCAATTAAGCCTACTGATGGATGGTATCAATGAATGAAGTCATACTTACTGAGAAATCAGACAGTTTGTGCTATATTTGGTTCAGCTCATATTGCCATTGTTTGAACTAGAGTGAGTAGGAAAAAATGCTGTGAGTACAGGATGATAAGAAGCATGAGATTGTGACACTGCCTCATGACCTGAACTGGGTGGGAATGTGACAATCAGTGTCTAGACATGTGAAGAGCATGGGTGGAAGCAACTTTTTTTATCTAGAAGCTATTATTGCTATACTGTATTTGTTTTGTGTAGACCTGTTCCTGTTTTTGAAAGGAAAAGCACATGTTTATATGGATTACAAAAGAACAAAGTCAACATAAATCAATATCAAAACCAGATCAAATATCAATTCAGCTACAGTACAACCAATAACATACAATGAATACAAAGTGTGTATCTTGAAACATCTATATGCACAATGTTGAAAATCTCCTTTGCTGAATACTAAATGTCAACATGAACATATGTAAGAATGATAGAGGATAATACACTTACTTATGAATATGATGGCAAGAGTGATATCCTACCTAGCATTTTTCACCTGCTGGAGACTTGGTGTTGGGGTGTTTGTGGATGGGAGAGGAACATGTATCAGCTGTTAGATTTAATCATATCACAAATGGCCACTTACTGATTTGTGAGTTGATGATTTAATAATCAAAAGGCTTAAAAAAGTGAAGTTTAGACAGTAGCAAAAGATGTTGTTAAGTCTGAGGTTTATCCTTAGACTTAAAGTCCTTAAATACATAATTGTGGTGGTCTGTGCACAAGGACAGCCTACCACATGATCACTACCTATTGTTCTACATATAGGAGTGCTATTGTTCTTGAAATAGAGATAACCTAACCATCTTAGGGTAGTCCTTTGTTCTATTCAAGGACAAATGATAATCTATGGGTAAAGATCAATGCCATGTACAAACATTGAGGACCTTGTATCTCCATGGGTTCTTATTGCCTTGGGGTCTATTTATAGCCAAAAGAAGTGCATTGAAGAGAGCTTCACAATAGTTATTGAAGCTAACAATTATGTCAAGCAGTTCCCAAGATATCAGTGATTTAGTGTCTGGTGACTTGATGATCACCAACTGATCTGCTGATAACTTGGTGAATACTGATTGCATTGAGATGTTTTTGGTACCATCTGAAAGGTCTTTTTAAGGGCTTTCAGTGGTCATTTAGATTGTTAAAATTGGTTGAGTATTCCCAAAGTTATGGTCCAAATGAAGTTTGTGATAGCATTTCAGATAATACTAAATCAAAATTTAAATCTTTTATTGGAAGAGAAGCAAATATATATCTACTAGTCTTCCTTAATAGTTGAAGGTTTTCCAAATTGGATAGCCATTGAATGGTCTAGATTGAAGCAAATCATCTAGATCCTCACATGATTGAGTACCTTGTATTTGTTCTTCTCATACTTTGACTTAAAGGTAGATACATGATGAAGGTTGAGATCTGTTGCAATACTGCAAAAGGGATAAGGACCAATAGTAGATAAACTGATGATACATACTGGATAGCAAGTCCTGTGTAAAGCCAACTTTTGTCTTTTTTCCATCTTCTTACTGGGACAGCATAGATGCTTATAAGAATATAAGCTTGGTAGAGCTCCATAGATTTCCAATCATCAATTAGGGCATTTGCAGCTGAATGCTTAGCAAAGTGCATTGCAATTGGGTATATTTCTGACTTACCCACATAATATCTTGAAGAGATCACATAAACTGATGAGAAAAAGATCAGAATAAATTGAGAGTGGTATTGAACTGGATCTTACCAATAGTAAACAGGAAGGGATATCTAGCAAAAGTAGAAGCCAGAGTATGCAAGATAGGATCTAGTTAAGAGATGAAGGGCTATTCATGACCAATAAGAGTTGTTTTTGACAAGTTTGGAGAACCTACATTAACACATTGATAAAATCTATTATGAAGTTGAGTTCTGTAAGAGGAAAAATCACAAAATAGTGTGCAATAAATACATACATATTAAATAGTTTTTGAACATCATCTGGATTGACAAGTCTGTGCACCAGAATCTCAGGCAGACTGTGTTGTTTGATAAGCATTGCTCAATAGTGTAGGTTGAAGGCAGGGCCTGAATCACATCAATGGTATACTCAATTATGATGCCAAAGCATAGCTTTCTGGCATGAAGTACATTTTGTTCACTACTCCCTTGAAGCAAGGCAACTGGTTAGGTGGTTGTGAGAAGTGGTCACTATAGCATAAACATACAACATTATCATTGTTCAGATCTTTATCATCAGTGATGTTCATATCTCATACTTGATCCCTCTTCTATAAGAGGAATGTACAGTCCCTAACTACTCTAATATTAGTGAAGAGAGTAGACTTAAGTTGGAATAAATGAATAGCCCAGGAGTTCCAATCAATGTTGGAGTAAGGTATTCTACCATACATCCACTAGTATATATATCTATACTAGGCAGTCTATGTGTATTGCCATGCAATCAGGTGTACTACACATTGATAACTAGATTACTATAAAAGGCAACCTAGTACTGATGGGAAGATGAGAACCAGATGGAAAGGTTATAGAAAAGGTGGCTAGACAGATCACATAGTGAATTAGGTAACACTCACCTATACTGTGCATGCTAAGCCCTCCTAGATATGACTACCAAAGCATCCCCTTATATCTTCCCCTTGATATGGTTGTTATCAATGCTCAATTTGGCAATCAGTTCCAGTGGTAGATGCATATCTAGGGGAGTATTCTGTAATTTCTGTTTTACTGTTATCACCATCCCTCTCCAGTTCTTCATCTGCAAACTCAATGTTGGGTGTATTGGAGACACAGTCAGACTCCACTTCTTTCATATTTCAAAGCTTGGTAAATATATTCAGACCTACTGAGCTACCAGTGTCACAAACACTCAACTGAAGATGATCCAACCAAGACAAAACATTACATTTGTTCTGGTCAGAAGAGGAGGTTGCCATTTGGTAAGAGACAATAGACAGAGGGGTGGCAAGATAAGGGTTATGGAGCTGCCAAGGTATCAGAAATGGTAAAAGTGATACCAATACACAAACAACAAACCTGCTTGAGAAGGGATTCAATTATTGTATCCTTCTATCTGATTTGTGCTAGTAAATATTCACATTTGCTAAAAGTAGTATCCAATCATAAATGAGGGTCCAGTAGAGTTAGAACAGTATCTAAAGAGATGAAAGAAGAGATGGAAGAAGGAGATACAAAAGATAAAGTTCTGTGAAATTGTAGTATCCTGGTAAAGAGATGACAAAGAAACCCTAGGTATAATTGGCCTTTCCAAGTTGAAAAGCAATACTTGCAGATGGTCTGACTCAGACAGCAGTAAATTGCCAGCAAATCCAGCAACTGATTAAAAGAAAAAGATCTGGAAACAGGACTGATCTCTACTCAGTTTGGTACTGTCTATGGCTTGTGACCTTGTCATGAGTTGCCTTGACTATGACAATAAGCTATAAATAGAATGAACATGGACTGGAGTCAAACTGGTAGCTGATGGATAGCTTGTAGTTTAAATGAGAACAAATACTGTACTTGTATATATAATAGACTGCAATTAAGCAAGAACCCTATCAAGTTCTCTTCTAACCCTGAAGTGCTACCTTGAGTCAACCCCTAACTTAAGGTTCTTGAGTCAGTCACTGACAGACCTTCCACAATGTACATGTGGCTGCCAGATTTACATCACTTGCAAGTATTGTCATTTATTGGAAAATCATACTTCATCTGGTGTTTGAGTCAGTCCTTTCTTGTAGGTGCCAAGGATGGTTAAGGAATACTTTGAACCTGACAAGTCATAAGAATTGGAGCCAGTGCAAGGAGGATGGTGAGGTTGTCTGTGAGAAATGGTAATTATTTTCTTGTAATCTTGGAACTTTCAGTTAATGGCTGTGCCATGGTTGTACATAGCAATTATTTTCTGGTAATCTTGGAATTGGATGTTGAAGACTGGGCCATGCCTGTGGTTCTTTCCAATAAGGCAACTGTAGATAGCAATCATTTTCTCTGATCAGAAATTGATATAGATAAGTATAAGCATTAGGGAAGTGAGGCTGTTACTGTACAGGTGGGACCTGTGCTCTATAAGGGGCTCTATGCACCCTGCCAACATTGCCTAGAGGATGTCCTCCCTGGGCAAGTAGGATAGGTGGTGGTAGTGGTAGTGGTAGTGGTAGTGGTAGATAACATTGTTGTGTTACAGTCTTTGGAAGGTTGACTTTGAGATCAGATATTAATACCTCTGGATAAAGTATCCATGCTTTGGCTATGGCTTGATCTGCAGCCAACTTGACCTATCAAAACTGAAACAAGTTGTTAGTTTCATGTAAGGATGATATCAAAAGTTAAATTATATTCAGAAGAAAATTCATATCTCATTAGCATATAAGGTATTGAGATCTGTATACCAGAGGGTGCATTTAGTTGACTTGATACTTGAACTTGAGGTCTGATTGTGATCAAAGTGTTTATACCTGGTAATGATTTGGTGGCACATGTAACATGATATAATTCAACAGTTTGGACAAGTCATCTTCTTGTACTGAAAGATAGTAGATTAAGAACAAGATCAAAATGCACATAAGCAAATGTACACCAGACTCTTTGATAAATACTGTACATGCTGCCAAGTCAAACAATCAGTTGATGTTATATTCAAAAGGTGCTAACCTACCTTTCTTGTATTTTGGACAATTTCTCATTGACTCAGCCTCCCACATACCAGAGACAAGATTGTTATATGTTCTTCCACTCCCTACCCCCCCAACAAATGAGTTCAGCATCCTGGTAACAATAAAATAATGACAACAATGACAACAATGACAACAACAAATAATGGAATAATGGGGACAACAATGGTCACAAATGATAATGGTCACACAATAATAGTCATAACATGACAACAATGATAATGGGTCATGGGGGGTGACATCAAGTGGTCTAGCTACCAGAGAAGGAAAGTACTGTCATAGTTTGGCAAAACAGCTAAGTCATTATTTTATTTTACTTTCTATTTTATTTTACTTTCTTTTTCTTTTCTTTGCTTTTCTTATTTGGACTTACTACACAAGGAAGGAGTGTGGGAAAGTATCATATCACATAATAGGGTCACATAATGTATGGGAAAGTAGTGCACAGATCATGTAGTAGGTATATAAGTAGTGTACAGAAATTAAACAAGAACTATAAGAGAACACTTCAGTAGTTGTATCTAGGAGGGCTTAGCATGCACAGTATGGGTGAGTATTACCTAATTCACCCTGTGATCTGTCCAGCCACCTTCCCTATAACCCTTTTCTCTAGTTTTCATCTTCCTATTAGTACTAGGTAGTCTTATAAGATAATGTAGTTATTAATATGTAAGTCATATAATTGCTTGGCAATGCACACAGACCACCTAGTGTAGATATATATACTAGTGGATGTATGGTAGAATACCTTACCCCAACATTGATTGGAACTCCTAGGCTATTCATTCATTCCAACTTAAGTCTGCTCTCTTTACTAATATTAGAGTAGTTAGGGACTATATGTTCCCCTTACAAGAATCCATCAAGTTCTCCTTGTCAACTTGGACCAGGAATATGGTTAAGTCATCTCAGGCTAAGTCACTACAAGTATTGAAGTTATGGACTGACCCTATCCTGGCATCAACACAATTTTTTCTTTCTATTCTACCTCTGTAGCAACTGGGTAACCAGAGTAGAAAAGGTACCTCTCTATAAGACCTGAACTTTGTGTAGTAACTCCCTCAGTTGTCTACCTTCATAGGTGACTCCTGAGGTGAGACTATTTTACTTATGTTTCACACTTAGATTAACTATTCCACTGTAGATATTTTACTTAATACTATCAAGTACAAGTGATCCCTTACTTCAAGCAAGTTTCTTAGACATTGATCAACAGCATCAATATCATACTTGTGCTATATAGGAACTTCATCCAAAATAATGACCCTAGTTTGTTGGATAGTAGGAAACATATAACCATTGTATTTGAGTCCAGCCACAGAGTGTCTATAGCCTATCTCTCCTCTATTGATCTGGTGACTTTTCTATCTCTGGTCTCTTATTTCTAGATTGATACATTTTTTAATTGATTAGTAGTATACCTACCAGACTTTATCTCTCAGTTCTGTACCCTTCTGAGACTCAAAATCTTGACAGGTCTATCATACCTCTATTTGTAATATCACCTGTTGCTTAATTTTCTCATAGTACAATTCTCTATGTCTTAGCACTTCTGCTTGCTACAATAATTGCTGACCACAAAAACACCAAATGTGAATAGGCTTTAGTATCCATGCACTGGAAAGTTCCATCACTGGGATATATAATCCACTAAGACACACTACTTTCCCAAAATGCCCTTTTGCAAACCTTTTTCTCATTTGTTCCATTTTCTTTCCACTAAAGTTAAGCCACCAGTTGGTGTGCATTGGCCAGAAGAACCTCTGGATTCTACAATACATCCCTCAGAGCCATTCTCAATTCTAGATACAAGATCATTTGTAAGCTTGAATGGGGTTAACATGCCAATATTTGGCTTGCTCTTGATATTGAGTATATTCCTTCATTTTGAACATCTAAAAATAACACTCTGTTTTGGAAAACCAGAAAATGTGGATTCTTTGCAATCAAAATACTGACAGTATATGCCACAAAAGCACAATTGCATATGGTTAAAGAACTTGGGATACTTCAACATATCACACAGCAGACAAGGACATCAGATCATCCTGGATGCAGTTATGTAGTGATGTTGCAAGAGAGCTTTGAACTTGAAAGTGCTCATGGTTGTTATTTTTACCTTGTTTAGCAAGCATTGGGGACTTTTCCAGCTCTCTTCCAACATAGTAAAAAATTACCTCTTCCACTCATTGAAAGGGGAAAAAGAGGTTTTTACTGTAACAAACAAGTAGGGAAAAAGGCAGTGACAGTCCTCAATTGCATGCTAAAGGGTTTATGGGGATGAATAGGTAGTGGAGGTATCAGAAAGAAATTAAAGAGAGAAAGCATAGTTTATCTGTAATGTAAAAATAGTTGAAATGATTGTAAGATCAATCTAGATCCACCTTGCATGGTGTGTAGTAACTTAGCCTGGGATGACTTAATCACCCTCCAAGTCCAAGTTGACAAGGAGAACTCAATGGAGTTCCCATTGGATTCTATACACTACTTATACAACTACTACATAGTCTGTGCACTACTCTCCCACACTCATCATGTGACTCCATTTCATGTGACATGTAACATGTGACACTTTCCCACACTTCTTCTTAGCCATTTGCTGAGTCATGATATGGTGTCCCTAAGGTGCCAACCTTTATGTACCATAATAAGCTCACTATGAAAGTAGTCAGTAAACCACTTCTGGGTCTTACTACACTCAGTCAAGCCCTCATCTGCACCTCCAACACCAAACCTTATGGGTGTGATATGATCTGAGTCAATAACTAGCCAGGCTTTTCAAGCCTGCTATCTTATAGAAGGTTATCTGAGTAACTACTATGCCTTGTTTTTAGGTATAGATATAAAATTCATTCACCAACTCAACCTCTCACCAAGATCACCTCTTACACACTCAAAAGAATTGCATCTGATGACCTCAAGAGCTTCTGAGATGAAGGCAAGGGCCAAGAAGATACTGCCCTTCTACTCTCCACTCTGAGAAGTATATTAGAAATTACAAATGTTTGAGACTCAATTGACATAAAAAGAAAACTCAGCACCAATCCTTCCTCACTGCTCTTCTGCACAATCTTGCCATGTAAACCCTCCTAACTTCCCTTTCTGAAGCGGCATGCCAACCTGTCACTACTATGTGCTTCTGCTCCACCTCTATACTACTACCTCTAAACATTCCTTTATAACTTCCTATCTGGCTGCTCCCTATCCCAAATTTGATCTAGAAACTGGTTTTAACACATGCAAGTGTCCTAGCTTGCATGTTGATCTGGTATGATATCATGCTCTTTGGCTGAACTTATGCTAAGGCAATCAGAGTCTGTTGATAGACTCATTGATTGGTCATCTGGGCTTCATGCTCATCTAAGTCCATTCTAGATTCAAAGTATATAACACTCTAGAAAATAACCAAAGTTCCTGAGTCCTAGAGAATAACCTCTAAACAGTCTTCCCCCAATCAACCTGATGCTAGCCCATGATATTCATCTCTTGAAGTGTACACTAATTGGTAAATGACAATTTGGTCATTGTGCGGTAAAAAGGGCCTTTCTAAAGGTTCCCTTGTATGGCTAAAGGCTTGTAGAAGGTTTCTAGAGTGAACTCAAATACTGAATTCAGGGGTATAAAGCATATCCCATGTCACAAATCCATGGAAAATTCATTAGTGGTGTAACATTGTGAAATACATATTGAGGCAATTGCTTGAGGCCCTTGATTTTCTACACAGCCAATGTTGCAAGATGAGACATTCTAGTATTTCTAATTGCAAGAAAGACATTAAACCTGATAATATTCTGATCAACAGGATGATATTGATGAATCCATCAAGTGTGACAATTTGTCTCCTGTTGTGCCAACAGATGGTCAATTACTACTGGAGAATGCTATCTTGTCTAATCCATTGACCATATTCACATCTACAAAGCTTGTTAATCTGAGTAAGGTGCTGAAATTTGATGTCCTACTGACTGATTATGTTATAGGTAAGCATATAACCTTATGTGGTTATAGCTACATTTAAAGATGGATGTCACATGGATCTAATTCAGTCTTATGCCCTGTAGGCCCCTGAGGTTATACTTGGTGGCCAGTGCTGATGTTTGGAACTTGGGATGTCTTGCATGTTTGTTCCTCATACTAAATTTATTAGAAATTGAAATTGGACCTACTACTACAGAAATTTGAGTTCTTGATAGGGAGATGGCTATTTGTCCCATGAGCAGGAGATATATGGACTGCAGAGCAATACTATCTTGCATACATGCCAGGAGTGGTTGGGAAAGATTTTGATATTTCATATTACAAGCAAGTGAAGCAATTCTATAATTATTTTTCAGAAAATGAAGGCCTGTGAAATTGATCAGCTTCTCATCTAGTTATGACAGTCATATATAGGCTAGAGCAAGTGTATATTTGGGGTAAAGACATTGTCACATACTGTGACACCCTTGTAACTGGTGACACCAATGGTAACACAGCTCCATCCAATAATTCCTTTTCTAGCTAGACTACTCCAGTACTACTTAATTGTAACCCAGACTAGTTACCCCTTAGTTTTGTTCTCTCAGGCCATCTGCTAGATACTCTACCATCTATACCCTCTATTTGAACAAGATGTACATACCTCCTCCTCCTGGTCCAGCATAGGGTTTAGCTGTTGCTCTCAGCTAGTTCTCACTCATTAGGAAGTCAGTCCTGACAGATATAGTGAGCTTACAACTCACCCTCAAGCAGTATGGTATCATAAAGTGATGATAATGTTGATGGGATTGTCCTTGTTGAGTTTCTTCTTTTGATGTTGTGATTGAAGCCATCCAATAGGGCAACTGCAGACAAGCTGCTTAGTCATAGATGGCTTAGTTCAGGCTCCCACTAGGTGCACAGGTCTGTGCCACTTAGTCATCCATTAGTAATGGGATAAGTGCAAATTCAACATGAAATTCCAGTTTAATTCACTAACAAAATACCAACTATAATATGTCTGAATAATGTAAAGGGCATGCCCTCCAAGTCATCTTATGGCCAATTGCATAACATTTCTTACACCTAGAGGCTTGTCTAGTATATTGGGAGGCTGGCAGCTTTAATCACATGCATAGATAACAGTTAAGAAGCCATTTTTCTCTCATAGCCTCTTGATTTAGCCCATGCATTAATTAATTGACACAGATAGGGCCTCTCAAGACTCAAAATAACCCTCAGAAGTAAGGTAATTCTTAACTCTCTTTTTGCTATATGCTGGAAACCCCTTAATATTATAGGAGGGAGGTAGTTGGCTGGGAAGGCCATGGCCATGGTCGCGTTATTCGAGTCAAATTCATTGGTGAATCAAATGCGTGGAATTTTGCATTGAATCTGGCCTAATAACCAGACTTATCCTATGACTGATGAATAACTAAGCAGCACAGACCTGTGCACCTAGTGGGAGCCCTTAGTTCATGATTTTGATCGTAAATGAGCGGATAGCCTCGGGGAAAGTTGGTACACGAATTCTGATGATACCAGACACACCATACGGTGCCCTAATTATATCTCCTCAATCGGACTGAGTTCAGTCAACTGAGTACGCACAAAAGTAAAATCAGTCAGAAAGATTTATACAGATGTGCATATATTCGCTATGTAAATCTGCTAGGTCTAATCGTAGTTAGATATACAATGATGGATCTGTTTGCACCATGTATGAGCCTGCAAGCAACACTCTGTGAGAGGGGCATGATGAGAATGCGTTTCGACCTCTGCCCCTCACAGAGTGTTGCTTGCAGGCTCGTGACTGAACCTTCTGAGATATCATTTGCAGCTTCGACCTCTCCTATCTACAACTCATATACATTACTTGAGCCAACAGGCCAAGTTGGGGCTCTGATATTTGTGTCCAGGCCCAACAATGCGTATCAGCGACTGTTTCTTGCCACCCTCACATCTTCTTCGATTGCCGGCCTTCAGGTCCTTGTTAAGCTCGTTCCTCGCTCCCATTCACAAGTATCTGGCAGATATTGGGCTGGCTCCCATGCTGTATGGTTATGCAGAGGTGGACAGTGCACCAACTACATATGTCATGGAGTACCTTGACCCATCCACTTGGCAAATACTATACCAATTCGATTCCACCAAGGCTAAAGTCGTGGATCCTAAACTGCGAACGGCTCTCAATACCATCACTAAGACGCTCGAATCCAAAAAAATGTTCACGGGGATCTTCGAACCGATGTCACAGAGGAACCTGTGGACCTCAGGGTCATCGATTTTGACTGAGGGGGGAAGCAGGACAAGCTTGCCACCCTGCAGAACGGAACACAGACATCCAGTGGCCTGGCGAAGCAGGAGAACTAATTAAGAAAGGGCATGATTCGGAAATGGTAGATTCCTGACTGGCACAAGAACTACAGTAGAACAATTGTATTTATGTATTAAATATATTCACCAGACTCGAGCCGTCGGAAAGTGCAGTTCAGGGAAATAGAGCATAACTGTTCCCTTCCCCTGGTTGAAAAAAGTTTATTTCTACTTCTTCTCCTAACCCTCAGTTCCCAATGGGCTCAGTACCTCTGGCTTATTCCTCACATCACAGGAGATCTTCATTCGGTCCATCCTCATTCACTTGGTTTTGATCCAAGATCGGTGCTTCCTGCATTGCCTCTCTGCCCTTCT
>Ga0153928_1000759_pt1 | contig 15320 bp, 13 predicted proteins | sample TSNJ012MetaG_FD_106656 | JGI IMG/M metagenome (GOLD analysis project Ga0153928, IMG submission 106656) | Attine ant fungus gardens microbial communities from New Jersey, USA - TSNJ012 MetaG | ecosystem: Host-associated > Fungi > Mycelium > Unclassified | place: USA: New Jersey, Wharton State... | reverse complement strand
TGCCGAAAATTCTCCTGGCCGAGGACGACAACGACATGCGTCGTTTCCTCGTCAAGGCGCTGCTGAACGCCGGCTACGACGTCATCGACTACGACAACGGGTTGTCCGCGTACCGGCGGCTGCGCGAGGAGCCGTTCGAGCTCCTGCTCACCGACATCGTGATGCCGGAGATGGACGGCATCGAGCTTGCCCGGCGCGCCGCCGAGCTCGACCCCGACATCAAGATCATGTTCATCACCGGCTTTGCCGCGGTGGCGCTCAACCCGGATTCCCAGGCGCCCAAGGAAGCCAAGGTCCTCTCCAAGCCGTTCCATCTGCGCGACCTCGTCAACGAGGTGCAGAAGATGCTGGCGGCGTGAGGTGGCTGCCATCCCGCGCCGTCCTTCGTTTATCCTCGGCGTCGTCATTGCCCGCGAAAGCGGGCAATCCAGTAAACACGGAACTGCGATATCCGCCGTGCCCTCACTAACGGCAGGGCGTACTGGATCGCCCGGTCAAGCCGGGCGATGACGAACGGAGAGACGGCCCGCGCTTGCCTCCCCGGCAGGGAGCCGATAAGACCAACAATCCCTTGCGAGCCGGTCGGGCGCGTAGCTCAGCGGGAGAGCACTACGTTGACATCGTAGGGGTCGCTGGTTCGATCCCAGCCGCGCCCACCATCCGTCGGTCCGCACTCGTCAGGTCCGAACGGCAGCAAACAAATATTCCGTTCGCTGAGACACCAAATTGTGGCGCGCAGCTGAATCAACGGTGCGTTGATGGGCCGATGCAGTCAACGCCGCGTTGACTGGATGTGAGTGATTGGTGTAGTCTCTACATTGTAGACACCATCGGGCTTGTATGGTAATTGCCATGAAGGTCGAGTTTCAAAAATGGGGCAACAGCCTCGCCGTTCGGGTTCCGAGCGCCTTTGCTCGCGAGGTCGGAGCGTCCGAGGGGAAGCGTGCCGAATTGACCGTTGAAAACGGCGCCCTCGTGGTCAGGGTTCCCACGGGTCAGGTAAAAAAGCGACGCCGCTACCGCCTGGAGGATTTGGTTGCCGAGATCACACCGGAGAACCGGCACGCCGAGACCAACTGGGGGCCGCCGGTCGGAAACGAGGTCTGGTAGGCGGGCCGCTCCGGACGCCGGGGACATCATTTGGATCGATCTTGATCCGACGAAGGGCCACGAACAAGCCGGACGCCGTCCCGCTGTCGTGCTCAGTGGCGCAATCTATAACGAGAGAACCGAACTCTGCGTGGCCTGTCCCGTCACACGACAGGGGAAAAACTATCCGTTCGAGATTGCCATCCCGGTGGGCCAAGCCGTCGCGGGCGTCATACTCGCGGATCAGGTCCGTAATCTCTCCTGGACCGAGCGGCGCGCGGAGATCAGAGGAAGCATTCCGACCTCCGTGCTCGACGATGTGCGCGAAAAGATCGCGGCGCTGATCGGGATCGAGTAGAGCGAATCACTCCGCGGCGCGGATCTGCACCTGCGCGCCGCCGAACGCGGGCATCACCTCGCGCGCGAACCAGGTGAGCTGCTCCTTGAACTCATTGGGCGTGAGGCCTTCGGCCCAGTGCACCATGAAGTGCTCGAGGCCGGGATATTTCGCCTCGATCGACTTGATGCCGTCGATCACGTGCGACGGCGGTCCGCAGAACCACGCCTTTTGCTGCACGCCGTCGCGCAGCGAGGGCACCCGCGCGGGCGCGCCCGGCGTTCCCCAGGTGCGGCCCTCTTCGTCGGCGTAGCGCACGAAGCCGAACGGTGCGAACCATTTGTAGCGCTCGTCGTGCGAGGGCTCGACCCGACGGATCGCTTCCTCCTCGCTGTCGGCGAGATAGACGCCGGCGCCCCAGATCATGTCCTCGCCGAGTGCGATCGGCCGGCCGTGCTTGTGGCAGGCGGCGTGGAACGCGCGCACCACGTCGTCGAGGATTTTCTCGCCGTTGAGCGTCACCATCGCCTTGAGCCCGTATTTCGCCATCATGTCGATGGTCTTGCCGCTTGCGATCGGCATCCAGATTTCCACCGGCAGATATTTCGGGCGCGGGATGCAGGTGATCTCCTTGAGCGTGTAGCCGCGGTACGGAACCTCGGGCGGGCACGTGTAATACTTGCCCTTGTGGCTGAAGGATTCCTCGTTGAAACACTTGAGCAGCAGTTGCAGCTGCTCCTCGAAAAACTCGCGGTTGGCGTTAGGGTCGAGCAGCGGCGCGCCGAAAGTCTCGACCTCGCGCGTGTGGTAGCCGCGTCCGACCCCCAGGACGACGCGGCCATCGGTCACGATGTCGGCCATGGCGTAGTCCTCGGCCAGGCGGATCGGATGCCACATAGGCAGAACGTTGAAGGCGCAGCCGAACTTGAGCTGCTTCGTTTGCGTGGCGAGCCACAGGCCGAGCTGGATCAGGTTCGGCAGGCACTCGTAGCCTTCGTGCTGGAAGTGGTGCTCGGCCGTCCACAACGTATGGAACCCGAGTTCGTCCATGGTCTTGGCGACGTCGAGCGACGTCGCGAACACCTCGTTGAGGCGATCCTTGGAGTATCGCCGGTCGTTCGCGGGCGTGCCGTCGAGCCCGATGTTGTCGAGTTCGATCTGGCCGACATAGAGGACATGGAAGTGCTTGATCATCGTTAAGTGTTCCCGGGTTGATCGGGTGTCAGTCTGGCACTAGGTCAAGGACGCGACAAGCGCCCGCGGCGCGACAAGACGAGTGGAGGCATTCATGAAGTTCGGCGTCGGACAACCGGTGCGGCGGTCGGAAGATGCGGCGCTGATCACCGGGCACGGCCGCTATACCGACGATATCGATCTGCCGAATGCCGCCTACGCTCAGGTGCTGCGCTCGCCCGTGGCGCATGCGGACATCCGCAAGGTGGACGCGCAGGCGGCTCGCGCCATGCCGGGCGTGCGTCTGGTCCTGACTGGTGAGGACGTCGTTGCCGACGACCTCGGCGACGTGCCGTGCGCAACTCCGCTCAACAACCGCGACGGCAGCCCGCGCCGCGATACGCCGCGGCCGATTCTCGCCGTGCGCAAGGTCCGCCACGTCGGCGAGCCGGTCGCGCTCGTCGTCGCCGAGACGCTGGCGCAGGCGCGCGACGCGGCTGAGGCGATCGTCGTCGACTACGCCGAATTGCCGGCCGCCGTTGACGTGCGCGCCGCTGTGGCGCCGAGCGCACCAAAGCTCTACGAGCACATCCCTAACAACGTCTTGTTCGATTGGGACAACGACACGAGCGACTTCGCCGCCGTCGAGGCCGCCTTCGCGCGCGCCGCGCACGTCACCAGCCTCGAAATGATCAACAACCGCGTGGTCGTCAACTCCATGGAGCCGCGCAACGCGATCGGCGATTACGACGCGGCCGCCGGTAGGCCCGTGCTCTACACGGCGACGCAGGGCACGCATTTCGTGCGCGATCCATTGGCCGAGAACGTGCTGAAAGTTCCGAAGGAGAAGCTGCGCGTCGTCACGCCCACCAACGTGGGCGGCGCCTTCGGCATGAAGGCCTTCATCTATCCCGAACAAGCGCTGGTGGTGTGGGCCGCCGGCAAGCTCAAGCGTCCGGTGAAATGGCAGTCGGACCGCTCCGAAGGTTTCATGTCCGACAATCAGGGCCGCGACCACGTGACCCGCGCGGAGCTGGCGCTCGACGAGAAGGGCCGCTTCCTCGCGGTGCGCGTCTCCATTCTCGCCAACCTCGGCGCCTATCTGTCGTTCATGGGGCCGTTCATCCCGACGCGCTCGTCGGACCTCGTGTCCGGCCTCTACACGACGCCGTCGATCGCCATCAACGTGAAGGGTGTGTGCACCAACACGGTGCCGGTGTGCGCTTATCGCGGCGCCGGCCGTCCCGAGGCGTCTTATCTGATCGAGCGGCTGGTCGATGCGGCCGCGCGCGAGATCGGCATGACCCCCGACCGCATCCGCCGTGTCAATTTCATCAAGCCGTCGGCGATGCCCTACACGTCGGCCACCAAGCTCACTTTCGATTCCGGCGAGTTCGCCGCGATCATGGAACTCGCGATGGAAAAGGCCGACTGGAAAGGCTTTCCCAAACGGCGGCGCGAGAGCGAGCGGCGCGGGCTGCTGCGCGGCATCGGCATGGCGACCTACACCGAGCGCTGCGGCGGCGGCTTCCCGGAGACAACATCGATCGAGTTCAAGGACGGCCGCATCGAGCTGGTGATGGGCAACCAGGAATACGGCACCGGCCTGCACACGTCCTATAAACAGATGGTTTCCGACCGGCTCGGCGTCGATGCTGACAGAATCGACATCGTTATGGGTGACAGCGACCGCACGGCACGCGGGCTCACCGGCGGTTCACGCGCGCTGCCGGTCGGCGGCTCGGCGCTGCACGAAGCCTCCAAGAAGGTGATCGAGAAGGGGAGCCAGATCGCCGCCAATCTGCTCGAAGCCTCGGCAGCGGACGTCGAGTTCAGCGACGGCGAGTTCCGGATCGTCGGCACCGACCGGCGGGTCGATTTGTTCGCCGTGGCTGCGGCCGCGCGCGATCGCAGCAAGCTCCCGCCCGGCCTCGAGCCCGGCCTCGACACCACCCACGAGCAGATGCCGAGCGCCGCCACGTTCCCGAACGGCTGTCACATCGTCGAAGTCGAGATCGATCCGGCGAGCGGCGTCGTGAAGGTGGTGAATTACACCATCGTCGACGACTTCGGCGCGGTGATCAATCCCTTGCTGCTCGAAGGTCAGGTGCACGGTGGTGTGGTGCAGGGGCTCGGCCAGGCGCTGCTTGAGCACACGGTCTACGACGAGGACAGCGGGCAATTGCTTACCGGCTCGTTCAGTGACTACGCGATGCCGCGCGCCGACGACCTGCCGTCGTTCTCGTTTTCCACGCGCAACGTGCCGTGCACCGCCAATCCGCTCGGCATCAAGGGCGCGGGGGAAGCCGGCGCCATCGGTGCGCCGCCCGCGGTGGTGAACGCAATCGTCGATGCGCTCCACCACAAGGCCGGCATCAGCCACATCGACATGCCGGCGACGCCCTACCGGGTCTGGCAGGCGCTCAATGGTGGTGCGGCTTCATAGAGGAGCTCTTTATTCTCTATTCTTTCGCAGCGCGCCGCCAAGTAACTCATTGACCAACCATTTCTTTTGAAGGCTGCGGCTGAGCGGCCGCCCGCCGTGCGGGGGCTGCGGGGCGGAGTGCCGCACCTGCTGCATAGACCCATTGCAAGAACCGCATATCGGCGTACCATCACCGCTGCGCTCGCGCCCATGCTCCGCCGATTCATAACGGAGGGAAAACACGCGCGACTGACTTCGAAAACCGACAACGAAATGGCGCGCGATCAACGCGCGGCCGAGGGGACAGCCATGGAGGAGCAGCATGAACAAGCTTAGCCGGCGTTCATTGATCCGCGGGTCCGTCGCCCTTGCGGCGGCCGGCACCCTGGTGCGACCGCATGTCGCCAAGGCAGCCGCAAGGACCGCAAGCGTTTGGTGGCCGCAGGGGTTCGTCCCGGAGGAGGACGCCTCGTTCCGCGCCATGGCCGCGGACTATCAGAAAGCCAGCGGCAACACGATCGACTACAGCCTCGTTCCGTTCGCGCCGCTGATGCAGAAAATCGTCTCGGCACTCACCAGCGGCGACGTCCCGGACGTGCTCTCGCACAACATTGCCGACGCCACGATCGTGCCGCAGAACGCCTGGAACGACAAGCTCCTCGACATGACCGAGGTGGTGGAGACGCAGAAGTCTCATTATCATCCCACCGCGCTGCTCGCGTCCAATTACTACAACAACGCCACCAAGCAGCGCCGCTACTATTACGTGCCGTATCGGGTGAGCGTGACGCCGGTTCACGCCTGGAACTCGCTCGTCGAGAAGGCCGGCTACAAGCTCTCCGACGCGCCCAAGACCTGGGACGCGTTCTGGGACTTCTTCAAGCCGATGCAGAAGGCGTTGCGCGACAAGGGCACGCGCGGCGTCTACGCGCTCGGCTTTCAGGCGACCACCAGCGGGCCCGCCGACGGCAACGCCATGTTCCATCACTTCCTGATCGCTTACGGCGGCATCGGCATCGTCACCAAGGACGGCCGGCCGCATTTCGACGATCCGCAGGTCAAGGACGCGGTGATCAAATCGGTCAGCTATATCGCGACCGCCTTCAAGGACGGCTATGTGCCGCCCGGCGCGCTGAGCTGGAACGACGCCGACGACAACAACGCGTTCCACGCCAAGCAGATTATCGCCGACCTCGACGGCACCATCTCGACCGAGCTCGCGCTGTTCCACAAGAAGGAAGAGTACGACGCGATGGCGACCCTCGGCCTGCCGCTCGACAACGCCGGCAAACAGGTGCCCTCGCAGCTCACCGTCGGCGGCGCCTTCGTGCCCAAGGGCGCCAAGAACGTCGACGTTGCCAAGGATTTCCTCAAATACGTGATCCAGCCGAAGGTCGTGAACGTTTATCTCAAGGATGGGCTCGGCCGCTATCTGCCGGCAATGCCGGAGCTGGTGAAAAGCGATCCGTTCTGGCTCGATCCCAAGGACCCGCACCTGTCGAACTATACCCGCCAGGCGCTGCTCGACCCGACGGTGCCGGGCTATCCGGTTTTCAACCCCGGCTACGCCGAGGCCAACGCCCAGCAGATCTGGGGCAGTGCCGCGGCCGACGTCATCCGCGAAGGAATGACGCCGCAGGCGGCGGCCGAGAAAGCACTCAAGCACATGGACCAGGTGCTGGCGAAATATCCGATCGCGCAGAGCTGATCGCACGCGCAGGCGGTTCGTTCCACCGCGGCGCGGGGCCGGCAGGCTTCGGCCGAGGGGACGTTAGAGAGGAGCACATGAGCAAGCTGAGCAGGCGTTCGCTGATCCATGGTTCCCTCGCGCTCGCGGCGGCGGGAAGCATCGCCCGGCCGCATGTCGCCAAGGCTGCGGCCAAGACCGCGTCCGTGTGGTGGATCCAGGGCTTCACCCCCGAGGAGGACGCCGCCTTCAAAAGCATGGTCGCCGGCTACCAGAAGGCGAGCGGCAACATCATCGACGCCAGCATCGTTCCGTTCGGGCCGTTGATGCAAAAAATCGTCTCGGCGCTCACCAGCGGCGACGTGCCGGACGTGATGACCCACACCACCGCCCCCAACACGGTCGTGCCGCAGAATGCCTGGCACGACCGGCTCGTCGATCTGACCGACGTGGTCGAAACGCAGACGCCCCATTACCATCCGACCGCGCTGCTGGCGTCGCGGTATTACAACAACGTCACCAAAAAGCGCGGCTACTACCTCGCCCCCTACATGACGGGCGTGCTGCCGTTCCACGTCTGGAACTCGCTGGTCGAAAAAGCCGGCTACAAAGTCTCGGACGCGCCGAAGACCTGGGACGCGTTCTTGGATTTCTTCAAGCCGATGCAGAAGTCACTACGCGACAAGGGCACGCGCGGCCTCTATGCCCTCGGGCTGCAGGCGACCACCACCGGCCCGGCGGACGGCAACAACATGTTCCATTATTTCCTGGTGGCCAACGGCGGCAACGGCATCGTCACGCCGGACGGAGCGCCGCACCTCGACGATCCGCAGGTCAAGGATGCTGTGATCAAATCGCTGACCTATATCACCACGGCCTACAAGGACGGTTATGTCCCGCCGGGGGCGCTGAGCTGGAACGACGCCGACGACAACAACGCGTTCCACGCCAAGCAGATCATCATGACTTTGGACGGCACGATCTCGACCGAAGTCGCGCTGTATCACAAGAAGGAGCAGTACGACGACATCGTGACCTTGGGCCTGCCCTCCGACAATGCCGGCAAGCAGATGCCGGCACAGATCGCGGTGATCGGCGCCTTCATTCCCAAGGGGGCAAAGAATGTCGACGTGGCCAAGGACTTTCTCAAGTACGTCATCCGGCCGAACGTGGTGAATGAATATCTCAAGTCGGGGCTGGGTCGCTTCCTGCCTCCCATGCCCGAGCTGGTCAAGAACGACCCGTTCTGGCTCGATCCGGCGGACCCGCACCGGGTGGCTTACACGCGCGAGGGTCTGTTGGAGCCGACGGTACCGAATTATCCGGTGTTCAACCCCGGCTACGCCGAAGCCAACGCCCAGCAGATCTGGGGCGCGGCCGAGGCCGATGTCATTCGCGAGGGGATGACACCGCAGGCGGCGGCCGAGAAGGCCCTCAAGCGCATCGGCGCGATTTTGGCGAAATATCCGATCGCGGAAAGCTGACGGGCCCAGGTTCGGGAATAAACAGTCGGCGTCCCCGGTTCACGATAACCGGAGCTAGAGCCGGGATATCGTCCCGCAATCGTGAAACCGCAAGCCGCCGGCCGGCGTTAGAATGCGCGGCAATTCGGTGCGCGCCTGGGGCTTGGCCTGAGGCCTGTTGCGCCCCCGCCACGCCTCCGGGTCGCTTTAAGCCGAAGGAGGAACGACCATGGCCATGTCGCATGTGATCGGCGGCGCCGGCGAGAGCCCGGCCCGGCTTGCCGTCCGCACCGTCTCGCTCGCGGACCTCAAAGCGGCACTCAACAAAGGAATCGACGACTTCTCGGCGATGCCGAGCCACGCCGTCTTTCTCTGCCTGATCTATCCGATCGCCGGGCTCGTGCTCGGGCGGCTTGCGATCGGCTACGACGTGCTGCCGCTGCTGTTTCCGCTGATGGCCGGCTTCGCGCTCGTCGGGCCGTTCGCCGCCATCGGGCTTTATGAGATGAGCCGGCGGCGCGAGCAGGGACTGGATATCTCCTGGCGTCACATCCTCGACGTGCGCCACCGGCCGACGTTCGGCGCCATCCTCATTCTTGGTCTGCTGCTGATGGCGATTTTCCTTGTCTGGATCGCGGTCGCCCAATCCATCTACGTGGCGACCTTCGGCTACCTGCCGGCGGCGTCCATCCCGGACTTCCTCGAGCAAGTGCTCACCACACCGGCCGGGTGGACCCTCATCGCGCTCGGCAACGGCGTCGGCTTGCTGTTCGCGGTCCTCGTGCTCACCATCAGCGTGGTGTCGTTCCCGCTGCTGATCGACCGCGACGTGGGCGCCGCCGGCGCGATCCTGACATCGGTGCGCGTGGTCCTGGCGAACCCGGTCATCATGGCGGCGTGGGGCCTGATCGTCGCCGCGCTCCTGGTGCTCGGATCGATCCCGCTGCTGTTCGGCCTCGCGGTCGTGATGCCGGTGCTCGGGCACGCGACGTGGCACCTCTATCGCCGCGCCGTCGAGCCGAACCCCGGCGCACCGCCGGAACTCACGCCCGAGCCGCCCGGGAAGCGCTACGCTGCCGAGTTTCCGGCCGCGCTGTTCGCGCGCAGCCGCGACGACGTGGCGTAGCCGGGGCGCTCCCACCAATGCTCGGCGGCGCTAACGTTGCGCCGCCGCCGGTCGTGAGGCCAAAGCCCGCTGTACCCCCTCGGGATCCCGCGCGATCACTTTCAGATAGGCGCGCGCTGGTTGGTCTGGCTTGGTCCGTCCCTGTTCCCAGTCGCGCAACGTGCCGATTGGAATGTGGAACCGACCGGCGAACTCCTCTTGCGTCAATCCGAGCGCGCGTCGCAGCGTGCGAACGCGCGGCACCGGCTTGAGGTTCTTCAGCCTGGCGTCGGTCAACGGCGGGTTGTCGGGATCGGTGCGGGCCGCCGCCTCGATCTGCTCCTCCGTCATCGGGCGCATCGGCCGCTTGCGCAATATTTCCTCGCGCCCGTCGGGATGCACCCGCACAAGCTTGCGATCAGTCTTCCGAATTTTGGCGATAGTAGTTGTCATGTTCACGTCTGGTAGCTCGACGGGCTGAAATAAGGCGTATCCTTTCGCGTCGCGTCGTGTAGATGATAGTCAGGAGCCGATCGGCCGCCATGCCCGTGATGAGGAATCGCTCCTCACCATTTCCCAAATGCGACGGAACCGCCCGTTCGATCGCGAACGGATCAGCAAAGGCCTCGGTCGCCGTTTCGAAGTCAACACCGTGCTTACGGTAATTGCTTTCGGCCTTGGCGTCGTCCCATTCGAATGTATCATCGTCCAGAATGTACGGGGAACCCGTAGTCGGTCAAGGGGTCAGCGCGGCTTTTGCAACCATTGTTACACACCGCGTTGGCGGCGGTGTAGGCTTTGCTCGCATTTCTTGAGTATTCCTCGGGAGGGGTGATGGATCGCAAACTGCGGGTGGCGCTGCTGTTCGGCGGGCGGTCCGCCGAGCACGACGTATCGCTCATGTCGGCCGCAAACGTCTACCGCGCGCTCGATCCCGCACGTTACGAGGTGGTGCTAATCGCGGTCGCGCGCACGGGCGAATGGATGTTGTGCGCGCTGCCGGACGGGCAGTTTCCGGCGCAAGTTCCCGCCGATGGGCCGCTCGTCACTTTGTTGCCGGGCGGCGGCGGCCGCTTGGTCGTCGCGTCGCAGGAAGGCGCTGCCGTCGAGCCGCCCGCGCCGGTCGATGTGATCTTCCCGGTGCTGCACGGCCCATTCGGTGAGGACGGCTCGGTGCAAGGGCTCGCCGAACTCGCCGGGGTGCCGTTCGTGGGCGCGAGCGTGTTGGGCTCGGCGGTCGCCATGGACAAGGATGCTGCCAAGCGCCTGCTGCGCGACGCCGGCCTGCCGATCCCGCGGTTCCGTGTCGTGACGCCCGCCGACAAGCCGTCATTCGAAGAACTCGCGGCGGAACTGGGCCGCCCGCTGTTCGTCAAGCCGGCTCGGCTCGGCTCCTCGGTCGGCGTCGGGAAGGCGGACACGGCGGAGGAGTTCGCGGCCGCGCTGGCCGAAGCGTTCCGCCACGACCGCAAGGTGCTTGTCGAGGAATGCGTGCGCGGGCGCGAGGTCGAGTGCGGCGTGCTGGAAGACGCCGACGGCACGCTGACGACCTCGCTGCCGGGCGAAATCGTGCCGACCAACCGCTACGCCTTCTATACTTATGAGGCGAAGTATCTCGACGAGCACGGTGCCCTGCTCAAGGTACCGGCCGACCTGCCCAAGGCCGTGGTCAAGCGCGTGCAGGAGTTGTCGGTGCAGGCGTTTCGTGCGCTCGGCTGCGAGGCGATGGCGCGGGTCGATTTCTTTTTGCGTGAGGATATGAGCGTGATAGTCAACGAGGTAAACACCATCCCGGGCTTCACCAACATCAGCATGTATCCGCTCGCGTTCAAGGCCAGCGGCGTGTCCTATACGGAGCTGGTCGACCGGTTGATCCAGCACGCGCTCGCCCGCGCCGGCCGTCATGATGTCCTTTGGAATATGAGATACTGATGTCGTGGTCGAGCGAGACGGGCGCCCGCCTCAACCCGTTCGTAACGTCCCGATAAGCCGCTTCTCATCGAGGAGAAGATCGAGCGCGTTGGTGATTCCGGTGACGAAGAGATGCGCATTCGTCATCGCCTCGATGGCGCACCCTTCGCCTACATCCACCGCTATTGCCAGTCCCTCGGCCTCGCGCACGGCCTTCAACCACAAACGGTCATTCCTGCCGTTTCCGAAGACGACGATTTGATTGAGGTCGACGCCGAGGTTTTCAAGGTAATCGCGCTTGTACGCGTCATGCCGCTCGACCGATATCGCATCCTGCAAGGTCAAGGGAACGCCGCGAAGCTGCGCGCGTGCGGTTTTCCGCGTGTCGGATGTTACGACATGGATATCCAATCGTTGCGACAGGTCGCAAAGACGCTCTCTCACTCCATCAACAAGTTTGCCGCTGCGCGAAAGCGTCCCCGTGTAGTCGCTGCACAGCATTTTGATGTGCCGGCGTCCGAAGCCGGGGATGTGGATGTCGATCCCGCGTTTGGACATGGGCAAAAAAGGGCTCGAGGATTGCCTGGACGGAGCGCGCGACGATAGGTCCTTTTCTTCGCGCCGCCTACTCCTGCCGCCCTTCTTTGACTATGGTCGGCCGGGGAGAAGATACCCATGGACGACAGACCCAAACCCTTCGCGACGGTCGCGTTCGATCCGGCCCGCAAAGGGCCGCTCGACGGCGTGCGCGTGCTCGATCTCTCGCGCCTCGTCGCCGGCAACATGCTCTCGCTCCAGCTCGGCGACCTCGGCGCCGAGGTGATGAAGGTCGAGCCGCCGAGCGGCGACCCCTTGCGCGACTGGCGCGAGGACGGCGAGCCGCTGTTCTGGAAGACCTACGCGCGCAACAAGCGCTCGCTCGTGCTCGACTTGCGCGTCGCCGAAGCGCGCGACGCGCTGCTCCGCCTGGTTGCGGGCGCCGACGTGATGATCGAGAACTACCGGCCGGGCACGCTGGAAGAGATGGGGCTCGGCCCCGACGTGCTGCACGCGCGCAACCCCGACCTCATCCTCGTGCGCATCTCGGGCTTCGGCCAGACCGGGCCGTACGCGGAACTGCCCGGCTTCGGCACCTTGGTCGAGGCGATGAGCGGCTTTGCCGCGCGCACCGGCTTTGCCGACCGCGAGCCGGTGCTCCCGCCGCTCGCGCTCGCCGATATGATCGCGGGCCTCTACGGCACCGCCGCCACCGTCACGGCGCTGCATGCGCGCACGCGCGGGACCGCGCGCGGCCAGGTGATCGACGTGTCGCTGCTGGAAGCGATCTTCTCGATCCTCGGGCCGGAGGCAGCGATCTACCGCCACACCGGCGCGGTCAAGGGGCGGGTCGGCAGCGCGTCCAACACCTCGGCGCCGCGCAACGTCTACCGCTGCGCCGACGGAAAATATGTCGCGCTCTCCGCCTCGATGCAGAGCATGGCGAAACGCGTGTTCGCGGTGATCGGCCGGCCCGAGATGATCGAGGAGGAGCGCTTCCGCACCAACAGCGCGCGCGTCAAGCCGGAGAACCGCGCGGAAATCGATAAGGCGGTCGGCGCCTGGTTCGCGCAGCGCAGCCGCGCCGAGGCACTGCGCATCATCCGCGAGAACGAGGTCACGGTCGGGCCGGTCTACAATATCGATGACGCGGTCGAGGACCCGCATTTCCGCGAGCGCGCGATCATTGTGGAGGCCGAGGACGCCGACCTCGGCGCGATCCCGATGCACAACATCGTGCCGCGCCTCTCGGCAACGCCCGGCGTGTGGCGCCGCCCGGCGCCGGCGCTTGGCGAGCACACCGACGAGATCCTGAAGGAAGCCGGGTACGACGCGGCCGCCATCGCGGCGCTGCGCGCCCGCAAGGCGGCCGTATGATCCGCTCGCTCCTCTATGTTCCGGCCAGTTCCGAGCGCTTCCTCGCCAAGGCACACGAACGCGGCGCCGACGCCATCATCCTCGACCTCGAGGACGCGGTGGCGCCGCAGGAGAAGGCGCGCGCGCGGGGCGCCTTGGCCGACGCAGTGCCGGCCGTGGGCCGCAACGGTGCGACCGTGTTCGTGCGCATCAACGCGGTCGCGACCGGGCTCGCCTTCGACGACGCGGACGCGGCGTGCCGGGCCGGCGCGTTCGGCTTGTTCGTCGCCAAGGTACAGACGCCGGCGGAACTCGCGCGTCTCGACGACCTCCTCGACGTGACCGAACGCGAGGTCGCGCGCGCGCGGCCGATGGCGCTGGTGCCGATGCTCGAAGATCCCGGCGCGGTGCTCGATGCGCGCACTATCGCGGCGGCAAGCCGGCGCACCTTCGCGCTCGTGTCCGGCAGCGAGGACATGGCGACCGCCATGGGCGGCGAGCCCACGCCGGAGGTGCTGCGCCTGCCCAAGCTGCTGGTGCACCTCGCCGCTAAGGCCGCCGGGCTCATCTCGTTCGGCATGCTGCGCACGGTCGCCGACTTCAAGGACACGGAAGCGGTCGCGGCATCCGCGCGCGAGGCGCGCGCCTTCGGCTTCGACGGCGCCAGCTGCATCCATCCGAGCGTCGTGCCGATCCTCAACGCCGCGTTCAGTCCGGCGCCGGAGGAAATCGATCGCGCCCGGCGGATGATCGCGGCGTTCGAGGCGGCGAAGGCCAAGGGCGATGGCGCGTTCCGGTTCGAGGACAAAATGGTCGATGAACCGGTCGTCGCGCGGGCACGGGCAATGCTGGCGCGAGCCAGGAAGTAATCAGGCAGTTATCAGTAATCCGAACTCATGGGTGATTGATGCCTGGAAGATGGAAGCGGCGACCGCACGGGTCGAACTGGGGCCACTTCGGGCCTGACGATCAGTTCGGCCGCATGAACCTGGTCACGCCCGATAAGGTGAAGCAGGCGGTCGCAGAGGTGCACGAGGGCCTGAGTTTCTGCCTCAGCCTGCCGCTCGATTATCCCGGCGGCAACCTGCTCAACCCGCGCCGCTACCCGCCGCTGCTGCGCCCGACCCTTCGCGGCAACAAGCCCAATTTCAACTATGCGCTCGTCGCCGACGACCCGGAGCGCACCGACGTGGTGAACGATGACCTCACCATCATGCACCTGCAATATTCCACCCAGTGGGACAGCTTCGCCCACGTGGGCTCGCTGTTCGACGCCGACGGCGACGGCAAGCCCGAGGCCGTGTTCTACAACGGCTTTCGCGCGGGCGAGCATATCGTCGGCCCGAGCGATGCCAGGGACGCCGGCCCGAAGGGGGAGACCAGCACCTCGGCGGCGCATGCGCTCGGGGTCGAGAACATGGCGGTTCGCTGCATGCAGGGCCGCGGCGTCATGATCGACCTGCATGCTCATTTCGGCAACGCGCGCACGGTGGTCGGCTACGACGCTCTCATGCGCGTGCTGGAAAAGGACAAGGTAGCGGTCGAAGAAGGCGACATGGTCTGCCTGCACACCGGCTTTGGCGACGTGGTTCTCGGGATGAACAAAAAGCCGGACGCGGCCGTGCTGGAAAATTCCTGCGCGGCGCTCGACGGGCGCGACTGGAAACTCCTCGAGTGGATCAGCGAGAGCGGGCTTGCGGTGCTGATCGCGGACAACTACGCGGTCGAGGCGTTTCCGTCGCGGCCGGGCGAGGGCTGCTGCGCGGCGCTGCCGCTGCACGAGCACTGCCTGTTCAAGCTCGGCGTGCACCTGGGCGAGCTATGGCATCTCACCCCGCTTGCGCACTGGCTGCGCGCACACGGCCGCTACCGTTTCCTGCTCACCGCGCCGCCGTTGCGGCTGCCCGGTGCCGTGGGTTCGCCGGCGACGCCGGTGGCGACGGTGTGAGGAGGGAAGCGAATAGTAGTGGTGAGTGGGTTCTTTGTTGCGGTACGATCCACCACTCACCACTCACCGTTCACCACTCACTCGCTCATTACGGCGCTCATGCCGCGGATGCGGCGCGCCAGCACGCCCATGATGTACATGGCGAAGTTCGGTACCTCGTCGATCATGAAGCGGAAGGTGCGCTGATCGATCACCGAGAGCTCGCTGTCCTCCTTCACGCGCGCGGTGGAGGAACGTGGCTGCGTGTCGATCATCGACATGAAGCCGATCGCCTCGTTCGGGCCGACCG
>Ga0153928_1000758_pt1 | contig 15348 bp, 8 predicted proteins | sample TSNJ012MetaG_FD_106656 | JGI IMG/M metagenome (GOLD analysis project Ga0153928, IMG submission 106656) | Attine ant fungus gardens microbial communities from New Jersey, USA - TSNJ012 MetaG | ecosystem: Host-associated > Fungi > Mycelium > Unclassified | place: USA: New Jersey, Wharton State... | reverse complement strand
TATAAGAATACAGATTACATGCCAATTGCAATATTTCTATTATTTCGTCTAGTTTACAAGATGGAAAGCGTTTTTGCAATTCTATGAGTGATTTTTCGAATCCTTTCCCTGTTTTTAAAAGGCTTTCCTGCTCAAATTCATTCACAATTGTTTCTGTAATTAAGTCTATTGCTAGATTTCTATCCCGCATAATTCATTTACCAACTCTCTGAAATAGCTATAATTTTCTTTCTCCGGCACTGGTACAACTAATGATCTATCCAACAAACGATTCCCATTTTCGCAAGCAGTTTCCGATATCATTGTGCAAGAATGACATGCCGCTCCGTTAATTCTCGTCTTGGTAGGAACACTCAAAAAACACTCCGGGTCTGTAGTACACGACAGAGCATTTTGTAACGCATTCTTTAACAATGGTAGGAATTTATCCATCTCCCCCAGTTCTACCAACCCGCCAAGTGAGCCCTCTTTATCTGAGCTGCCTGTGTAAATCAACAGTCCACACATAGTATCACTGCTATAAATTCTTTCCTTAATGGCAGATGATGAATAACCCGACTGCATAGCCATTTCCTTTATTAGCAAATGCGAAAAGGTATGAAGTAAAACATATTCTGCATCTCTAGTTTTGTACATATTCCAACCTTTTTCTTCACAAAATCCATTGTAATATTTTGCATACTTATCCGATAATACCTTCACTTCTGGTTGACTTTTCCATGTATCTAAAGTACGCTTATTAAATTCAATAAAAATACCCTCTCCATTAATTTCCACTGCTGGAAGCCATGCATCATGCCCTGTTCTCTTTTTAAGTTTACAGATATGATTTGGTTCATCTACTTCAGGTTCCGGTGCTTCCATCCTCATAAATCCCAGCAATACCATTACTTCTCGCAGTCTATGTACCTTCACTATCCTAGAAAAAAATTGATTTAACCCATTAGTTATTGGCACTTCTTCTGCCTTAAAATATTTTACATCTCTTTGATAAGCTAAATCTTGGTGATTAGTAATAGCTGCATATTCCATTTCCTTTATTTCTATAAACTCTTTAATTTTATTTTTGATTCTGGCATATGCTTCATCAAATTCTTCTCTGATAAATCTATTTGCGAAATAATTTTCATAAGCCTTCTGTAATCCCATTTCGCCAAAACTTTCTTCAAAAGATTCAATAACTCGTCTGTTTTCATTAATGATATCATTAATAGGATTCGTCCAAGGTGGAATAGATATTGCACTTCTAATAACCGAGAAGTATACATTTGATGCACCTCGCTGAGATGGAATGGCTAATTTCTTGCACTTTTGATTTTTATCTAAAGGTCTATGTGGATGATGACCTGTACAATACATACCTTCCAAATTTTCCTTCTGCATCGCACCTGCCATACTTCGTCTTGCACCACACGAACATTCAACAAACATTTCTCCTAATGATGATGTCCTGCCAGTCGAGAACAACTTCATCTGACCTCTACAAGCTGTGTCACCCCTATGAACCCATTTTGACCAAGGGAAATCATCCATATGCCCATCTTCACAAGCAATAATAAATCTTGACGGATAAGCGTCCCAACCACACAATGGGCATTTTGGTCCTTTAGCCTTAATATATTTATCCCTGTCAAAATCATTACGGATGTCAAACAGAGTATTGCAATGAACACAAATGTGATAATTAGGAAATGATACAACAGGCAAATCATCATATTCCGTTGCCTTAGGTGTTTTAAAATTATATACTCCAAGATAATTTGCTAAGCGATTATCTACTATTGTCTTTCCTGTATCTTTCCAATAATCGATATCCAAAATTGTCACAGAATCATTTTTTGCGTCCATAAGAGATCCGGGACCATATGTCGTAATCAATTGATTCGGTCTAACTTCTCCTAATTTGTTGAAATTCATCCTAGATATCCTCCTTGTCGAAATAATATATTGTCGATGCCTGTTCAACCTCACGCATAGAATTTAGTGTCGGTTTTTCCCTTCGTGTACACTGCATATGGTAGTAGTTTAGCAATCTGTTATAACGTTCTAAGCCACGTTCATTCGTGTAATATGTTAATGTTTTTTCTTCTTTGCTTAGGCTTTTCCATTCATCCATAAATGAATCGATTTCAAATTCTACATCATGATAAGCCTTGTGTGCTACGATTTTCACTCTTTCGAGAATCTCCTGTTTTACTTCCTCAATTGTTTCGTCCGGAATGTTCACAATCTCACCAGCCATCACATTTTGAGCCATTTCTTCATTACGCAATCTTAATAATGCAACTACGATTGCATGTAACACTCGGTCACGTGCTCTTGCTGAAAATGGTGTAGCTGTTGTTCCCTCTACATATCGATACATCTGAGAGTGAAATCCCTCAAAATTTTCATAGTGTGATAAATCTCGTGGTCTATAAGGATTATAAATAGTAAATACTATGCCAGGAAAACTTCTTCCAACACGGCTCGTTGCCTGTATGTATTCAGCATTTTGTTTAGGCTGTCCAACTACGGTCATTAAGCCTAACCTATCCACATCCATACCAACTGCTATCATATTGGTTGCGATAACAACATCGTAAGCCTCCTGTTTAGTACTATTTTTATTATACTTAACCGTTAAATCTTCCAGCACTTTTGCAATTTCATATGATGGAATACGTGATGTAATTTCTTTTTTTCTATTTACAAATCTTCGTTTCTCATGACCATATTTTCTCTGCAGACGTTCAATACGACTTGGAATATCATCATTAAGCAAGCGAACCGCACCACCAAGTTCGCGAATACTATTAAAATATCCTATAAGCGTATAATATGGATCAATATAGTCTGCATATTCTTCCTGCCCTGATAAGTAAAAAGCTGTTTCCAATATTACTGAATATACACGTAAGAGTGTCGTTTTTACCGATTGTCCATTACCACAGATGCCAACATATTGTCTAAATGGTTTTTCTTCCAATGGAATCTCTTTGATGAAATAGGAATCTCGAATATCAAATCCTCTTGGCGGAAATTGAGAAAAGTTTTCTCTTCCATAAAGACATCTTATCTGTTCTCCTGCATTTCTAATTGTTGCAGTAGAAACGATATACTTCGGTTTAATCTTTTTACCATCTCTTTCGAATGAACTCATCTCTTCTATGATATCCTCATAACCACCATAAATAGTTCCCAATGGTCCTGTAATTAAATGTAACTCATCCTGAATAATCAATTCTGGTGGATAGAATGGTCTTGCCTCTACAACATCAGCTCTTAGTAAATTTCCAGTCGCATTATGTCTTCCTGCATGTTTTTCACCTCTAGCAATATAACCGCACCTCGGACAGTATCGATCTGTATTTCCAAACAATAAACCTGTTTTTTCATCCCACGGCAATCTGGCAAATTTATCTACGGTTGAAATAATAACAGTTGGACATTTTCTATATATTTCTTCATCTACTAAATATATCGGCAATGTTCGATTGTTGTGTTTATAATAATGGCAATGATTATTCGAACAAGTAATCTTAACTGATTGTGTCTTTGAATCTATCGCATAATCCGTTTCTTTAATTGGTTGCCCACAACAGGGACACGTAATTACCTGTTTTGTAACCTTCCGAATAAAATCTTTTTTTCTTTCTTGGTCATCATAATCACTAAATTTATTAGGTGTCACTCCTCCACCTACCCAAAATCCAATGGATATTCTGCTGTTTCCAAACACTTCAGGATGCTTTTCACGAATCATCTCCGCTGCTACAACAAGTTTCATAAGGCGATCTCTCTGTTGAGTTGTCAATAGCCGTAAGGTATATCTTAATATCACAGTAACTCCACCGTCTTTTTCAAATTCATTCTCCAACGATATCGTTAATCTTCTATATCCTATAACAAATGCTATCAGCCCTAGATAAGCTTCCGTTTTTCCACCGCCAGTAGGAAAATATAGCAAATCTACATTTTCACGTTCATCTAAATTTGGATTCATACATCCCTCCAAATTCAGCAATACAAATGCTATTTGAAAAGGTCTCCATTCACTATGGTCATCTTTCATAAATTCCCTCATATTGCAAGGAATACCTTTACTATTTTTTTCTGCATACATAGCGATACTTCTCTGCAAGTACATAGCTTGGTTTAAAAAGCAGAACGCTTGAAACACCTTTTCACTGGTTGCTAAAAGGCTAATTCCTTTCTGTATTCGATTCTGTGCAGTTCTGCATTCATCAACAATATTCTGCCCTTTTACGTTGAACTTTTCCTGTCTCATCATGGGATTTTTCTCTAATTCGTCAATCCATTTACCATATGAGTCGCATAACCTGCTAAGTCTCTCTATTGTTGCTTCCTTATTTTTAGCATGTCCCATAAATCTCATTGAAAAGGTATGTTCCTCAAATCCCTCTATTGCTGGGCTAACTGAATTAATTTCATAATCTGGAATAAACATAGTTTTAACAGATCTAGCTCGTCCTTCGTCTTCGTTAGCACACCAAGTAGCAGCACATCCCCTTCCCCTCGCATATACTGCACGATTTTCATAATAAAATTCATCTTCTAATTCTTGTTTCCTGCAAAGATACTCCGGCAAGAAGATAGGATTTTGTTCTTCATCTGAAATCGTCAGTTCTACTTGGAATAATATTTTTTCGTATTCATTCTCCCTGTCACTATTATCTCTTTTATTATACAGATGAACAGAAACCATTTTATGGTTATCCTCCAAGTGCATTTGCACTACATGAAGCACCAATTGTTTGTCGACTTCTAAGGGGATTTTCACAAAGCGTTCAAAACTATCAAGGTCAATATTAACGATATCACCTTGTTGTTCTCTAATAAATACTGTTTTGGTCTTTACTCGATCTTTAGCATAACTTCCCCATTTAATACTAACATTCAAATTATGAACGGATGCATCCACATAACACGATATACCAAGAGATGCCTGTTTCTTAAATCCGCCTTTAGACCTGTCATCAGGCTCATCTTCTTCTACCCCTTGATTCGTTTCATTTTCTGAATGAAATTCATCCGCAGTGAAATCTTGCTCGTCAAATTCCTCGTCTTCTGACATGGAAGTATCCGCTGGATAGAGCATTCCTGTAATATAACTAATAGTTGGAGATTCATCCAAGACTTCATCCTCGCATTGAGGTCCTAACAAATCCATTCGAATCGCATTAAGTATTTTTTCTCTTGCTGCAGCAAATCTAAAATCATCCGCATCACCCATAAGATCAATCCTCCTCTGTAATCACAACTGCTTTTCCAGCAATGTATTTAAACGTATTCCCCACAATAATGTCTTCGCTTGGTATCAATCTAAATGCCCATTTTTTATTATCCGCATCTATCGTCTCAGCACACTGGCACCACTTAATCGCCGCTTTTGCCTTCTCCAATACTTCTGCATCCGCTGTTCGATTAGATGCTTTTACCTCAATAAGATATTTCATGTCGTTCGTTTCTACAATAAAATCCGGGTTATATTGCTTACCAGCTTTATAAAATAATCCGAGTTGATTGAGTGGCGGTTTTATATAACGCAATACCTCTGGATCTTCCTCCAGAATAACTGCGAACCGCCTTTCATCATCACTATCAAATGCATTCTCAGGATAATATGATTTGGTATAACCTTCAAATAAATACTGTCTGATATTCTTCTTATCCTCAACCTCTTTTTTAAAATTTACCCGACCATCTACTTTCATATTCTTAACAAATCTCCCAAACACAATCAAATCTTTTTGTATTTGGTGGACAAATTCTGTATGTTCCTCTTTGGCCGAATATATCTGTTTCTTAATATCATTGATGATAACCGTAGCATATCGTCTAATCACTTTTTTCTTCTGTTCATAATCTCCTTCAATCAAAACCATGTATTGATTAACCACATCTAATATATATTCTGCATCATCTGCACAGATTTCTGGTATTTCATCGAGCAACATACAAGCCAATGCATTTTCTGGCTCGTCTTGTAGCAGTACATCCGCTTCCACAGAAGAAAGCACCTTCTCATTAATCACATCGTATCTCTCTATCTGAGATGCTGCCACATCAAAATCTGTAATATTTCGTTTTACCACAATTGGTTTAAACGTAATTGTAGAACTGTAATTGATGCTGATTTTCGGAACAGAAATAGAAACTTTTGCCAATTGTTTTAATTTCTCCTCAAACTCATCTTTTTTTAATGCAGGCATTTTTCTCTTTACCATAGGCGATTCTTCAATGATAGTAAGCACATCATTTCCTTCTGTATCTTTATATGTCACTACCATATCGCCAACAGTCTCTTTGCTTTCAAAACCTCCTGCCTGTTCTACCGAACTTTGCAAATCAAATAGAGACATCTGCTGGTAATCTTTTGATGTATCCTCTCTTCTAGGTGCCGATTTCTTTGCATACTCCATCAAATATGCCTTATACATATTTTCCATCGTTTTGATATCACCGATATCCTGAATTTTTTTCACCTTAGATTCCTGAATTGCAGTATCAACAAAAGATAATTGTTCACTATCAAAACTTGTATTTACTTCAACTTGTGTAGTTTCTGGGATTTCCTCTTCATCAAGATTTCTTTGTCTAAAAATAGGATTATCTTTGATATCATCAATAATTTCCCGATAATGATCGTGTGCGACAATATCCAAAGTATCAATCTCTTCCATTCCCGTAATCACCCCAAACGGAAGTCTCAATCCACGTCCTATTGTCTGAAGTGCTAAAATATCACTTTTTGCAGCATTTAATGGGATTATTGTAAACAAATTATTTACGTCCCAGCCTTCTTTTAATTTGTAAACATGTAGTACTATTTCAATGGGATTTGTATTTTCCTCTATCGTCAATAGTTTTTGGATATTTTCTTCCGTTTCCACACTTCCTGTACTTGAATCAATTTGAATCACTTTGCCCACATACCGCCCGCCAAAGAAAGCATCCGAATCAATCTTTTCCCGTATTTTCTTTGCATGAGTAGTGTCCTTACAAGCAACCAAAACAATAGGTTTTACTTGCCCTAAGTTGTTATCTACACAATATTTATAAACAATACTTTTTCGTCTTTCATGTAATTTGATACCATCTTTCAATTTCATTTCTTCAATATCTTCAGCGGAATACCCAGCAGTATTTGTTCTTCCCATAACAACAGGTATTTTGAGATATTTCCCTGCTCCTTTAGCTAAGTCATAATTATATATAATATTACGATTGGTATCTTTTGGTGTAGCTGTAAACTCCAGTCCCAAGATCGGATTTAAGGAATCAATAGCTTTCATAGACGCTGGTGCATAATACCGATGAGCCTCATCCATACAAATAACCAAATCATCAAATCTCCTTAGAACATCCGCAAAGGATCCACCTAACGTCTCTTGGTATTCGTGAAATTTGAATTGTACATCACCACGCGAAAAAATCTTGCCTATATTAAAAATAAATATCTGAATATCCGACGTTTTCTCTAATACCAACTCACCCTGCTCATACTTTGCAGGATAAGACAGATAATTTTCTCCATCGTACACTTTAGGTCTACCCATCTCCGCTTCTAATCCCTTAAACATATACTTGGAATGACTTGGCACTGTTTCCTTGCGCAATTTATCATAGATAGTATTTCCCGGTGTCAGAATAAAAAAGTGTTTATAACCTTTTGTCTTGTACAAATAGTATATACTTGCCCCCATCAATCGTGTTTTCCCAATACCAGTAGTCATATCGAAACAAAAAGAGGGAAAATGGAACTCTTTATCAATCTTTATTGCATGTGTGCCTTCACAATTATCTGAAGCCACTTTTTCAGCTTCTTCCTTAGTAGCAGTTCTGTATTCAAGTTTAGTGCTAATGGAATCAAAATATTGTAATGCCTCGTATTGAGGTTCTCTCAGACTCATTGCCCATTTTATTTTTTCTATAATATCCATTATTGCACCTCACTTTCAAATGTACATTTTTCTAATAAATCTTTTGGTATTTTTTTCACTTCAACATTATCCGGTAAATTCATATCACTTTGCATTTTTGTACAGTATATAAGAAGTGATTGGTTATCACCCAGTGACTTCATCAGAGATATAATATATTTACTATTTACAAATTCAAGTGTCACATGAATAAATCTGTTTTCGGATGAATGTCCGTGAAATTCACCGGTTGGATCATATTTAAACCCCTCAATTTTGCAGATTGCCTCCGCAACCATGTCAAAAGTATATTGAGGATTTAATTGATATATTGGAAGAACTTTATTCTTTACTAGTAGAGACTCTGCTAATTCGAAGAATTTGAATCCTCCTCCTCCTTGCCAGTTTACACTTTTTGATACTCCACCTTGTTCACCATCTATAACTTTTTTCATTCTTGGCAAAACATAAGCATTACAATGTTCACCCATCTCTATCCCAATGTATTTCCTTCCCATTTTATGTGCAACTGCCGCTGTTGTTCCAGTTCCTAAAAATGAATCCATTACCAAATCTCCCGGATTCGTTGCAATATGTATAATTCTATTAATTAACCTTTCTGGTTTTGGTGTTTCAAATGCATTTATCTTCCCAAATAAAGCATGTATTTCTTTTTTTGCTTCATCTGTGTGTCCAACTTCTTCATTCGGCCACCATGTCCATGGCACGAACCCTTCAACCTCTGATAAATATCTAATCACATTAGGTTGTGCATCTCCTTTTTTCCCAAAGTAAATTCTCCCTTCAGCACGCATTCTTTCGAATGTTGCTTTGCTTAACCCCCAACACCTCCCTTCTGGAGGTGTATGTATTTTCCCACTTGGTGTTATAATTTCATAAAATTGTTCTTTTGTTGCATGCCCTGCTTGCGCTGTCATTGGTACCGGTCTCCACGCTCCTCTAGGATCTTTATTAGGATTCCTATACACTTTTTTCTGTTTTTCATCTGGTGGTGTAAGATTTCTTATTTCTTTAAAAGTTTTTGGATCCTTAGCATACACAATTACATATTCATGTACATCGCCAATAGCTTCTCGGTTTTCTCTTGAGTAACGTTTTTGCCAAACATTACATGCAACAAATTTATCCCGTCCAAATAATTCATCCATCATAACTCTTAAGTATGCAACCTCAGAATCATCGATTGAAACCCAAAATGAACCCATTTTTTCATCTAATAATTTCCATAATATTTCAAATCTCGGTCTAATCATGTTAAGCCATAATGAATGCTCTATCCCATCTTCATAGTGTTCAAATGCATTTCCTGTATTGTACGGTGGATCAATATAAATACACTTTACTTTTCCAATATAGTCATTTTCTAATGCTTTCAAAGCAATTAAATTATCACCATGAATCAGTATATTTTCAGTATTTTCATCACCATATGACTTGCTCTTGTCTTCTACAAGAATTCTAGGTTCAAGTCTTTCTTCCTCGTATTTTCCTACCCAAGTAAGTTCTAGCTTACCTTTCTTCTGCATAATATCCTCCTTAGAATTTCACAATTATTTTTGCAAATAAAATCGGATCAATTTTAAATTGACTTTCAAAATCTGCTTTCATCTTTTCAGCTTCTAACTGTATTCCCTCGTTATATGTATGGAACTGCTGAATCATTTCATTCTGTTTATCTTCAATGGCTTCTATTCTTTTCTTTATCTCTATCTTTGCCATGAAATTTTTTTCAGCCAAATACTCCTCCTGCATTGCATTTACTTGCTCTTTGCATTCTTGTATCTGTAAATTATATTCTTCATAGCGAAGACTTATCCAATTATCTATTTTCACTCTATTTCTAAGAATTACTTTTTCATACTTCCTTTGATAATCAAATAATTTCTCTGTATAAATCAAGTCGCCATCCTGCTCAACTTCTGAATCACATAATTCTATTTCGATTAAATCATTGTCTCTTAATTTCCCCACAACAGCCAGCAATTCCATCTCTGTTAACTCTATTTTACTATGTTTTGTATTGTACATACATAACACAGGAGATAATAATTTTTGATTATTATAAAATCCACCAATAAATATATACCCATGTTCTACATGATCGATAAACAATAAGTCGTTGCTTACTTCATATGCTATCGGATAATGCTTTTTTCTATCACCTGCTGAAATATTATACCAAGTTTCTCTATCTTCAAAATACTGATTAATATCTTTCATAATCACTGAAAATGCCTGTTTATGTGCATTTTCATCATTTCTAGCAATTATCGATTTCAATTGTTGGAACTTCGCATTTCTTTTTCGATCCAATTCTCTTTCTAGACCTTTAAATTCTTTATTGAATTCTGCTGGACTCTTACACTGCTGATATATTTGTAATATCCGTTTTTCAAAATTTTCACCACTTTCCAAGAGACCAATGGCTTTATCTGATGCACCAAAAACGCCCTCAAAAAGTTCGAATTTTTCTGATAAAATCTCATATACTCTTCTATCCGCTACATTCTCCGTATTTAATAAGTTAAGAACCACAACATCATTTTTCTGACCATAACGATGGCAACGTCCAATTCTTTGTTCTATTTTCTGTGGATTCCATGGAAGATCATAATTAATTATCGTATTGCAAAACTGTAAATTCAAGCCTTCAGATCCAGAGTCAGTTACTAATAAAATTTTATATTCATTGCGAAAAGCTTCAACCACTGCATTCTTAATTTCTACACTTCTACTTCCTATGGTTTTTCCATAATTTTTATTTCTCCATGCTTTATATATTTCCTTGGTTTTAGAGTCACTCATATTACCGTTAAATACAAGAATATTGTCGGCATAGCCCTGCTCTGTCAGCTCTTCAAATAAATATTCTTGTGTTCTCACCGATTCAGTAAATACCACTGCTTTTTTTGAAATTCCTAATTCCTCTTGCCTAGAAAAAGCTATATCAAGCGCCTGCCTTAATGCCTCCATCTTAGCATTTTTCTTGATTTTGTTTGCTACTGTAATGATTCCATCCACCTGTTCAATTTCATATTGAATAAATTCATTTACTTTATCGCGAGGGTATAGCTCTGGTACTTCTTCGGGTATTTCTTCATTTGCATCATCCTCCAAAAAATCAAAAAAATAATCCAGACCTTTGTCAACCGATTCAATTCTCGTGCTTTCCTTAAGGGTTACCAAACGTTCTTTCAACACTTCAAACGTTGTCGCAACTGCTCTACTCGATGACGCAAGCAATTTTCGAATGACTACAGTAAGTAGATTACGGTTAGAAGAAGGAATTGCATACACTATTTCCTTTTTTAAATAATCATTAACCAGCTTATATAATATTCCTTCCATCGGCTCTAACTTAAAATCAACAGTGATTCCTATTCTAGACTTAAACTGAAGATAATCCACCACTTCGCTACGTAGTGTCCTCTGTAAGACAGGCTCTATCTGCATTTTCAATTCTGAAAACTCTTGATTTTTAACATACTTCTGACTAAATATTCTCTTATCCAAGAAAATCTTATCATCAATAAATTGAACTAATCCAAATATATCCAATAATGTATTTTGCATAGGCGTTGCAGTAAGCATTATTTTGGGCACACTTTTTGTCAATTCGTAGATTTTATTAGCAGTCTTACTACCATTCTTATAAATATTGCGAAGTCGATGTGCTTCATCAAAGACTATAAAATCCCATGATACCTTGCTAAAAATATCTTTTCGCTTAGCCACAAAATTATAGGAAGCAATGACTACACTCTTTTCTTCATCTATAAAATCATAATAAGAATCTAAGTTTTGGCTGTCCACAATCAATGAATCTATCTCAAACTTTTCGTCTAACTCTATTTGCCACTGTTTACGTAAATTAGACGGCATAATCAATAGTACTTTGTGATAATTGTTTTTTAACAGATAGCTTAATACCAACCCAGCTTCAATTGTTTTTCCCAAGCCCACCTCATCTGCTAGGATTGCACCGCCATTTCTAATCGCAGATATAGCAAATACAAAAGCTTCTACTTGGTGTGGATTAATATCTATCTTCGTTGAATCCAAACAGCTATATGGGCTATTATTCAATTCTTGTCTCTTGATATGGGCATATTCTCTTATTAACAGATTCTCCATATAGCCTTCTCCCTGATTACTCCAAGATTTTTTTTATTTGTTCCGCAAGTCCTTTTGCCATAAGTGGCGGCACAGCATTTCCTATCTGCACAAACTGTGCTGTTCTAGGACCTTCAAAATAATAGTTATCTGGAAAAGACTGCAAACGTGCCGCTTCTCTAACAGATATCGACCTACACTGCCCAATGTCTGGATGTATGAAATAATGTCCATCTTTTGATAAATGGGCCAAAACAGTATGGCAAAATGGCTGATTGCCTTCAACTACCTTAAATCTATCTACAAATGAATGCAAATTTCTATGTGTGATTAAGTTTTGTGGCAAATCATTATATCGCAATCTTTGATTACCATTATTCCATAATTCTATGGCTCTACGATATATTTCCACATCTCTGTCTGTATTTTTTCTTGCCACATGATGTGTAAGTACATCACTAATAGTTCTGATATTAAATCTGCGTAAATATCTACTCATAGCTACATCTTGGCGGTATTCGTTTAGTTCTTGTCCACGTTCAAGTTCAGATAAATCATTCAAGACGTCATTCACTATTGCATTTGGCTGTACTGTCGGAAATTGCGGATAATAATAATTTGTTCCTTTAAGCCAGCCTATAATAATCATTCTTTTGCGATTTTGCAGAACGCCAAAATCTCTGGCATTCAATTCATGAAATTCTATCTGATATCCAACTCGTCTTAATTGGCTTTGTAAATTACGAAATGCTCCACCATTACGTGCGGTTCTTATCCCTGCCACATTCTCAAAAATAAACATCCTCGGCTGGTACTTTGTCAGAAACTGGGTGTACATCAAATACAATTCATTTCTTGGATCTTCTTTCATTGGAACTATCATATGATTGCTCTGTGCTCGTCCAACTAAAGAATACGCTTGACATGGTGGTCCTCCAATAATCATATCCACTTGGTCAACTCCATCCTCTTCCATTATCGCATCAATCTGAGCAAAAATATCCGTTTTTGTTCTTTTTGACATTTCGGCATTAATTACTGTTTTTAATACTTCTCTTGGAATATGTTCAAGTAACTGTTCTCTCGTAATCTCTCCTCGCTCATACTGGTAATAAATGCGCATGCGTCTTGTTTTCTTAAGATAGTAATATGCTGCCCTCGTTTCCAGCGTTTGTGCGGCATATTGATTCATCTCCACATGTGCAACCGGATTAAATCCACATTGCATGAAGCCTTCAGACAGTCCCCCTGCTCCCGCAAATAAATCTATAAAATTTAGACCATCTCTTTCCATAATAACCTAATCCTCTATACATTAGTATTTTTTGTTCTTCTATTATCCTCTGGCTTGGTGGCATTCACTGGGATTAACCACAGATTTCCTTTTTTCACCGCCCCTGGTATCCTGTCCTTATTACAGTACACATTAACCATTCTGCTTGTAATACCCCATTTTTTACCTGTTTCCTTTACCGTTAAATATTCCATTCACACGCCCTCCTTTAACACAAAGTCATTGTTAGCATTATATTTCATTTTATAGAAATATTCCAGTTCTCGAAACATATGGATATTTTTTAAAACTCCCTCTAGCGCTATCATAAGCTTTTCATAATCCTCACCATATGAACATCTCTCATCATGTTATTGTATCACACACCTTCTCCTTTTGCTATCGAAAAAGAGTAAAATAACTTCATCAAACACCTCAATATATTCCAATTTCCGCAGCATAAAATCCAAATTAGTGTAAATCGGCATCAACGCTAAGACAGTAGCTGAAAGAGGATAAATTCCATCTTCTTGAACAAGTACTCGATAAAAAGTAAAAGAAAGAATACAAAAAACCACAAATACTACAATAACAAATCGGATAAAAAATCACTCCGGAAAAGAATAAATATCATAGCTCCCATCTTTATAAATAATCAACTCTTTAAACCCTCCACCGGTATATTCCTTAAAAGTCACACTCGAATTGTCTTGAAAGGTCATTATTTCCGTTATCCGATTAAACTGGTCTATAAAATCTACCAATTCACCATTCGGGACAAACTCAATATCTATTTTATAACAATAGTTCTGAATCTGGGACAGCACGCTCTCATTCTCATCATAATCCAATTCTGAGTACCTCACCGGACAATAAAAGGCCTGAAACTTTATCGTATTTCTTTCCTCATTATATATACAATCAACATAATAATCATTACGAGAAAAAGCAGAAACACTTTTATTCAGAGGTTCTACCTCTTTTGTAATGAAATCAATCACTGCTATATCCCACTGCTCCTCTTCACGTAAATGACTATTCATAATTTCCGTAAGACACTCCGAACAAAGATAAGATTCTGCCTTCTCCAGTTCTATAAAACTATTTTCATTAAGCGTGATCGTGCCCGACATATATCCTCGGTTACTATTTAGGCCATAACTAATGGTACTGCCATCACTCTCAATTAAACCGGATACGAATATTGACGTGTATCTTTGTTGTTTTTCTATAACATTCAAATCATCATCATAACGATTAATTTCAAAGCGACAGCACTCAAAAGTATTTAGGTTTATTAAGCCAATATTATGTTCTCCCCAGTATGGTGATAACGTACTTTGGGAATTCGAACCACAAATGTAACAATCTTCTTTTGATGTAGGAGACGAATAACTCTGCTTGGATAAATAGCTGTTTTCATTTTCTTTCATAGATTCGTCTTTCTGGATAAATGAGAAGTAATGAAAAAATACAGCTAAAAAACAAAATGCTATGATAGCGATTACTGTATATTTAAGTTTCAATGTTTTTATCCTTTCTTTTTTAATTTTTTGTTTGCTTAATCAAGTCCTATACGGATATCTCCTCTACGTCTACATTGCATTCGCTTTTATGCTCATGATGGGTACGCTTTCCCCATAAATTTACCCACCATGAACACGTTTTTAGCTTGTATGTGTATTACAATTATACACGTGGAGGTGAGTAAAATGACTGTGAATGATAAACACGAATATGAGGCTTTGTTTATCCGACAATTAGAAAAATTCAGACTAAAGAAAGAAGTATCACAACGAGAAATGTCCCTGTCTCTTGGACAATCAGCTGGATATATCGCCAAACTATCAAGCGGACATAATCTGCCAAGATTGATGACATTCTTTTGGATTTGTGATTACTTTAATATTCACCCAAAAGATTTCTTCAACGAAAATATTGAGAACCCGGAAAAAATTGAATCCATTACAAAAGACTTGTATAAATTAAATGATAATCAACTTAGTTATATATCCG
>Ga0153928_1000757_pt1 | contig 15352 bp, 11 predicted proteins | sample TSNJ012MetaG_FD_106656 | JGI IMG/M metagenome (GOLD analysis project Ga0153928, IMG submission 106656) | Attine ant fungus gardens microbial communities from New Jersey, USA - TSNJ012 MetaG | ecosystem: Host-associated > Fungi > Mycelium > Unclassified | place: USA: New Jersey, Wharton State... | reverse complement strand
GTGTTCTTTTTTCATGTCTGTTTGTCGGTAAACAATGATAGCTTTCAACACTCTTTACTCATCACTCAACCGCACAGGTGGGGAGTTTTTGAGGCTAATGGGTTCGTCCCGCAAAAATTGTGTGAAGTGGACAAGCTTAGAACCGCAATGCACATGGTGGAAAATGGTCATGGGAATGCCTTTTTACCGCGTTCTCTGTTGGCAGCTTCCGAAAGCTGTCTGCCAGCTTTTCCCATGACCCCTTCCTGTGATATATTCTTAGTTGCCGCATATTTAAATAAGAAAGAAATAAGCAGGCAGGCAAAAGATCTCCTGGAGCTTATGATTGATAAATTCAAATAACAACAATTGTTTTATAAATAGAATATCCCTACCATCTCATGTCCTTCCACTTTCTCTAATTCAAAGAAAATGAAGTCATCCTTCTGCTGAAAAGGAACTGTTTTTTGGGAAGGCAGATACCGCAGCTCTTTCACTGCTCTTCCCTTCGTATCTATTTTTACATGAATATGGGAAAGGGGAATCACATCTTCCACGGTATAAATATCTTCTGAGCGTTTTTCCGTAATATAATGCAGTCCATGCAGAATATCCAGCTGTTCCTTTTCCCGAGACTGGAGTGTCATTACCAGGGAAGAGGGACCGTCATGGGATACCAGTTTCCTGGGCAGGAGTATTTCCAGAGCATCCTTTACCATTATTTTACACCATCTGGCCGCATTTTTTCGATACAAATGGAACACAGGGTGTGAAAAATAAATACTGTTTCCAAACTGTGTCACTGCCGGACATCCTTTTTCTCCCTGGGAAGGCGCATGCTGATGGGAACAAAATGTTTCACCTTTTCGTTCAAAATACGGTACTATTTTATCCATCAGAATCTCGGCTTTTGTACAGGATACATCGTACCCTCTCTGGTACATTACAAATTCTTCTTTTGGCAGTTCTTTTCCTATTTTATCATTCGGCAGGATAAATTCCCTTTCATACTCCGATTCTTTTTCAAATACAACACCGTATATACTGTCTTCCTTTTCTTTGTTCAGGCAGGAATCATAGGAACCGATGATTTTCCCGCCGTCCTTCAGATAATTTTTCAGCAGCTGTTCTAACCGTTCTGTGTAATAGATACAGTCCGGCAGAATCAGTACCGGATACCGTGAGAAATCCACACGGGTATCGATGATATCAAATTGACAGGCCAGCTCCGTCAGCATACGGACAGCCCCAATCAACGAAGAAGAGAGTCCTGAAGCAAAACTGTTTTCCGGATAAAATTCTTCCGGATTCAGAACAGCGATTTCCGTTATTGATGTTACGTCTGTGCAATAGAATTCTTTTTCGCTTACACTTTGATATACCTGTCCGATCAATGCATAAGTTGCCGCCGACAGTTTCCCGGACGGATGAAGCTGGTCTCCGATGGAACAGCCTGCGCCCTGGGACAGCATTTGAAAACATTCCAATTCCAGGGCCGCCTGGTTCTTCAGTGAATGAAAATCCCCCCAGTAAGTATGAAATTTTCCGGTCATCCCGATCAGCTTTTTATCCAGATTTCTCGCGTATCTTACGGTGGCCGGAAAATGGTCATATCCCCAGCCGCCGCTGGGAAGCGACTCCAGTTCCAGATGACTGTAGTCTTTAAAGCTGTCTCTGGATGCCGGTCCCACATGGGAACTGTTATAGAAAATGCCGGCACCGGGTACCATTGTCAGGATATGGGCCGTAATCTCCTTTTTAAATTCCGCCAGCATCATCAAAGAATATGTAAGCCTGACTGCCTTTCTGGTACTGTCCATTCCAAGTGCTTTCATTTTTGCCCGGCAATGATCACAATGACAATCCACCGGGAATAAAATATCCATGAAAATTCCATCGACCCGTTCAGGACCCAACGTCATGATCAAATCAGAAAGATGGTCCTTGAAAAATTCTCTGTATCCGCTGTTTAAGCAGATGGTGTCATAAAAATGAGGAGCCGGCACTCCCTGGGTATTGATATACTGTCCGTTTTCATCTATGCACAGCCATTCTTTGTGCTCACGCATCACACGTCCATCCCATTGTACGGTTGTGTACACAGGGACTTTGATATTTCTTTCATGGCAGGCTTCGATCTGATCCGGTAAAAGATTATGATTTTTCAGATTTGGATGGATGAGTTCCGGATATTTTCGGGATGGATAATACAACCATCCATGATGGCATCTTGCAAAACAGGTAACCGAATCCACATGGGCTTTTTCCAATGTATCCGCAAATTCATTTTTATCAAAATCCTTTCCCACATCCGGAATATATTCACTGGTATGAAAATCCAGATGAACCTGTCTGTAGCTGATTGTTTTCATCTCCTCCTCCTATTCTTTCACTGACCCTGCTGCCAATCCACTTTCCACTTTCTCCTGAAACAGCAAATACAACAGCATGGGTACTGCTACCGTAATCATAATCGCCGCCATCAGCGGTCCATACTCACTTCCGCGCTCACCGTTGAAATTCAACAAGCCCAAGGCAATCGGCTTTAAGCTTTTATCATTAATAAAAAGCAAGGGAAATAATATGTTGTTCCATGCGCCTAAAAAATTAAAGATAGAGACCGTAGATATTGCCGGAACCGTAAGCGGCAGCATTATTTTATAATAGATCTGGAAATAGGTTGCCCCGTCAATCAGGGCTGCCTCCTCCAGGGAACGATTGATGCTGCGCATGAAATTTGTGATGACCAAAATGCTGAAAGGAAGACCAAAAGCCACATACACCAGGATCAACGCAGGTATGTTATTTGTTAATTTCAGATTTCCGATGATATAAGAAATAGGTACGATAACGGTATGCATGGGTACCATCATGCCCAGCATAAAAAATATCACAAGGAATTGATTGGCTCTGAAAGAGAATCTGGATAGTACATAAGCCGCCATGGAAGCAACCATGACCAGTATGATCACGGTTGCTCCGGCCTGGATCAGGCTGTTAATAAAATACCGGCTCATATTTGCCCCGTTCCATGCTTCCACATAATTTTTCCATTGTATTATCTTTGGCAGGGCAAAGGGTTCGGAAAAAATTTCAATTTTTGTTTTGACAGACGAAAGCAGCGTAAATAACATTGGCATGGCAAATATTGCAGCCATTATAAATAGAAATAAATACATTAAGATTATTTTAGTTTTCTTCATGCGCTGCCTCCTAATCTGATTTATGCTTCACGACTGCATTGCTGATCAGTGTACCGGCCAGACATATGGCCAGAATGACTACACCAATGGCACTTCCCAGTCCCATATGCTTATATTTAAAGGTTTCGTTATACAATAATGTGGTGGGCAGATTGGTTAAGCCGTTTGGCCCTCCTCCTGTCATTGCAAATACCAGGTCAAACACTTTTACAGAACCTATGATATCCATTACAATACACATGGTCAGGGTGGATTTCAGCATCGGAACCGTAAGCCAAAAGAATTTTTTAACGATACCGGCACCGTCAATGGCCGCCGCCTCATGTACCTCTTCCGGAATGGTAGTCAGCCCCGCCAAAATGATGACCATGTAATATCCGATCCCGGCCCATATATTCACAAACACAATGGTATTCATTGCCGTGCTTTGGTTCACCAGCCAGGGCGTTACGAACCCCCCAAGACCGACTGTGCTTAATAGCGAATTAAAGGCGCCTGTAGGCATAAATACAAAATACCACATCAGGCCCGCCGCACTTAAAGGAAACACGGTCGGTACGAAAAACAGCGCTTTAAACATACGGTACCCTTTGCATTTGGTATTGATTACAACAGCCGTCAGCAGGGCGATGGGAGTATGGAACAGAACACTGAAGATAACCATCGTTCCCATATTTTTCAGGGCGATCAGGAAATCTTTATTCTGAAATACTTCCAGAAAGTTCTTGCCGCCGACAAAGGTAACCGGACTTCCGGCAATACCGTTCCAATCCATCACGGAAAAATACAAGGCACCAGCCAAGGGAAGGATTTGAAACAACAAATATATGACAAGTGACGGTAACATAAATAGAAAAACAAAAAAACGGGCGTTGTTATTTTTTAATTTAATCATATGCATTGTCAATTTCTGCTTGAATCTCTGCCGCTGCTTCTTCTGCCGCAGCATTTACAAAGATACTTAAGATGGAATTTCTGGTTCTGTCCTGCATGGATGACAGCGGATCAAAATCGAATACATCCACACCGATTCCTTTTGAAGTGCTTCCAATCTCCATATTCTTTATAAACAATTCCGTACATTTACTTTCATCCAGGTCGATATCCGTCCGGGGAATCAAAAACGCTGCTTCTTCCGCATATCTCTTGGCAATTTCTTTATTTGTCAGCATTTTTACCAATTCTATCGTCAGCTCCAATTCTTCCCCTTCCAGTTTCCCGCTGATCATATAGGGACTTAGAATCTGCATATCATCCAGCTTAAATTCTGGTTTTTCCTTAAAATAAGGGAATTTTTCCACATCAATATGTTCCGCCACCGGCGTCTGTTCCACATCCGTAAATTTGCTGATGCTCCATGGACCGGTAATCATCATGGCGGCCTGTCCCTGCTGGAACTGCGCCCCAGCTACATCGGCCGTAATCCCGGCCGCACTTTGATCAAAAGCATTGGCATCAATCAGGTCTTTTACATATTGAAGTGTCTGCACGACTTCTTCATCGGTCCAATTCATGGCACGGCTTCCCAAAGCCTTGGCCGCTTCCGTACCGACCCATTTGTAGAAAATCTGGTCATGAAGATGCCCCGCCATATAAGTGCTCTGGGCGCCCATCGCAATGGGGATTGTGCCGATTGCATTTAATTTATCGATTGCTTCAAGCAGCTCATCCCAGGTTTTCGGAAACGTTTCAATTCCGGCCTGGCTGAATAGCTCTCGATTGTAATATACCCCAATCAGGCCTGACTCCATCGGTACCGCATAAGTACCTTCATATCCGGGAACCTGATAGTATGCCAGTGAGCCTTCCGAAAAACCGCCGCCCCATTCACTGTCTTCTGCAAGATAGGGGCTGACATCCAAAAGCAGCCCATTGTCGATATAATCCGATAAATTGGCAACTCCCTGAATCCGGAAAATATGGGGCATATCACCGGAGGCGATGCATGTGGATAGCATGTTATTGAACGCTCCTTCGTCGCTTTGGGAATCGTCGATGATCGTCACATGGGGATACTTTTCTTTAAATTCCTCAAGTACATCATTAAAAATACTCACCTGGGTACTGGTCCCGGCCATTCTTGTCAGCAGACGGATCGTTACTTTTTCATCTGATTCCGTTTTTCCATTGTCTCCGGAAGCGTTACATCCTGTCAGCATCCCGGCTGCTAATACACCGGCCAATGCCAGTGCCGTCCATTTTTTCAATTTCATTGTGTTCCTCCCATTCTTTTTATAAGATTAATTATAACCTGCTAAAAAGATTTGAACATGGATATTTCCTTGCTGCCATGTACTTTTTATATATAATTTTGGACAAAATTGATTTTTTGTGAATCGACAAGGCCCCAAATCTATACTATAATTTGGATGTTTCTTAGCTAAACCTAATAGGAATGGAGTGGATCTGATAAAAAATACAATAAAATCCAGGCTGTTTTACAGTATCTCTTTATTTTCCGGCATACTGATTTTCGTTTTTTTACTCAGTATCTGTACGATATTATTTGAAGGATTTATGCAAAAAGAATCTCAGTCTGCCTATCAGCAGCTGGGATATATTTCCCAACAGCTGGAATTTTATCTTATCTCCACAGACAATTACTCTAACACCATCCTGGTGGATCCGGATATCCAGGATGCAGTCCAAAAGTATCATACATCGTCTGAACGTTTTACCGGCATTGATCAAGTCCATATGAAACAGCGGATCGGTCAGATCATCCAGTCCATACCTCATATTCACTCTGTTTCCATCTACAGTCCCGACTATGAATTAATTGCCTCAACAGCTGTCTATCTGCATCAAAATACACAAATTGAACAGCTAAGCACAAATGCTCCGGTCTGGTATATGGGATATCAGTATTCTAATAAAGATAAAGGACTGGAAATTCCGGTCTTGTCACTGCTGCGTCCGTTTTATCATAAAGACAGCGGAGCTCTTTTGGGTTATGTGGATATTCCGATCCCCGAAAGCGTTATTGCCAACATTTATGAAGACCGTACCTCAGCGTTCAACCGCATTTATATGATCGATAAACATGGTATCGTTCAAAGCAGTAACGGATACCGTTTGACCGGAGAGCTTTATCCCCATTACCGTTATTTGTCCGATATCTATGCCGCTCATAAAATCATTGACCGGATGATCCTGTTTTCCACCCCGTTTCCAGAATTGGATTGGTATCTGGTAAATGAATATAACTTATATCACTTTTTCCAACCGGTTTTCATTATATTTTTGATTTCCATATTGATTGGTATCGCCTGCATTTTTTTATCTCTGTTGATTTCAAAAAGACTCTCCCAGACCATTACTTCTCCTTTATACCATCTGATTTCACATATCCAAAAGGTAAAAGAAGGTGTCTGGGAGCCGGTGCCGCAATCCAGTGACGACAGTGATATTCATATCCTCTTTTCCGAGTTCAACAGTATGATCACCGCCCAGGATCAGTTAAAGAATCATCTGATACAGGCTTCTTTTGATTTATTGCAGCAGCAGGTAAACCCGCACTTTCTTTATAATACGCTGGATAATATCTGTTCCCTGGCTGAACTGAATGAAAAGGAGACGTTAACGGAACTGGTTATGAATCTGTCCATTTTTTATAGAAAGAGTTTAAGCCATGGGAAATTTCATATCTCCGTCAAAGATGAGCTGGAGATTACCAGATCCTACCTCCAGATCATGCAAATCCGGTATTATAATAAATTTGATTTTCGCATTGATTGCCCTGCTGCCCTTTCCCCTTGTAAATGTTTGAAGCTTCTGCTTCAGCCCATTGTCGAAAACAGTGTTTATCATGGCATCAAGGAACTGGACCATAAAGGGTTGATCCAGATTTCGGTAACGGAAACCGATAACAAAGAGAACCTGCTGTTTGCTGTGTTGGATAACGGAGCCGGAATCTCCAGGGAAATTCAGAATCAATTATGGGAAACCGACAGTCCCCATTTTGGCATTAAAAACATTCACAAACGGATTCAATTATACTACGGTACAGAATATGGTCTTACGATAGATTCGGCTGCTGGTGAGGGCTGCCGGGTCTTAATCAAAATCAAAAAACAGGAGGCTGACTAAATGACATGGAAAGTGATCATCGCAGATGACGAACATTTTATCCGCCAGCGCATCAAAAAAATCATTCCCTGGGCGGACCTGGATCTTGAATTTTCAGGAGAAGCAGAAAACGGACAGGAGGTGCTGTCTCTGTTTTCGAAAGAAGCTCCCCATATCCTGCTCCTGGATATTAAAATGCCCAAACTCACCGGCATGGATGTGGCCAAGCACATCCATCAGCATTATCCGCAGACAAAAACCATTATTTTGTCCGGTTATAACGATTTCGAATATGCAAGGTTGGCGATGCGTTATAGTGTAGTGGATTACCTGTTAAAGCCGATCCATGTGGACGATTTAAAGGCTACGCTCCTTACCTGTATTGATAAACTTGAAGAGGAACGGATCCAGGCCGGCCAGCACGAAAAGCTTATGAGCTATGAAAAAACACTGGCGCTCTCACAGGTATTAAACGGCTCTCTTTCATTTGAACAATTAAAAAACAGATATCCCGATTTTTCATCTTTTTCCTGCTGCCTTTATGTTGGCGCTTATTTCAATGAAAATGGACATCTGCTTTTGCATGAGCTGTCAGGCTTGTTAAGTAAAAAGAATATTTTTCATGTTACGTTTCAGGATTCTGACACCCAGTATCTGATTCAAATATTTCAAAAATCGCCGGAAGATTGCGCCGGTTTCACTTTATTGCTCCAAAAATTCCTGTACCGGCACAATCTGTCATTTCTGTATCTGGGTTCTCCTTTTCCTGTGACAGAGCCCTGGAAGCCATTTTATAAAACGATTTCCCACGGAATCCTTCTGCGTTATTTTTTCAAACTTCCACTGGTTCTGGAGGAACGCTCCGGCACATATGTCTCCGCCTCTGATATGGATTTTCACGCAATCCGGCAGACCGTGATCCATGCTTTTAACAATCAGGACGAAGAAGCTTTTAAAGATTATATTCAAGTCCTGTTTGAAACATTAAAACCTTCCAATAATACCAGGCACCTCTACCTTACCTTAAGTGAACTGTTTCTTACCTATGCACTGTACATGGAAGATTTTCAGTCTTCTTCTGAAATTGTCAGCGGACTGGTTGCTTCTGTTTTAGATGAAGAATTTTCTCTGGAAGCATTGGCGCAGACCGTAGTAACCTACGGCCTTTCATGCCTCCGCCATGATAAGGCATCCCCTTTTGAAATTATGGTCAGTAAAAAAATAATTGCTTATATCCAACAGCATTATCAGGAAAGTGAGCTGTCTGTCGCACAGCTTGCCCATTTATTTCAAATGAATGTATCCTATATGGGATACCTGTTTAAAAAAGTAAATAACCAGTCCATCTTACAATATATTACCTCCATGCGGATGGAACATGCAAAAAAACTACTGGAAGGGAATCAGTTTCGTGTTTTTGAAGTGGCAAAATTGGTCGGCTATGGGGATGAATTTTATTTCAGCCGGAGATTTAAGAAAAGCTATGGCTGTTCTCCGAAAGAATATGCCCGTTCTGCCCCACGACAAAACAAGCCGCTGTCAAACAGCGGCTTGTAAGCGATTACAGGAAAATACTCAATATTAAAACTTCAACAAATCCTACCGCCCACGCAATGGTGGAGGTAATCGAATATGTCATAATCTGCTCCTTCACCTCGCCAACCCCCAGTGTCCGGTTGACCACCCAGAAGTAGCTGTCGTTAAAGTAGCTGAAGAACAGGGAGCCTACACAACATGCCAATGCACCCAAAATTGGGTTTACTCCGGCAGCCACGATGATTGGTGCCGAAATGCTGGCTGCCGTGGTCATTGCAACCGTACCGGAACCCTGGATGAAGCGCATCGCTGTCGAGATCACAAACGGCAGGATTATGATGGGAACTGCTGTGCCGGCCAGTATTTCGGCCAGATGGGTACCCAGACCGCTGTCCTTGATCACCTGCCCCAAAGCACCGCCGCCACCGGTTACCAGCATGATAATACCGGCAGAAGCCATACCAATCTCCATTTCTTTGATCGCTTCTGCTTTGGTTAAATTTCTGCCCAAAGACAGAATCGCCAGAATCAGTCCCAGGCCAACCGCTACAATTGGCGAACCCAGGAACTGGAATGCCGCCATAAAGCCGGAGGTTTTCCCCATCGCACTGGAGACCGTACTGATCAGAATCAGGATAATTGGCAGAAACAGCGGCGCGAAAGATTCAAAGGCAGACGGAAGCCCCTCCGCACCGATCGTAAAATCCTGGGAGTAATCTGGCGCCTGATAAGGCAGACGCACAAAGCCTTCTTTATCATCAGGCAGCTGATAAATCTTTTTACCTACCCATCTGGCATATACCGTACAGCTAATTGCCATCGGAATCGCAACTACAATACCAAACAAAATAAACCTTCCAACATCCACACCAAAGATTCCGCACACCCCAAGCGGCCCTGGTGTCGGAGGTACCATCGTATGGGTGATTACCAGACCGGCGGCCAATGCGGCACCTAAGGAAATTACCGATTTTTTGGTCACCCTGGAGATGGCCTTGGCAATTGGCGCCAGAATCACAAATCCGGAATCACAGAAAATCGGAATTGATACTAAAAAGCCGGTCAAAGCCAGGGCTTCTTCTTCCCTTCCCTTGCCAAACAGCGTAAGGAAGGTCATCGCCATCCGTCTGGCCGCTCCCGTCCGCTCAAAAATCTGTCCCATCATAACCCCAAAACCAATGATAATACCGATACTTCCCAGGGTACCGCCAAATCCGCTGGTGATGGAATTGATCACACCAAATGTTTTGCCATTTTCCAAAGTTATGTTTACAATCGGCATGCCGCCAACCACCCCAATGACTAATGCGGCAATAATCAGTGCCAAAAAAGCATGAATCTTTGTTTTTAAGACTAAACCAATCAATAATACAATGCCAATCCCCAAAGCAATCAGCATTCTGTCCCCACTTAATCCGCCTACCATAAGAACCCCTCCTTTTACTTTTTAAAATTCGGTGAATATTTTGCTGCCAGCAAAATGGCTTCCACCATGCTGACGTCCCCCGCTTCCCCAGTTCCTGCAATATCAAATGCGGTGCCGTGATCCACGGAAGTGCGCAAAATCGGCATGCCGTTAGTAACCGCAATCGTTCGGTCAAAATCCAATGTCTTGGTTGCAATATGCCCTTGATCATGATACAAAGACAAGACACTGCTGTACCGTCCCTGGGCTGCCTGATGAAACACGGAATCAGCACCGATCGGTCCGGTAACCGGATAACCTTCGGCCTGTAATTCTTCAACGGCCGGCATAATTTCATTCACTTCCTCATCGCCAAACAATCCATGTTCCCCACAATGGGGATTCAAGCCGGCGACAGCCATCGTTCCATCCTCTACGCCCAGACGCTTAAGTGCCTCCAGACACCGCTTTACATAGTCTTTAATCCGCTCTTTGGTAATCATATCCAGCATTTTCCGCAAGGAGACATGCCGGGTCAGGAAAAACACCCGCAGTCCGTTGGTTTCGAACATGGTCAACGGATCCGCCGTTCCGGTCAGTGCCCCAAAGATTTCCGTATGACCGATAAAATCAATCCCCCCGGCCTTCAGTGCTTCTTTATTAATCGGTGTTGTCGCCACGGCATCGGCCTTTCCTTCATTGGCCAGGCGGATACATTCGGCAATGTACTCATAAGCTGCTTTGCCACACATTCCAATTACTTTGCCAAAAGCAAAATTGGCCATATCAACATTATCCAGGTCCATCAGATTCAGCGTTCCCGCCTCATAACTGCCTTCCTCCGGTTCTTTTACCACATTGATCTGCAGTTTGACACCGGTAATACGGACGGCCTGTTCCATCACCTTTTTGTCTCCCACGACTATACATCTGGCCGCTGCCTGGACTTCCGGCTTTGCCAGGGCTTTTGCCACAATCTCCGGCCCGATCCCGGCCGGATCACCGATCGGAATTGCAATACATGGTCTATTCATAAAAGCACCTCCATTTTTACATGTATAACTTTTCTTTCAAGTATGTAATGCAGCGGTTCGCCGCATCCTGTTCCCCGACCATGCCACCCTTCGTGATAATATGAACGCCCTCAAAATCGCCCTTCAGGAACTGTCCATATGCTGCCAGCGGCAGCACCTCATCCAGCAGGCAAAGGCCCGCAGTCCGGAACCGGCGGCAGACTGCCACCGTGATATCGCCGCCACTGCTGTAAATGCCCTGGAAATTATGATTTTCAGCAAAGACACGGTAAGCAATCTCGGCAAAAGCTTCATTGATCTGATTTGTCATCCCATCTACGTCATCTGCATAACGGTCGGCATATCTGGTAAAATCAATCCGGTTTTCCGGATAAATCCCATCTCCGGTTACCGTCATAATATCGCTGTGCTCACTGGCTGTCCGTACTTCTTCGGTGATACGGACAATCTCCGTCTCCCGCCGCTCGTCACTTTCCAGAAATTCAGCCGTTTTGACCATGATATTATATGCGGTCCGCTGAGTCAGCCACAACTCTTCCATCTGCATCCGGGTGACCGGATTGACACTTCCTACGACTGCCAGAATCTTCTTCTTCGTAACTTTGTCGGTAGGAACAATCAGCTTACGGGCAATCGTCGCCGTAAATACACCTGGGTCAACAGCAACAAATTTTAAATTGCTGGTAATTACAGCGTCTGCGATAAGGTCAAGATCTTCCTGGGTTACACAATCTGTCACAATAATCCGGCTGCCCTTGGTAACCAGTCGGATCATCTGTTCGGCCAGTTCATGCTTCCCGCTCATCATATCGCACATCATAATGCTTCCGACCTGGTACTTGCTCTGTTGTTCAAAGATCTCCTTCACCACTGATACCGTCACCGGTGTCTTCGGATCCAGCGCCGCTTCCGTCTTATGAAGCGGAAGCCCCTTTACCAGCATATAACCGCCAATCACCAATCGCCCTGAAGCCGGAAAACATGGTGCTGAAATAGCCACATATTCCGGGCCCAGGGCATCCAAAATAGCATCGGTTTCACTGCCTATGTTCCCCCGCATGGTACTGTCAATCCGCTTGGAATACACTTTTACCTGCTCATTCTTTAAAAGCTTTGTGACATTATAAACCCGGTTATACGCCTGGTCTGGCTGGATGCCCCGACTGTCAGTCGGATACATGATACAGTCACACCCCTCCAACAGCGATAATTCAATGCGCTCTGAATTCATGACTGTATAGGTCTGGTAATTCATCTTCTTTAACAAAACCCCGGTAGCGTTCGCCCCGGTCAGGTCATCTGCTACAACAATACATTGTGGCATGTTTCCCCTCCTTCCTTAAAATACCGTATCCATGTTTTACTTTAACCTGGATTTTTTTATAGCCTCCCACCTCCCTTGTGCTTCATTGATTCGCTTGTGTCTGTGTTTGTTTGTGTTAGTTTATTTGTTGCTATATGTTATTATCTTACTCCTTTTGGTATATTATGTCAATATTCTTTTCGGATTATTTGAATAAATATTTACGATTGTTCGTTTTTGTTTATTTTATATTTGCGATATTGAAAAAGCAAAAAAAAGTCAGATGATTCGGTATGGATCGTTCTGCCGAATCATCTGACTCTACTTCCTGCGCCAAAGAATTGGCTCATAATATTTTCTTAATAACCTGACAACATCATCAGCTGCGGTTTCCCCGGTATATACATCCCAGGGCCCCTCGGCGAGACTGCTAAAAGACAGACTTTTTTCCACACCGATCTGTTTTTTCAGATACTCCACCATTTTCTGTCTGCCGCTCTCCGAATCATATATCCGGATCAGAGAATATCCCGGATATTCGTCAGAAGAATGACAGTTCCAACGAATGTGCTTTGAAAATTCTTCACCTGTCAATGCTGTATTAACCTGCTCTGCAGCCTGATTCTCAAGCAGCAATGTCAAATATATAATCTCTTCTGTGCCTTTAGGACTTCCTTTCACATAATTGCGGTATGGAGATGTCTTCAATTTCTGAAACATATCCTTTTCTGCCTCACTTCTAAATTCTCCGTAGTAAATGAGTACTGTATCCTGTAGAATGCAGTTGATAAAGCAATGCAGGTTCTTATATTCAAAATAATCCGTCAGTTGTTTTACAACATCAGCCTTTAAAGGATATTTCTTCAAAAAAGCTTTCTCTTTTATGCTGAAAAGAACCGCCCCGTCCATCGCAATAACAGGCAGCCGGATTCTTATGTCTTTCAATGGTCTTATCAGAGATGCCGGCGTACGTCTGGTAGCAATAGTAAAATGCATCCCTGAATCCAACATCCGATTCAGCTCATGTTTGCTGTAATCCGATATGTTATCACCATTTGTCAATAAAACCGCATCCAAACCAGACACAAAAAGCTGGCTGCGGTTTCGTTTATACGGAATTCTCGCCAAATTTACTGTCAGCGCAATCACAATGCCAATCATGGTGTCACACAACCGGTTCCAGACAAACAAATATGGATTGGCATCACTTAAATGATTAATCGTAATACTTAAAAATACGGCACAGGAAAAATAGGAAGATTCTTGTTTTTTCAGCAAAACGGTGGTAATGATAAGGGGAATCAAAAATAGTGTTGCAAAAAAATAGCCCGATACTTCATCCAGATTCAGGAACATCCTTTTCTGAATCAATAATACCACCAATCCGTAAAATACTCCGATCAAGGTACCGACGGTTCTTTGCCATGCCATGCTTTTCGAGTTGTTAACATCTGATCTGATACACCAGATTGCAGATAAGGCCGAATAAAAGGGAATCCCCTGACGCCCCCGCAAATCGTATATTATAAAACACAACAAAACTGCTGCTACTGTTTTGATGGTTCGCAGCCCGATGTATTTTCGCATTTTGTTTATCAGCACTGTTATTTTTCTCATAACCGTTTCTCCCTGTGTCTGACTTTCCATTGATCATCTGATCCACGCTTCGCCATATGACTATCATATCATATTTTTTTCTGACTTGCTACTCCCGTACTCACTCATGAGTGGATCTGTTTTTGTGTGCTGTCAGGTGGATTTGGTGGACATAATGTTGATTTTGTCAATTTCAGAATGTAATCAAAATCAAAATCAAGCTGGCTTATGCCGCTGGAACGGTGGCTCATTTATATCGAAGAGGTGGCTCTGTTTCGCCGTGCAGTTGGCGAAAATGGCAACAGCCTTATCACCGGTGTCAGCTATGAACAGAACACACATAGCGATAGCGCCTTTTGCAAAGAATATCTGGAGAGCCGCCCGGAAAACGCGGATCCCGAAACCCTGATCACAGATGGAGCATATGGCAGCAAAGAAAATCAACAGCTGGCAGAATAAAAAAACACAAAACTTGTAACAACAGCACTAACCGGAACCAAACCAGACCCCTTATTTGCCGATTTTGAATTCACAGAAGACAGAAAACAGTTGCTGCGTTGTCCCCAGGGCTACGCTCCGTTAAAAACCACCTATTATCCCAAAACAGGAATGTGCCGCATCCTGTTTCCAATAAGCTGCTGTGAAAACTGTCCGAATAAAGAAGCCTGTCGGGCAAAACAGCAAAAGAAGAATTATGCTGTGCATGTATCGTCCTCAATGGCAGAACGTGCAAAATATATAGAAAATCTTTCCACCGAAGAATATCAGCAACTGAGCAGACAACGAAATGCAATAGAGGGAATCCCATCCGTACTCCGCCGAAAGTATCATATAGATGATATACCAATGTTTGGAATTTTGAGATCCCGGCAATTCTTTCTGTTTAAGATTGGGGCATACAATTTCAAAAAACTTTTTAACTATAGTCAAAAAACCAGGGGTAACTCTGCCCTGAAGCCGATAATAGCATAGAAATGCATGGGGGTATCCGTCTGCATTCCATGGGTATTAGCCTAATAACAGGCATTTCTAAAAAATATTCAAAATTAGTGACATACTCAGAAAATCAAAACTGAGTTTTGACAGCGTTTCTCCCTCCTGATTCCTTATTGCCTGCATAATCTTAATTTTGGTTTCCAACGACAGTTGTCTGGCACTGTCATCCTTTCCCAAATGTATTGTTGACTGACTGATTCCTGCCATGCCAGCAAACTCCTCAATGCTCAAG
>Ga0153928_1000756_pt1 | contig 15401 bp, 9 predicted proteins | sample TSNJ012MetaG_FD_106656 | JGI IMG/M metagenome (GOLD analysis project Ga0153928, IMG submission 106656) | Attine ant fungus gardens microbial communities from New Jersey, USA - TSNJ012 MetaG | ecosystem: Host-associated > Fungi > Mycelium > Unclassified | place: USA: New Jersey, Wharton State... | reverse complement strand
TCTGTATACACTGGGTGAGCATCCCATTATCTTTTTAAACATCACACTAAAATACTGCGAATTGGGATAGCCTACACGCTCGGCAACCTCATAAGTGCACAATTCTGTAGTATTAAGCAGCTCGCAGGCTCTGTCAATCCTGATACGAATCACATAGTTTTTAAAGTTTTCGCCACTGTAGCGCTTGAACAGTCCGCTGATATAGGCTGGAGTCAGGTGCATATACTGGCTTATACTGAGCAGAGACAGCTCCGGTTCTCCATAATGTTCTAACACATATTCACGGATTTTTCTGATGGACTGATTCTGGGACAATTCTTCATAGTGGCTGACCAGACTGTCATCTCTGCTGCCTTCCACAGCAAATACAGCATCATTGAATCCCCCTTCAAAGTCTTTGGCCGCCCGGCACGGTCTCCCGACACCGGCCTGAACCAATATACTGGTTTTCTCCTGTACCGCTATCAGCAACTGTTGCAGCCAATCGTCACAGGAATGCTCATCATCCTGCGCGTTTTCCGGCACTGGGAGAATCGCTGCGAAATACCCCTGATGGCGGATAAAGAAGCACTCCGGTTCCGCCAAACTTTGAAAGCCAGCCAGCAGCCGTTCCGCCCTGGTTGCCTGATCCGCTGGCGGAAGCTGTCGTTTATTGTCGATCGTCCTGATGACCGCTACAAGATAAGACCGCTCTGTCAGATGTAATCCCAATTGCCGGGCATTGTCCTCCAGAGTTTCCGGCGGCGTATCGGCGGACAACAGCTCCGCTGCCATTTTCTGCCTTAACATCATTTTCCCCCAGCCAGACAATCCCGCCATCTGCTTCGATGCCGTCAATTCCTGCTCGGCTTTTGCAACGGCTTCCAGAATCACTTCATCTGGATCAATCTTTAAAATATAATCCACAACATCCAGCTTCAGCGCCTGCCTGATATACGCAAAATCATCGTATCCGGTCAAAAAGATAATCCGGCAGTGCTCCAGCACCTCTTTCAACTTCCCGGCCAGATCCAGGCCATTCATATATGGCATCTCGATATCCGAGAGGATAATCTGGGGACAATATTTAAGTGCTAATTCATAAGCCTCTTTTCCATCCGATGCGACGGCAACAATCTCATGCCCGTGCTCCGCCCAGGGAATCCGCCGGATCAGACCATCCCGAATCACCTGATCGTCATCTGCTATCAATATCTTCATATTGTCCTCCAATCCATCCTTTAAAGCAAAAATGGCAGACGCATGATTATCTGTGTCCACTCTCCATAAACACTCTCCACTACAACACCATAATGCTTCCCATACCGTAAAATAATCCGCCGATGTACACTTGCCAGACCAAACGAGCGGAACTTATCATTTGATTCGATCTGAGTTGCTGCCTCCGCTGTTCCCACTTCCTCAAGCTGTGATTGCAACTGCTGCAATTTCTCCGGCATCATCCCGATTCCATTGTCAAAGACCTTGACGATCAACTCATCGCCTTCCCGCTCGGCTGAGACCAATATGAGACCGTCCTCATCACTCTCCCGCAATCCATGGTAAAGCGAATTTTCTACCAGCGGTTGAACCGTAAATTTAATAATCGAAGCCTGCTCCAGCCCCGGCTCGATGTCAATCTCATATTCAAACTTCTTACTATAACGGATCTTCTGAATCTCCAGATAACTGGACACATGATTCATTTCCTCTTCCAGGGTTATTTTCGTCCGTCCTTTGCTCAGACCGGTATGGAAGAACAAAATCAGCATATCGATCATATGCGTGGCCTTCTCCTGCTCGCCAAAATCTACCAGTGTCCTCACTGAACTCAGGGTATTATATAGAAAATGAGGACTCATCTGCGCCTGGAGAGCCGCCATCTCCTGGATTCGCTTTTCCTTCTCCTTATGCTCAATATCTCTGAGAAGCTGTTTCACCTTCATTAAAAGATGGTCAAGGCCAATCGAAAGCATCTGGAATTCCGCATCAGAGTGAATCGCGAAGTCCACATCCAGATCTCCATGCTCCACCTTCCCGATCTGCTGTACCAGTTCTTTCACCGGCATCGTCACATTCCGGGATATGAGAAATGCGGCAGCAGCGCAGAGGGAACTGATTGCCAACACCACCAAGATCGTACTTCTGCCAATCTGCCCGGTCTGCGCCAAAATATCTTTTTCCAGCATCACAGCAGCCACTACCCAGCCATTGGACAGCCGGACGCTGGCAGCAACCGCCGTGGCTCCTCCGGCAGTATCCAGCTCCAGAAAACCGCTGCTCTGTCCGGCGTGAGCACGGAGCTGATTTCTGCTTTCTGGACTTAGCGCGAAGGTATCACTATAATTATCGGAATACATGATGGTGTCCGAACCGATGATCATCATATAACCGCTGGCACCCAGACCCACATCGTCCATAATCTCCTTAAACATATTCTCCTTGATATTCATTACCAGGACATAAGCAACCTTCGTCTCATCGCTGCCCCGGCGTCGATAAACACTGACAACGTTGCGCGATGGAATTGTAGAAAAGATCTGCTCTTCATGAAGATTCATCCAGGTCAGAGCGTTACTTTTAAGGCTCAAGTCCTCCTGTTCCAGCTGCTTCCACAATTCCTCCTTGCCAGACAAACGATTGTATATCCGGTTTTTTATGCTGTAAAGCTCCACATCATTATTGCGATCATAGAAATAAATGGAATCAACCAGATCAGGATAATTATCGCTGACCAAATGAAACTGTTCCAGCACGTCTTTCATATCATCATAATAAGAAGCCCGTGAATGCTTGCCATAATCCCTCATCATCAGTCGCAGCAAGGCGGGGTTGGACTCCAGCATCTCATATTGAGCTGTTACAATCGCCAATTTATCATTCAGGTAATACCGGAATTTGGAGATAGTGTCGCTTACCAGGGTATAAGTATTATCCTCCAGCAGTTTTGCCGCCGTCCGGTAGGAAATCCCAGCTGTCACTATAGTTGCAAGCAGGGAAAGAAATAGAAAATACAAAAATACTCGTACGGCAAATCTGTTTCTTCCTCTTCTCATATTCATCCCCCTGTCATATCCCCCTGGCCAGAGCCAACACCAACTCTGGCGTTATCAACACGCAATTATTTCGCGTGCTGATCTCACATAACCGCCCAAATGGGTCAATCTCAACCATACAGCCTTCCAACTCCGGAATATCATAAGTATAAAATATTACATCCCGGTATCTTGGCCATAGGTCTACAGGAGCCTCTAACGTTGGAAAGATAACGGTCTGTAAAATCACACCCGCCGCATTCTTTAGCACCACCTCCGTCTCCGGCGACGGAATGCTGCCCAGATTGTGAATCTGCACATTCAGTCCATGCGGATAAAGACGAAGGTCATTTTCCGATATCCCCAGATCACAGCGCTGCTCATAAGGGATTCCCGCTTCCAGAAGCTCCATCTTGACGATGGTCACCGCGTTGGCGGCAAAGGTCAGTGAAACCTCCTGAAACCGTTCAAAATTGATAATCTTATCATAACAAATATAGGTGATATTGTCACTTCCAGATTCATCCAGACCAACCTGGATACGCCATTTTCCTGGACTCACCTCACATCCGGTCATCTCGCACCGGACTTCATTCGCCCCGATATTGCAGATCAGGCATTTTAACCGCGCTGGCTCGGCAGTGGGGAATAAAATTGCGATCTGTCCCTCCTGGCCGCTGTCGGCAAACCGCCATTCCACCCGATTGGTGGGATAAAGGAAACGATTCCTGATATGCGCAATCCCTCCCAGTCGGTCATACTGGATTTGATCGTTATCAAAATACACGCGGTCAATCCAGGGATAGCCCAACGTGTGATAATACTCCCGCACGGAATAATGCCAGTTTAACAGCTCATATCTGGTCTCTATCTCCTTTTTATCAATTACTCCGCCCCTGACTTCATAATGGTTTTCAACATCCACATTGTCAAATATCTTGCAACGCTCTGGCAACATATCATAGTATTCTTTTTTTCCGGAAATCTGGTATGCAGGATATAGGATACCCCTGTCATCGCTGGCGGATTTTTTATAAGCAGGCATCTCCTCATCATCACAAAACCGCACATAGCTGTACGTCTCACCAGTCTCTGGGTGATAATGGGCGGCAATTGCGTCTGCCAGCTCCAAGAGCAGTTGTTTCAGCCGCGGATTGCCATTAAACCGAAGCAGCATCCAGACCGGAGATATTCCCACCGCCTGCCAGGGCTGCTGACAGCCCCAGGGTTCTTCCAGTGCCATGACACTGCCGCTGAAATAGCAGGATTTAAAATGACGATGGCCTTTATCATTAAAATCAGTAAGCCAATACAGACTTCTGGCCGTCTCCATTGCCCGCTCCAGAAATCTGGGATTCCCTGGTTCTCCGGTCAGGCACTGGCACAGCGAAATCAAGCCTTCCTCTGCGTAGTGAAGCTCGTCCGCCTGAATGGAGCTGAGTCCGTTTGTTATCATGCCCTGACGATAAAAAGCCTCCTGATTTACTTTCAAAGATGCCAGCACCTTGTCCGGGGCTGCCCCCAGGGCAATCAGACCCGGCCACAGTGAGGTAAAATCCCCATCGTCCGACAGACCACCGCCAAACTCACCATCTGCAATCTGGCGATGGTCAATATACCACTCGACCAGATATTTATAGTGTTTCAAATTCTCAATCTGTCGATAAGCCCAGCCTGGCACTCCCGTCGGCACATCCGGCAGTTTAAAGTTCGGTCGGTAACCATTATCGTTTCCGCTCCGCTGCAATAACAGACGATATTCATATAAATAACACTGCCCTATCTTACACTCCGGGCTGATACGCTGCAGATCCAGGATGTCCGCCTGAAAACGCCGAAACATGGACAGTTCCGGATTGACCGGATATTCCTCCACCAGATGTCCATACAAATCTTTTGTTTGAACCAAGCGGTCTGCCGCATGTTCCGATCTTGCTTCTGCTGCGGTTTTATAGACGCAGGTGATAAACACCTTGGTCCAGTCTACAATCGGGTATTCTGATGCAATCGTCAGATACAGGCACTTGTGCTCGGGCAGAATTCGATCCCTGGTATCAATCCAAAGCTGCAGCATTTGCTCACTGGGTATCCGAAAACAAAAATGAGCCAGATTCCGCTCATACCATAGTGGATCCTTGATCTGCACAGCCATTCCCATCCCGTCTTTGATTTGTTCCGAGAATTCTATGGCAACTCCGTCTAACCCCAGACTGGAATTGAAGTCATAGGGAATAATCACCTGATAAAAAGACTTTCTACCTGCTAGTTGTACTTCATCCCCGCAACTGTCGGAAACAGGAATAATGCTCTCCTTTTTACAGCCAACAAAAAGATTCCGTTCTGATGGCAGATAACGCCCAGTGATAAATGTCTCCAATTCCCGCTCTGCTTCCGACCACGCTCCTGATCCAAGAGTATCCCCAGCAAAGACCAACGAATAGCGTTCGCGCAAACAACCAACGGGTATCTCTCCTGTCGTCACATGAAACAGTGAAATATCCCCCAGTGGCTCCTCCGCTTCCCGGCTGGTAAAGCATAGGATTCCGCCCTTTCGTTCACCTATCTGATGGATGGAACGCTCGCCGCCTGCTTCCCGTAAAAATAAAGTCTGCCATTCGCCTTCTGGAATCATGATTTCCGCCAGTGTTTCCGGTGTCTTGTCTCTTACATCCCAATCTGTATCCCTAGCTGTTAATTCTCCCCAGGCAGAACCAGATATCTCAATATGATTGTACGGTTCTGATGGCGGGAATAACCGAATCGTGCGACCCGATCTCGTATAGCAATCCCAATCAGGCAACTGGAAATAATCATTTCTCCCCTTTAGACGGGAACGATTGTACACTCCCGGCCAGGTTGTCTCCCTGATTCCGTCACAGGCCTTCCACCACCATCGTTTTAAATCAAACACCTGATGAATTTCAACCTTTCGCACAAAAGCCCGGGGCGGAAGTTCCGGCAGATCCGGCGATAAACCATGCTTCTTTCGCCACCACAGATGTGCTTCCTTCGTCAGACAGAGCCAGCCATCCTCAGCCGGTTTATTTAACCCTGGCACTGCTCCCTCTGCCAGGCAGTTAATGTCATTCTGTTGCAGTATTCTGTCATAGATCGCAATCTGCTTAATATCACCGCCTCTGATAAAATTATAATCACTGGAGACATTCCAGTTGGAGATAATCCGGGAATGGGGGCCGAACTGATCAAGCCCGGTATCATAGATAGCCGGACGAACCTCTTCCTTAACAAAGCTGCCATTTACATAAAACCGAATACCGTAATTCTCATCCCATGCAAGAGTGAGATGCATCCACTGATCCGGCTCCGGCATCTCAAATTCCGTGTGCACTCTGGCTCTTGATAGATTGATATCCGTGATAAATGCATCAAATCCTTGCCCATTATAATCGATTCGCAGCCAACAGGCATCCCAACTGGAATGATCGGAAAATGCCACCCGGAAAATCGGAAATGCCGTCGGTCCCACCGGATAACGTGAACGCCAGAAAAACGCCAGCGTTCCCCTGGCCGCATACATATTTCCAGGAGCCTGCCAGGCCAGTTTCTGGCCTTTCTCACATTGAAAATACCAATTTTCTTCTGGGTCTGAGCAACAAGTCACCTGCTCGCAAAACGTGGTGTTCCGCCTGCCTCGCCCATAATCCGCTTCAAATCCCTTACCCGATGCATAAAATAACAGCTCACTCATTCTTTTCACTCCTTTTAAAAAACAGGACTGCGCATCTCTGCCCAGTCCCTCTCACCTGATTATGACATATCTTTCATTTCCTGATATTCTGCCTCCAGCAGTTTGGCCCATGCATCACATAGTTCCTGTGCGGTCATATCTCCTGCCATAACGGCTTGAATCATCGGCTCAATCTCGTTTTTGAGAATACTGTTGTAATTTGGCAGGTAGGCTATATTCTCATAAAATCTGGTATTCTCATTGAGCAGCATTCCTGCTGCCATCTTCATCCAAGGCAGTTCCTCGATCCAGCCATCATTTAATACCGCCATATCACATGGAATCTGCCCCCACATCTCACCAATGCGGCTGGTGGCTTCTGCTGTTGTCATCCACACAGCAAAATCGAATGCTTCCTGGGGATTTTCACAAGTAGAAGAGATGCATAAACCGGTCGGTGTCGGTGCCTTATTCACTGTATATCCGCTTTCCCCCTGCGGGAACGGAACCGCCTCAAATTTACTGGTATCGCCATCAAATGCTTTCATATGATCCGCCGCGGAACCAAGGTTATGCTGAATCACCCCTGCCGCTCCTGACTGAAATGCGGCTGCCATTTCCGTCCAGCCATTACCGATATCTGCCTCCGAAGAATTTGTGCCGTACAGGCCAAGCCAGCGCTCCACAAACGCGACATTTTTGGGGTCATTGATATTACAGGTTCCGTCTTCATTGAAATATTTTTCAATCCCGGAATAGGAGTACATGACCATCTCCAGGTGGGATGCGCTGCCGCTGCCCCCTCGCAAAGAAACACCATATCTTCCTGCCGCCTTATCAGTCAACATTTCGATATCCGCAAACATCTCATTCCAAGTCACAGGCAAACCGCCGCATTTATCCTGGAACCAGTCAGATCTGACCCACAGACAGTTGGCGTTACAACCTTCCGGAAGGTAATAAAGCTTACCTTCCTGTTGATCCATGCTCCGTACCGTATCCAATATCTGTGGGAGATAAGTATCCTTCTTCGCCGATTTTTCGAAATATGAATCTAGCGGGATTATATATTCGTTAGCGATATAAGTAGGTACATCATTATGATGGGCAATGACATCGGGACCAGTACCGGAAGAATACGCAATCAGCAGTTTTTCATTAAAACTGTCCGGCAATGCGGTAAACTCGATGGTAACATTGGGATGTTCATCCACATATTTCTGATGGAGTTCCTCGATTAACGCCGTCCGCTCCTCAGTCATGTTGCATCGCCAGACTGTCAGTGTAACCGGCTCCTGGGATACTGCCGCAGCGCTCTCAGAAGTCTGGCTGCTCTCTGTCTTTGCATTTTCTGCCGGCTGACTCTGTGTCGCTTTTGTTTCCGTCGTTCCGCCGCCAGTTCCGCAGGCTGTCACCGTCAGCAGTACTGCCGATAATAACAACGCCGTCATATTCCTTCTCTTTCTCATAACTTCCTTTCCTCCTTCTATTTTCCTCATGAATTTGAGTTTCCCACTACAAAGCCGAATCAACCTTTCACGGCTCCCGCGCTGATCCCTTCAATCAGGTACCTCTGCACAATTCCAAACAATAGTACCGGCGGTATTAGTGCGATAACACTTCCGGCTGCCAGTGCACAGTAGTTGACGCTGTACTCGCCGATTAAATATTTCAAACCTACGGAAATAGGGAATTTGTTATTTGTTGATATTAATGTGTAGGACAGCAGATATTCATTCCAGCAACTGATAAAAGCAAAGGCCGCCACCGTCACCAGCCCCGGAATAATCACAGGGATAATCACTTTGTAAATCACCTGCAGCCGGCTGCAGCCGTCAATCGCAGCCGCCTCATCGATCTCTCTCGGGATTGAACTGATGAAACCTCTCATCAGCAAGGTGTTAAAAGCAATATTCTCAGCCACATTGAGTAAAATCAGGGATAGCTTCGTATCACTGATGCCCATCTTATTGACCATAATAAAGATAGGCACGATGTTTAACATCAGCGGAATCATCTGTGTCATCAGCAGTGCTATCACAAACAGATTCTTTCCAGGAAAGTGAAATCTGCTCAGAGCATAGCCGTTAAGCAGGGAAAATATCACAATAGCGATCACTGATACACCGCCAATCTGCAGACTGTTGATAAAATATAGCGACATTTTATTCTTAGTCCACACGTAAATATAGTTTGCCACAGTCAGTGGAGACGGCAATAATCGAAAGGTCTCTCCCACAATCTGCCGCTCATCCTTCAATGACAGCGACAGTGTCCACAGGATCGGTACTGCTACAAAGGCCAGGAATACCATCAGCGGCAGATAAAGCAATAACCCTCGTTTCACTTGTTGTTTCAACTTAAGTTTACTCATTCATGTATCCCCTTACCAAAATCATTCGCTTTTAAATAGAAAACTGCAAAAATGCTGAGGAAGATAAACAGAATTACCGAGAGCGCAGATCCATATCCATAATTGCCTTCCACGATCGCCTTCTGATAGATATAGATTGGTAGGGTGGTGGTCTTACGCATCGGTCCGCCGTTTGTCATGGTCATGATCAGATCCACTGACTTGATTTCCCATATCACTCGCATCAGTGTGGCAAACACGATCGACTGGCGGATATATGGTAAGGTCACGCGAAACAAAATCTGTCTGCCGGAACCGCCATCAACTTTTGCGGATTCGAAGAGTTCGCCTGGAATCCCCTGGAGCGCCGACAGCATTGTGATCGCAAAGAAGGGAATGCCTCTCCAGAGTTCCGCCACAACAATCGCCGGAAATACGGTCTTAATGTTTTGCAGCCAGGCCGTCCGATATGCTCCCAGCCCCACAATACTCAAAAGGTTATTGATTAACCCAATATTTTCATTGTACATTACACGCCAGAGCATGGTCGTCATCACCCCGGATACCGCCCATGGGACAAAGCAAATGGTTCTCGCAATCCCCCTGCCTTTAAACTGTTGATTCAGGATTAGTGCAAAGCAGAGTCCCAGAACCAACTGCAGGAGCACTTCACTGACTACCCATTTAAAGGAGTTCACGGTGCTCAGGAGAAAGACCGAATCAGTGGTAAAGATCTTTCTAAAGTTTTCCAATTTGATAAAACCATAGGCTTTTGGTTTCGTTCGTTGATAGTTATAAAACGCATAGAGAAATGCTCTTATCATGGGGTAGAAACAGAAAATCATTATTATTTTTACTGATGGCAGGATCAGCATCAGGGGAAACAATTTTGCAAAGTTCTTTCGATACCAGCCATGAAATGTTGTTGTTTTCATCTTTTGCATCCCCCCTTATGTTATTCCATATGCTGATTATAGAGGATTTTAAAGGGATTAGCGATAAGATTTCTTATGGGAAATGTTTTGTTTTTTACGATAAAAAAGATGAGGAAAATCTTAACCATCAAGACTACCCTCATCTTTATTTAAATTTTGCGGTGGTCGATGCGTGATGCCATCGTCCGTGTGACTTGTCGGCACGTCAGCCAATCGTGGAACAAATCAATTTTTTCATTCGCCTATTTCCACCTCAACAGATACAGATACATTCCCTTTCATCATCGCCCATACCGGACACAGTTTTTCTTCCAGGACAATCAGGGTTTCCCGTACTTCCGTTTCCGTCAAATCCTTTGCCTTTATCTTCAGACGCAACAATATGTGTTCAAGCGCCTTTGGATGTACCTCTCGCACAGTACCTTCAACTTCTGCTGATATGTCGCTTACGACTTTCTTCTTTTTGTAACGCAGGACGCTCAGGAGCGTTGTGCTTACACAGGAGGCAAAACTTGCCATCAGTAGTTCCAGTGAAGTATAACCTTTGCCAGTGCCGACCGGGGGGAAGTAATCAATCACAATCGCCGGGTTCTCGCGGGCCGTGGCACTGTACATTGCCTTGTCGTCAATTGACTGCAAATTTACCATTAAATCGCTCATAGTCTAAGATCCTCTCATTTTTTGATTATCTTTATTCTTATCATAACGTATATCATGTGTCAATATCATTTTAAAATATCATATGCCATTCGATATGTAGAAGGTGTCATATCAGTCTTTTTCTTAAAGCATGCACTAAAATAATATTGATTGGCATATCCCACTTTTTCACTAATCTCTTTTATCGTCAATTTAGAATTATGCAATAATAATTTCGCCGCCTCAATCCTGGCATTTGTGATCGCATCACTGATCGACAGTCCCGTCTCTGTCTTAAAAATCGAGCTCAAATGAGCTTTACTAATATTAATGTGCAAGGCCAGTTCATTCAGCCCCAAATCCGGATTGGTATAGTTATGCTTTATAAAATCCAAAACCGAATGGCAAATCTGCTGATAATAACTTTCCATCGATTGGGTCATATGACTGCAGATTTTAACACACAACTGAAAAAGTACCTGGCAGATATCATCTCCCGTTTGATATTGATCCATATTTTGATAAACAGAAATGACCTGCTGATGAATCTCCTCGTTCATAGAATCAATATCGTATAGAAATTTTAATATCCGGTTAGAGATTGAGTACAATATCACAAATACCTTGCGCTTATCCGTAAGCCCGGAAAACAGTTCCGACAATCGTCTGGTATATTGAAAGATTCCTTCACTATCCTTTTTGCAAAGCAGCCGAATCAGATGTTCTTCATCGGCAGTCGACCAGGTATTGTTTAGCGGTGTTTTGTTGATACAGTCGCGAATATCAAAAATCGTCTTCTGGGTGAAGAAAAAGCGGTATTCCAATGCTTGTTTCGCATTTTCGTAGGATTGCTGAATATGCCAGATATCATATACCATATCACCAATACCGATATTATAATTCAATATCCGGTGTTCATGACGGCTGGTTAACAACTCAATACTGTCGCTGACCCTTTGGACCGCCGCTGGTTCAGAAGCAGCATCAATGCCCAGAATCAAAATCAAACGGTTATGCTTCAGCAGGATATGCAACAGCGAATATTCCTTAAAAGCATCAAAAACCTCATCCTGTAAGCTCATCTGATAAACATAATATTTTTCAAACCCATAGGACTGTTTCAAACTGTCCGAGTTCTCAATATTAATGACAATACTCTGATAGTAGCTGCCGCTTAAGTTAATTCCCAGATAAGGGATATAATCCTTCAGATAATACTGGGCATCCCCGGGAAAGCTATGAGTCAGGTTATAGAAAAAATTCTCTACAATCGCCGGACGGCTCCGTTTGATGCTTTCCAGATGATATTGCTCCCGTTCGATTTGAATCACCGCATCGGATACCAGCTTCGCCAAATATTCATAATCTACCGGTTTTTCCACATAGTCATAGGCCCCCGCCCGCAGGGCTTCTCTGGCTGAATGAAAATCATTGTAGGCACTCACCAGGATGATTTTAATATTGATATATTTGGCCAGAATCGCTCTGGTCATCTCCAGTCCTGATATTCCCGGCATTTTTATATCGGAGATTATGATGTCCGGCTGAATTTCATCGATCTGTTCCAGGACACTCTGCCCGTCGTAGTAAATACCGGCCAGCGATACCCCCATCTTGTCCCAGCATATGTTCTGCGCAATACCTTCTGCCGACAACGCGTTATCATCAATAATAACTACCTTTTTCATGTTCCCTCCTTATTTTCCTAAATCATCTGCGGAATGCGAATCACCACTTCTGTCCCCACACCCCAGACACTGCTGATCGAAACACCGGAATCACCCTTGGAGATCAGGGAGAGTCGGGCATTGACATTGCTGATACCATAATGTCTGCTGTAGTTGATCGATTGATCCCGCAAAGCCTTTTGAATCTCCCGCAACTGCTTGCTTTGTATGCCGCTGCCGTTATCCCTGACGGTGAGGCGAATGGTATCCTCCTCATATCGGGCACTGATGTGAATATCCATTCGTTCTGCGGATGAACGGATCCCATGAATAATGCAATTCTCAACAATGGGCTGCAGCGTAAATTTGCAGATTAAAAAATTGTGGATCTCATCATCCAGAGACAGCTCCCATCCAAACGAATCATTCCGGCAAAGCGCTTCGATTTCCATATATGTAACTACAATCTCCAGCTCATCCCCAATGGTAATCAAATCATCCTTTTTCTGCAGCAGCTGGCGATAAAACTTGGCCAGTTTGGTAATCATCAGATTGGCGGTTTCGATTCTCCCCAGCGTCTGGCAGGTCTTAATCGATTCCAGAATGTTGTACAGAAAATGTGGATTGATTTTAGACTGCAGCAGCTGATAATTCATCTTTTCCTCCGTTAATGACATCTCCAGAATCTGCTGAAAGCTATCCTCAAGTCTGGCGGACATCTCGACAAAGGTTATCGCCAGATGGTCGATTTCATCCCGGTTCCTTTCCGGTCTTGCGGTCATCACCGCCAACTGCTCCAGGCTGTCTTTCTTACCATGCTGCTTAAAATTGGCGATGGCACCGCTCAGTATTTCTGATTCCGGATAAGAATTCAGGAGCATATCTTCCAGCTCCTTGCAGTTAATGTTAATAAAGTATGCATATTCCAGCTGCTGCCGGCGAAGACTTGCTTTGGTACAGTAATATGATAAATAATCGGATAAATCATAGGTTCCGGAATGGATATTCAGAACTGGCTGATCAAGAAACAGCTTCCAGTCAGAGGTTACTCCGGTTCGCTGCTGTTCTGCTTCCGTCAGTAAAGAATCCAGCGCATCCAGCTTCCGGAACATAATTCCTTCATTGCTGATATAGTATTTGGAATCCAGATAAACAACAATTTCCAGCAATTGAAAAGAATCCTTCATAGAAGAAATAAGACTTCTGATATTACTGTACTGGATCATATATTCTGTAATCGGCTCCTGGGATGTATTTGAAAGTACATAGACATAATACTGCATGGAATCAGACAGCCGCTCAAGCTGTTTCACCCGTTCATTGACTGCTTCATATAACTGATGTCCGGAATTATCTACGGTAGTCAAAATTTTATCTTCCGCGATATCAATAGATATCCGGTAAAATATGAAAACTGCCAGCAGCAGCGGAATCAACGAAGATGCGATGAACCCCAAAATCAATTTTTTTTGAAAACTTCCAAACAGCACGGATTTCTTCATTAGCTATTACCTCTTTTGGCATTGATAAACATAATATCATAGTACACTATTTACAACTTTTATCAATATAATCCTTTCAATTTATAAAATTTGCCAATTTTTTTGTATTTCTATCAACTCAAAATACTACTATAATCAAACTATCAATATTCAAAGGAGGAATTATCTATGAAAAGAATGTTAGCTTTTATCCTGACCGCTGCCATATTGTGCGCCCTTCTGACGGGGTGCGAAGGAAAACCGGCACCGGCTAAAGAATCTGCAGCGCCTGAAACAGAAGTAACAGTGCCGGAGACTGCGGCGGACGAAAGACTGCCGCTCACTCTGATGAGCGCGGATTCCACCAACAGCAAGTTTAATGACTGGATCACCCGCGTCGAAGCAGCCTGCAACCTGGATATCACGGTTGTGGACTGTCCAACCAATACCAATGACCGGCAGGCCAAAATCACCACCATCCTTTCCTCCGGCGACACCAGTGTCGACATCATCACGGTCAATGACGAAATGTATACTGCCTATAAAAATACCGGCTGGCTGGAACCGCTGCAAGACAACGTTATGACCCCGGAAATACTGGCCGAATACTCCGAAGTCTATATGAAGGATATGGTTATTACCCCGGACGGAGGCATTTATTCGGTTCCAAGTTACTTTAGTGTTTTGGGATTTTTTGTGAACAACGAAATCTTAAAAGAAGTTGGTATGGAATCCGTTGAAACCTATGATGATTTTATCAATTATGTTACCAAAGCCACGAAGGATGGCAAATACGGCTATGGCGGTGCATGGGAAACCACGTATGTATTTAATGAAATCGGGACGTTTGTCAATCTCTTTGGCGGCGACTACTACGACTGGAGCAATGAGAACACGCAGAAGGCAGTAAAACTGCTGTATGATATGTGCCACGATATGGGCGTCACACCGTTGTCACAAATAGCCGACCAATACGATCCGCTACGCCAGAATATGATTGATAAAACATATGCCAGCTGCTTTATTTACAACGGCCATATCGCCCAGATGCAGGAAGCCGGCATGTATGGCGATGATGCCATCAAGATGGTCGTCCCGCCCACCTTTGAGACCTGCAGTGCCTACTGCTCCAGCTGGCATTTTGTCCTGAATTCCGCATCTAAAAACAAAGAGGCTGCGATGAGATTTTTACAGTATTCTACGACCAAAGAAGCATCTATGGATTATGCTGTTACCTTCGGCAGATCCCCGGCCCGGCTGGATGTGCTGATGGATGAAAGCTTCTCCATCACCGGCATTGACGAGATCCGGCAATATATTGACAAAGTAACCCTGCGAGGAAGGCCGATGGTACCTGAATCCATGGAATTTATCAGTGGTATCGGTTCCTTATTTCAACGGCTGGTGACCGATGAAATTACCCTGGATACCTTCAGTGCTGAAGCATTAAAATAAATATCTAGCAATAGCAATGCTTTGCCATACTAATAAAAATAAATTTTTTGAAAAAAAAGTCTGGACAACACACTGCCCACATGTTATGATACACTTATGAAAGTAGGTGAATAGCAAATGGGTAACAACTGTGTGATGAAGTACTCGGCCAGGTCTTTTACAAAAGAAG
>Ga0153928_1000754_pt1:12500-15433 | contig 15433 bp, 11 predicted proteins | sample TSNJ012MetaG_FD_106656 | JGI IMG/M metagenome (GOLD analysis project Ga0153928, IMG submission 106656) | Attine ant fungus gardens microbial communities from New Jersey, USA - TSNJ012 MetaG | ecosystem: Host-associated > Fungi > Mycelium > Unclassified | place: USA: New Jersey... | reverse complement strand
TGCATTTGAACTGGAGGGCCGAGTCATTATATATATCATGAGCGATACAGAAATAGATCGAGTAATCTGTTTTTTTATCCAAGAAAAATTCTTTATAGTTTGCATTTGCATGGTCCAGTCATTCATCCCGAAAATTGCTACAATAAATGGGGTAGGTTGCTAGTATAGTTTCCTATCCACGATTCTGTTATTTACTTTAACCGAAACTAAAATTTAATGAACTAAGATATAGTACTGGAATATAGAAAGAACTACCCCCCCCTTGGCTGGGTAAAAACGGAAAGATAAAGTCTGATTTTGAATGCTTTGCTTCTGGTTATGGACAAAAAAAGAAACGTTAGAATTCATTTAATTGGATTTAGATCCGTATCTCTTTTTTCTTATCCGTCATTCATTGAATGATAAATCACTACAAGTGATGGGGATACTCGATTTAAATAGTGGAAAATCCAATATTTCAAAATTGTATCTAGAATGACTGGAAAAGTAGATACAAGACCCGATATAATTTGCTCATTATGAGTAAACCCAAAATCTTTATAAATAGAGCCAATCATTAGTTCCCAACCGTGAGGCGAATGAAATCCGATACATAAATCAGTTAATAACAGAATAGAAAAAGCTTTGATCGTGTCACTTAAGTTATATAGGAATTCCTGAACCCAAGAATTAAGAAGAATAAGTTCTTTATTCCCCACAATATAATAACCGCTTAGAATAAAGAAACATATTATATTTGTCGAGAATTGCAAAATCATATGAATACAATCCTCATTGTACATCTTGATAAATTGAATCGTTTCGTTGTGTATTCCTATACGAAGCTTTTGTCGATGTGTTTCTGGGTATTCCTTTACCATTTCATCCAACAAGTGTAGCTCTTCTAATTCGCTGAATTTTTCTAAAAAACTCTTTTCTTGAATCTCATTTACAAAAGTTTCCAATTGCTTAGTATTCCACCAATTAGTAACCCAGGATTCCAGACTTTTGTGAAATGATAGCGCGATCCACCAAGGTAACAAGACTATAGAGACAAGATATAGAAAAGCACTAAATGCTTTCTTTTTTTCTAGTTTTTTCATCTATAAATTTTTTATGAACTCGTCACATTCGTCGACTCTATATGATCTAATAGTTATATCAAACATCAAGTCTATTACAAGTATCCAATCCATGCATTTATTCTCTTTTTTTTATATTTGTTAATTAGTCCTTGAATCTTAAAAGAATAGATAAATCGAAAAAGAATCTACCTTGATTTCGAATGATTAAATAAAAAAATGCGTGTTTATAGATATTTCAATTAGTGAAATTAAAAAACAATGCTCCCCCATACGCGTCAGAGCTGGATAAATTGTCAATTAATGCGTTTTTGGTCATTTCAGAATTGAAAACTATAAAATATTGCAAAAAAATGTCACGAGTTACACCTAGTACAAAAGATTATAATGTCATGATGAAAAGTAAAAAAAAGTGTCAAAACAAGACATAATTTGGATAATTATTGTTCGCTTTATTATAAAAAATCCAATTGGTTGATTATTAATATTAAAGCGAACAAAAGAAAGGAGAAAAAGAAAAGATTGCTAAAAATAAATGACATCATTTATTTCTATTGTATTTAAACTATCAATTCAGTAACAAATACTAGGTAACAAAACAAGAACTCTTTTTTATTAATTATTTGTTACTGAATTGAGTGTATTGCCATCCAAAGACCCCCTTTACTTTCTATTTGCCTTTTTAGTTGTTCTGTATACGTTTGCTTTGATGCGAGTGGGCGTTCTCCATTAAGAGAGGTATGCTGTCGTAAAAGAGTATTGTCGATTTTTTTACTACAAATTAAGTAAAGTATTTATCATTTCAAAAAACTTCAATTGGGACACGCAAGAAATAGGCTAAGTCAGCAGCTTTTTTTTCAATTTCTCGTGGAGTCAAATTTTCATCAGTACGGGTCAAAGGAATGGCCCCCTGGCCTTTTATTTCCAGATAAAGGACACGACGAGTATAAATACCCTCTTTAAGTTCTATTCTAATAGACTGAATATCTTTTATAAGAAATCGGAGACAGATGCGACGATTTTTTCCAGGAAATCCCCAACGAAAAATAGATACTATTCCTTCTTTTTTATCGAAAAAATCATAACCACTACCTACATTCAACGAAATTGTACACCACAAATAGGAGCTAATAAAGAGGCCCGCGATTCCATAGAAAGACATCACGATCCCTTGTGGAAAAAAAATAATTTGCTGGGAGGGAAATAAAGATATCAAATTCCTACCAAGATAGCTAGAAATTCCAACCAATATGAATCCTAATGAACCTAACAAAAGGATAAAGGCCCAGCCAAAATTACTTATTTTTCGAGATCCTGTTATAAGTTCTATCCAGATACGTTCTGATCGCCAATTCATAATAGATCTGATTCCATTTAATTTATTTATTAATTTAACTAAAAAGAATACTCCAAAGTAATTGGACTTTCCTTACTTTGTTATGTTTTCGACATAACTTTCATCAACTAGTACTATAATCTGATGTGAAGCTTTACGTTTATTTATATCTTTTTGTTAATTCTTAAATTTAAGAATAATTCATCCAATTTCATTAGTTATAAAAACGCTACCCCTATAGCCATGTTTCCACATGGCATAAGGGCTCTGTCAGTTATATTTGTAAAAAATTACCGAGTATACCATTCTCCTAAATAGATATATGTGTTATGATTTAAGCCTAAGTTTTTAAAAAGCAGATTTAAACCACAGGACTTAAACAATCTTGTTTTTTTGAACATGAAGAAATAAAGAAGCCATTGCAATTGCCGGAAATACCAGGCCTACTAAAGGCACAAGAATAGAGGGAAAGTTAATAATTGTCATAATTAAGGGGTACCTCGATCTACTATATTGTACCTGTTTGTTATATTTTT
>Ga0153928_1000754_pt1:0-7500 | contig 15433 bp, 11 predicted proteins | sample TSNJ012MetaG_FD_106656 | JGI IMG/M metagenome (GOLD analysis project Ga0153928, IMG submission 106656) | Attine ant fungus gardens microbial communities from New Jersey, USA - TSNJ012 MetaG | ecosystem: Host-associated > Fungi > Mycelium > Unclassified | place: USA: New Jersey, Wharton... | reverse complement strand
GTGCTACAGATGGTCTAACGCGAGGAATGAAAGTTATTGATACAGGAGCTCCCCTAAGCGCTCCGGTCGGTGGCGCGACTCTCGGACGAATTTTTAACGTACTCGGAGAGCCAGTTGATAATTTAGGACCCGTAGATACTCGCATAACATCCCCTATTCATAGATCTGCGCCCGCCTTTACGCAGTTAGATACAAAATTATCCATTTTTGAAACAGGAATTAAAGTGGTAGATCTTTTAGCCCCTTATCGTCGGGGAGGAAAAATAGGACTATTTGGTGGAGCTGGGGTAGGTAAAACTGTACTCATTATGGAATTGATCAACAATATTGCAAAAGCTCATGGGGGCGTATCCGTATTTGGCGGAGTAGGGGAACGTACTCGTGAAGGAAATGATCTTTACATGGAAATGAAAGAATCCGGAGTTATTAATGAACAAAATTTTGCAGAATCAAAAGTTGCTCTAGTCTATGGTCAAATGAATGAACCGCCGGGGGCACGTATGAGGGTTGGTTTGACTGCCCTAACTATGGCGGAATATTTCCGAGATGTTAATGAACAAGACGTACTGCTATTTATCGACAATATTTTTAGGTTCGTTCAAGCAGGATCTGAAGTATCTGCCTTATTGGGTAGAATGCCTTCCGCTGTAGGCTATCAACCGACTCTTAGTACTGAAATGGGTTCTTTACAGGAAAGAATTACTTCTACAAAGGAAGGATCCATAACTTCGATTCAAGCAGTTTATGTACCTGCAGATGATTTGACTGATCCCGCGCCTGCTACGACATTTGCTCATTTAGATGCTACGACTGTACTATCAAGAGGATTAGCAGCCAAGGGGATCTATCCAGCAGTTGATCCGTTAGATTCGACATCAACCATGCTCCAACCTCGGATCGTTGGCGAAGAACATTATGAAATTGCGCAAAGAGTTAAGCAAACCTTACAACGTTACAAAGAACTTCAGGATATTATAGCTATTCTTGGGTTGGACGAATTATCTGAAGAAGACCGATTAACTGTAGCAAGAGCGCGAAAAATTGAACGTTTCTTATCACAACCCTTTTTCGTAGCAGAAGTATTTACAGGCTCTCCAGGCAAATATGTCGGTCTAGCCGAAACAATTCGAGGATTTCAATTGATCCTTTCCGGAGAATTAGATAGTCTTCCTGAGCAGGCCTTTTATTTGGTAGGTAACATCGATGAAGTTACCACGAAAGCTATGAACTTAGAAATGGAGAGCAAATTGAAGAAATGACCTTAAATCTTTGTGTACTGACTCCTAATCGAATTGTTTGGAATTCCGAAGTAAAAGAAATTATTTTATCTACTAATAGCGGTCAAATTGGCGTATTACCAAACCACGCCCCTATTGCCACAGCTGTAGATATAGGGATTTTGAAAATACGCCTTAATGATCAATGGTTAACAATGGCTCTGATGGGCGGTTTTGCTAGAATAGGCAATAATGAGATCACTATTTTAGTCAATGATGCTGAGAAGGGTAGTGACATTGATCCACAAGAAGCTCAGCAAACTCTTGAAATAGCAGAAACTAACTTGAAGAAAGCTGAAGGAAAGAGACAAAGAATTGAAGCCAATCTAGCTCTCAGACGAGCTAGGACACGAGTAGAAGCTATCAATATGATTTCGTAACTAGTTTGTGCGCAAATAATCATAATAAAAAGAATTTCTATATGGAAGATAACATACACAGATCCTTTATATATATATAAAAAGATATAACAATTGAAATAATTAAATAAATAGTCTTTTAATCAGCTAGAGGGGTGAATATAAAAACTTATTAGATACCGTTGATGCTGGTATCTAATAAGTTTTACCTACTATTGGATTTGAACCAATGACTCCCGCCGTATGAAAGCAATACTCTAACCGCTGAGTTAAGTAGGTTTTTTTTCATTACTAAAGAAAACTCAAAAGTTACATCACATAACATATATGGATTATAAATCGAATATTGTTTATAAGCAATATCAATAAAAGAGCTAGCACCTTGTATCGCGAATATTAATCTTGACAAGAAATTATCTACATGTTAAAATAGGTTATGTAGCACTAAGGGCTATAGCTCAGTTAGGTAGAGCACCTCGTTTACACGCGCGCCAATGTTTTTCAGGGAAGTTCATCATGTAATCAAAAAAATCAACAAATTTTGATTAATATTTTTGATAAATCAAATCAATGTCTTACTCTATGACTTTGAAGAAACAAAGCAAGAGAACAATAGCCTGACAATTAGTTTTAATTCAGTCTGATTTAGGTGTCCTATTAGTCAGGAACTAGAACCTATTTTAAATTTGAAATATTGATAAGGTAAATACCCATCCTTATTGAATGCTAGGCTTAATGAGTCGTTAAGGGTCTCAAAAAATCTCTTTTCGTTCTATGAACTTTAAGGTGTATGAAGTTTCATATGCTATTCTTTAAGCAGAACGATAGAGACTCCATTTAATTTTAAATTTTAAATTAATCTCGGCCAAAAGCAGACCTACGTCAATATAACTCTTTTTTGAAACACTTTGGTAGTGCTTCTGAATCAAAGTTAAAAAAAATAATGAATCACAGCACAAGGAACCATTTTTTTTCTATCAAGAAAAATATGGTGGACTAATTGATATTTAGATCAGTTAATGAAAGAGCCCAATGCAAAAAAACTGCATGTTGGGTCTTTGAAACAGTTCAAATCATTTTGAGAATAAAAAAGTTTGATCCGTTTTACCGAGAAAGTCTACGGTTCGAGTCCGTATAGCCCTAAATAATATAATATATATACGAATTATCTTAATTTTATTTATTTAATAATTAAGAATATAAAAGTTTTTTTATAACTCATTGGTTGTCTCTCATTAAAAAAATTTAAGTGGAATGGAAAACAAAAGATAAAAAAATATGCCAGCCACTCGGCACTTCAAAGGAGACACAACAAACTTAATTATATATATATAATTAAGTGGTTCGCTCAAAATGAATTGTCCTTTTGATCAAGGAGTTAGTTATGAATAACTTGACAATTCCAATTTGGGATCAATTAATACGAAATATTTTCTACGTTCGTAAGGAGTCTGTCTATGTTTCTACTTTATGAATATGATATTTTCTGGGCATTTTTAATAATATCAAGTATTATCCCTATTTTAGCATTTGTATTTTCCGGAATTTTGGCACCGATTAGCAAAGGGCCGGAGAAACTTTCTAGTTACGAATCGGGTATAGAACCAATGGGGGATGCTTGGTTACAATTTAGAATCCGTTATTATCTTTTTGCTCTCGTTTTTGTTGTTTTTGATGTTGAAACGGTTTTTCTTTATCCATGGGCAATGAGTTTCGATGTATTGGGCGTATCCGTATTTATCGAAGCTTTAATTTTCGTGCTTATCCTAATTGTTGGTTTAGTTTACGCATGGCGAAAAGGAGCATTAGAATGGTCTTAATCCCTGAAGATTTCTACAAAAAAAAAAATAAGACGGAAATAGTTATGAATTCCATTGAGTTTCCAATACTTGATCGCATAACTCAAAATTCAGTTATTTCAACTACATCAAATGATTTTTCAAATTGGTCCAGACTCTCGAGTTTATGGCCACTTCTCTATGGGACCAGTTGTTGCTTCATTGAATTTGCTTCATTAATAGGCTCGCGATTCGACTTTGATCGTTATGGACTAGTACCACGTTCGAGTCCTAGACAAGCGGACCTTATTTTAACAGCTGGTACAGTAACAATGAAAATGGCGCCTTCTTTAGTGAGATTATATGAGCAAATGCCAGAACCCAAATATGTTATTGCTATGGGAGCGTGTACAATTACTGGGGGGATGTTCAGTACCGATTCCTATAGTACTGTTCGGGGAGTTGATAAACTAATTCCCGTAGATGTCTATTTGCCGGGCTGTCCTCCTAAACCGGAAGCAGTTATAGATGCTATAACAAAACTTCGTAAGAAAATATCTAGGGAAATCCATGAAGATAGGATTAAGTCTCAACAGAGGAATCGATGTTTTACTATTAATCACAAGTTTCGTGTTGGTCGTAGTATTCATACTGGAAATTATGATCAAGGATTACTCTATAGATATCAATATCCATTTACTTCAGAGATTCCTCTTTTTAAAAAGAAAAATTTAGTATCTTCCCACGAATTAGTGAATTAAATAGGATTCACTTTTTTCTAATTGTAAAAATAAGCAGCCGATTCATTTTAAGACAGTTCATTGTATTAGAAAATAAACCTAAAAGACTTATAAAAAATGTGGGAGATATAAACAAGATGCAGGGTCATTTGTCTGCTTGGCTAGTCAAACATGGGCTAGTTCATAGATCTTTGGGCTTTGATTACCAAGGAATAGAAACTTTACAAATTAAGCCCGAAGATTGGCATTCCATTGCTGTCATTTTATATGTATATGGTTACAATTATCTACGTTCTCAATGTGCCTATGACGTAGCGCCGGGAGGGCTGTTATCGAGTGTGTATCATCTTACAAGACTCGAGCGCGGTGCGGATCAACCGGAAGAGGTATCCATAAAAGTATTTGCTCCAAGGAGTAATCCTAGAATTCCGTCCGTTTTCTGGGTTTGGAAAAGCGCAGATTTTCAAGAAAGGGAATCTTATGATATGTTGGGAATTTCATATGATAATCATCCACGCCTAAAACGTATTTTAATGCCCGAAAGTTGGGTAGGATGGCCTTTGCGTAAGGATTATATTGTACCCAATTTTTATGAAATACAAGATGCTTATTGAATGATAAAAAACAATTTGAACGTTGAGAGTATAGGATATCTAAAGATTATTTGTATGTTCTAGATCAAACAAAGTAATTAAAGACAAATTAATAATTTTTTGAGATTCGCAAAAGGTTTCTTTTGAATGAACTAAAAAGTTCTGTATCCTGAACTTTGTAATACGTATACATTAATCATTTACATTGACTTAGATGGGTTTTCTGTAAAGCCATAGAATGTATGAGGAAAGGAAAAAAGAGAAATCAATATTTAAAGGTAATCTGATTTTATTTCGGCTAGATCTAAGAGAAAGTTTATCTATTTTTATATTTTAACTTTTCGAGACTCTACATTTCCCTTTTTTATTTCGCGTGTTTGAACTAACTAATTGAACCTTTTGGTTTGGAATATATATGAGGTTTTTCTATGTATTTTTTCTAAGAGGAAACACACTATTTTTATGAATAAAAAAAGAGAAAACATAAAAAAAGAGTTTATTTTATAAACTATCTACCCATCTATCTAAAAAATAGATGGGATACTGCAACTAGTTAAAAAACGTAGTTAATGTGTCATGATTACGTAATTAATACGTATATTCTTTTTTCTAATTTTAAAATATTCATTTCTATTCCTCAATTTAGAATTTAAATCAAAGAATAAAAAAAATGTGCCAGGAACCAGATTTGAACTGGTGACACGAGGATTTTCAGTCCTCTGCTCTACCAGCTGAGCTATCCCGACCATTCTCCTTTATGGTCTAGCATCTCCCCATTTTATGGGATAATTTTGGTCTGTGTCAATTAGTCAACTGAAAAATATTACAAAGTCTTATTTATAGGTACCAAAATTTATTTGGTCTTTAAAAAGAAGAGTTTTTTGTATAATTTGCCTTTAAGTTTTATAAAAGGATTTAATTAAATTTAAATTAATTAATAAATAATGTAATAATTATGGATTGTAAATGACTCGACTAAGTCCTACTTGCTCAAGTCAAACATATTTATTTGTCTATCTATCGTATATATCATAAGACTTGTAATAAGAGATAAAGGGATTACTATTTTGAAAACAAGAGCAGGAACATAACTACTTTCAAAACGCTAATGCAAAAAAAGCTAACTAGTTAGGGGGTGAAATAAACTTTTGGGGATAGAGGGACTTGAACCCTCACGAGTTTTAAAGTCGACGGATTTTCCTCTTACTATAAATTTCATTGTTGTCAGTATTGACATGTAGAACGGGACTCTATCTTTATTCTCATCCGATTAATCTGTTCGTCAAAAGATCTATCAGACTATGGGGTGGGTGTTAATGTTTTGATGAATCAATAGTGTATTCCTATTTCAACCCCTAATCGATTCATAACAATTATTATTTTTTTCATTTCATATTTTAAACAATAATATTGATTAATATTAATATGGATTTCTATATATAAATAAAAAATTTTTTAAATTCTAAAAAAAGAAAAAATAAAGAACTGATTCGAGTTGTCATTAACCATTTCAATACGTATATTCTTCACCCTTTTTTTTGTTGGATTGGAATTTAGACGTACCAAGTCTTATAACAACACATCACAGCCAATCCCATTTGTTAGAAAAGCTTCCTTTGAGTCTCTGCACCTATCCTTTTTTTTTGCTTTATGAATCCCCTACTTTTTTTTAAGGGAGACAAAAGGAGTTAGCTCAGGATTGCCCCCTTTTTTTTTCCGGGGTTTCTCTGAATTTGAAAGTTTTCACTTAGTAGGTTTCCATACTAAGGCTCAAGCCAATTAAGTCCGTAGCGTCTACCGATTTCGCCATATCCCCGCTGTGTTTTATAAAAATAGGATTCCAATGTGATGTTCTCGTCTTTCTTACCTCCTTATCGCTTGAATTTTTTCGATTTTATACAGATTAATATACCGAACAGTGGTTTCTCCTTTGTTTTTTTTTATCTTATTTCATTTGACACCTAGAAATTGACAATTGGATTTTCTATTTTTTTTGTCTAATCCGAAATGATTCTAGCATTTCTGTATATAGAATACAATATAGATGAATAGAGAGCATAGATATGCTCCTTGACTTTCTGTCGTTTGTAATACTCAAGGGGTCGATTCATTGTTTTTCGTCTTAGTCTCTGAATGAAAAGAGAAGATTTTTTTATTATCTTAGTATGATCTTATGCTCTGTATTTTTTTTTAGTTATTGATATTTTTTAGGTTTTATTCGGGGTAGATCTCTAAATAACTAAAAAAAAAGATCTATTCATTAATATCTATTAATATCTATACTGAACAATTTCATTATGCAAATTTTTTTTCAAACTAACTTCCTATAATAATAATATTATTATATATAACTTAATTAATTTATTAAATTTTAATAATTAAGAATAATTGCTCTAAACGAAAAATAGAAATCTAAAATATCTAGAGATAGAAAAAAACTCAATTTACTATAATTAAATATAATTTATATTCATAAAAATGAATTAATGAATTGAAGATGAATAAGCTTACCCTAAAATATCGTTTTTGTGTATGTCAAATGTCTATCCGCCCGCTTAGCTCAGAGGTTAGAGCATCGCATTTGTAATGCGATGGTCATCGGTTCGATTCCGATAGCTGGCTTTTTTTTTGAAACAAAAAAAATTAAAAGGGCACCTTTATCCTTTTCAAAAGTGATCCACTATAGTCGTAGAAATTCTTAACTATGATAGTAATATTAATAAATTTATTACTTATACTTAACTTACATATAG
>Ga0153928_1000750_pt1 | contig 15484 bp, 15 predicted proteins | sample TSNJ012MetaG_FD_106656 | JGI IMG/M metagenome (GOLD analysis project Ga0153928, IMG submission 106656) | Attine ant fungus gardens microbial communities from New Jersey, USA - TSNJ012 MetaG | ecosystem: Host-associated > Fungi > Mycelium > Unclassified | place: USA: New Jersey, Wharton State... | reverse complement strand
GAATATCACAACCGTTACACCGAACCGAGAAGCCGGTCCCGATGGTAATGGCGGCGAGTTGCCGGAGCCGCCAGTCGTCGATTCGGTCAACGGCGTCGCGCGAGCCTCGCTTGAAGTCAACGTCAGCGCGACCGGCTTCCCGGCATTTTATTACGAAGGGATCGCGCACAACGCGCCGACGATCCGCGTCAATCCCGGGGATACGATCGTGCTCGACGTCATCGACGACCTTCCCCCAATCCGTGGCGATCGCAACGACATAAACATCCATTTCCACGGCATCGGCTCGTCGCCGCGGGCGCCGGGCGACGACGTTCTCGGAATGCTCGCGCGGCCAGGTCAAAAGTTGCATTACGTCGTGCACGTTCCCAAAAACCAAGAGCCGGGACTCTACTGGTATCACCCGCACGTGCACGGAGAGACGAGCTATCAAGTTGGACAAGCCGGAATGTCGGGTGCGATCGTCGTCAACGGCTTGGAAAAGCATATTCCGGCGCTGGCGAGGATGAAGCAGCGGGTCATCATCGTGCGCGCGGAGGGCACCGGCGGCGGCGCGCCGCCGGTCGATGGCGGCATGGGGATGTCCGGCGACGGGATGCAAATGCCCGGCGCGCGTCCACAAGTCGTCAATAGCCAGCCGTGCGGTCCCGACCTCGGTCTCGTCACGACGCTGAACAACGTTTACCATCCGGTCATCACCATCGCGCCGGGTGAGAAGCAGTTTTTCCGCGTCGTGAACGCGACGGGACACAAGACGCTGAAGCTCTGGGATGGCGGCGATCTAAAGATCGTCGCGATCGACGGCTTCGCGCTCGACACGTGGCCGGGAACGCCGGCGACGGAGACCGTGAAATCGCTGGTTATACCGCCTGCGGCGCGGGCTGAGTTCGTCGTTACCGGGCCGCGCAACGGCTACGCGACGTTTCGCACGCTCTGCTACGATACCGGGGTCGCCGGCGACCACGATCCCGATCTGAAGCTCGCCACGATGATCGCGCCGCGCCATCGGCGCGCCGCGACCGCGCCCGACGAACCGCTTCGCGTCGGCGCGCCGCTGCCGCAAAACTATTACACGACGCAGCTGCCGCCGGTCGCCGCCAAGCGTTACGTCGTCTTCAGCGAGGGTGCGAAGCGCTTCTTTATCAACGGCAAAGCTTTCTCGATGAGCGATCCGCCGACGTTCGTCGTTCACGTCGGCACGGTTGAAGAGTGGCGCATCGTCAACGTGACGCAGGAGATTCACGATTTTCATCTGCACCAAGCGCACTTTCTGCTCAAACAGATCGACGGCGTCAAGCTCGCGCACCCGTACTGGGCAGATAGCGTCGTGATACCGCATCGCCAGAAAGACGGTCACCCCGGAACTCTGGTCGTTATCGCGGACTTTCGCGATCCGATCATCAAGGGAACCTTTCTCTTTCACTGCCACATTCTCGATCACGAGGATCGCGGAATGATGGCGAAGATTCAGGCGATCTAGCGTGCGCGCGGCGCGGAACGCGTGCGTCACGGTCGTGATGGCCGCCGTCACGTCGCTCTCGGCAGGGTGCGGCGGGTCGCCGCCCTCGGCCCTACCGCGGACGTACGAAGCCGCGACTTCGTGGATGGCACGCGAAGCGGCGGGGCAGGATCTGCTCTATATCTCCGACGCGCGCGGCGTCGTCTACGTGTACTCTTACCCGGCGGGAAAGCTCTTGGGCGAACTCAAGGGACTCCAGTCGCCGGCGGGACTCTGCTCCGATCCGGCCGGGAATGTCTTTATCGTGGAGACCAACGCGTCGGACGTGCTCGAGTACGCGCACGGCGCGACGTCGCCTACGTTCGTTCTGCACGACTTCGGCTATTACGGCCTCGGATGTTCCGTCGACCCGGCGACGGAGAACGTCGCCGTCGCCAACTCGGCGAATTCGGTTTCGCTCGGGCCGGGAAGCGTCGCGATCTTCCACGGCGCCCGGGGTCTGCCGAATTTTTACGAAGATCGAAAGTTCAACTCGTATTTCTTCTGCGGGTACGACGGCAACGGTGATCTCTTCGTGGACGGTGCCGATTTAGGGAGCTATCACACGCTCTTTGCCGAGCTTCCCAACGGCTCGAGCACGCTCGAAGACGTCAAGCTCGATCGAACGATCGGATTTCCGGGAGCCGTACAATGGGACGGCAAGTACTTAGCGGTCGGCGATACCGCGGCCGATGCGCTCTACCGCTTCCGAATCGCCGGCAAGAGTGGAAGTACGGCCGGGAGAGTCAGCTTCAAGACGGATCATAGCACGCTAATCGCGCAGTTTTGGATTGACGGATCGCGCGTCGTACTTCCCTATGGAACGCTCGCGCGCGAGGTCAGAAAACTCGGAATCTGGCGCTATCCTGCCGGCGGGGCGCCCCTAACCTCGACCGACGTTCCTCGTGCGAACGAACTGCTCGGCGCGACGGTCAGCGTCGCTCCCCACATGTCACCTCGAGCTCGTCGACTGCTGCGAGATTAGCGGCGACGTTTCGCCGCTCCAGACGAACCGGTACGTGCCGCGCTTAGCGACGTTCATTACGAGCGCGGGACGGAAGCACGCGACGCACGTGCCGCCGGGATTGCGGACGCTCGGATAGACGACGCCGAGTGATCCCGTCTCGAGCAAAGCTTCGGCGAGCCGCTGCGACTCGACGTAGCTGTTCGGATTCAAATACTTTCGGAATCGCCGCGGAGCGCGGAGGTCGTGAAACTCGGCGCTGAAATCTGCGGTGTAGTCGTCGTACGTCACGTCGTCTTCGAGCACGCCGATTTCCAGCAGATCTATCGTCTTGTGAAAAGCGACTTCGGCCATCGCCGTCTCGAGCTCAAAGCCGGCATACCACGCGCCGCGGCCGGGGCCGTTGAAGCGGCTGCCTAACGGATGCGGGTGCGTGAACGCGGCGTTGACGACGTGATAGGATGGCACGCCGAAGACGAGTTCGTTCGCGTCGATGCCGCTCGGAATCCCGCCTTCGACGAGCGTTCGTTCGTTCGTCGCGATGTCGAGCTTGAAGATGTCATCGAGGTGGCGGCTCGAATCGGCGATGCGCGCGAGCACGCTCTCGCCGTATTTCGACGCGATGAAGCGGTGCGTCTCGTTACGGCGGAGGAGCGAAGTCGGCGGGAGGCGTTTAGAGCCCGCCACGGCGGGCATCGAGGAGACGGCGTACGAGTTGAATGGCCGGAATGCCGCCGCGAATCATATACTCCAGCGGCGCACTTCCTCGAAAGATCGGGTTGCGATTCGGCAGCGTCACCCAGCGGTCGGCGAGCGCTTTACCGTGCAGGATGTTGAGCGCCTTGAAGATGCCGACCAGATAAGAGATCCGCAGCATCGTATCCGGATCGAGCGTGCGTCGCGGGGACTTTTTCATTGCGTAGTACGTGCTGCTCGCCATCCCGCCCAGCAGCCGCATCGCGTCCTCATCGCGCAGCTGCCAGAGCTTCACGATGTTGAAGAAGGCTTTCAACGCCGAAGGGCCCAGCCGCGCGCACTCCTCGCGCGACGTGATGTCGATGAGCTCGGGTGCGGCGTAGCGGGTCTCCGGATAGGCGAGAACGGTCATTTTGTGTGATGGTCCTTTTATGGAGATTATACACTCCACTTTCGGAGAACACAAGCCGCGCCGAGGGGGCTGCCTCCCCCGATGCCTTGAATACCCCCGGCACCGGGGGCCTGTAGCTCAGCGGTAGAGCGGCCGGCTCATAACTGGTTGCGCGTAGGTTCGAATCCTACCAGGCCCACCATACTCGCAGGCCTGTGGCGAAGGCCAACTGGCAAGCGAACGATGGAACTCCAGGAGAAAGAAGATGAAGAGACTTGTGATCGCCGTCTCGATCTTTCTCGGTCTGTTTGCTTTTGGCGGGCCGTCGGCATCCGAGCTAATCGCAAGCGCCCCAGTCACCGAGCGTCCGCTAATCCTTGCGCAAGATCAGGGTGAAATTCGCGTTTGGCGACCCCTTGTTTCGGAATCGCCTGCCGAACAAAAATACGACGAATCGACACCCTTTATCAAGGTTGACAGCAAACACGGCGGCTCTCCAGAATTTTGGTTCGGTACGGAGACGCTTCCGGCTGGGGCCGGAATTCCTTATCATCGGCATTTACACGAAGATGAAGTATTGTATGTTCTGTCTGGAAGCGCGCACGTTCATGTGGGTTCTCTCGAGGGCGATGCACGTGCGGGGACGATTGTGTTCATTCCAAGAGATACATGGGTGTCGCTTCAGCCCACCGTAAAGAAGCCGCTATCGCTTCTTTTCGCCTTCAACGCTCCCGGCTTTGATCGCTACACGCGCTGCGAATCGGTGCTCTTTGGGGAGCGCTCACGGCCGGTGACCCCCCAAGAGGACCAGCGTTGCCAGAAAGTGGGCGACGTTCAGTATCGTTGAGGGCCCGGCGACTCGAGCCTTTTGCTAGTGCTTGGCGAAGGAATCGGCGGTCAGGGTTACATCGATCGTCGTGAAAAGCGAACCGTCGCTGAATCTCTCGTAAACCGTGTCGTGGACCGAATCGGGCACAGAGAGCGAGCGGTCGTAGATAATTTTCCCGATTTCTTCGCTGTCGCCGACGGTGTTCGCGTGCGACATGACCTTCGCGTGTTTTACGATTATTACGGGGCCATTGCCGGTATCGGTCATCGTGTAATCGGTGACGACGGTGACTTGGCGGCCGTCATACTCGCGTCGCCAATGGTTATCGGAATCCAATGCTTGCGGGTCGATGAAGCCGCGTCCGAGGAGACTGAGCAGGAGGTTCTCGGCGTCGCTTAATGGCCCGTCCGCCATCGGACACATGACGTGGCCGTCGCCGTAGACCGTGCACGTGAAGCGTTCGCGCGGGCGCGGCTCCGCGCGCAGCGACTCATTGATCGCGACGATCAGCGCACCATCGCCGGCGAACCCAACGACGTCGACGGCAATCTTACCCTCGCGCCCACCGCCTCCCAGCGCCGAGCCCACGCCGGTGCCGACGCCGCCGGTGCCGCCCGCGTCCATGCCGCTATCGTGCGCCTCGCCGTTGGTCTGATATTCGACGTGGAATGCGTACTCTAGATGCCGAATCGGCTTTCCAGCAGCGGGCGGCGCAGACGTAGCCGGCGTCGCCGGAGTTTGACCGCAAAGCGCGAGCGAAACCGCGGCTGCAAAAGCAAGAAGCTTCCAACGACCCACTCTACCGATTTCAATATGATACTTTTGACGCCCTCGCAGCGGCGAGCAAGTGGCCGGAGCGACGAGCGAGGGTGAACCGCAGAGACTTCGAATCCTATTAGGTCCACGAAATCTCAGACGTGAAGGTCCAAAGGAGCGGAGGACGGGATCGATGACGGCATTTCGTTTAGGGCACTGCGGGTTGAGCGTCACCGCGACGATTGCGATGCTCGTCGGGTGCGGCGGGGGGCGGCAGATCCCTGCGACGGGCGCTTCGGCCGGCCAGTTACGGACCTCAGGGAACGCCACGGCCACTCGCGCGGGCGGGCCGCTGCTCTATGTCGCCCGCGTGCACGATGGGGTTTCGATCGTATCGCTGAATGACGACGAACAGATAGCGCAGATTACCGGGTACGGTTACGTGCCCGGCCTTTGCTCCGACCCTTCCGGTAACATTTGGATGCCGAACTTTCGCCACGGCCGATATTACGTCGACGAGTTTGCGCACGGCGGCACGAAGGCGATAGCGGAGCTCCGCGTTCCCAAGGAATCCAGACTTGCGAGCTGTGCCGTCGATCCGAGCAGCGGCGATCTCGTGGTGCTCGGATCGAATATTGATGGCTATTGGTCGGCGCTCATTTGGCGCGGCGCCCGCGCAGGGAAACCAGAAAAGTATGGCATGGACTTCGATCCCTTGTTTGCAGCCTACGATAATGCCGGCAACTTATTTATCACGGGGTGGGCGGGCGGCAGCGACTGGTTCTTCGAGATGGGCGAGCTCGCAAAGGGCAGCGCTAAAGTTACGCGCATTCGGCTCGACAAGCACGCCCTCGAACCCGGTGAAGTACAGTGGGATGGCACGAACGTCGTGGTCGCTACGTCCGTCTCTCGGCGTGCCCGCAACCCATTTTCGAGTAAGTCGCTCTTCCGGCTCTACCGCCTGCAAATCTCCGGCACGTCCGGCCACGTCGTGCAGATAATCCAACCACAACGACTTCGCGAGGGCGACTTTACTGGCGTACTCTTCGTTTTGCACGCGCAGACCGTCATCGGCGTGGCTAATAAGGGACGCAAAAGCCTTCTTGAGTGGACGTATCCAGACGCCGGCAAGGCGACGAAAACGATCGGGCGATACGACGATATCCACGGGCTCGCGATTTCAAAATGAAGGTGAGCCCTAGGCCCTGGGCATACGCTAGCCGGCGCTTTTAGTTACGGTACGGCGACGAAGCCGTGCTGTACGCCCGAGGAGTCAACGTAGTAACCGGTAATGTCGTCGCTGTCGTTGACGCCGGTGACGACGGTCACGCCGTCAGCGCTCGGATCGTCGATCTTCTGCCAAACCGGTTTGCTGGTGGTTGCGTTCGTCTCGATGAATCCGTGCTTGTTGCCCTTGGTGTCGGTATAGTAGCCGACGATCTGATCGTTCGTCGTGACGCCACGCGCCTCGGTCGCGGTGGCCTGCGGATAGGCGATGGTGTAGTAGGTTCCGGCTCGCAATAGGAAACCCATGACCTTCTTGTGCTTCTTGGCCCAGCCGACGATGTGATTGAGACTATTGATGCCGGTGGCGGCGCCGCCCCCGGTCATGCCGGGCGGATTGAGCTGCGTCCACCCCACCGAGGCAATGTCTATGACCACCGGATTGTCGGTGCCGCTCGGACCTTTATAGAAGCCCACGCCGAACTGAGAATCGTTGATGCCCAACACTTCCGTCACCGCGTTGCTTCCCTTGCCCTCTTTGTGATCCTTGAGCAGCGTCGGAATCAGGTTGATGTCGACGAATCCCCACGTGCCGATGAGCTGCGGCGGGCTGATCACGTAACCGGCGAAGATCGGATTGCTCGCGCTGGCGGAGAGGCTCGTCACATACGTGCCCAGCGCGCTGGTATAGACGATCGGCACGAACAGGCTGTAAGGCGGAAGCGAGCTGTAGCCTTGGTAAGGATCGCTCACCGAACCATTTCCAATGGTTCCGGAAATCTCGCCGACCGAGTTGATGCCGGTCACGGCGTTCACGTTCGACAAGGGATCGTCCACGGTTGTGTAGCTGAAGGGAATCGGCGTACTCGATGCACGCGTCACCCGCGATGCCGCTTGCGTCGGCGCAAACGAACCGAGAGAAGATGACGAGGCTCCGCCGCAGCCTGAGAGCGCGACGGCGGCTGCGAGTAGAATCGTGGTTTTCATGTGCGGTGCATCACCTCACGGTACTGCGATGAAGCCGTGCTCGATGCCGTTGGCGTCCACGTAGTAACCGCAGATGTCGTGGTGGTTGTTGATGCCCGTAACCCACGTGCCGTGGGCCGCATTCGGCTCGTCAATGGACTGCCATACTTGCGTAGCTCCGCCGTGCGTCGGGCCGATCAGGTAGAATCCATGCGTGTTTCCGGAGCTATCCACATAATCGCCGACGATTTGGTCCGCCCAGTTGAGACTGAGTGCGTAGGTGGCGGTTGAGCCCGGATACGTGTACGTGTAGTACGTGCCGTTGACTAAGATAAATCCTTTGGCGCCGGCCGAGGTGGACTCCCATCCCGCGATGTTGCCCTTGCCGTCAATGCCGGTTGCAACCGCATTCGTCGTGCCGGGCGGCATGATGTCGGTGAAAACGCCCGTTGGAACGTTCAGCTCGAAGGGAGCGTCACTTCCGGAGCTATTGACGTAGTAGCCGACGGCGTATTCCGAGTCGTTGATGCCGAAAATCTCGGTAACGGCGTTACTGCCTGTGCCCTCGTTCGGATCGGCGAAGAGCGTCCAGACGCCGCCGATGCGGGTGACGCCGAAGGTTCCGTTCTGGTTGCCCGGGGCCATAACGTAGCCCGCTTGAAGCTTGTTGCTCGAGAGACTCGTCATGAACGTGCCTTGCGCGCCGGGATAGTTTAGCCCGCGAAACTTGGTGAACGGCGACTGGGAGGTATAGCTCTGCGGCGTCGTGCTGCCTTGGCCCGCGCCGTAGACTCCGACGATCTTGCTGAGCTGATTGATTCCGGTGACCTCGTTTTTGGTAGAGCTCGGATCGTCTACGGTCTGATAGACGAATGGTATCGGGGTCGGCGAGCTCGTCGTCATCGGTTTAACCCGCGACGTTTGCGCCGCCGTACCCACGGGCGCCAGCGAGCTAGTCGGACCGTTGCATGCCGCGACGGCGACGGCGCAAGCGCCGGTTGTGAAAAAAAGAAGCCGCGAAAAAAGCCGCACTGTTCCTACTCCTTGAAAATGACGTTCCCTAGACGCTCCTTAGCCGAAGCGGCCGTAAGCCCATAATGGCATTTGCGCGCTCCGCTTTCCATATCTATCGGCGCGCGAATGACGTATTCTTGGCTTTTTTAATGCGAAGTTGATTGCCGTTGACGCGTTAACGAAACGCGTGTTTGTCGTCGGCCTCAAGGATGTCGAGAATCTTGGCGAGCTCCGTGCGTTGCGCCATTACGGGATGGCGCTCGCGCACCAGCACCTGATCTTCACTCGACATGCGATCGACGACGAAGGTTTCGAACTTCGCATTGAGAGCGGGCGCCGCGTTTGCGTCTACGCGAGCTGCGAGCCATTGCGCAATGGCAGCCTCATCCGGCGCGGCCGCAACGGCGGCGCGAAACTCGTCCATTTGCAGGCCGAGACGGCGCACCACGTACGCGCTGAAACCGCGATCGTGGTTGAGATAGTTGCCGAGATTGCCGCCAGGGAGCTCCGCGCGAAGCTTGTCGATGGTCCGCGGCAGAAAGTAAAAACCGAGCATCGTCTCGCGCGGTCCGCGCGGCGGCCTGACTCGTAGATCGATCGGTGTCATGCGCAGCATTTCGTCGTGCGCACGCGGTGACTTGCCGAGCTTGATTCTTTGAAACCGAAGGGCAAGCGCTTGCCTGTCGCCAATATCCTCGGTATGAATCGTATCATCGTCTCGATCGCTCTTGCATTTGGGCTCTTCGTCGCATGGCAGAGCGCGCGCGCCTGCACCGGGATTCGTCTTATTGCTAAGGATGGCACCGTCGTCGTCGCGCGAACGTTGGAGTTCGGTGCCGATCTGGAATCGAAAGTTGCGGTAGTTCCGGCCGGAACGCTCGTTGCCGGTACGCTTCCGAATAACGCACCGGGGATCCAGTTCAAGACGAAATACGGAATCGTAGGAGCCAATGCATTCGGCTTACCCGTGATCGTCGACGGTCTCAACGATCAGGGCCTCTACGTCGGCGAGTTCTTCTTTCCCGGAATGGCGGGCTACACGGGCGTTACGGCGGAGAACGCGTCGCGCGCGATGGCCGGCTACCAATACTCGATGTGGATTCTCGGAAACTTCGCCAGCGTGGCCGAAGTCAAGGCGGCGTACGATCGGGTCGTTCTTGCGCCTACGATCTTGCCGCAACTGGGGATGGCGGTCCCCGTGCATTTTCGCATCATGGACAAGACCGGCGCGGCGGTCGTGGTGGAGCCGATCGGAGGAAAACTCGTTATCTACGACGACCCGTTCGGCGTGCTTACGAACTCGCCGGCGTTCGATTGGCACATGACCAATCTGAACAACTATGTCGGCCTGTCTCCTATGAATCGGACGCAGATCACGCTAAATGGCGTTACTCTCGGCGGATTCGGTCAGGGTTCGGGGTTCTATGGGCTTCCCGGTGATTTTACGCCGCCGTCGCGCTTCGTACGCGCCGTCGCGTTCGAGCAGGCGGCCGTACAACCGGCGACGGCCGGCGATGGCGTCCAGCAAATTTTCCACATCCTCAACAACTTTGATATCCGGTCGGTGCCGTTCGCGAAGACCTCAACGGAAAGACGATCGACGAGTGGACGCTCTGGACGTCGGCGGCGGATCTGACGAATCTGCAGTTCTACTTCCGCACGTTCAACGACCAGTCGCTTCGCAACGTTGACGTCCGTAAAGCCTTAGCGAGTGCGGGATCCACGACTGCGTACCTGCCCATGGAGACCAATGTGCCGACGCCGATTGCTCCGGTAACGCCATAGCGCTTAATGCTGGATGATCGTGCTGTGCAGCCCCCAGGGCTGCGTGCCGACCGTGAACATAAACTCGACGATCCAAATACCGATCGGAATGAGCGGAAGGCAGGCGATGACGATCTGCGGGACGGCCAGCGATCTCTCCGGCGAACGTTTTTGCGCGTTGAAGACGATCCACGTGCCGATCAGCGAGATGATGCACAGCACCGGAAACGAGAGCACGAAGAGGATGATCAGATACGTCATCGGATTCGACGCGGAGCCGGGCGCATCGAACATCATCGGCGTGAAGAGCAGCGATACGAGGCCGGGAATCAGCAGCGTGCCCCAAACGAACGTCACGATCAGCGGAAGGGTCGGGCGCGGCGCGGGGCTACTCTCCATTTACGAGACCAAAACGCGAGCTTCACCGCGCCGGCGGCAATACGCATAGAGCGCTTCGAAATTTTCGAGGGCTTTCGGATCGTCCTGCTGGAGTTCGGCGATAACGAATGCGAGGGTCTCGTGCGCGCCGATCGCGACTTCGGCCGTGCGATCGCCGATCATGCTTTCATTGGCTGCGTATTCGTTCGTGGCGAAGCGGAACATCGTGCCGATTTGCTCGAGCGTCGTTAAAACGTCGGTGACGGCGCTTGCCAAACTCGGATCGTGGACCCGCAATCCAACGAGCGACTTGCGGTCGCGCGTGAAGTACGCGCGCTCGAGATTGCGGGCGTTGCTCTGCACGACGGCATAGCTGCGCGCGAAGGTCGCCTCGTCGTCGACGAAGGCGCAGGCCCGCAGGAACGAGCCAAAATGATGCGATGCCTTGCGGTGGGCGACCGTCGTGAATGCGGAGATCGCCGTCCTGATCGCTAAGAACGCGAGGCCGGCACCGGCGACGACCGCGGCCAGCGTGCCCAACGCGCGATCAGTTCCAGCCCGCGGAAGAGTCCGGCGCGATCGCTGCGGCCGCTTTGGCGATTCGCTCCGCAAGGCTCGCCACGTCGCTAATCCCGGCGAGTGACGGCGCCGCGGCCATCGCTTCACGCTTGAGCGCGTCGGCGCGCTCCTTCGCGGCGTGGGCTTCGCGATCGGCTTCGATACGCGCGAGCTCGGAAATCGGAACGCGCTCCGCGGCCCGCGCGGCATCGGCTGCGGCAGCGTTCTCGCTCTCCGCGCACTCCTCGGCGTGCGCCTCGCGGCGCTCGAGAGTCGCCGCAACCTGCGCAACCATCATTCGCGCGTTCTCCAGCAGCTGCTCCAGCTCGGTCACTGCAGCGGTGGCCGTTTGCGCGTCGGCGCGCGACGCGGCGAGCAGCTCGTCGGCCCCCTTTCGCGCAGCAACCGTCGCGCGATGCTGCGCGACCGCCGCATCCGAAAGCTCGACGGCCTGTTTCGCGAGCGATGCTGCTTTGTCGGCCTGTTCCTTCGCGGCGGCATAGACGCGCGCTGCTTGCGCCGCCTTTGCTTGCGCTTCGAGCCGCTCTTCGAGCTTGCAGACCTCGGACAGCAACGCTTCGGCGACCTTGCGCTGCTCTGAGATAAATCGCTGCGCCGTGGTCAGCATCTCGTCCGAGTCGGTCGCGGCAATCTCCGCTCGCGGCGCTACAGGCTCGGGTTTCGGTTCGGGTTCGTCCGCCATCGAGCGGTGCTGCAAATACGCAAGCGTCGTTCGCAGGAGCGAGAGTCCGGGATCCTCGGCAGCGGTTTTCGGTTCGGCGCCGGCGCGCTTCCAGGTAAACATGCTCGAACCCCCTGGCGTTAAGAGGCAGCGGTGTCGGCGAGTATGCTCCGAACCGGCTACCGCCTCCTTGGAGGCCCGAGTAAGCGGCTCCAGGCAGCCGGATTTGACACCGCGAACCGCCCCAGTTAGGGTGTGATAGGTCCGCGGCGCCATCGTCTATCGGTTAGGACACTGCCCTTTCAAGGCGGAAAGACGGGTTCGATTCCCGTTGGCGCTACCAAGAAAAGCTTCATTTGCCGAGCTTTCTTGAGCGCCGGCGACGTTATGTGGCACGGCCGTGGCACGGACTCGCCGGGCTTAAACGGGTCAAGCGGCTTCGCGAGGGCACTCGTTACCGCACTCCCGAGCAGCGCATCAATGCGCACAGCTGCATCTTCCTGCAGCGCTTCGACTGTGTGCAGGTAGATCCGCGAGGTAATCGCCGTCGATTCATGGCCGAGCGCTCGCGAGACGGTCTGCAGGTCGACGCCCGACGCCAGCGCGAGGGTACCGAATGAATGGCGCAGATCGTGAAAGCGAACGTGCGGGAGTTTTGCGCGCTTGACGAACCGCGCGAATGCGAGCGAAAACACGCCGGGCTCCCATGCCGATCCGTCGGCGCGGGTAAAGACCCAACCCTCCGCGTCGTCGTTAAGGTCAGAAGAACGCCGTACTGCGTCTTGCTGCTGACGCTGCGTGCGCAGAATCTCGGCGACGAACGGCGGCAGCGCGATCGTGCGAGCGCTGCGTGCCGTCTTTGGCGGTTTCGTCCGGGTGATGCCTTTGACGGTTTCGAGCGAGCGATGCACCGTCAGCCGGCGCGCGTCGAGGTTGACGTCCGACCACCGTAGCGCCAGCAGCTCCCCACGCCGCAGCCCCGTTCCGATCGCTACGGCGACGATCGCTCGCAGCTCCGTGTCCTCGGCCGCTCGCAGCAATCGTGCGACGCCGTCAGGATCGAGCACATGCATCTCTTTCCGATCGAAGCGCGGCGGATCGACGGCTTCGCCGACGTTGCGCACTAGGAACCCCATCTTGATGCCCCAGCGCAGGATGGTGCGAAGCGTATTGAACACATGCGCGACTGTGCGCGCCGACAGCACGCCATCTTCTCGGTCGTTGCGGCTGCCTCGCGCCCACGCCCCGATCGCCGCCTCGATATGCGCCGGCCGCAACGCCTCTAGGCGCAGCGATCCGATCGCCGGCAAAAGGTAGAGCCGGACGTGCGCCGCGTAGAACGCATACGTCTTCGCTGCGACGCGATGCTCCTTGGCTGCAAGCCATCGCTGCGCGAGCTCGCGGACTGTTAGCCGGTTGTCACCAGCTAAGCCGCCGACCTCTACTTCGCGTAGCAACTCGCGCAACCGACGCTGCGCCTCAGCCTTCGTTCCGCGCACGGTCTCACGACGCTGGCCACGCTGGCCGTTGCCTTTGCGCGGCAACTCGACGCGCAAGTACCATGTTCCAGGCGCGCTGCCGCGCGTGAGGTGCCCTCTCATTGCTGATCCGAGGAACGATTCGACGGCAACCCGAGGAATGCTTCGAGCGACGCCCTAGTGACAATTATTCGACGCGGGGTAACCCGCACCGACGCGAGTCGCCCCGAGGCGATCAACTCGTACGTCGCGTTGCGCCCGATGCCGAGGATCCGCTGCACGTCACGCACGCTTAGCACATCCCGCGCATCGCTTAAACGTCCGTCTTCGTTCATGAACGTTCTCCTGAAAATGCGCACCGCTCCGCAGCATGAGCCCCAGAGCGGTTTTGCCCGCATAATAATGCATACGAAAGTCAAGCGTGACTTCGCACGCCAATTATACCGCAAACAAAGCGAAGACGCACGGAGCCGGCTAGTGCATTGTAGCGGCCGCGTCCAGGGCTCGCTCCGCTCGGCTCTTACGTGCATACCCTGGACCCGGCCGCGCTCTGCAATGACTCCGGCTCCGTGCATTTGCGATGCTATCGATATGTTATGTCGGCGCTTTTCCGTCGCACTTTGCAGCGCGTTCTCGTAACGTTTTGTTAACGACGCGCTGCGTTGCCGTCGTCACCGCGGTGCCCGATCGTGATCTGAGCGAGTACCTGGGGCGTGACAGGCACATAACATCTCGCGTGCGCTGACATCGCCGGGCGACGCTCCAGCGTTGCGTCGGCACGTTACTCCCCCTGTGCGCGAACGTTTACCGCTGTAGCTTGAGCTTGACGCCGATCGAAGGGTTTTTAAGACGCAAGCCGGTGGTTGTACGGACAACGCCTGTCGGCGCTGCCCTCCCAACCAGCCCGGGAGCGGGGTCGCGGGCCTGAGGGCCCGCTCAGCCCGCCGCCGGGTTACACCAGCCAGGGCGCGGAACAGGCGAGCTGAGAGACGGCGAAGTACCCTCGTTCCTGGTGATCGAGGATTATCTGGCGCCTGAAGCGCGCGCCCGTTTCGACATTGACCGCCAGCTAGCGGCGGCGGGATGGGCCGTACAGGACTACCGGGGAGCGAACCTTTCCGCCGCCCCAGGCGTCGCCGTGCGCAACTTCAAGATGCGTGATGGCTTTGAGGCCGCGGATTACATGCTGTTCGTCGGCGGTGTTGCGGCGGGAGTCATCGAGGCGAAGAAAGCCGGGGCGACGCTGACCGGGGTTGAGTGGCAGTCAACGAAGTATCGTGAGGGCTTACCCGACGGCATCTCGGCGTTGGTGAAACCGTTGCCGTTCGCGTTCGAGTCTACCGGCGTTGAGACGCGCTTTACCAATGGCTTTGACCCCCAGCCAACGAGTCGAAACATCTTCGCGTTCTACCGGCCGGAGATGCTGTCGCAATGGCTGCGCGAGCGGTCGACACTCCGCGGCCGAGTTCGTGACGTACCGGAGCTCGACCCGAAGGGGCTTTGGGTACCGCAAGCCGACGCGATCCGGAACCTGGAAATTTCGCTCAAGCATGGCCGCCCGCGCGCGCTGATCCGGATGGCGACCGGGTCGGGAAAAACCTTCACCGCCGCCAACGTCGCCTACCGGCTGGTCAAGTACGCCGGCGCGCGACGCATCTTGTTCCTCGTGGATCGGTCCATGCTGGGGGAACAGACGCTGAAAGAGTTTCAGTCATTCGCAGTCCCCGATGGCGGACGGAAGTTTACAGAGCTATATAACGTCCAGCATCTCAAGCACAACCGAATCGACACTGTCAGCCGTGTTGTTATCTCCACAATTCAACGTCTCTACTCAATCCTGCGCGGCGACGACGACTTGACAGAGGAACTCGACGAGCGTTCCGGCTTCGAAGTGGAGCCGTCAACGCCCGTAGAGGTAAAGTATACGTCGGCGGTGCCGATTGAGACGTTTGATGTGGTCGTCATCGACGAGTGCCACCGCTCGATTTACGGTACCTGGCGTCAGGTCCTTGATTATTTTGACGCGTTCGCCATTGGCCTTACGGCCACACCTGGAAAGCAGACGCTGGGGTTCTTTAATCAGAACCTCGTGATGGACTACGGCCACGAGCAGGCCGTCGCCGACGGCGTCAACGTGGATTTCGACATCTGGAAGATCCGCACAGAGATTACCGAAAAAGGTTCGCGCGTAGACGCGGGGCTGGTCACATCCTTTCGGGACCGCGAAACCCGAGCGACGCGCTACGAAAAGCTTGATCAGGACGTAACCTACGACGCTGCGGCCTT
>Ga0153928_1000749_pt1 | contig 15489 bp, 12 predicted proteins | sample TSNJ012MetaG_FD_106656 | JGI IMG/M metagenome (GOLD analysis project Ga0153928, IMG submission 106656) | Attine ant fungus gardens microbial communities from New Jersey, USA - TSNJ012 MetaG | ecosystem: Host-associated > Fungi > Mycelium > Unclassified | place: USA: New Jersey, Wharton State... | reverse complement strand
TCCAAGACAACCTTTGGCTATCTTATCCTTTTATTACTGTTGGTTTTGACTTTTCGTCATTTAAAATGAAAATCTTTTTGAATTTTCAAGGATGTGTTTCACTGTTCAGTTATCAAGGTTCTTTATCTCTTGTTATTCACTGTTTTTGCGACAGCTATAACAGAATAGCATGTAATCAAAATCTTGTCAATAAATTTTATGAATAAATTTAAATTACTTTTAATGCCAGCGGAGAAGGAGGGATTTGAACCCTCGCGCCGCGTAAACGACCTATACCCTTAGCAGGGGCACCTCTTCGGCCACTTGAGTACTTCTCCGAATTCATATTTATATATGATATTTTTCACGTTACTCTTTGGTGACGCGAATTAAATTATACAAAAACCGCTGACTTTTGTCAACGGTTTTTATCAGTTTTTTCATTGTTTTTTATAGTTTCTTCTATTTTATTTTTCACAATCTTTGCAATATCTGTCGAATTAAGATTTTTATAGTCATCATACTGCATTGGTTCCAGAAAATGAACCTGGACTGTGAGCTTCTTAATTGAGCTGGTATCAAAGGATTTGTAGGAATCAATAATAGCTATTGGCACAATCGGGCACTTTGCTTTCATTGCGCATTTAAAGCTTCCGCCTTTAAATTCAAGAAGCTCATTTCCATTTCTACTTCTGGTTCCTTCAGCAAAAATCAAAAAGTTTCTTCCCCCTTTTACATCCCTTGCTACATTCAATATTACCTGCATTGATTGTTTGATGTCCTCCCGGTCTATCGCATATGCTTTCATACAGGCAAATATTTGCTTTAGAAATGGAATATTCTGAACTTCCTTTTTATTTACCACCGCAAAAGGAACCGGACAAGCTTCGATAATTGCAAGTACATCATAAAGTCCCTGGTGATTGGGATAGAATACAAATCCATTTTTCTTCGGAATATTTTCTACTCCATGCACATCAATTGTAATGCGGCCACCTATATTAGCCCGCCGGTCAATGTATTTAATTAATGCATATCGTTCTTCATCTGTATACTTATCCACATGACTTGCGTAATAGCAAAGGCGAATCCATCCAAAAGGAACATATAATATGTTTCGTAAAACCATTAATATTATTCTCTTCATGCTTTCTATCCTTATCTTTTATATTATCTTCTCTCATCCCTTTCATAGATTATTATTCTTCATTCTCATCCGAATTATCTATTTTTTCCGCTTCTTTTATTTCTTCCACTTCCTGAGCATCTTCAGCATTCTCACCTTCCGCAACTTCCGAAATGTTATCCTCTATCTTTTCCCTTACTTTTGCAACACTGGCAACCGTAATATTATCATCCAGATTCATCAATTTTACACCAGATGTAATTCTTCCAAGAATAGAAATATCAGAACACAAAATGCGAATAATAATTCCTTCAGTGGTAATAATCAGCATTTCATTATCTTCATTTACTGCTTTAACACCAACAACATTACCGGTTTTTTCAGTAATTTTATAACACTTCACGCCTTTACCGCCACGGTTCTGACGGGTAAATTCGCTGATGACAGTACGTTTGCCAAGTCCATTTTCAGAGACGATCAGGAGATAATCGCCCTGACGGTTCAGCTGCATGCCGACTACTTCATCGTCATCACCCAGGTTAATACCACGTACACCCATAGAAGTTCTGCCGGTACTTCTGACATCATTCTCATTAAAACGGATACATTGTCCATACCTGGTAATCAGCAGGATATCTTTTTTATTATCGGTGAATTTAACTTCAATTAATTCATCATCATCCCTTAATCCAATAGCCGCAAGTCCTGTCTTTCGCACATTCATATAGTCCATGATCGGAGTTTTCTTTACAAGACCTTTTTTTGTTGCCATGAACAGGTAATAACCTTTAATGTATTCTGATATCGGAATTACTGCAGTTATTTTTTCGCCCGGAGATAATTGCAATAAGTTAATAATTGCAGTACCTCTGGCTGTTCGGCTGGCTTCCGGGATTTCATATGCTTTGAGGCGATAGACCTTACCCATATTCGTAAAGAACATCAGATAATGATGTGTAGTAGTCATCAACAACTCTTCAATGTAGTCATCATCAATGGTATGCATACCTTTAATTCCCTTACCACCACGATTCTGGCTACGGAAATTATCCACAGTCATTCGCTTGATATAACCAAGTTTGGTCATGGTAATAACGGTATTTTGCTTTGGAATTAAGTCTTCCATGGAGATATCATATTCATCAAAACCAATGGAAGTTCTTCTTTCGTCACCAAATTTATCACATATCATCAGGATTTCTTCACGGATTACCCTTAATAAGAGCGTTCTGTCAGCCAGAATTGCTTTTAATTCACGGATTTTATCCATCAATTCTTTATATTCCGCCTCTAATTTTTCTCTTTCCAGACCTGTTAACGCGCGAAGTCTCATATCCACGATTGCCTGAGCCTGTACTTCAGATAAGGCAAATGCTTCAATCAAACCTTCCTTGGCAATCTGTGTATTTCTGGATGCACGGATAATGCGGATTACTTCATCAATATTATCAAGTGCTCTTAACAAACCTTCTAAAATGTGAGCACGTTCTTCTGCTTTATTCAACTCATATTGAGTCCTTCTGGTCACTACTTCTTCCTGATGAGTCAGATAATATTTAAGCATTTCCAGAAGATTCATTACTTTTGGCTGATTATTATGCAATGCGAGCATGATAATACCAAATGTATCCTGCAGTTGCGTATGCTTATACAACTGATTAAGGATTACATTAGCATTTACATCACGGCGTAAATCAATACAGATTCTCATACCTTCCCGACTGGAGTGATCATTTAAGTCAGTAATTCCATCAATTTTTTTATCTCGGACTAACTCGGCAATTTTTTCAATCAGACGAGCTTTATTAACCATATAAGGGAGTTCAGTTACAATAATCTGGTTCTTGCCATTTGGTAATGTTTCAATATTTGTCACCGCACGAACGCGGACTTTTCCTCTGCCGGTACGGTATGCTTCTTCAAATCCTCTGGTACCAAGAATCGTTGCACCAGTAGGGAAGTCAGGACCTTTTACGATACCCAGAAGTTCCTCAATCTGTGTTTCTCTATCTTCCTCGATGATATTATCGATGATTTTAACAACGGCAGTGATTATTTCTGTTAAATTATGAGGCGGAATATTTGTTGCCATACCTACGGCAATACCGGATGTACCATTTACCAAAAGATTTGGATATCTGGCCGGAAGTACTACCGGTTCTTTTTCTGTCTCATCAAAGTTAGGTGAAAAATCAACAGTATTTTTATTAATATCTGCAAGCATTTCCATTGAAATCTTGCTTAATCTTGCTTCTGTGTAACGCATCGCAGCAGCGCCGTCACCATCTACCGAACCAAAATTTCCGTGCCCATCCACAAGGGGATAACGGGTAGACCATTCCTGAGCCATATTAACTAAAGCACCATAAATAGAACTGTCACCATGAGGATGATATTTACCCATAGTATCACCGACGATACGGGCACATTTTCGGTGTGGTTTATCAGGCCCATTATTCAATTCTATCATTGAAAATAAAATTCTACGTTGAACCGGTTTCATACCATCTCTTACATCAGGTAAAGCACGAGATGCAATAACGCTCATAGAATAATCGATGTAAGACTTTTCCATGGTCTTCTTCAGATCGACGTCATGAATCTTATCAAAAATATTATCTTCCATTCTCTTCTCCTCTTTCTATATATCCAGATTCTTCACGTATTTTGCATTTGCTTCGATAAACTCACGTCTTGGCTCTACTTTATCTCCCATTAGTGTGGTAAAAGTCAAGTCAATTTCCGAAGATGCTTCTTCATCCATAGTTACCCTAAGAAGCGTCCTTTGTTCCGGATCCATCGTAGTATCCCACAACTGTCCCGCATCCATTTCTCCCAGACCTTTATAACGCTGTATCTTGTTATTGCTGTCACGCCCCACTTCTTCGATAATCTTATTTAACTCATCATCTGAATATGCATACCAGGATTTTTTATTCTTTTCCAGTTTATAAAGAGGAGGCTGCGCCATATATATATATCCTTGTTTAATTAATTCAGGCATAAAACGATACAAAAAGGTTAATAATAATGTTGCAATATGAGCGCCGTCCACATCTGCATCGGTCATAATTATAATCTTATGATAGCGAAGTTTTTCAATATCAAAATCATCATGAATACCGGTACCAAAAGCAGTAATCATAGCCTTAATCTCGGCATTCCCATAGATTTTATCAAGACGCGCTTTTTCCACATTCAATATCTTACCACGAAGAGGAAGAATTGCCTGAGTTGCACGGCTTCTTGCTGTTTTGGCAGAACCACCGGCAGAATCACCCTCAACTATATAAATTTCACAATTACGAGGATCTTTGTCTGAACAATCTGCCAGTTTTCCAGGTAAAGACATGCTTTCAAGAGCAGATTTTCTTCTCGTTAAATCTCTTGCCTTTCTGGCTGCTTCCCTTGCACGCTGTGCCATAACAGATTTTTCCACTGTAAGTTTGGCAATGGAAGGATTTTGTTCCAGATATAAAATCAGCTGAGTACTTACAATATTATCAACAGCTGCCCGGGCTTCACTGGTTCCGAGTTTTTGTTTTGTCTGTCCTTCAAACTGGGGATCCTCAATCTTAACACTGATAATAGCCGTCAAACCTTCTCGAATATCTTCACCACTAAGATTTGGTTCATTGTCTTTCAAAAGTTTATTCTTTCTGGCATAATCATTAAAAGTTTTCGTAATCGCATTACGGAAACCAACAATATGTGTACCACCTTCCGGTGTAGTAATGTTATTTACAAAACCATAGGAATTCTCGGTGTAAGAATCATTATGCTGCATGGCGACTTCTACCATTACACCGTCTTTTTCTCCTTCACAGTAGATAACATCCGCATAAAGTGTATTTTTACTGCGATTTAAGTAGGTAACAAATTCCTTAATTCCACCCTCATAGCAGAAACTCTTTTCAACTGGCTCTTCTTCTCTCTCATCACGAATAATGATCCGCAAACCCTTTGTCAAAAAAGCCATCTCACGGAATCTATGCTGCAATGTATCAAAATCAAATTCCGTTTCTTCAAAAATTTCTTCATCCGGTAAAAATGTAACCAGTGTACCTGTCTTATCCGGTTCACATGTTCCCACTACTTTTAATTTATATCCAACGTGACCACGTTCATAACGCTGTCTGTACACTTTTCCTTCGCTATAAATCGTAACTTCCAGCCATTTTGACAATGCATTAACAACCGATGCACCTACTCCATGAAGACCACCGGAAACTTTATAACCGCCACCGCCAAATTTTCCACCGGCATGTAAAATTGTAAATACAACTTCCACAGCAGGAATACCGGCTTTTTGATTAATACCTACAGGAATACCACGTCCATTATCAATAACTGTTAATGAATTATCTTTATTAATTATAACTTCAATCATATCACAGTGACCGGCTAGCGCTTCATCCACTGCATTATCTACAATTTCATACACCAGATGATGGAGACCACGAAGGGATGTACTGCCAATATACATACCTGGTCTTTTTCTGACTGCTTCCAATCCCTCTAATATCTGGATTTGATCTGCTCCGTACTCTGTATTCGTTTCTGTGCTCATTTATATTCCTCCTATTATTCTATTCAAAAACGCTTCACAGCGTTTGATTCATCTTGGTTATAAGATAAAACATGCCCATCAATGACTTTGAATACTTTATTAATTTTAAATTGGTTATCCACAAACTCATCCAGCCCTGTACATGTAATAAGAGTTTGAATATCATTAATACTTCTTAATAAATAGTTTTGCCTGCTACTGTCCAGTTCAGACAAAACATCATCTAATAGTAAAACGGGAGTATCTCTGATGATTTTCTTTACAAGATATATTTCAGATAGTTTCAATGATAAAGCTGCTGTCCTTTGTTGCCCCTGAGACCCATACTTTCGAATATCAATCCCATTAACTAATATACAAAAATCATCCCGATGAGGTCCGACCGACGATAATTTCATACGAAGATCCCGTTCCCGATGACTTCTAATAGATTTCTTAAAAACTTCTGATGTTACACTTGGTTCATAAACAAGTCTAATCTCTTCCTTGTCTCCCGTCAAATTTTTATGTATATCAAATATAATACCATTTAATTCCTTAACAAATTTATTTCTTTCATTAATGACAATTGTACCATAATTCACCAACTGTTCATCCCAGATATCCATAGTATCCGAAAGCCCCGGTGAAAAAGCAATATCCTTTAATAATTTATTTCTCTGATTCAACACATGATTATAATTCATCAACTGCAACAAATACAACTTATTCAACTGACAAAGTTCCAAATCCAGAAAACGCCTTCTTTCACTGGGTCCATTCTTAATAATATTCAAATCCTCCGGAGAAAAAAATACAATATTCAAAATTCCAAAAAGCTCTGAAGCCTTCTTGATCGGAACAGAATTAATTGCAATCCCTTTGGCATTACTTTTTTTCAGATGCATATCAATCTTATAAGAATTACCATCTTTATTCACAAACATCCGAATATGAGACTCTTCTTCATTAAACCGAATTACCTCCCGATCCTTACTTCCTTTATGCGATTTAGTAGTCCCACAAAGATAAATAGATTCCAGGATATTAGTCTTCCCCTGAGCATTATCCCCATATAAAATATTGGTACCATAATCAAAATCCATAGAAAGCTGGTTATAATTCCTGAAATTTTTCAATTCAATCTTTTCAACAAACATGTCTCACCAACATTATTTCACAATTTTAATTTTCTGCCCCTCAAATTCAACAACATCACCATCATAAAGCTTTTTACCTCTTCTGGTATCTACTTTCCCATTAACTTTTACCATTCCATCCTGAATTACAGTCTTTGCCTCAACACCATCGATAACCAAATTAACCACTTTCAATGCCTGCCCAAGCTTAATAAATTCATCTCCATCCCTCAACTTAACAATTTCCATCAATCTTCCTCTTTCATATCCTCTGGCGGTATGGCATTTTCTCCATTACCTGAAAATCATTGTGCAGTATTAAAATTAACCGGAAGAATAAGATAAATATAATTCTCACTCTCATCCTTAATAAAACAAGGGGCCTTAGGATTGACAAGATAAATATCGATCATCTCATCATCAATGACCTTCAAAGCATCAATCAAAAACTTAGGATTAAATCCAATCAATATATCCTTGCCTTCTTTAACAATATCAATATCCTCATCCATTGATCCAGTCTGGGAATTAATCTTCAACTGCATAGAACCATCCTGAATATCAATAATGATCGGCTTTTTATCCCCTTCTTTAACCAAAAGAGTAGCCCTGTCAATACAATTCAAAAATTCTTTTTTATTAATACTAACTTTTGTTTCATAATCACTGGAAAGCATCTGATCAATCCTGAAATATTCTCCTTCAATCAAGCGAGAAACCACAAGTGTATCATCAAATTCAAATAAAATATGATTATCGGTAAAATAAATATTAACCAGATCATCCATTTCACCTGATAAAATCTTACTGATTTCATTTAAAGTCTTGCCAGGAACAACTACCTTCTTATCTGCATAATCTTCTTTCAATTCAATCCTTCGAATTGCAATCCGATGTCCATCCAGTGAAACTACCTTCAAAATATGATTTTTAATCTCGAACAGTTCACCAGTCATCAGTTTATTATTATTATTTTCATTTACTGCAATGGAGAAAATTGTCTGACGTATTATTTCTTTTAAGGTAAATTGAGATATAGTAATACAGTCATTTCTTTCAATAAACGGAAGGTAAGCAAAATCTTCACCCGATTGTCCCGGAATTGTAAATTTTGCCTTTTCACATGTTATTGTAGTATCTAATTTGTCATCTGTCAAAATAGTTACATCATTATCAGGCAGTTTTCTTATTATCTCAGAAAATATCTTTGCGTCAAGGGCTATTTTCCCTTTTTCAATAATGGTACCTTCTACCTTTGTTTCAATCCCAAGTTCCATATCATTAGTAGTGAATTTAATTTCATTCGATTCAGCTTCAATCATAATACATTCTAAGATAGGCATTGTTGTCCTGGATGGAACTGCTTTCAATGAAATATTGACACATTTTAATAAATTAGATTTTGAACAGATTAATTTCATAATGTGAATAACTCCCTTCCTGAAAAAAGTGTCTCTGATATAATAAATAAATAATTAATCCGAAGTAGTATCCTTAGGGGATGTGAATTTGTGAAAAACTCCTTTAACCACTGATAAATAAAAGGATTAACCTTATGAATAACTGTGTTGATAATAAAAAAATAAACTGTGGACAGTATGTTGATAAAAATCCTTTCAGGTCATCCACATTTTATACACATCAAATTCATGTGGACAATGTGAATTAAGAAGGCGGATTAATTTTCTTCTTTAAAATAGAAATAGTATCCTGCATATCTTTAGATACATCAAGTTCTTTTTCTATCTGTTTGCAGGCATGTATTACTGTAGTATGATCATTCTTCCCAAGGGATTTGGCAATACTGCTTAAAGGTATGGAAATCATCTCCCGGCACAAATACATAACAATCTGCCTTGGATAAACTACTTTTTTATTACGCTTATTACCCTTAATATCATCAGAAGGTATATCAAAATGTTCAGCAACAATTCCAATAATTAATTCAGGGGTAATTATTTTCTTTTCATCTGGTGATATAATATCCTTTAAAACTTTTTCCGCCAACTCTAAAGTAACTTCTTTCTTTTCAAGATTAGCATAAGCGATAATTTTATTAAGGGATCCTTCCAGTTCACGGATATTTGCTTTGATGTTAGTGGCAATATATTCAATAACTGAATCATCTACATTATAACCATCCAGTTCTTCTTTTTTACGGAGGATGGCCATTCTTGTCTCATAATCAGGCGAAGAAATGTCAGCAATAAGTCCCCATTCAAAGCGGGAACGAATGCGGTCTTCCAAGATACTCATTTCCTTTGGCGGCTTATCACTGGATATAATGATTTGCTTTTTAGCACTGTGAAGAGTATTAAAAGTGTGGAAGAATTCTTCCTGAGTAGATTCTTTTCCAATGATAAACTGTACGTCATCGACTAAAAGGACATCAATATTGCGATACTTTTCCCGGAATTTGGACATCGCAGTATTATTACCATTACGAATGGCATCAATCAGTTCATTCGTAAAAGTTTCACTGGTAACATATAGAACTCGTACATCTGGGTTGCTTTTAAGAATAAAGTGAGCAATAGAGTGCATCAGATGTGTTTTGCCAAGTCCGACTCCTCCATACAAAAAGAGAGGATTATAAATTTCACCAGGAGATTCTGCAACTGCTAAAGAAGCGGCATGGGCGAATTTATTATTACTTCCTACCACAAAGGTATCAAATGTATACTTTTGATTTAAGTTAGAATTTATAGAATGGGAAGCATCATCGGCAGAATTTTTTTTGATGTCATCTGCTGTTAATATAAATTTGACTTCGTAATCAGATCCGGTTACTTCTGCAATTGCTACTTTAATAGGTAGTGTATACTTTTTGCTGATATAAGTCATCCATTGTTGTGACGGCACAAGGACTATTACGGCATTATTTTTTACACTATGTACCTTAAGAGGTTTAAGCCAGGTGTTAAATGATACATCGGATAATTCATGTTCATTTTTTACTGTCTGAAGTATTTCATTCCATTTTTCTATAATTATGTCCATTAATATATTCTCCTGAAATTTACTGTCACATCTAATATCCTTAATGTACTGTCCGGCTGATAAGTAATATAACATACTGGTTTAGATAATAACTCTAATATATCTTATAATAAAATAGGATTTTAATCAATGGCAAAATTAAGATAGATTATTTGTTTCACTCACAAAGACACCTGACGGAATACTATCTGTGAAGAGTAACGCTAAAGTTACCATAATATCAATTTATTTTAAAGTTGTGTATAAAAAAAATTCTTATGCACAATCTCAAAACCAGAAATTTAGAGAATAAACTGTTAAGTAAAATATAATTTACACAGTTGAAAAGTTAGTTATCCACATGTTATCCACAAAATGTGGATAGGATTACGTAAACTATCACATAGTCAAAGCGGATATTAGTAATCCGCTTTGATAAGAAGGAGGGATTTGATTTAAGAGGTTAAATTTTCTATAAAAAATCTTATAAATATAAAAAAAACGCTTTTTAGCTTGACTTAGCAGTGCTTTATGCATATAATTGTAATGATGTTTTTGGACTTTTATCAGAATCATTGAGATAATAAATTACCATATATAATAGATATTTGGTTTTAAGGGAGGTGCCTGAAAATGAAAATGACATTTCAGCCAAAGAAAAGATCCAGAGCGAAAGTTCACGGATTCAGAGCGAGAATGGCCACTAAAGGTGGAAGAAAAGTTTTAGCTGCAAGAAGATTAAAAGGAAGAAAGAGTTTATCAGCATAAGACCGCAGTTATGTGGTCTTTTCTTCTCTTATTTTAGAATGATGAAAAATTCAGAGAGTATTAAAAAAAATAAGGATTTTCAGAAGGTTTACAAGTATGGAAAATCCTATGCTAACAGATTGCTTGTAATGTATATAGTAAAGAATAATTTAAATAAGAATCGGATTGGAATCTCTGTTAGTAAAAAAGTAGGGAATAGTATTGTACGTCATCGATTAACAAGATTAATCAGAGAAAGTTATCGTTTAAATGAACAGTTGTTTTTGAATGATTTGGATATGGTGGTTATTGCCAGACCTGGTGCAAAGGGAAAAAGTTATCAGGATATTGAGAGTGCTCTTCTTCATCTGGGCAAACTCCATCATATTATAGGATTTGATAATGAAAATTATACTGATTAAGTTAATTAAGTTATATCAAAAATATTTATCACCAATGAAGCGAACAAGATGTCCTTATACCCCAACTTGTTCCAGATATGGATTGGAAGCAATTGAAAAATATGGAGCTTTAAAGGGAAGTTTACTGGCAATATGGAGAATATTAAGATGTAATCCATTTTCAAAAGGTGGCTATGACCCCGTTCCGTGAAACTTAAGGAGGAAATTACTTTGAATATCTTTTTGACAAAATCAACAATGCCTGTTATCGGATGGATTGCGAATATTCTTGGTTATTTAATAAGTGGAATATATTGGTGTTTAGAGAAAATAGGATTGCCTAATATTGGTCTTTCCATCATTCTTTTCACATTAATTATGTATTTATTAATGACACCTTTACAGATAAAGCAGCAAAAATTTTCTAAATTAAACAACGTTATGATGCCTGAAATCCAAAAGGTTCAGCAAAAGTATAAAGGTAAAAAAGATCAAAAGTCACAGATGAAGATGCAGGAAGAGACATCTGCTATTTATGAAAAGTATGGTGTGTCTCCTACCGGAAGTTGTTCACAGCTTTTGATTCAGATGCCGATTATGATAGCATTATATCAGGTTATTTATCACGTACCTGGATATATTATGAGTATTGGAAATATTTTTCAGGGATTAACTGCAAAAATCGCTGGAATTACCGGATTTACTGATATTATCCAGACTTTTATTACCGATGAAAAAATGACATCAACTAAGTTGATTTTAGATAATGGTATAGCAACAAATGATTCAATTGTTGATTTTCTGTATAAATTATCACCTTCTCAATGGATTGATTTTGGTAAAGTCAGTGAGTTTAGTGGTTTTTCTGATTTAATAAGCAGTACATCCTCCAGAATTGCAAATGTAGGTAACTTCTTAGGAATGAATATTTCTGATACTCCTCTTGCAATTGTAAAGCAGGGATGGTCAAATGGTTCTTATATTTTAGTGTTTGGCGCAATAATGATTCCATTTTTAGCATGGTTTACGCAGTGGCTGAACTACAAATTAATGCCACAGCCTCAAACAAACACAGATGGTCAGAGCACCATGGAAAGCTCAATGAAGAGCATGAACCTGATGATGCCGATCATGTCAGCAGTATTTTGTATTTCATTCCCTGTCGGTGTGGGTATCTACTGGATCGCTGGTGCTGTTATCAGAAGTGTTCAGCAGATTATTATTAACAAACACATGGAAACGGTTGATATGGAGGCATTGATTCGTCATAATCAGGAAAAGGCGAAGAAAAAACGTGAGAAAAAAGGTCTTCCTGCTCAAAAAATTGCACAACAAGCTTCTACTAATACCCGCAGCATTGATAATGAAGGTAATACAGTTTCCCGCGAGGAAAAAGAGGAATCAATCAAAAAAGCTACAGAGTATTATAACAGCGGAAGCCTTAAACAAGGAAGTATTGCTTCAAAAGCTAATATGGTGAAACAATTTGATGAAAAGAATAAGAAGAAGTAGGGGGATTGGTTATGGACTATATTGAAATTTCCGCAAAAACAGTTGACGATGCAATTACAAAGGCATGTATCGAAATCGGAACATCCAGTGATAACTTAGATATTAAAGTTATTAGCGAAGGAAGTTCCGGGTTTCTTGGATTTGGCAGTAAGCCGGCAATCATTAAGGCATGTAAAAAACCGGAAGAAGTTCCTGAGTCAAAGGTTGATGAAAAGGCTATGAAGCCTGAAAAGGTTCAAAAGGAAGTTAAAAAAGACTTTAAAAAGGAACAGAAGAAGGACTTTAAAGAACAGAAAAAAGAGAAGAAGGACTTTAAAGAAAAAAGAGAGTTTAAAGAGCATCGGGAGTCCGCAAGGGAAATAAAGAGGGAACAAGAAATTGTGATTCGTTCTGAAGCGGAAATAGATGAAATTAAACAAGTTGTCGGAAATTTCTTAAAAGATATTTTTGCTGCTATGGATATTCCGGCTGAGATTACCATTGAGTATGATAATGTAAATGGTAATTTAAATGTGGATTTTGCCGGGGATGACATGGGTATCTTGATTGGTAAACGTGGACAGACTTTGGATTCTCTTCAGTATATTACCGGTCTTGTTGTTAATAAAGACAGAGAAGGGTATATCCGTGTTAAACTGGATACGGAGAATTACCGGAACAGACGGAAAGATACGTTGGAGAATTTGGCAAGGAATATTGCTTATCGGGTGAGAAAGACTAGAAAGTCGGTTTCGTTGGAGCCGATGAATCCGTATGAGAGAAGGATTATTCATTCTTCGCTGCAGGGGAATAAATATGTTGAGACTTATAGTGAAGGGAATGAGCCTTATCGACATGTGGTTATTACTTTGAAGAAATAAGGTTGTAAGGTGATTTTGGGGCGGGGTATGAAAATATCTCGTCCTTGTTTTAAGTTTTGCGGGAGGTGGGAGGAATTTTATGATAGGTGATACCATTGCTGCGATTGCTACTGCTATGACTGCTTCTGGGATTGGAATCATTCGGATGAGTGGCGAAGATTCCCGGGATATTTTGAGTAAGGTATATCGTTCGAAGAATGATAGAAAGAATATTGTGGATGAAAATTCTCATACAATTCATTATGGGTTTATTTATGATGGGGATGAGATGGTTGATGAAGTATTAGTTATGTTAATGGATGGACCGCGGAGTTATACTGGTGAAGATGCTGTGGAGATTGATTGTCACGGCGGGGTGTTGGCGATGCGTAAGGTGCTGGAGACGGTGATTAAGTATGGAGCCAGACCGGCGGATCCGGGGGAATTTACGAAAAGGGCTTTTTTGAATGGTAGGATTGATTTATCACAGGCGGAAGCGGTGATTGATATTATTAATGCGAAAAGTGATTATGCGCTTAAGAGTTCGGTTAGTCAGTTAAAAGGGTCTGTGCTAAATACGATTGAGGATATTAGGGGGCAGATTATTTATCATATTGCTTATATTGAATCGGCTTTGGATGATCCGGAGCATATTAGTATTGACGGGTATGGGGAAGAATTGAAGGTTGTTGTGGATAGAGAGAAGGAAAAGGTAGAGAGGTTGATTCATTCTTCTGATGAAGGTAAGATGATTCAGGAGGGGATTAAGACTGTGATTGTGGGAAAGCCCAATGCGGGCAAATCTTCTCTTTTAAATCTGTTGGTTGGTGAAGATAGGGCTATTGTTACGGATATTGCAGGGACTACCAGGGATATTCTTGAAGAGACGATTATTTTGCAGGGGATATCGCTGCGGATCATAGATACGGCGGGGATTAGGGATACTGAGGATATTGTTGAGAAGATAGGGGTGAAAAAGGCCAGGGAGTATGCACAGGATGCAGATTTGATTTTGTATGTTGTGGATGCATCGGTGGCTCTTGATGATAATGATGAGTCGATCATCAGGATGCTTAAGGAATGGGATAAGAAGGCGGTTATTTTGTTAAATAAGACAGATTTGGAAGCGGTTGTGACGGAGGAGTCTTTGGAGGAGCAGATTATTTTGCCGGTTATTATGGTGTCGGCGAAGGAAGAAAAAGGAATTGAGAATCTGGAAAATCAGATTAAGGAGATGTTTTTTCAAGGGGAATTATCTTTTAATGATGAAGTATATATTACCAATGTTCGTCATAAGAATGCTTTAATAGAGGCGAGGAAAAGTCTTGAGATGGTTAAGCATAGCATTGAGTTGGGGATGCCGGAGGATTTTTATTCGATTGATTTGATGAATGCTTATGAATGCTTAGGCAGTATTATTGGTGAAGCTGTTGGGGAGGATTTGGTGAATGAGATTTTCAGCAAGTTCTGTACCGGAAAATAAAGGGGAAATAAAATGAGTACATTAGTGGAAAATGTGGATGTAGCAGTGATCGGTGGCGGACATGCCGGGTGTGAGGCGGCACTTGCCTGTGCCAGGCTGGGGATGGAAACTATTATGTTTACGATAAATATTGAGAGTATTGCTTTGATGCCTTGTAATCCTAATATTGGAGGAAGTTCTAAGGGGCATCTGGTGAAGGAAATTGATGCTTTGGGCGGTGAAATGGGAAAAAATATTGATAAGACATTTATTCAGTCCAAGATGTTGAATAAGTCTAAGGGGCCGGCGGTGCATTCACTGCGGGCTCAGGCGGATAAGGATGCTTATAGCCGGGCGATGAGGAAGGTACTTGAGAATACCGATCATTTGACGATTAAGCAGGCTGAGGTTACGGATATTATAGTCCGGGATGGAATTGTTCGCGGGGTAAGGCTTTATTCGAAAGGGGTTTATTATGCTAAGGCAGTTATCCTGTGCAGTGGAACTTATCTGAAGGCTCGTTGTATTTATGGAGATATTAGCAGTTATACCGGACCAAATGGGCTTCAGGCAGCCAATTATCTTTCTCAGTCGTTGAAGGACCATGGGATTAAGATGTATCGGTTTAAGACAGGGACACCGGCCAGGATTGATAAAAGATCGATTGATTTTAGTAAGATGGAGGAACAATTTGGGGATGAGGTTGTTGTGCCCTTTTCTTTTTCTACGAATCCTGAGAATGTTCAGATTCCGCAG
>Ga0153928_1000746_pt1 | contig 15524 bp, 19 predicted proteins | sample TSNJ012MetaG_FD_106656 | JGI IMG/M metagenome (GOLD analysis project Ga0153928, IMG submission 106656) | Attine ant fungus gardens microbial communities from New Jersey, USA - TSNJ012 MetaG | ecosystem: Host-associated > Fungi > Mycelium > Unclassified | place: USA: New Jersey, Wharton State... | reverse complement strand
GTAATATCGATTGAGCATTTGTATTGTGTAGATAGACTTTAAATGAATCGTGTAAAATCAGTTGGGGATACATTGAGAGTAGACTCGAGGAAGACAATGAGTTGCTACTTCTGGAACACGACATAAGCAAAAAACTTACATGGGTTCTGAACCACACAGGTGTATCCTGCAATGCAGGTGGTGGCACCAGTCCACCCTTGACCACCGCATTGGCCATAAGCTCCAGCGGGAGCTTGACCATCTGAAGAGGTGGTTGTAGTCGCCATGGAGCTTGTGAGAGAGGTCGATGTAGTGAGAGAGGTTGTCGTCCTAGAGATGATAGTACTACTAGTAGTGGATCCAGCCGTGGTAGTTGGAGGAGGTGCAGAACCTGCAATATCACCGTAGAAGATACCTCGACCATTGGTACCGATATATACACTAGAAAATTGATTTGGTATTCAAGTTATCGTTTTATTTTGTGATGTGTTTCAACGTACCGGCCATAGATACGAGGGTCAGCAGTGATGCAATTAGAACTCGCAGATCCAAATCCATGCGCTGCGTCGTTGATTTGCACCCAGTTGACGCCCTGGTCATCAGACCGAAGGTAAACAACACCGCTATAGTTGGCAACAACAAACACAGCGGGATAACCGCCAGAGGTCTTGGGAGCACCAAGGGCAATACCCCAAGCTTGAGAAATGCCAGGAATGGCAGCGAACGTGGTACCATTATTGGTCGAGTGGAACAAACCCTGGTCAGTGGATACCCACACATCACCAGTGACATCGGGGTGAACGGCAATGTCGAAAACTGAGGTCGATGAACCGAGATTACCGTTTACGGTAAACGTCTTGCCATCGTCTCCAGAGACATAGAACTTATTTCCAGATCCACCGTAGAAAACACCGCTGGTCTTCTTGTCCGAGGCGATAGCAGCACCAGAGGGCAGCGAAGAGACGGCACTGAATGTAGCCTGGTATTGAGAGACCATGACGCCATTCCCGTTTGTGCTCCAGAGAATCGTATCAGCATTCGCAGAGATCGAGACCTTGCCCCCATTGACATTGTCAGGAGCTCCATAGTGCTGGTTCCAGGTCGCTCCATAGTCAGAAGAAAGTGCGACCTGCTTCCCTGTGCTACTGTCTCCAGTTCCAACTCGAACAAGGTTGCTGGGTTGGGAACCCGCAAAATCAATATCAGCAGAACTCGCCCAGGGGGGATTCGAAAATTTGGCCGCGGGAGGAGTAGTGAGGGACGAGTGAACGAAACCTGCTGCTGATGAATAAATCGTCCTGTAGGGCATCAAGTCCACGGACCTGCAACATCACCAATTGCAGAGATTAGAGGAGGCCCTGAGGGAGGCGAAACCAGACCCAACACGGCCATTTCTTCAACACCATTTGCAAGGGACTTGAGTGTAACATTATGTGCAGTATCCCACTGGTTTACAGGCCGTGAGAGATCAGGTCAGCTTTGCACTCCATCTCAAACCTCACCGTGAGTAAGTCGTGACTTCCATAGATCGTCTCGCCAGTTCCATAAAGCCAGTGGTTAGAATCAAAGGGATCGATAGCGATAGCTACACATGTCCTGCCTCAGCTGTCTTCCACACTGCAATCCATCACTTACATTCCATCATCCAGCCAATTTGTAGGTCACCAAGAGTGGTGTCAACATTTGCCGGTCCGATCCAAGGAGCAAGTGACTCGTCGTAGGAATAATACTTGTTGAGGTTTGGATAACCATCCCAAGCCCAAAGCGCACTCCATGTCGATCCACCGTCATTAGAACGGAAAATTTGACCATCGGGCCACCATGAGTTCAGGGCAGCAACCATAACAGTCCCATTCTTTTGTGAATCAACCGCGACTCCGCCAAAACCAAAGTATAGATCACTGCCGCTGACTGGGGTGACATCAGTCCCTGCACACGGTGTATAAGCATAAGGAATAAAGAAGAATGGGAAGGGAAATCTGTACAGGTGTCAGTGTCGATATGGTATTTGTAAATTGCGCCGCTAGTTCCATCATACTGTAGAAAAATATCAGGTATTTGGACAAGGGAACTGTGAGATAATACGCACAGGCCCAGCGCCATCAGAGTAGGAAATGTAGAGTGCCTTTTCGGAAGCAGACAAGACACCCTTGTGAGGCAACAAGGCCGTCGGTTGGCCAGCGATTGCAGCCCCTAGCAAAAAAGAATCACAACTTTGCAAGACCCGGGTCTGTCTATTTACTCACAGGATGAACCACCATTGGTGGAAACATACACACTGTTGGTCCCTTTGTTCGCAACGCCAACAAAGATACGGGGAGTTGCAGATCCTGATGTCCCCGAGGATTTGTCAAAGGTGACCCAGGCAATCCCGATTTTGTCTGAATTGTAGCCAGTGGTATCGGAAGGATCTGGAATATAGGAACCTGTTTCCAAGATGTTGGTGATGGCAATGGACAATTGTTTGAGAAAAGCGAACATACCAGTGTCGGAGAAGCTAGATACCTTGCTCCAGCTTGTGCCATAATTGGTGGACTTCCATAAGCCATTGCCACTGCGAGCACCAAAGAAAAGGATGCTATTGAGATTCGGGTCGACGACAAGGCGCTGTCTGAGATCAGCTATGGTGGAGAGCCCAAAGGCTTACAGAACATACTTCTCCCCTGGATATGATATCAGTCGATCATCAGACAAGGATCCCTTGATTGAACACTTACATTCCGCGGCCAGGCATGTTACCGCCGATCTTGAATGATAATGGTGATGGAGTGAACGTCGAGCCACGATCAGTTGAAATGAGTATCTGTCCATTATTGGGATCCCATGAATTTGTATACATTCCGGTAGCCTGGAGAGCAAGGATGAGCAGGATAATGCCAGCTGATTGGTTGAAAACATGAACCAAGTAGAGACGGTCAGGTTGGACAGGATCAGTTGCTAGTGCGTCTACGCCCCAGTAGTTCCATCGTGTGTTGTCCACAAAATCAAGCAAAGGTGTCCAGGTATCATCGGAGTTCAGCTTGTAGGCCCCACCGATGTCTGTACGGGCGTATGCCAGTCCCTAAGAAATATATTCAGCCCACCTGCAATACTGAAGGTTGCCTTGTATACCTTTTCAGATGGGCTGAAGACGATACCGGGGACAAAACCGCCTCCGCCACCTGTTTTTGCATTTTTCCAGCTGTAGGACTGTGACAAAGCCTGTCCATCGACGAGGACTGTAATGAACGCTAGAACTATCAAAAGCTTGGGTTGATACATTGTGAAGATCTGTTAGTTGCACGAGCTTGATTTTATTTTATAGGGACTCAAGGTCTGGTCCGGAGAAATTACGACAAGCACCGAGAAAACTGCGATAGCAGGCTCGTATTGACAACTGTCATCTGGTTGCAGGAGAATTGTGAATATGTACATTCTGTGAAGGCCAGACTTCGTCACATCCTCTGTTTCAAAACACCGAGGTTTCTCAGAAGCACTTGGCTGAGAAGTCAGAGATGATACTTTTACTAGGATACGCTTCACACTGGTAGCCGTATTGGAATGTATCGAGCGGGCCAAATCTCAGGTTCAAATGTGGATCCGAGAACAGCGTCTAGTTATAGGCCTACACAGCCCGCGGCTAAGGCAAAGCCAGACCTCAAAACGATTCTGCACTGGCTGGGATACAGTCGAGGAATCATCGGATAAAAGCTTGAAGATATTTTTGTACGGTGTCGTTGCATATATAGTCTAGAGATTCAATCCATGGGTGACTTGCTGCAGGAGTTTGGGAGAACCTAGGAGTGTAGTGCAAACCTTACTCCACTATCCCACCCACTGGTTTTGACTTTCGAAGATAACAAGATTCGAAGTGCAGAACTCACTTCTGAGAGCGACATATACTCTATGGTGTATTCTACATTTGAATATATAAGAATATCTATATCTAGCAATCTGTGCTTCAGGACAACGATCTTGTACAATCTGCTCTTGTTACCCAATTGGGAGCTGACCAATGTCACACTTCGCCATTCAAGCCATGTCTGAATTTGGTTGATCCCAATCAACGCATCGAGTATGGCCTCATTTACCATGCCTCCAGCTCGACGCAAGCAACAGGCTACTGAAGACCCGGAATACGAGAACAAGATCCAGGAGGCTATGATTGGTCTTCATTCTGGGAGATTTAAGAAAAACAGGCACTTGTGATGAACTCAAGGCACACATAAAGCAGTATATTCAGGAGAACAAAGCTGAGCTCACCAAGCAGCCTCGTTTCACTGCCCTATTCAGCACTAGACGTCGCAAAGCACTCGTGCCAGCACTAGCATTGGAGGGTGGCTTGATACAGAGTAGTGCTCACTCCCACCCATCAAATCCAAGTCCACCTCCAGGGTATAATAATAATTTCTTTAGTAGTCAATACAATAAATAAATCTTCTGCCTTGAATACATAATTTGCTGCCTTCCAAAAGGACTGACTGGTTTTATTGTCTTGTCGATCCTCATGCAGAGTTCGAAGTTTGTTGATGCCTAAGGTGTGACTGGCCAAAACCAGTTTGTGGGATAGTATGGTCTGAGGAAACTTGGGGCCAATGTGATTCCGTAGCAACCCCTAGATGTGACATCACACGCGCGTCTCATGAAAGTTCCGCGTGCAATGCGGCATGTCGAAACAAACCGTGAATTCATCGCTCTACTGGGTAGTAAATTTTTTTCCTACTTGTCAATATGTTTCATCTACGACTTCACTCAAAGTTTCTTGTGTTTTATAGGAGCCATGAAAAGACAAACTCAATAATTCAGACTGTCTTCCACACCTTCATTGGATAGCTCGTGAAACTTGTCAGCAAATCTATATTTGTCTCCATTCCACAGTACATGTCATCAAAATTTGAAATTCTTGCTCGGCACCTCGGCATTGGAGCATTCTTGGGGAATCTGTGCACGCAGATTTCCCTAGGCTGCTTACGGGGAGTCACCCTATGAGTCTCTTGATTTTGGAAGGATTTTGGATCTCACGGACCAGCCCTTAAGCTCATGATCAGAAATCATCCTACATGTCATAACAACGGGTTGTGCCGATCGGGTTTTTAGAGAGTCGAGGCAAGACCTCATTTACAACGAAATCTCAATGCCTAGCTGACTAACAATCTTCGGGCATTTTAAGCCGATGGAGATGTGCGTCCTAGTATCAAAACTTTCAACCGGAGACAATTGGATCAGAGATTTTGAGAACCGAACAATTGTTGTCATACGCCTTTGTTATGTTTCAGGTTAAAGACCCGATAATGAATAAAAGAAAATGAAGTGTAATTGTTAGAGCTTTACACGTGACTCCACGCGGTGCGTTACACAAAAATTTCAACATGCGTTTCTTGTTTTTCATTGGACCAAGGCAACATGCCACGCCACATTTATCAATGACTCTTGTGCCTCGTCACGCTTGAAATTTTTTACTCTCTCACCCCCATGATGGACATGATGTACCGCCCCCTCCTGCCTCCCACTCAGTACTGTCCGTGCATTGTGAACCCCATTGGTCTTAGCTCTCTACCCAACTACAATAACCCCTCACCCTTTTTTCGTGCCCTATTCGCGCCATATACCCCGCTCTGGATAAATCCCTCTCCACAAAGAGTGGACAACTCACCGAGCGTCGCCATTGATGCACCTCCTCAACAAGACGGAATTGACTTTCGCCTTGCCTTCGAGCGTAAAAAGAAAATAGAAGCCAAGCATCTGGACTCTATGGTTCCCTTTCGCTCTCTCTACATTCCGAAGGGTCGATGGCATTGGACGCATCAAGTCACGTTCGAAGATCGTTCTGAACATATCCGGATGCGTGGTGCGTGTGTTTAAACCACTCGCTTTTTGGTGCTTATAATTACTCTAGACAGCCAACAATACACTCAGACGATTAAAATTGCAACAATTTACCAGGAAACTATCACTTACATAAGCAAATTGTACGGACCTTCATTTTTTCAACTGCAGACTACTAACCCTCTGACGAAGGTGGTACCGAGAAACCAGGTGGGAAGGATTTGCACGAGAAGTAAGAAGCTATTCCTCTCATTTGTCAAGGGTTCAGAAATTGACTTGTTTTCTTTCGTAAGGTTGCACTTCACAAAACTCAACTTCGAGCCATCCATGGTGTTACAGTCCCGGCTCTTATCGGTATTCACTCGAATGTCCACGGGATTCAGATGTCATACGACATTCCTCACCATTCTTTTTGGATAGAGGCCTCTCCGGATATGCCCGACGTTCTGAAACGTCGTTGCATACAGGCTTATGATCAATTACACTGCCAAGGGGTCCTTCATGGAAGTGTAGAGTTTGAGAACATATTGATTACAGGTGATGGTCGAGTGAAAATTATTAACTTCGATCGAAGTCAATCAACCAAGCCATTGCCAAGGGTGCATCTCAAAGCTGCCAATCAGGATGACTTTAAACTGGAAATGCGTGAAATACATTACAAGCTTGATTACATGGGAGCCAGAGAAATTGAGCACAGTATCTGGAAGAACAAGGATAATCCTCGCCCAGTACAACCACCTGCCAGCAATACGAAGGGAATATATGCCCACTACCCGTATTTCATTTCGCGGGAAACACCCATTGATCCTGCCCAGTGGACACTGCCTGAATCGTGGAAACCTAAACGTTTCATTGCTCCAGGTCAATCGGTTGAACAGTATAAACACCACCTCAAACAACTCTTGCTCGAGATCGCCGACGAGGCCGGGGAAGGCATGGACCCTCCAATTTTTTCAAGGCCGACTTCTCAGAAATTAAACAAGCGCAAACGAGAAGATAATGATCTGGATGATTCAGAAAGCGCTGCACATAAACGTTCACGTATACCCAGTGACACAGACGAAATTGGACGAAAAGTCCGCTTTGAACAAGAAACAGACTACAGTGATGGGACCACGTGCATAAAACGCAAACTGGCGCGTTCCCCTCCCCCAGGACGGAAGCGCTCAGTGCCAAGAATCCCTCGCGAGCGCAGAGAAGCTTGTGAGTGGTAAAATAGTGGCCTACTCAAGCTTGTGCTTACAAGGTTTTAATACTAGATGCAAGAGGCCGTCATCATGGTCTAGGTGGCTACGCACCAAATATCCCACCTGACACTGAGTGTCCGTACATACCTCCTTTATTGAGTGGACTCAACCGTCGGCATTGGGAACGACCTCAATCTAGTGCCGATGTATGGCAAGCTGATGAAGGCAACACACCCGAGACTCCACGATCGTTGGGAAAGAGAGGTCGAACGGATAGCGGTGAAACATCCCGCCCCCGAGGTCTCCCTCAAGCTAAGCGTCTCAGACGGACGGAATCGATGCTCTCGGTGTTGGATGATCCTGCCGACCTGTCACTCTCACAGGAGTCACCTTCGTCGCGTTATCCATCGCGGCCTCTCCCTCAAGCTAAGCGTCTCAGGCGGACGGAATCGATGCTCTCGGTGTTGGATGATCCTGTCAACCTGTCACCCTCACAGGAATCACCTCCATCGCGTTATCCGTCGCGGCCTCTCTCTCGGCGAACGCAGCCTGCTACTACAAGAACGCGAAGGATTGATTCACCCCCCCGTTCACCATCTCATGTCTCAGATGAGATACCTTGGGGTATATTCGACCAGACTTCAGCAAGTCAGATGATTCTTGGCCCTTATTCAGATGCTCTGCCATCGTCAATGCCACCTGGGATCCAGTTTATTACTTACGAAGAACTCGAGGAAATGGAGCGAGCTGCAAACCAGCGTCGTTCTCCGGCTCAGACTATTCGCTTAATTGCTACAGAATTCTGTTACATGACTGCCCGTGCGTTTGCGCAAGCTTTCGGTCTAGAATTATAATAGTTTCTTACCGTCTGAACCATCAATTGTATCTGTATCGAAATCTGTACCTTATTGTATACCCACCATTTATTTCTGGTTGAACTTAATCAAATGGACTTGGTCAAAAATTAGTTTGAAGCAGCAATCTGGTGGTTAGTGATGGTGATGGCTGTCCTGTTGTCATGCTCCTATACAAATGTCTTGTGGTATTTCATAGTATCTTGTTTTCTTCACTGTAACATCTGTTTTCTGTCATGGATTGCTCTACCTATAGTCTTGAGCTGTGAGTATTCTCAGTATACTAGTCTATCCTAGTCGAGACTATAATCTGTACTCTCATTCCCTTGCTCGTTCTTATCAGACTAAATTAAATACGAATTCTAGTGACTACAATCACAAATTAGACATGAGTGCTTGTTGCAGTATATAGAATGCTCTCTCTCTGCGTACAAATCCTTGTCAAAGTTTGCTGCTCAGAAAAAATATATTTCTGACATCATTACCTGCATGACACTCAATCTTGGTATGTAGACTGGTTTCTCCCTGGGGTTAGATTTAAGTATTGTAAGTGTTGAAACAATTGTACAGAGGCTTTGGAATAAACAAGGTGCAGATGCAATTCCTATGGGCAATCTGGATCACTATAATCATAAATGGGAGCAAAGTACACTTTCGAAGTTGGAGTTACACGTCATGTTCCACGAGTTATCTTTCGTGCATTCCAGTGGATACCTTTATGATGAAGAATGTACGCACTCCACTGAGTTTCCTTTCGAGTGCTAGGACCTTCCGTCTCCTGGATAACCGCCCATTCTTGGTATATAATCATATACTCCACCTTTCTACTCCCTCAGTCGTCTGCTTGATCAAAAGAACTGCAGCTATACAACAGGAAGAAGGTACGTAAGATGAAACAAGCCAAAAACCTAATATGTTCCAGGCGACTACATCTACCCCTCGACCGGTACAACGGTAACCTTTGCTGAACGATCCGGATTGGCTCAGAGCGCCCCGCAGCACGTGAGTTTTCTTATGCCGATCCGATGCTCTTGTGGGGATGGAGCAACACTGCATCTCGTGTGAATTCTACAATGGGTCGAGCGCAGATCGAGCGCGCGAGTGAGCACGAGTACGTACCATAGATTATACCAAGCTTTTCTCGCGGTCACTCTCAATTCGAATCTTTCCCCGGAAAACCCTCAATTCAATTTGTCCAGACGTTGCCTGGTCCTTGTGACCTTTGTAGTATATAATTCATGATCTCAGGATAGAAGTAATTCTCCATTAGGCTATGTTCGAGCCGGGTGCCTTACCTCGTGGATGTCAGTATTGCTCTCTCATTGGGTTGGCTTCTATCAAGGGGTCTGGCTAACACACATAGAGCTGCCCTCGGTTCGTGTAGCGTGATGGCTAAATCGGGAGCCGAACTGGTTTGGCCTATTAAAGATCTCTACAGACCTCCTGTGTTCCTTCCCGCCCTCTTGTCTCCTCGTTGCCACTACTTACCATGGACGAGAAGAAAGATGCTGCGGTCGCAACGTACAACCCCAATGACTCTGACCTTGAATCTAGTCAGGTTCAAGTTGGTGCTAAACCTGGTGAAGGAAAGCTCTCCCGTCAACTCAAGAATCGGCACGTCGCAATGATAAGGTACGTCGCTGGTGTCTACGCTCCCCCCTGCCCATGCTGATACTTTTCAGTATCGGTGGTGTTATTGGCACTGGTAAGTTGTTGGTCAGGCCATGGATGAGGTGGATTTTCATATGGTTTTTTTAGGATTATTCCTTGGGTCAGCTACATCTTTGCGCAATGGCGGTCCTGTTGGTGTGTGATGTCCTATCGGCGTTTCTTTGTATGACTCAAGCGGTGTGTGGCGCAGGTTTACTACTTGGTTACATGGTCGTTGGTTCCATTTGCTATGCCACGATGGTAAGGCACTCTACACATTTGAACGTCATGCTCAAAGCCCTTCAGATATCTCTTGGCGAAATGGTCTCTTTCCTACCTGTTCCTGGAGGCCATATCAAATTGGCGGGTCGTTTTGTTGATCCTGGGCTATCTTTTGCGATGGGCTGGAATTACTGGTATCGCAATCGAATTTTGAGGAGTCTTCCTTGACTCAATCATTCAAGGTACAATTGGACGATCGTTCTTCCTGCCGAACTGTCAGCTGCTGCCGTTCTCATCGGATTTTGGAATAAGACTATAAATCCTGCTGCTTGGATCACAGTCACACTTGTCGTTGCCGTGGGCATCAATTTCCTTGGAGCAGGTGAGTTTGATACTAGCCAGTTGACATACCTACTTAAAATAAATCAGGTGCATATGGCGAAGCTGAGTTTATTTTCGCATCCATCAAGATTATCTGCATTGTTGGCTTGATAATTCTTGGCATTGTTTTGGATCTGGGTGGTGAGTAAGATTGTTTTTGAGGACACTGACCGTGAATTAATCTAAATAGGTGGGCCCAACCACGACCGTATCGGGTTCAGATATTGGAAAAATCCTGGCCCCTTCACACAATTTGCTGGTATCCCTGGGAACAAAGGAAGGTTTCTTGCCTGGTGGGCGGTCATGACCCAGGCCGCTTTCTCCTTCATCGGTACTGAAATTGTCGCTGTATGTAGGATGTTATATCTTCTCTGTCTGTCTGGAATTAGCTTAATTTCTGGCTTTAGATTGCTGCTGGAGAGACAAAGAATCCCAGACGAAACATTCCCCGTGCAATAAAGCGTGTAGCTATTCGTATGTCCAAATTTTCGTCCAAATCAGCCAGCGCTCATCGTATCCGAAAGGAATCCTTCTCTTCTATGTTTGCGGTGTTATCGTCATCGGCTGGCTTGTCCCATCCAATTCTGAAGGCCTGGACTTGGCCGATGGAACCGCTGCTTCTTCCCCTTTTGTGATTGCTATTGAAAATGCTGGAATCAAAGTTCTTCCTCATGTAAGCCACCGACCTCAAAGGATTCGTTCCATTGGCTTGATAACTCCTTCAATATTCAGATCATCAATGCCTGTCTGTTGACCGCTGCCTGGTCCGCCGCTTCAAGTGATCTCTACACGAGTTCTCGTGCAATCTGTACGTCATATCTTTTCTAAATGTATTGGAAGTCCATTTACACCACAGATAGACGGTCTGGCCATATCAGGAAATGCCCCAAAGATTTTCCTGAGGACAACGAAAACTGGCTTGCCTTGGGTTGCCATCTCACTAGGTTGCCTCTTCTCTTTGTTGTCCTACATGAGTGTTTCTGGAGGTGCTGGAAGAGTCTTTGGTTGGTTTGCGAACATGACTTCTGTAGCTGGCCTCATCACATGGTTTGGTATTTCGGTTACATATATCCGATTCTATGCTGGGTTGAAGGCGCAAGGCATCGATCGTACGAAACTGCCGTTCAAGTCTGTTCTGCAACCATACGCTGCATGGTATGCAGCGAGCATGATATTGATCATCTGCATTGTACATCTGTGCTCTCTTCCCAACGGACAGATTCTGAACCCATTCATTTCAGACCAGTGGCTGGGAAGTATTCCTACGTGGCCGTTGGGCCGTGGATGTCTTTGTCACCAACTACATTCCTCTCGCGCTTTTCCCCATATTGTACATAGGCGCAAGAATCTACTTCAGACAAGGGCCCGTCAAAGCTGAAGATATGGATTTCGTCTCCAATCTAGCTGAGATTGAAGCTGAGTCGTGGGTCTCTTGTCCTGTTCATCCATTGAATTTATTGACTTATAACGATAGTGTTGATGACCCCCCTCCAAGGAACAAATTCGAAGCCTTTTGGCAGTGGCTGGTGAGTGGAGTCAGTGTTTGCATTTATTGTTTCATTCCTCATTCTTCTCTCAGATGTAAAAAGAATTTATGATATCTATTTTGTAATCACCGCAATATAATCCGCCCACATGCACTACATCAGTCGGCGAGATTTTTATGAGTTTTATTCAAAAGTTTCATTTATCAAGGGTTTTGCAGTAATACTGGATGTGATACAAATAATTAAAATTTCGAAAACGAGAGCGAGCGGAAATGTCAACGAATGGCCCTTAGTACAATGTCAGCAGCTTCTCACAAATGAATTAAAGATAGGTGATCTATGGAGGTTCTGACCATATGGAAGAGACAATGCGAAATTTAGATATCACAAAAGAGTGTGAACACGAGAACAGACTCATGCGGAATGAAATGAGTGGATCTAGGTTTTGGAGGCTGGAATATGGAGATTAATAGCTATATATATAGATGAGCATCTGTATGAATCTTGAAGTGGACCAGCTCACCTCGATACCAACTTAATGCATCTGAAGGCGAAGGGACATCAAAGTATAATATAGCCTTGTTATCGACGAGACGTAATACTGAGGCGCCCAGTGAATCAACATTAATCAAGTATGTCGCCTGAGCACTCACCATTCCCATGCACTATGCTTGCAGGCTGAGGTAGAGTTTGCATGCGCAGCACTGCCCATAAGTCCACTTGGGAGGTTGGATCTTGTCCATAGGAAGGATCACGACACAAGACCAGCAGGTCATTGCAAAGGATACCAATAAGCGGCCGAGGTGTCAGCTCCGGAGCTAAACAATCCACCTGAACAGCTGCCGCATCTCCATGTGCATTGATTGTGTCAAATGAAACAACTGCTTTTCGTACGACACGAGTCAGGATAAGTACCCCGCACATTATTAGACGACTATCAAAGGTAACGTCATTGTCAAAATGAGCATTATCGTTCATAGGTAGAAAAGAAACCTACCGATGTGGCTGGACAAGCGGACTTGGGAATTTCCCTCGAATCCTTGCTTGCCATTGGACTAGTTTATGCCTGGATTCCGATTCACGTTTGCCTTCGTTCATATTGGTAGCAAGGGACGAAATCTCTGTGAGAGCTCGTTCGAGAGGATCTTCAACGTAAGGAGGGATAGTTCGCAATAATTCTTCCAACTGATGCATTGATCAGTAATTTGGAGTGTCATAATATGGTCCTGAAACTTACCAGAAGTCGGTAACGGGGTATTCGTTGAACCGGAAGTAGGAGGTAACCTTCAAGATTCAGTTGTGTGTGACGAGGATTCATACGGCATCGTTTCAGGTAAGATTTGAGCCTCTTTCGTTGACTGGTTGACAGATTGGGTAAACCGGCCCCTGGAGCATCAGGAGCGACACCAGAAACAGGGACGATACCCCTGCCGAGACCAAGTGCGACGAGTTGAGTAGTACTTGAGGAGGGAGAACCGAACGCGGAAGGTGGAATTGATGGTGCCTGCTTGACTGATGTCCAATACTTCACACGTTGAACAGAGTTGTCAAAGTTACTACAAAAACATTGAGAAGAAGAAGGCTTTCGTGTTATGGATACTCACTTGATGTAACTGGAGTACATCTTCATGAAGGCAGCATGCTTCAAGAATATTTCACCAACTGCCCTGGCTACATTCATTGATAGTTGTCCATCTGCATCAGCTTGCTCAAGCTGTTCCGGCAACTTCATCATCGGCGCGCATGCTCTCTCCAGTGCAGGCAAGAAACTCTCGCTGTGGAACGAGAACAGCGCCTCGAGTCCCCCGAACACAATCTTGCGCTCACTGATCGGGACAACTGTCTCCTTGCTCGAACTAACGCCACTAAGGATATTTACCGGCACTGATCCTGGCTTTATGTAAATATCTACAAGCTCTCTGAGACCCTTGACATATGTGCGTTCAGTTCTGACAAACATTTTATCAGATGAATTGCACAACAACAAAAGTAAGAAAGCTCACAGGAGAATCTCCTTAATGACCATTGCACGCTTGCCCTTGTCGTCTTTGTATTTGCGTTCTTGTGAAGAATTGCTGTCTGTAGTAACGACACTCATCGTTTGCGACGATGATCCACTTCGTAAGCCGACAATGGTCTCAACAGGACGGAGTTGACCCGTTCCATCTTTAGTCGTAGTCGAAGGTGCAATAGTCGTCCCAGAAAGCGCAATTGATACCTCCCGGAGGTTGTCGGCAACGGAAGTTGTCGTCATTCTCCTAGAACGGGTCATCATCTCATCTGGAGCCTGTCCATACATGCTCAAAGGGTTAAGTTGTTGTGATGAGCTCAGGCTCAGGTCATTCATGTCCTTCAAATAAGCCATGACGGAACGTAAAGCCCTCGTATAAGCTTCCCTGGCACGCTCCTCTTCTTTGCGTTGATATTGCTCTGGATCCATTATAGGGCTTGGGGTAGAGACACGTGCATCAACCGTTAATGTAGCATCTTCAGAAGCTTCGCCCATCGCTGTAATATCAGGCATGAACTTTAAGTTGTCGGGGATAGGGATGTTCAATCCACCATTTGTGGGCGCATCTATCGGTAAGAAGCTTCGGCGCTTGCCCGTTCGACTGGTTGGAGCTGAAGTTGCAGGCGGCGCGAGGGACACCGAAGCAGGGATGGAAGAACCAAAAGTACTGGCGGAGACTAACGTGTTAGTTGATGCAATGGAGGGCATGCCTCTGAGCAAATCTGTTGACAGTTGCCGTCGCACGAGAGACGGCGTCTGAAGTGGCTGGGGTGGTGTGGACGGTGGCAAAATGGCATCTAGAGACCCAGACGTAGAGAGACGCACATCAAGTTGAGGTGTCCTGCTAAAACGGTCGGGTATCGGGCTTGCGCCGGCAAGTATCGTTGGTCGGACGTTAGGGTGAGAGTTGGGCGGAAGGGGTGGGACCGGTTCAACTTTCATTTTTCCCATTGACATCTTCTTGAGGAAGCCCCAGCGACTGTTCTTTTCTTTGCCGTCTTTTGAAGGTCTTGATCGATGTAAAGCTTTGCTATCGCTGACAACGCGTGTTGGCACTGAGGGTGGCTGAGGGGAAGTCGTTGACGATGATACAAGAGAAGTCCGGGAATATGCACTCGATGTGTCAACTGCTGACTCGCTGGGTTTTTCCCATAGTGACTGGCTGAACTGAGATCGCAAGACGTTTGCATTAGGTCGTGGAATTGGGCTGCCTATAGAAGAGGCTGGGCCAAGGCTTCCATATCGCTTAGTATTTGGTGATAAAGCGGGAGAGGGTACACTGTTCATTGCAAGATTAGTGCTTGATTGAGAAGTTGCGATTGAAGTCTTGGCAGACAAAGGAGGCATCTCAGCTTCCTCGTTGTGAGCCGTCATTAATTTTCCTTTCCGCAAATCCCCTGCGCTTTTCATTTTACGCAGTTCGGGGCGAGTGAGATGTTCATTTTGTTGCAGAGTTATTGGTGGAGGATTCTGTAATTGATGCTTCGTAGAGCCGGAGTTTGCGCGGGTCTGTTCAAAATAGGTACGGTTCGGAGTCGTTCGTGTGCGCGACAAAGTTCGTGGCGGTTGAGGGCTAACAGGAAGTGGGGAAGTTACTGCTTGACCAAGATGCGGAGCACGGTCGGGCGTGATAGTCTGGTCTTCATCTTCAGGGGTCTGAACAAGCAGCGAGTGGGGAGTGGAGACTGGTCCAGAGTCGGACGCGTCGTCGGTATTGCAATTAGGACCCCGAGCGGCAGCGAGTGGGAGAACACGGATAGAAGGAGGATCCATTGTGGTCGTAGAAGTTTTGGAAAGAAGGGGCTCCACCAAAGCCTTCCAGGGACCCTGGAAGGGGTTATTGTCGACGTACAGAGTTTGCAGAGCCGGCAGCATACAGAGCCAGCTAGGGAGGGCATGGAGTTTGTTCCGTCGAATACTGATGGTATGAAGCTTGTCGAGGTCAGCC
>Ga0153928_1000745_pt1 | contig 15533 bp, 13 predicted proteins | sample TSNJ012MetaG_FD_106656 | JGI IMG/M metagenome (GOLD analysis project Ga0153928, IMG submission 106656) | Attine ant fungus gardens microbial communities from New Jersey, USA - TSNJ012 MetaG | ecosystem: Host-associated > Fungi > Mycelium > Unclassified | place: USA: New Jersey, Wharton State... | reverse complement strand
TTGTTTGCAAACGGCCGGGTAGAAATGACCGATGGCAGGGGATGTTATGTAAACTGCGGGGACTGTTATCAGATGATTGTGCTTCCCTTCATGACAAATCTGGAAACGGCGGCGGTAAAGATGCTGCAGAAGTACGCAGAGGCCGGAGGAATGATCCTGGCGGCAGGGACACTGCCGTTTCGGAATCTGGAAGGATATCATTATGAGGAATGGACCGCGAAGCAGTTTGGGGTTGCTCCTGAGCATGCGTATAAGGCATATTTTTCAGATTCCCTGGAGTTGTGCTCTGATAACGGAAGCTGCTATTTTGCTGCGGATTACCGGGAGGCGGCCCGTACACTGCATGACTGGGAGTGGGAGAAAAGAACATGGCAGGTGCTGACACCTGATACCGATGAAATTCTACAAGTGCAAAGCACCGGAAATGATGGCCGGGAGAAGTTGTTTTTAGTGAATCTGGGGCAGGAGCAAGGTCAGGCGGATATTCGGTTTGGGACAGAACGCATGCTTTTGGAGTTGACTGGCGGAGCATCTGTTTTCCTGGATGAAAATGATATGAGAGAGGGGTGCAGGGAACAGCGAAAACAGCTCGCGGTGCTGACGGTTGACACATCAGAAACCATGGCGGTCCGGGCGAAGGGAGTCAATGCGTTGCGCATCGGAACATGGCAGATGGAGCTTCCCGACCAGCAGAATGGAGAAGTGGACAGTTTCCCCTTGATCGATCAGCTGGAGGAGGCCGGAATGAAGATTCCGGTGCGTCAGAGGGATTATTTCGGTTGTCCGAAAGAATTGGCTTTTCCGGAGATTAAGGCTCGGTTTTTGTACCGTTTTGTCAATCACCTGGAGCGAGGCGATGCACCCTCGTCGGCGCCTGGCAAACGATGGGAAAACAGGATTTATCTGGTGATGGAGCCCGGAACTTTGCTGGGAGAGTGGTCTATAAGGCTAAATGAAACGGTGTATGGAGCCGGGGATTTTCTCAGCCATCCTGCTTATCTTCCTGCTAATCTGGCTGTCGATGTAACGAATGCTATTTGTGACGGGGAGAATTATCTGGAGCTGCAGATTCATGCGCAGGAAAGCTTTGGCGGAATCAGAAATCCATTGTATCTGTGCGGTGATTTCGGAGTGTTTTTTGAAAATGGGCAGGCGGTACTGGAAACGGTAAAAGCGGTGGGCTGCATCAAGGATCTGACCGGCTGCGGATTGCCTTATTTTGCCGGAACAGTTCAGTTTACCAAAACCTTATCGGAAGCGGAAGAGTGGCTTAACGACAAAGGGGACGAAGAGCCGGTGTATATCCGGCTACAAGATAAATATTTCCATGACGCTCTGCACCTGAAGCTGGGGGAGCAGAACATCGGAGTGTGCGCATATGCGCCCTATGAATTCACAGTTACGGCAGGGGCACTAAAAGAACATCGCAAAATGGTGTTCAGCCTGGATACATCCCTAAGCAGGCTGTTTGAAGGGGAGTACTTTGATGAGGTGGCACACCGGTACCGGCGTGTGGATCAGGAAACCGGCGTACCAGACAATTGATATACAGACGAATGTGGCAGCCTTTCGGCTGCCTTTCGATATTGCCGATAACACCTTGTCACCCCAATTAATTACTGCCGATAAGACTCCAGGAATACCGCCAATTTATCTGCCACACATTCCAGGTCTTTCATTTCCGGAAGATAAACCAACCGGAAATGATCAGGAACCGGCCAGTGGAAACCGCCGCCGTGAGTCATAAGAACATGGTGCGTATTTAAAAAATCGACGACAAATTGTTCATCGTTTATAATATTGAACTTTTTCATATCTATTTTGGGGAAAGTATAGAAAGCTGCTTTGGGCTTTACTACACTTAATCCTGGTATATTATTGATTGCGTTGGTAATGAATTCTCTTTGTTCGTAAATTCTTCCGCCGGGAAGAAGATAATGGTCAGAGTCCTGAATATTGTCCAGTGCCGTTTTAATAATCATCTGGGAAAGAACATTGGAGCACAGTCTCATGGAAGCCAGCATTTTCAATCCCTGGATATATCCCTTCGCATGCTCTTTATCACCGCTTAAGCACATCCACCCACAGCGATAGCCGGCAATCATATGGGATTTGGACAGCCCATTATAGGTAACAACAAAAAGATCCGGAGCAAGCGAAGCGATGGAAGTATGCTTCAGCCCATCCATAATTAGCCGGTCATAAATTTCGTCGGCAAAGATGATCAGCTTATGTTCACGGGCAATTTCGACAATACGTTCCAGTACTTCCCGGGGATACAGGGTGCCGGTGGGATTATTGGGGTTTATGACAACAATCGCTTTGGTCTTATAAGTTATTTTACTGCGAATGTCTTCCACATCCGGATACCATTCCGACTGTTCATCACAAAGATAGTGTACGACCTTGCCTCCGGCAAGGGTGGCAGAGGCGGTCCAAAGAGGATAATCCGGTGCCGGTATCAGGATTTCATCACCGTCGTCCAGTAATGCCTGCATGGAAATACTGATCAGTTCACTAACACCGTTTCCGGTATAGATGTCATCAATCGAAACATTCGGAATTTCTTTCTTTCGGCTATATTCGGCAATTGCTTCTCTGGCCGATTGGATTCCGAGGGAGTCGGAATACCCTTCAGCCGCCCTAAGATTTTGGATCAGCTCATGGTGGAGAGAAGTTGGCGCTTCAAAACCAAAAGGGGCCGGATTTCCGGTGTTCAATTTTAATATTTTAATACCGTCACGGCTCATGCGGTCAGCAGCGTCTACCACCGGTCCCCGGATATCATAACCTACATGATCTAATTTCCTTGATTTTTCATACATGTTTTTGTCTCCTTTGCATTTTACATTGATTGTTAAATAATGGCAGCAAATAAAAAACGCCCTAAGCCCGGTAAGGACTTAGGGCGGATACATTAATATCCGTGGTACCACCTAAATTCAGAGAAATCTCTGCGCTCTGTCAGTACAATAATACTGCTTCCACTGTAACGTACGGAATCACGGTGAAGCCTAATAAAGATCAACTCGTTCGGTTCACGGCTCAGAAACTGCTTCCATAATACCATCGCGAAGATTTCCACCAACCATCTTCTCTCTGTGCTTCCGGATACTATGTACTCCTCTTCATCACTGCCTGTTATTTCATTTATCGCTAAACTAAATATGATAATATCAGAAAATAGTCTCTTTGTCCAGTGTTTTTTTATCATTTGCATTATTCTATATTGTTTGATAAGATAATAGATATTATTTACATTTAAGGGGGACATATGGAATCGAAAAAGAGAGAGCGTTTTGGATCAAGACTGGGGTTTTTGTTACTGTCGGCAGGGTGTGCCATCGGGATTGGCAACGTCTGGCGTTTCCCATATATCGTCGGACAAAATGGCGGCGGTGCGTTTGTACTGGTATATCTGTTGTTTCTGACAATTATGGGGATTCCGATTCTGAGCATGGAGTTTGCCGTCGGCAGAGCCAGCCGCAGGAGTCCGGTCCGGGCTTATCAGGTGCTTGAAAAAAGCGGGCAGAAATGGCATCTGCATGGATATGTGGCATTGATCGGTAATTACTGCCTGATGATGTTTTATACGGTAGTGTCCGGCTGGATGATTTATTATTTTTACAGCTTTATCACCGGTAAGTTTGAAGGAATGTCATCGGAACTGGTGGGCGATGTGTTCGGCCAGATGCTGGCAAATCCCGGTCTTAATCTTTTCTGGATGTGTGTGGTGGTTGTTTTAGGGATTCTGGTCTGTTCCATTGGCCTGCAAAAAGGTGTTGAGAAGATTACAACAAAAGTAATGATTGCGCTGCTGGTACTGATGCTGGTGCTGGCCTTCAGAGGGTTGACGCTGGAGGGTGGATTGGAAGGACTTAAGTTTTATCTGTATCCTGATTTTGGGAAGATGAGGGAAGTCGGATTCGGCAAGGTGGTTACAGCCGCCATGAATCAGTCGTTCTTTACGCTGAGTCTCGGAATTGGTGCGATGGCAATCTTCGGAAGCTATATCGGAAATGAACGCAGTCTGGTTGGCGAGGCGGTATCTGTTGCGGCTTTGGATACATTTGTTGCTATTGTTGCCGGTATGATTATTTTCCCGGCCTGTTTTGCTTTTGGTATCAGTCCGGACAGCGGTCCCAGTCTGATCTTTATTACTCTGCCTAATGTTTTTATTGAGATGGCCGGCGGCCGGATCTGGGGCAGTCTATTCTTCCTGTTTATGTGGTTTGCGGCAATGTCAACGGTGATTGCGGTCTTTGAAAACATCATTGCCTGTGGCATGGAACTCTGGAATATCGGCAGAAAGCAGGTGGCGGGGATTAATCTGGTGTTGATTATTATTCTTTCCATTCCCTGTGCCCTGGGCTTTAATCTCTGGAGCAGCTTTGAGCCGCTTGGTATCGGCAGCACGGTTTTGGATCTTGAAGATTTTATTGTCAGCAACTGGCTTCTGCCTTTAGGCTCGTTAGTGTATCTGGTTTTTTGCACTTCCCGATATGGCTGGGGATTTGAAAATTATTGTCAGGAAGTAAATCAGGGAAAAGGGCTGAAGATGGCGAAAGGACTTTATCCTTATCTGACGTTTATTTTGCCGGTGCTGGTGATTGTGTTGTTTTTGCAGGGGATTTTGTAAGAAAAAATCAAAGAGAAACGAGGTGTGATTTATGAAGATTGGAAGAAATGACCCATGTCCTTGCGGAAGTGGAAAAAAATACAAAAAATGTTGTATGCTTAATCAACAAAACCCAGCGTCCTGCAACAATAATAATAACAATAATGATGACACCGACTTCGACCAACAAGACATTAACCTTGTTAAACAGGAGCGTTTGCTTAACCTTCTGCATAACTTCCACAAACTTTTTTTAGAAAGGAAACCACATATAAAAGAATACAAAAAAATAAGAAAATTACATGGTGAGATTGTCGACAGCATGACAGATTATTATGACAGCGGTAAATTCGAACAAAAGGTTGATCCTGATTATGTTTCCGAATTCAAATCTGCGCATAAAAAAGCGGACAGCACAAGAGATAATACACTTGTTTTGCTTGAAAGCAAGTTTGACCTGGATACGCGGGAGGGTTCTCACGCGTTTAGTGATATGATGATATATAAAAGCGCTCCCAATATCAATTGCATTATAGAAGAGTATATTCAAAAGCATAAATATAGAAAACAAGAAAAAATAGATTTTTTGCAGAGCATGCTGGATTCTACTTTAGGATTATTTGAGATTACGGGAACGGATTTGCATGAAGGATACGCATATATAAAGGAAGTATTCACCGGTAGGGAATATAAGATAACGGATGTAGGTTTAAGCGGCAGTAAATATTATGACGAATTTTATTTTTATACAAGGATTATCACCTACCACAATGTCAGTTTTGGTACCGGACTTAATTTTACATTTAAAAAATCAGATCCGTTTATTAAACGTTTTATTGAACACGAGAAAAAAGATTACATCCCCCAAGCTGAATTTCGTAGATTTGTAGAATTGTATAATCGTTTTTGTGAGGATAATAATGGAATTAAAGTTATCACAAACACTTATTAAATACGGTTGGGGAATAAAAGGATGGAAGAAAATATGAACAGCAGGAATATTTATATCTGTTTTCCGGGCGAAAGACATAAGGCCCTGACTCTTAGTTATGACGATGGCAGGCGGGAGGACCAAAGACTCGTCGCTTTGCTTAACCAGTATGGACTCAAAGGAACGTTTCATCCGACTCCAGATTGTTGATTATATGAATGCCGCAAAGGCTTTAAAGTTCACTGTAAGCGGCAATCAGGTGTGGAATCCCGGGGCCGAGCCGGTCTGGCTCGAGGTTGATCGGAATATTGTGAAAGTACCGGGCGGGGAGAGCATTTTATTGATAGGGTAAAGTATGGTTTGAGATAAGTTCTCGCCAACTTCGGGCCAAATTGGCCCGAAGTTAACTACAACAAAATGCGGCAGTAAAACCCGTACCATCAAACCACACATCACCTACACTAATGTTTACGGCTATGCAAAATAGTGTTAATACCAAAGTAATACTTATCAGATTTTCTTCATATTTTTCTCAACATCTTCCAGTTCCCCATTCTTTGTCTTGATTCATTCTTTCTGCTCCTCCTGAATTAACAAAAGTTTGTCTAATTTACACATAAAAGTTAGTTAAAAATGCCAAAAAAAAAGTAAAACAGAAATTTATATTGACATTAATGTACGATAATGTTAATCTCTAAACATAAATTGTCAGACAATCAAAACAAAAAGCAGACATACAAAAAATGTCTGATTAAAAAAGGAGATTTTTAAATGAGTGAGATGAATACAAGAGAGAAAAATGGGAAACAACGAGTAAGTGACCAGGTGAAAGAATCTATTCAAGATATGATCTTGAACCAGATGAAAGCAGCAGAGCGACTGCCGACAGAAGCGGTACTTACCGAAATGTTCGGTGCCAGCCGGTCTTCGGTGCGTGAAGCATTGCAGGCCTTAGAGGCTTCCGGGATAGTGGAAAAGCGTAATGGCGGTACCTATGTGGCGGATTCTATGGATGAATGTTTTGTATGCCCACTTACAATTATGGTACAACTTAATATGACCAATATTTCAGAGGTGATCCAGGTTCGTAAGCTGTTGGAAATCGAAGCCGCCGGACTGGCCGCCAAGAATGCGACAGAAGAACAAATTCGCGAAATTGATAATATTCTGTGGTTAATGCAAAAACCGGATATTATGACAGAAGAGTATATCGAACAGGATATTCGTTTTCATCTGGCGCTGGCACTGGCGGCACACAATACCGTACTATATCAGTTCATTAACGATGTTAATGTTGTGGTTTCAAAATTTTATCCGCGCATTTGTACGGCAGAAGTGATTCAGGAACATGCCATTCCAACGCAGAAGAAGATTGTCCAGGCCCTAAAGGAACGTGATTGTGAAGGGTGTAAGAAATATATGGAAGAACATTTAAATGAAACCAAGGGCAGTTTTTAAAGTAAAGACCAGGAGGTATTATGGGGCCATTAGACAATCTTAATACAGATATCCGAACGGTATTATTTGAAGGTATGGAAGAATTATGCGTTACCGGATGTATTAGTGTTTGTACGGAAGGTATTGTTTCCGGTATAAGTGATGCGATTGAAAAGGCTGAAGAAATTGGTTTGCAGTACCTGGCTTTGGTGGACGATGGAATGTGGGTGGAAGCCGGTGATCCGATTTTGGCAGTACAGGGAAACCCAATGCAGATTACGAATGCAGAGGAACTGTTACCGGGAGAACTGGCCAAGTCCTCCGGAATTGCGACAGCCGCCGCCCAGGCAGTGGCCTTGGCTAATGGACAGGCGAAAATTGTATGTGGTTCAGTCAAAAAGATGCCGATCTCAATGAAGAGGAAAATACGTCATGCCATCCTGCACGGTGGGGCTGAGATACGCATTGCAGAGCTGCCGTTTTTATACATTGACAAAAATTATATCCGGATGTTTGGTAATACCGGGAAGGCGATGACGGCGGCAAAGAAGTTTCCATCTCATACCGTAGCAATTCAAATCAGAGATGGACAGGAAGGGTTGGAGTCTGAGGTAGAAGCAGCCTGTGCCCGCCCGGCGGATATTTTAATGATTGATACAGGTAAAATGGAACATATCGACCGGGTAAAACAACTGTTATTCCAAAAGGATTTGTGCAAAACGGTAAAACTGGCTTTTGCTGGTAATGTAAGCATGACGGACATACCGGCTTTGTTGGAAAAGGAGGTAGATATTATCTGTATTGGCCGGGGAATTGCCGATGCTCCTCTGCTTGATCTGCGTTTTGATGTGATTGCCATTGATAATCATCCATTGATAGACAGTTTTGGTGTGGATTTGTTGCAGAAAAGTGAATTGTGGATTGAGAACATCACGATTCATGAGGTCAACCTTCATCAGATTGCAACCGTGGTAGCAGAAATTTTGGGGTTGCCGGCAGATGAACTTCTTGTAGTAGATGTTCGCCCGGGAAATCTGACGCTGGATATTCTGCGCCAAAAGGTAGATATTTCAACGATAGCCGGAAAAGAACGGCAGATCTTGCAGGCTCTGGGACAAATAGAAGGGATATCTATAGGAGCAGACACTTACATCCATTCAAATGGTATTTTAGGGTTAATTGGCTTGGAATCATCACAGGTGCCGGAGATACTAAATAATACCAAGGCAATGATTAAGGGCGTTCAGGCAGTAGTTGCAAAAAAAGTTTGTGTTTTCCCAACTGGCTTTGAAGTTCGGGAAAACATGATTCAAGATACGAATTCACCGATGATTAGGGAACACCTACAGGCTTTGGATTATGAAGTAAAGATTGGTCCGGTCCTGCCGGATATCCAGCGTGAGATTGCTTTGGCCATAGACAGGGCCGCCCAAGAGGGCTATGGTTTATTGATTACCACTGGGGGAGTGGGGGCAGAAGATAAGGATTGGACGATTGAGGCGGTGTTGGAACTTGATCCAACTGCTGCGACGCCCTGGATTGTAAAATATCAGAAAGGTAGTGGACGTCATGTAAAAGGCGGTGTGCGGATTGCGGTGGGAATGATCGGTCCGGTAATGGTTGTTTCACTGCCTGGTCCCAATGATGAAGTAAAGATTGCACTGGATATTTTAAGTGGCTATTTGCAGCAGGGCAACCAGCTCGATAGATATGAATTAGCTAATCATATTGCGGCAGCACTGCGCAAAAGAATAAAAAAGAAGGGAGGATTTCAGCATTAAATAGAGTGCTTCTTGAGAGTTAAGGGAGAGGAAGGTGTTTATGAAGGTAGTAAAAACAATAGCATTTTTTGATTATAATCAGTGTAATGGCTGCCAACTTTGTTCTAAAGTCTGTCCAACAGACGCTATCCGTTTTGAGAACAGAACGCCGGTATTAGAAAAAGAACATTGTGTCGGATGTTCCTCCTGTGTGGAGCATTGTCCCCAGTATGCAGTGATGATGCAGCCACTGGAAGCGCCCAGAAAACTTTATCTGGATCCAGCACCGTATGATCAGGAAAAGATCCGAGAAATCTGCAGTAACGCTCATTTCTATCCAAAGATGGAGATTTGCATTTGTACTCGTACACAAGCGGAGGAAGTTGCAGCCGCTATACTGGCAGGCGCTAAAAATCCTATTGACATTGCCCGGATGACGGGAATCCGTACCGGCTGTAAATGCTGTTGCGCGGAAACACCTTTGCGGATGCTCGCGGCGGCCGGGATTGATCCCGGTGCAGCACCGGGATATCAGTGGTATGGGTTAACCAATACGTTATGGACCTTATCGGCGGAAGTAATTGAACAAAATGACAGTAAGTATCATTTTTCTGATGACATTGTATTTTGTGAAAATACAGCCCGAAATGGATTGGAGAGGAGGTAAGTAAATGACGATGCCAAAACCACTGGCGCCTGCGGCGCCTATGATATCGCCCTATAGTATTGCACCAGAAGATATACAAATGCGGGGAGCAGATTTGCCATATATGACATCGGTGTGTATGAAAGAGCTTTTTCCGGAACTAGGAGAGGCCTTGGCGAACGACCCGGCGACAATTCGGAAAGTCGCTAAAGCAGCGGTGGACAAGTTGGATGTTTCTAAAATACAACCAGGTGACAGTGTCAACATCCTGGCCTCCCATCATGGTTTTACGATTGCCGGTGGTGAACCTTATGCTGAAATGCTGCGAACCATTCGCGATGAGATTGAGCAACGGACCGGAACCACAGATATCCGCTTGCGGTCCGGTAATGGACTGCGGTATCGGGAAAGTGAAGTTTTCATTAAGAAATTTAAATTGGATGAATACTTTAAAGGAAAGGCGAAGAATATCACCCCACTTTCACAGGGCATTAAAATTGATACCAGCATCGGACCGTTGTACGGCTTGCAGGCTGCCTATGATGCCAAGTGGATTATTCATACTCATAATTCCGATATTAGGGAACTTCATTTTCACCGGGTGATTGACCGGATCATGAAACCTTTTGGTATGTCCTATGCTCGGGTAGAAACCCGTTCCACCTACCACTATAATTTAGGGCCAAGAGGTGGAAATTATGTGGCCCGGGCAATCTTTGACTCATCTTTTGTTCAGGAAAAAATTATAGGTGCCGTAATGCTGGAAGCGTCGCCGCTTGGTGTAATTGGGATCGATGCTGACAATGATGTGTTGGCTTTGAATGATCGGACGACCCGTAATATCCTGGAGCAGTATGGCAAATTATTGATTCTGCTTAATGAACTGGAAGAAGTTGGTTGTATCACGGTGTTGGATTGTCACGCTCCGATTCCTTATGTTTCGGCCGGTGGGCTTATTTTTGCTGCCTTTTTACAGATAGGAATTGATTCGATGGATCTAAATAACCCGGTTACACCTTACTCTTTCTACTCGGAACAATGCTATGATGAAGAGGGGCATACCAATGTCAAAGAGGTTCCGCCGATTAGTAAAGCCATTAAAGCAATCATCAATAACTATGCCTGCAAGGGATATCCGGCTGGTTTCTTTTCGGCGCAGGTGCCGTCAGTGATAGTAGGGGATAAGCTGAAAGCTGTCTATGCGATGGATGAACAGAATGCGAATTATGTCGAAGATGCACTGATTGCCGACAACTTACCCAAAGCAATTGATAATGTCCGGAAGATGAGCGGATGTGACCACGTGATCCTTTTCGACGGTGCGGTTGGAGGTATCAACGTCAGTCAGGAATTACGCGGATTTCTACTAGAACGTGCACCAACAGTAAGTAAAATGGTCGATGAGGTATATATGCAAAAATGGCTGACCCAGCGTGGCATGGCGAACTGAAAGGAGAGGTATTGTGTTACAGGTTAAAAACTGGGAGAATATACCAAAACAAGAATTTCATCAAAATGCGGCTCGGCAGGTTTTTTGCGGTGAGAACGTGATGTTGGTGTTAAATACGATTAAGCCTGGATTTCCCACGTTTGCACATAAGCATCCCCATGAACAACTTCTGTGCATACTGAAAGGTACTTGTGAAGTGACATTGGAAGAGGAAACGGTACAAATGAAAACGGGAGATATGATCATAATTCCACCGAATGCGTGGCATGATTTACAGGTGATTGGAGAAGAGACAGTAGTGAATATAGATGTTTTTACACCCATTCGTGAAGATTATCTGCTAAAGGAATAAATTCAGATGATACAAGGAGAAGATGATGGAAAACAAACTTAAAACAAAGATGAACCGGGGGGAGGCGGTATATGGAACGTTCACTCACATTGGCGGCGGAACGGCCGTTGAATGTCTCGGCTTAGCCGGTCTGGATTTCGTTGTGATTGATACGGAGCATGGTCCCTTTAGTGTTCAGGATGCAATGGAGCTTATCCGGGCAGCGGAACTTCGGGGAATGACACCAGTGGTTCGAGTTCAGGATTATTCACGGCCCTCTTTGCACAAAATGCTCAACTGTGGGGCGAAGGCCATTATTATCCCCTGCATGGAATCTGTCGAAGAGGTAAAACTACTGGTTGAGCAAGGAAAGTTCTATCCACGTGGCAAACATTGCTTTCCTTATTCGCGAAACTCCTGTTGGGGTCAAGAGAGCTCTGGCCATTTAACCGAATTTTTCAATAAAAATAATGAAAACACTTTATTGGTACCCCAATGTGAAACGATTGGATTCCTCGATCATATTGATGAGATTATGGCGATTGATGGGGTGGACGGGGTATTTGTCGGACCTTTTGACTTGACCACTGATATGGGTATTCCAGGAGAGTTTACCGCACCTCGGTATCTGGAGGCAAGAAAACGGATTTTGAAAGCTTGCCATGACAATGGCAAATTTGCATGGATTTTCTCACCTGACAGTCTGGCGGCACAAAAGAACGTTGCTGACGGTTTTGATGGTGCGGCAATCAGTATGGATACCGTAGTATATACCAATGCGTTTAAAAAAATTATGGAAGAACTACGTGCATAATGATGTACCGGCTATTGCTGGGGAGAAAGAAAGGTGAACGTATGAATAAAGAAAATGAGAAACGTAAGATGATTGAAAGAGGACCTGGATATCGTGCCGGAATGGCTTCTATGGGGAAAGCGATCAATGCACGGACGATTTCCAATGCTTTGATATCGGTAGCATTTGCCTATACCGGTCCGGCTATTTTAGCATTTCAGGCTGGGCAGGATGCTGGTTTTACATCTGCCCAAATGATTTCATGGATTTCTTCCATTTATATTTTTGGCGGAGTCTTAAGCTTTATTCTGGCTACTTACTATAAAATGCCGATTGTCGGTGCCTGGTCGATACCTGGAGTCATGATGGTAGGTAATGCAGTGACTGGTTTTTCTTTCAATGAAGCCTCCGGTGCATTTCTGATTGCCGGAATCATTGTATTGCTGTTGGGAGTTACAGGATTGGTGGGATACGTTATGGACTGGATTCCTCTTCCCATTGTCATGAGTATGATCGCCGGTGCTTTTATGAAGTATGGTGTAGGTCTGGTAAATAACACCAAAACAGATTTGATTGTCGGTCTTTGTTGTATCGGTGGTTATCTGGTTATGCCCTTTATTTCCAAAAAGGTGCCGCCGGTCATGGGATCTTTGATACTGGGGATTGGAGCTGCCGTAATTGGCGGAAAGTTCCATTTTGCCCCTACTGATTATCAGGCGGGTTTAATGTTTGTTGTTCCCAAATTTAATACCGGTACGATCCTTTCTGTATCAGTCCCACTGGCAGCATTGGTGATTGGGGCTGAAAATGCCCAGGCGATTGGTGTACTAAAGGGACATGGATATCCGGTGCCGATTAATGCCATGACGATTGCTTCCGGCATTGGCGGTATTGTTACAGCCTTTTTTGGTGGCCATAATGCCAATATAGCCGGACCGATGACCGCAATTATTGCTGATGAAAGCAGCGGCAACAAAGATCTTCGTTATGGCGGGGCAATTCTGAATGGCTTTGCAATGGTTGCTTTCGGTCTATTTGCCGCCTATGCATTAGGAATTGTCAGTGGTTTGCCGTCCGCACTGGTATCACTGCTAGCTGGCTTGTCAATGATTAATCTGTTGATTAATGCTTTAAAAGATGGTTTTGGAACTGGCGAATACCGGACAGGAGCCTTTACTGCATTTGTTATTGCGATGAGTGGTTTGACCATCTTTGGGATTGGTTCTTCTTTCTGGGGCCTGCTGGGTGGTGTACTGGTAGCGATGATTGTAGACCAGAAGGATTTTAAAGCGGCTAAAATTCGTGGTCAGGAGTTGAAGATGAAGAGTGCAGGGGGAATTATCTGAGAAGGATGAGAATTAGGTAAATAATCTACCAAGCGTAGCCCCAGGGAATTTTGCAAGGCAAGGAATGCCTGATTTCTCTGGGGTTACTCTTATGTGGAATTTAATAGTTTCCCTGATAACTCTTTTCTACTGACAAATAATTCTTGTTCGATTATAATGGTTATAAATACCTCTTCTAACTCTAACAGAACCGCTGGTATAAAAATCAAAACAGGAGACTTACATATGGGAATACAAGGAAAGGCCATGGCCGAAAAAGTACTTTCGAATATCGGTAAAGTGATCATTGGTAAGGAACAGACAGCAAGGCTTCTGTTAACCGCATTGCTGGCGGACGGGCATGTTCTGTTGGAAGACGTTCCGGGAACAGGTAAAACGAAACTGGCGAAGACACTGGCGAAATCTCTGCAGGCGGACTTTTCCAGAATCCAGTTTACTCCGGATTTGCTTCCAAGTGATATTACAGGCTTAAATATTTACGATCGGCAAAAAAATGAATTTGTATTACGGAAAGGTCCTGTCTTTACCAACGTCTTGCTGGCGGATGAGATCAACCGTGCCACCCCCAGAACCCAGGCGGGTCTGCTGGAATGTATGGAAGAGCGGCAGGTGACCATCGATGGGGTTACCTATGAACCCGGCAATCCCTTCTTTGTCATCGCCACCCAGAATCCGGTGGAGACATCAGGAACCTTTCCGCTGCCGGAGGCGCAGATGGATCGTTTTATGATGCGGCTGTCCATGGGACTGCCCCGGCGGGAAGAGGAACTTGACATTCTTGACCGCTATATGGAAAAAGAACCGCTGTCAGAGCTTGAGCATGTTATGGACAGAGCGGAACTGCTACAGGCAAGAGAAGAGGCGAACCGTGTATTTGTACATAAATGCGTACAGGAATATATGGTAGATATTATTCTGGCGACCAGAACGGGTGACGGCATTATGATGGGCGTAAGTCCAAGAGGCAGTCTGGCGCTGCTTCGCAGTGTGAAGGCCTATGCCTGGCTGTCCGGAAGAAGCTATGTGATACCGGATGATGTCAGGGCGCTGGCGGCTCCGGTACTGGCACACCGCATCCTTTTAAAACATGGATATGGACGAAGCGGAGAGAACCAGGCACTGATCGAAAAAATAATTGCCGAGATTCCGGTACCTACAGAGGATTTTACATTATGAAGATCATTGGAACAGGGTTGATTGCCTTCCTGCTTTTTGTAATACAGAAGGTGGTATATGAGCGGTTGTGGAACCGTCATTTAAGGGTAACCCTGGAATTTGTCCCGCCGGGTATCTTTGAAGGAGAGGCCGGAGAATTGCTGGAAGTGGTGGAAAATCAAAAGAGGCTTCCGCTTTCCATGTTGAAGGTGAAATTTCAGACCAGCCGCCATCTGGTATTTTCGGATATGTCAGGCTCCCGGACTACGGACCAATATTACCGGAATGACGTTTTCCAGGTTGGCGGCGGGGAACGAATCACCAGAACGTTGTCCTTTATCGGCGGAAAAAGGGGCTATTATGAAATCAAGGGAATCGATCTTCTGGCCGGCGATTTGTTTCTGACTACGGTAATGATAGAAAGAAGGAATACGGACTGCCATATCTATGTATATCCGAAACCTTACGAAAGCAGGGAGTTTTGGCTGTCACTTCAACAGCTGAATGGCGAAGTGCTTACCAGGCGGCATTTGCTGGAGGATCCGTTTGAATTTCGGGGGATCCGGGAGTACCAGTCCTATGATGACATCCGCAGTATTAATTGGAAGGCTACTGCCAGGACGGAGGATTTGAAGGTCAATCAGAAAAATTATACTGCGCTGCAAACCATTCGCATATTTTTCAATATCGAAGATACAGGGGTATTAAAAAAAGCTGATTGTGTGGAAGCTTCCCTGCAAATAGTGGCTGGTCTTGCTGAATATTATTTGACCCAGGGGATCCGGGTGGCATGTTATGGGAATGGGACGGATGTCATGAATGGGGAACCGGTACAGGTGGAAGCCAGTGCGGGAAGCGGGCAGATGGAACGGATTTACAAGGCTTTGGCCAGGATAGACACCGACCGTTTGGTGGTTTCCTTTTCGGCGGTATTTGGTCACAGGCTGATGCAGGAGGCAAAGGAAACGATGACCTTTTTTGTATCTCCCAATGCTTATGAGTCCTTTGTAAAACAGATATCAGAATATCATGCTGCGGGACAGGAATATATCTGGTTTTATCCGGT
>Ga0153928_1000744_pt1 | contig 15549 bp, 13 predicted proteins | sample TSNJ012MetaG_FD_106656 | JGI IMG/M metagenome (GOLD analysis project Ga0153928, IMG submission 106656) | Attine ant fungus gardens microbial communities from New Jersey, USA - TSNJ012 MetaG | ecosystem: Host-associated > Fungi > Mycelium > Unclassified | place: USA: New Jersey, Wharton State... | reverse complement strand
GCGGAAGCACTAATTATTGGCGATGCGCTGATCGACCATCAATACTGGATTCATGAGATGCCAAAAAGCGGAGAAGATGTTGCAATTCTATCATCCGCAAGTCATTCCGGCGGTTCGGCAGCCAATACTGCCATTGCGCTTCAAAAGCAGGGAGTGACCTGTGCATTTTGCGGGAGGCTTGGAAATGACAAGTTCGGCCTGGATATTATTGCGCAGATGAAGGAAATTGGAATAGACATATCATGTATTCAGTATAGTGGCGATACGGGTTATACACTTACGATCATTGACCGCCATGGCGAGAGGACCATGTTCTCATACCGAAACGCTTATGCTTTTCGACCGGCCATGACGAAGGAACTGCTTTATACAATACAAAAAGCCAAGGTTTTATTTTTATCTGGCTACATGCTTATTGACAAGCAGCAAGCTGATTTCGTTATAGATGCAGCCAGATATGCAAAAAGAAAGGGATGTTATGTGATGCTTGATGCCTCGCCTGTAATTGGCCAGGCAGATGGGGATCTGGTTTCTGCTGTTTTATCTCTGACAGATATCATTCTGCCCAACCGGTTGGAACTTGAAATGCTCTCACATACAACGGACTTGTCTGTCGGCCTGGAAAGACTGCATCACTATGTTCCGTGTATCGCCCTAAAGCTTGGCGGCAAAGGGTCCAGGCTATCTATCATGCCGGGGTTTCCATTGCCGGATGGTAGAATACTAAATGATAAGGAAGAATATTCTGCGGAGGTGGAGCGGGTTTCCGTCATCGATACCACGGGAGCAGGTGATTCCTTTAATGCTGGCTTTACAGCTTCGTTTTTGCGCTGCGAGACCCCGGATAAATGGATAAAAGCGGGAAATGTGTTAGCCAGCCAGGTCGTTGCCAGAAAAGGCGGCGGATTTTGAGGCATGAAATGCTGCCTTATGAGAAAGGAGTCCGTTGATGCTATAAAACAAAATCATGAAAGGAAGTATTATTATGGTATTTTCAAATGAGGATAAGATGTACCACATTCACTGTAAGCCTGGCGATGTAGGCCGCTATGTGCTGCTGCCGGGTGATCCGTTCCGCACTGATTTAATTGCCAGTTACTTTGATGATGCAAAATTAGTTGCTCACAACCGCGAACACAAGACATGGACAGGTACCCTTAACGGTGTTTTGGTTTCGGTAACTTCTACGGGGATGGGGTGTCCGTCTACTGCGATAGCCTTAGAAGAGCTTATCAAATGCGGTGCCGATACATTTATCAGAGTCGGAACTGCCGGAAGAGTATGTGATGCAGCACATGACGAGACCCTGGATGGTGTGATCAATACGGCTGCCGTACGGGATGAAGGCACGACCGTACAGTACATACCAATCGAATATCCGGCTGTTGCAGACAGACATGTGGTTGCAGCGTTGGCTGATGCGGCAAAGGAGCTTGGCTACAATTTTGCTGAAGGAATCACTCAATCTAAGGATTCTTTCTATGGACAGCACGAACCGGAAAACATGCCCTCGGAGGGACGTTTGAAGGAACGGTGGGAAGCCTGGCGCAGGGGTAATGTAATGACATCCGAGATGGAGTCCGCCGCTATTTTTGTGATATCTTCCATACGTAAGTGCCGCGCTTCCTCCATTATGGCATATACGGAAATTGAATATGCTATAGAAGTAGCATGTGGCGCTTTACGAAGACTCATTGAACAAGACAAACGGTCGGCTGCCGTTCAAAAGCATAACCTACCCTGTTGACAAAATCCGTATGGAAGCGACTATTTTATAACTAAAACAGTTTGCGGCTGTGCGGATTTTTAGATTTTAACGAAAGGAGTAAAATGGAAAAACCAAATATTGTGTTCATTCTCAATGATCATCAAGCTTACTATGGCCACGAAATGCAAGGAAGAGTTGGTCCTAAACGGCCGCATTTTGAAAAATTTGCCAGGGAAGGTATGGAGTTTACCAATTCCTATTGCGTTGCGCCGTTGTGCGGACCAGCCAGGCGCAGCCTGCTGACGGGCTTATATCCCCATACCCACGGGCAGGTACATAATGAGAATCATCAGCCATACGATCATGAGGTATACCTGGACACTTTGGCAGAAAACGGTTATGAAAATTATTACTATGGCAAGTGGCACGCAGGACCTGGCTGTGCTTACGACCATCACTGCGAGGGTTTTTCGCTTCCCAGCTATAACAACCCTTACAATACACCTGAATATGCAGAATATTTGAAGCGAAAAGGCTTGCCCCATGCCCGGCATTATGTGGAACGCGCCTTTTGGACGGATTCTTACATTGAGCAGAACTTCTTTCCCAACCTGAAAGAAGGCGCTCTGTACACCTGCAATGATTTTTGGTGTGGTGAACATGCGGTAGGCATTACCACGACCCCGAAAGAAACCCATGAAGCATTTTTTTTAGCAAACCTGGCCTGTGACAAGATGGAAGAACTAGCCAAAAGAGAAGATGGCAAGCCATTTACGCTGCGGGTGGATTTTTGGGGGCCGCATCAGCCGTTTTTCCCCACTCAGGAATTTTTAGACCTGTATGATCCAAAGGAAATAGCCGAATACCCCAGTTTCTCAAACCCTTTACTGGATAAGCCCAACACACTGCGTATGGAACTAAACAAACCAATCGGCGATGGAAAGCGTATACTTCATCCGAACCCGTTACCGTGGGAGGATTGGCAGCTCATACTTTCTCGCTGTTACGCCCACATAACCATGGTGGATGAGGCGGGAAGTCTGATTGTAGCTAAGCTTAAAGCGTTGGGGCTGGATGAAAATACTCTCGTTATCTGGACTACGGATCACGGTGACTCCATCGCCTGTCAGGGCGGACATTTCGATAAGAACTCCCATATGGCGCAGGAAGTAATGCGTATCCCTCTGGCAATGTGCTGGCAGGATAGAATTAAACCGGGAGGAATTTGTGACAAGCTTGTTTATACCAATGACCTGCCGGTGACGATATTGGACGCGGCATCTCTAAGGTTCAAGCGTCCGGTAGACGGTAAGAGCCTGCTGCCTGTCGCTATGGGCAAAGATGTCGAATGGCGGGATAGTCTGCTTTTAGAAACTTACGGACACGGATATGGAGTGACGATCATTGGAAGGATGGTGGTAGCAGGCAACATTAAATATATTTGTAATGAAAAGGATTTAGAGGAGCTGTACGATTTAGCCCAAGACCCCTATGAGCTGTGTAATCTGGCTGTTTTGCCGGAATATAACGAACTTAAAGAAAAAATGAGAGAGCTTTTGGTACAAAAACAAAAGGAAAGCGGCGATCCTGTTTCGCTGGAAAGACTACTCCAAAAGGGAGAATAATGAAGGAGATTAATTCTATGAAAAAATTTATGACTTTGTTATTAGTGTTCGCATTACTGGTTTCTGGTTTAATCGGCTGCGGTAAAAACAATTCCCCGGTATCTCCAGGTACAGCAGCAGTTCCATCTGATTCATCCGACACTGCCACAATCGATGCCAGTGAAAAAACCGTGAAGGATGCCAAAGATCTTAAAATTGCCTATCTAACGCAACGGCTTGGTGATAATGCATCCAGCGACGCATACTACAGTGGAGTCGAGCGTTTCATGGCGGAGACAGGTGTCGAAGTAACTGTAGTGGAGCCTGGCGAATTACAGGATTATGAAGTAAATGCACGGCTGTTCTGCCAGGAGGGTTATGATCTTATTGTGTGCCCGTTTAGTACCCCCGGCGAATTGTTGGTTGCCTTGGCACAGGAATTTCCGGATACCCATTTTTACATCTACGATATGGAAATCGAAGATATGCCTAATGTTTCCGGAAGCAGAGCCCGTCACTATGAGGCCGGCTTCCTGACAGGAGTCTTTAATGTATTAATGAGCCAGGAACTTGGAGGGGAAGCCAGAAGTGCATTCGTCGGGGCGGTCCGCGATCCTAATATAGAACGGTCCCAGTATGCTTTTATGGCCGGCAGTGAATATGTAGGTGGCCAGTGTACTTCCGTTTATGTTGGCAGTTTCGCAGATCTTGCGAAAGGTAAAGAAATCGCCTTGCAGCTTTATCAGGACGGACATAGATTTGTACAGGCTTTTGCGGGCGGTTCAGGTCTGGGCGTTTATCAGGCAGCGGAAGCTATGCCGGAAGGATATTATGCTTTAGGTGCAGCCAATGGTCAATTCAATGTATCTGAGCGTATTATCGCTTCCATGGCTGTCAATATGGGGGAAATTACATACACTGTTCTTGACGCTTTCGGTAAGGGGACACTGGAGCCTGGATTTAAGTCTCTTGGTTATGTAGATAATATTGTGTCCATACTTTATGCCCCGGGCAGCGAGGATTTGATACCGCAAAGCATTAAAGATCAGATTTCGGAGTTGGAAAGCAAGATTATCTCCGGAGAGATCGTTCCTCCTACCACAGCGGAAGAGTATAACGCTTTTGCGGAGGCTTACCTTAAAAAGTAAATATTAGCCAGCAAGGAATACTTCTATATAAGATGGGAGGGCCATAACATGGATATCGCAGTTCAGATGTCTGGTATTACAATGAAATTTCCTGGTATTACAGCCAATGACAATGTTGATTTTGAGGTAAGGCGCGGTGAGGTTCATGCTCTTGTGGGAGAAAACGGCGCTGGTAAAACAACATTAATGAATATCCTTTATGGACTGTATATTCCAGTTGCCGGACAAATAAAAATAGGCGGAAAAGAACAGCGGTTTCAATCAGCAATAGACGCGATACGCGCTGGTATCGGCATGGTGCATCAGCATTTTATGCTGATCCCATCCCTTAGCATTGCGGATAACATTGTTCTTGGCGAGGAACCGCGCCAGGGTATTGTATACCGCAGGGATCATGCGGCGGAAAAAATAAACGAACTTTGTGCCGAATATGATATGAAGCTTGATCCCAAGGCGCTTGTGGCACAGGTTTCTCTTGGCACTCAGCAGCGCGTTGAAATAATGAAAGCGCTGTACCGCCAGGCGGAGATCATAATATTGGACGAACCAACATCGGTATTAACGCCACAGGAAATCGATGAACTGGGAGCAATGCTCAGAAAATTAAAATCAATGGGCAAGACGATTATTATCATTACCCATAAGCTGAAAGAGGTTATCGACTTTAGCGACCGGGTTACGGTATTACGCCATGGAAAAATCGTTTCTACTGTTAAAACCGGTGAAACTTCGGCAGATGAAGTAACAAACATGATGGTTGGCCGCAGTGTTCAGCTTGGCGGGCATAAAACTGACATAACCCTCGGAAAAGCGGTTTTATGCGTCAATAATGTATCTTACCATGATGGGCGTATTGAAAAGCTGAAAGACATAAGCTTAACCGTCTATGCCGGTGAAATACTTGGTATCGCCGGCATAGACAACAGCGGCCAAAAGGAGCTTACTGAAATAATCGCGGGTATCCGCAAACTGGACCAGGGTGAGATAACTCTTGATGGTAAGAGCATCAAGAGTGTCAGCGTTTCCGATATAAAAGAAAAAGGAGTCGGTTTTATCCCGCAGGACCGTCAGGAAAGCGGCCTGGCTCTGGGAATGAGCGTTAAGGAAAACCTGATGATGGGTTATCAGCGCAAACCTTTGTACAGATATAAGAAGATTTTTCTTAGCAAAGCAGGAATGACCAAAGAAGCACAGGAAAAAATTGAGAATTTTGACATACGTCCCGACAGTCCGGATGTATTGGCCCGTACACTTTCCGGTGGAAATCAACAGAAGGTCGTGGTAGCCCGTGAGATATCCAACGCTTCCCGGTTAATAGTAGCGGATCAGCCATCCAGGGGGATCGATATTGGTGCTATCGAGTTGATCCATCAAAAACTGGTTGATGCCCGTAACAGCGGGATGGCCGTGCTGCTTATCTCTCTGGAACTGGACGAAGTTATGCTGCTTAGTGACCGGATCGCGGTAATACATGACGGCAGACTTATGGATATTTTAGATGCCAAAGAAGCTACCCGCGAACAAATCGGATTGTTGATGGCGGGAGCAAAAACAAAGGGAGGTGGCGGCTGTGAAAAGCAAACAAAATAGGGAACCTCTGAATTGGGCGAAATATTTCTCGCCGGTATTCATCATATTAATCACGCTGCTGTTTACCTCAATCCTCATTTTTGCGACGGGGGATCATCCTCTTACCGCTTATAAGTTTATGATAGTTGGAGCATTTGGCAATTCCGCTGCGCTTATAAGCACGATAAACAAGGCGGTACCGATATCTCTTGCGGGATTTGCCGTTGCGTTGTCCAGCAAAGCGGGTATATTCAACATAGGCATAGAAGGACAGCTGATCTTCGGCGCTATCGGCAGTACCATCGCGGGATTGTTTATCGTCGGCCTGCCGGCATATATTCACCTGCCGGTCTGTCTGGTGACCGGTATGCTGTTTGGAGCCCTATACGCCTTATTGCCGGCTGCGCTTTATGTGAAAAAAGGAGTTAATCTTTTAGTTATTCACATTATGATGAACAGTATTGCCGGACTGCTTTTAACTTATGTTGTCATGGGGCCTCTGATGGGAGATAACAAGTATGTTTCCGCAACCAATATTGTCCAGGATACCGCTAAGCTTCCATATCTGATTACTACTCCAAACAAAATGACCATTGGTGTTTTAATCTCCATCTTTGTGGCGTGTATTTTGTGGTTTTACATTCATAAGACAGTCAGTGGGTATATGCTGAGAGCCTGCGGCGATAACAGCATTGCTGCCCGGTTTTCTGGGATTAAAGTCAAATACTATCAAACCGGGGCATTGCTGGCAAGCGGCGCGCTGGCAGGGCTGGCAGGCAGTGTCGAGGTCCTGGGGACATTCCAGCGTCTTTATGATAACTTCTCTCCGGGCTATGGTTTTGACGGTATTCCTATCGCAATGCTGGCAAGTGGCAATCCGTTCGGCATATTGATGGGAGCGTTCCTTTTCGGGGCTTTGCGTGTTGGCTCAATTAATATGCAGGCGAAGGCGGGTATTTCCAGTGAAATAGTATCAGTCATTCAGGGAGTGTTGATTACATTAATCGCGTCGCAATACATAATCCGGTTTGCCTCAAGCAGGATATTCAACAGACGGAAAAAGGAGGCACAGGAATGAATAATACAATCATTACAATGATAATATCCATATTGCGGCTGGCCGTACCGGTTATCATAACAAGTATGGGAACCATGTTCAGTGTGCGGGCCGGCGTAATGAATCTCGGTGCCGATGGCATGATGATTTCAGGGGCTTTTTGCGCCGTGTTAGGTTCTTATATAACTGGCAATCCATGGATCGGCATACTTTTCGGTATCTTGGGCGGTATGGCGATAGGTGCGATACATTCATTAGTTTGCGTGGAGTTTGGAGGAGTACAGAACATAAGTGGATTGGGACTTAATATGCTGGCAACCGGGCTTACCTGCTTTTTCTGCCGATCGCTGTACAGCTCAAGCATTTCACCTGCCGTAGCGGCGATACAGTATTCCCGGTTTCTCGAAAGAATACCTGGGATCGGTTATATACTTGTTCAGTTTTCGCCTATTTTCTATATAACGATATTATTGTTTCTCATTTGCTGCTTCTTTGTGGATAAAACAGTAACCGGCCTGCGTATGAACGCGGTGGGATTCAACCCTCAAATGGTTGAAACCGCTGGTGTAAATGTTTGGAAGCTCAAGCATATCAGCGTGCTTATATGTGGTTCTCTCGCCGGACTTTCCGGGGCGTATCTTTCCATCGGCCAGCTTAATACCTTCATGGAAGGTATGACGATGGGCAGGGGGATGTTGGCGGTTATCGCTGTGCAGATGGGGAATCAGCAGCCACGGCGTATATTGCTTATTGCTTTGATTTTCGGTTTTTTCGATGCCTTGCAGCTTCAGCTTCAAATAAATAATGTAGGCATAGCACCGGAGCTGATTCAGACAATTCCCTACATAGCTGGTATAGCCGCGCTTGCACTCAGTACTACGAAAGCTGCTGCTGCCAGAAAAATGCAGCCCTATTTGAAAAATAAATACAAATTCTAATAGAAGGAATATTAAATGGCAACTAACATTATTTTATTAACTACGGATGATTTGAACTATAATTCTGTGGGCTTTATGGGTTGCTCTACGCCTGATATTACGCCCAATATTGACCGGCTTGCCGCGGAAGGTCTCAGCTTTGACAATGCTCATGTCGCTATCGCGGTTTGCCAGCCTTCGCGTACCGCATTGATGACAGGAATGTATCCTCATCACAATGGAGCCAGGGGCTTTGAAGATGTGAACAGGTCCGTTACCACTCTCACGGAGGTGCTGCGTCGTTTCGGATACTATAACGGAATTATTGGAAAAGAGGATCACCTGACTCCCAAAGACAAGTTTTCCTGGGACGAATATATTTCCACTTACAACAACGAAGACGACTATGGACGTAATCCTGCAAAATATTATCAATATACAAGGGATTTTTTGCGGAATGCGAAGCTGTCAGGCAAGCCATTTTTTCTAATGGCCAATACGCATGACCCACACCGGCCTTTTGCCAATAGTGATGACGAAATTGATTTTTTCGGCAGACATATTGCGGTTGACTATGAATATACCTCCGATGAAGTGGAAGTGCCCGGATTTCTTGCTGATATTCCGTCAGTACGTAAAGAAATTGCGCAATATTATTCTTCGGTACGCAGATGTGACCAAAGCGTTGGTGAAATATTACGAGCCTTGCGTGAGGAAGGTATGGATAGTGATACCTTGATTTGGTTCCTTAGTGATAACGGTATGGCTTTTCCATTCGCTAAAACCAACTGTTACTTAAACAGTACAAGGAGTCCGTGGATAGTGCGATGGCCCGGAAAAATACAAGAAGGCAAAAAAACAGGCGCTTTAGTGTCCGGTATAGACTTTATGCCGACAATTATTGAAATTCTTGGATTGCCATTAGTCGATGGTTTGGATGGAAAATCACTTGCGTCGGTTTTGTCCGGAGAATCGGATCAGCACTATGAAACAATTTATACGCAATTTTTTAAAACGGCAAAAAACCAAATCACAAAGAGAGAACGGCATTATCCCATGCGTTGTGTCCAAAATAACAGATATGCCTATATATACAATGCCTGGGCAGATGAAGAAACAGAGTTCATGAATGAATCAATGTCGGGAATTACATTTAAGGCACTGAAGGAAGCTGCTTGTCACGATTCCAATATAGCCGAGCGCGTACACTTTTATGAATACCGTGTTCGTGAAGAACTATATGACTACAGAAATGACCCCGACGCGCTTCATAATCTTTTTGATAGTTCGGACTATAATGGATTATTGGAAGAATTTCGGAGAAAGATGCATGATTATCTGATTACTACAAAAGACGAACTTTTGGCAAACTTTGAAAATGATATTATTAAGTAGGTTTCATTGTGCTGGTTATAAAATATGGTATTGGACATATTTTATAGCCGGTACTTAATTTGGAATGAGTACTCTCGGAAACTAATGACTAAATAGGAGATTTTATGCATTAGCAATCGCAGAATGAGGGGGGTTGAGGAGTTGGGAGTGGTGAATTCACGTTGTATAGGTTTTATCTGCAGTATACAGAAGATGATATGTGATTCTTGTGGGCGAGAATATTCTTTTGATGTGGTAAAAGAAAAGTCAGAGATTATTTATGAATTGGATAAACAAGAAATAAGCATAATATTTTTATATGTTAAGAGCAGGGACAACAACTCATTTTAAAATAAAGTGATGCATATTTTGGTGATGTATGATAGAATCGAGAGAAGAGAAAGTAGGTGAAAGTATGGCTACAATTGAGCAAGTTAAGGCATTAATGAGAATGCATTTTGAAGGTAATGATGAAAAATTCAAGTCTATATCACTCCAAATCGCAGCTCATGAGGCCAAGATAGGACATACTGCCAGTGCAAAAGAGATAAAAGATATAGTCCAAAATCCGAAGTATATTTCAAAACAGAAGCTAATTAAGTTTTCTGGTAAATATGATGCTTTAGAACAAAAAGCAACTTTTGAGAATATTAAAGATCTGGTATTAACAGAGGCATTAGAATTAAGGGTAAGAAGAATTATTACAGAATATCAAAAAAAGGAGCTTCTGCGAAAAAACGGATTAAAGAACAGAAGTAAAATCTTGCTTACAGGAGAACCAGGAACAGGTAAAACAATGACAGCTTCTGTATTGGCATCCGAATTAGGACTTCCATTGTACGTTATTCAAATAGATAAACTGGTAACAAAATACATGGGGGAAACAAGCGTAAAGTTGCGGCAGATATTTGAGTGCATAGAGGAAATTCAAGGAGTATATTTGTTTGATGAGTTTGATGCAATTGGATCTGATAGAACGTTAGATAATGATGTAGGTGAGATGCGACGAATATTAAACTCCTTTCTGCAATATTTGGAGAATGACGAATCGTACAGCATCATAGTGGTGGCAACTAATAATCCTAAACTTTTGGATAAAGCATTATTCCGCAGATTTGATGATGTTTTGGAATATGAGTTACCAGATATAACACAGATTGAAATGTTATTCCAGAAGAAACTGGATGGATTGGCATTAAAAGAGGTTTTTGGTAATCAGGTATATGAATGTGCAAAGGGCCTAAACCATGCCGATATTATAAAAGCATGTGAAGAGGCAATTAAATATTCTTTACTTAATGATGAAGGAATTAGCCAAACTGTTATTATGTCATATATCCAGGACCGGAAAAGCTTGTATAAGTTTAAGGAGGCTTAACACTGCATGGATAGAAGACTAGATAATATTTTTATAGTAGAAAAGGGACAGGGGTTAAATTATACACCAACAGGAAATCGAGGTGGTACTAAAAATTATCCGCCGAGAGATAGCAGAATGATGCATGGTGAACAAGTGAAACGCCAGTTTGAAATCGCATGGAAAGAGGCAAAATCATGTGAGGATCGGCTGGCTGTTTCTGCGTCTACGAGAGGTGGGGTATACCTTCAGATAAAGGGAAAAGCAGGATATGAGCTCTTGACTAAAAGCCTTGAGGATACTCGCCAAGGAGTACGGCTACATAATGTACAAACTGATGAGGCGGGAATTATCTGTGCAACAGTATTTATCCCAAATAAAAAGCAGGATTATTTTATAAAGAAAATCAATAAATATATGGAACAAGATAGTGGGACAGATGTTATTGGGACTATCCTTTTTTACGAAATTATCAAGGGCAGAGCAAAGAGCATGGGGTTTAGATTTAAGCAATAGAATTCATTTGGAAGATCATCCTAATACGTCGATTTGCCTATTGGATACAGGAATTAATAATGGACATCCTATTTTAGCACCATTAATTAAAGATAGCGATAAGCACACCATTGATATTACAAAAGGAACGAATGATAAGGCTGGCCATGGTACAAACATGGCAGGTATTGCAGCGTTTTTTAGATTGGAAGATAAGCTGGAATCAATGGATGTTGTAGATGTTTATCATTTTATAGAAACAGTAAAAATGATGGACAAGTCGAATGATAATCCTGAAGAACTATATGGTGATCTTACAGCAGAAGCAATCAGTTTGGTAGAAATAGAAAATCCAGAAGTAAATAGAGTGATTTGCATGGCAATTACTGCAGATACAGATTTAATTCAGGACGGGAGGCCTTCTTCGTGGTCCGGTGCTATTGATTCAATAGTTTCAGGTGCAGATGAAGAGGAGATACATAGGCTTGTTTTAATCTCGGCAGGAAACACCTCGGTATCTGAGATTGTAGAGACAAAAGATTACAAGTCAGCTGTAATAAATCATTCTGTAGAGACCCCGGGGCAAGCTTGGAATGCAGTTACGGTAGGTGCGTATACGGAGCTAGTCCAGCTAGATGATCCATTATATAAAGATTTTTCGGCATTAGTAGATCAAGGAAACTATTCTCCTTATACTTCATCTTCTGTTTATTGGGATCATAAAAAGTGGCCAATCAAACCGGAAATTTTATTAGAGGGCGGGAACTTGGCATATAGTGAGAAAGATGAGTTTTATAGTGAGGCTGATGATTTGTCATTATTGACAACAAATCATCAATATCTGTCAGGAAATCCATTTGATGTGATATCTATGACAAGTTCGGCAACAGCACAAGCTTCTTGGTTAGCGGCGAATATATGGAAACAATATCCTAAATTATGGCCAGAAACAGTTAGAGCATTAATGATTCATTCGGCCGATTGGACACCACAAATGAAAAAGAGCATTGGCAAGGGTGGTAAGTTATCAAAGAGTGAATACAGAATACTGCTCAGAATATGCGGATATGGAGTGCCAAAGCTGGAAAAGGCGATGTGGAGTGCTTCAAATAGTGTAAATCTTATAATTCAAGATGAATTGCAGCCTTATATAAAGAAAGAGAATGGCAGCATTACGGCGAATGAAATGCATATACATACGCTGCCATGGCCGAAGGACCTTCTGGTGGATAACGAAGGTGCTGATGTGAAAATGAGAGTTACTTTGTCATATTATATTGAGCCGGGGCCCGGGGAGATTGGATGGAAAGATAAGTATAGATATCCTTCTTGTGGTCTATCTTTTGACGTAAATAATCCTATGGAAGACAGAGAAAATTTTACTAAGAGAATCAGCAAGGCTATGAGGGATGATGAAGACGATAATTTCGAAATAAAAAATGATAGTTTGCGGTGGTCGCTGGGGGTAAAAAATCGTAATGTCGGATCAATACATTCAGATATATGGGAAGGAACAGCTAGTCAGTTATCTGAAAGCAATATGATTGCAATATACCCTAAAACCGGCTGGTGGAAAACACGACAATATCTTAAAAGACATAATTCACAGATCAGATATGCGTTGGTTGTATCTATTGAGACACCACAAGTAGAGCTTGATTTGTATACTGCGATACAGACAGAGATTAAGAATAAGTCACTTGTGAAGACTGAAATCACAGCGTTATAAATAATGAATTTTATAACCGTAATAGATATCCGCCGGCAATTTGGAGCAGGAGTTTGTAATCCTGTTTGCGGAATAGTGGCTTTACTAATTTTACGATAGCCAGCAGTACCATTGTGTATATTATGATTCCAAGGCCGGTAAGGGCGGTTCCGCCAGTTATATCACGATAAGAGGACTCTGACACAATTGAGAGCAGGACAAGAGTGAATTCATCACGGACAATGATAAGAATATAAATAAAAGCCAATGGCGAAACAAAGGCATAGATGAATTACCATATATAATATTTACAGCCATAGGTTTTTTTCCTGCCTCTTGCGTATTTCATAAAACAGCTTCCGCACTTCTTTTCTTTTTGGTCCGCTAATACTTAAAGATTTCTTATTAGACATCGTAACCTCTTCATAAGTAACTGATCTGACATGGTGAAAATTGATCAACGTAGACTGATGGATCAGTATAAAGTCGGACGAAGATAATTTTTCGTGGATATCAGATAGCCTGCCATTGTAAATGGTATATGTAGCATCTGTGGTAACGACATCCACGCAGTGACTGTGTGAATTTTCAATATATAATATATCATTAATGGGTATTTCCACACACCCCAGCTTCCTGTCTTTAAAAATGAAGTTTTGAAATTGCTGCTCTTTCCATAGTTCCACTGCACTAAGCAGAGCCTCTTCGAATAGATGTGTTTCTATTGGCTTGGAAAGAAACCGATGCGTGTTAAATTGAAATAATTCCTTTGCCCGTTTGTCATAAGCAGAAATGTAAATCAAGATTATCTTATCGTCTTTTAAATGATTTCGTATTTTTCCGGCAATATCAATACCGCTTATTCCATCCATGTGGATATCCAATAATGCGATATCGTAAGTGGTACCGTTTTGTAGATTGTAAAATAAAGCTTCTCCGCTGGAAAAGCTGTCCGTAGAAAATAAAACGGGTATTTTTGTTAATGTATCAGAAACTAACTGATTGATTTGCCGGATATGGATATCTTCGTCATCACATATAGCAATTCTCAACATCTTTTTCACTCCTTTGTGTATAGGGGAGGACATAACCCTTTTTATTGCCTGTTTCTTCAACTCATATCCAATACTACCATAAAATCCCAATAATGTAAATTGTGTACAAGTGTAATTTATCATTTTTTGATATTTAAATGTCAAAAAATAAGAGAATCGGGCGAATAAATAAGAGATCCTGCTAAGGTACTTTTCAAATAAAATAATTCTGCTATAATATGTCTTAATAGAACATACTGTCAATCAGTGGCAGACAATGAAGTGGCAATTTGGGGAGTGTTTCATCGCGTTCCTTTGCCGGAGGGCATCATGCTTCGAGTGAATGGAAATGCGGGAAGTTAAAAACTTTAAACGCCGGGTGCGAATGATGGTATTAAATAGTGTTATTTCAGGCACTTTCATGAGTCATCGGTACCTGTGCCGGCAATTGGAGGGATAGAGTTTGAAAGAATATCCTGGCACATTTATTTCAGAACAGGAAAAAGACATCATTGTATTGAGAAATCATGGTTTTTCTTTTACGGAAATAGGCAGCAGGCTAAATAGCAGTGTCGAAGAAATTAAAAAGACATACCGGCTGGCAATGGATAAAGTAGAAATATTAGAAGAAAGACCACCGGATGGTGCAGGGAATCCGTTCCCCTGTGATACCATAAGTGATTTTTTGGATCAAATGGGAATCGGGTCTCACATCGCCGGACGTAACGAGCTGCAAGAAGCCATATGGTTTTCCTATACCTGTCCGGAAACCCTGGAAGCAATCAGTACAGAGTTCTTTCCGGAGCTGGCAAAGAGGCTGGAAGAACCGGAAAAGTTTGTAGCCGGCAGAGTGAGGAGAACCGTCCGGTATGCCTCTTACGACAGAAAAAAAGCGGGTACTGCCGCATATGTTTTTTTTCAAAAAGCCGGAATGGATCGCAAAGAAATGAATTTAAAGCGTTTTTTAACGACGGCACATCAATGTATTGTGGAGTTGCAGCAGCCAGAAAAATGCCCTGACTTGTTCCAACAAATATAAGGGTTACTGCAGTTCGGAACATAAGAACTGCATTACATGCCAAAATCAGGACATATTTTGATGGTTATGGTAAGATAAGCGCAATTTAGTCACAGGTATTTATCTTGTCGATGGGATATCAGCTTTCGTTACGGGGCGGATCATGTGGCGAAAAATTTGAAGATGGAAGAGAAGCATGAGACAAAAACTTAAGAGAATCATAAGCTGTTTGTTCGCTGTTATTTTCACCTGCTTAAGCGTGGTTATCTCCCCGGATGCCTTTGCAGCGGAAATCAGCGGAAAGAAGCGCGCCCTTGATGTCATCTTTTTGGCAGATGTCAGCGGCTCGATGAAAACCAATGATCCGGATGGAATTGCCCTGGACATGGTCAAGGCTTTTATCGATACGGTACATATTCAGAACATCCGCATTGGGTTTGTGGCATATAATGACAAAATCGTGTCATCTTCCAGTCCCGTTTCCATAGTAGAACTGTCCGAACGGGAACGGCTAAAGGAACTGATTGACACAGTCGCTTATTCCGGTAATACGGATATTG
>Ga0153928_1000740_pt1 | contig 15608 bp, 15 predicted proteins | sample TSNJ012MetaG_FD_106656 | JGI IMG/M metagenome (GOLD analysis project Ga0153928, IMG submission 106656) | Attine ant fungus gardens microbial communities from New Jersey, USA - TSNJ012 MetaG | ecosystem: Host-associated > Fungi > Mycelium > Unclassified | place: USA: New Jersey, Wharton State... | reverse complement strand
GGCGATATCGCCGGTATGGGCGCGGATATTTTTGAATCATACTGCGGGGCTATTATCGCTTCTCTGTCCATTGCCGCCACTTTGTCCCTGACCGATCTGGATGCCATGGCCTGGGGCGGCGCGAGTGATCTCCCCAGAAAAGAAATCCTTCTCTCAATTCCCATTCTTTACGTCATGGCCGGTATGATTTCTTCCTTCGCCGGCGTGTTTTCAATGCAGAAACTGAAACAGATGGCTCCGGATAAGGCTTTACGCTATACCAGTCTGGTCGCGGGCGGCTTTTTCATTCTTCTGGCCTTTATCGTCACCTACGCCATCGGAGCCCCCATGGGCGTCTTCCTGGCCGTTCTTTCCGGCTTGGTGGTGGGCACGGTCATTGGTTTTCTGGCTGAGTATTATACTTCTTCCAAGCCGGTGGTTGAAATCGCCCGTCAATCCCAGACCGGGCCGGCCACGGTTATTATTTCCGGTCTGGCGGTGGGCATGATGTCCACCATTTTGCCGGTTCTGGGCATCTGCGTGGCCACCTACATCGCCTACCTGGCCGCCGGCATTTACGGCATCGGCATTTCGGCTGTGGGTATGCTGGCCACTGTGGGAGCCACCATGACCGTTGACGCCTACGGCCCCATCGCCGATAACGCCGGCGGCATGGCCGAAATGGGCGGGCTTGGCGCGGAAACCCGCAAAATCACCGATTCTCTGGATGCTCTGGGCAACACCACTGCCGCCATCGGCAAGGGTTTCGCCATCGGATCGGCCGCTCTGACCGCTCTGGCTCTTTTTGTGGCTTATATTCAGGCCGCCGGTCTCAGCGCCATCAACCTGACTGATCCGGTCGTGGTGGTCGGGGTTTTTATCGGCGGTTGCGTGCCCATGTTGGCCGCCGCTTTGACCATGACTTCCGTGGGCCGGGCGGCCTTTTCCATTGTTGAGGAAGTTCGCCGCCAGTTCAGGGAGATCCCTGGTCTGCTTGAAGGTCGGCCCGGGGTCAAACCTGATTCCAAAACCTGCGTTACCATTGCCACCGAGGCCGCCTTAAAGGAAATGGTCGCTCCCGGACTCCTGGCGGTTCTCGCTCCCATCGTGGTGGCCCTGCTTTTGGGCCGTGAAGCCCTGGGCGGCGCGCTGTTGGGTTCCACCGTTATGGGCGTCTTCCTGGCCCTGTTCATGGCCAATTCCGGCGGCGCTTGGGATAATGCCAAAAAGTACATTGAAGCCGGTAATTTCGGCGGCAAAGGTACTGACAACCACAAGGCCACCGTGGTCGGCGACACCGTTGGCGATCCCTTTAAAGATACTTCCGGCCCGGCCATGAATATTCTTATCAAGCTGATGACCATTGTCTCTCTGGTTATCGCTCCGGTTATGTACGCCGCCCAGTGGAATGGCCTGTTGCGTTAACCTCTATATTGATATCAGAAAAGAGAAAGCCGCGCCCGGCCGGGTGCGGCTTTTTCACGCTTTTTTTAAGGTTATCAGGCCTTATCTTCAGACGGCGGCAGCCCCAGAGCTTCAATGGTATCCAGGGCCAGACTGGTGTAATGGGGACCTTTCTTTTCCATCTCCACCAGAAATTGTTCCCGGTTTTCGTCCGTTTCAAAGGACATAACCGCCAAAGCCCGGCCGATTTGTTCGCCAGTATGGGAATAGTTGAAATACGAGATGGTGGCCAGGGGGGCCACCCGGTCGAGAAACTCTGTCAAAGCGCCAGGCCGTTCCGGAAAATTCAAAATGGCGGCGAAAGGTCTTTTGAACAGACGAGGCTGGAAGGGGGCCACCCGAAAGCTCAAATCGGCCCGATCGGAAACATCCCGGAAATCATACCCGGCAGCGGCCAGCACGCCGGGCAGGCGCTCGGCCTTTAGTTTTGGCCCGTCAAAGCCTAAAATGGGGTAGGCCGTATTGTGGTCATTCTGGCCGACCATCAGATAACTGATATTTAATTTCAGGGGGGCCACGGTTTTTAAAAGGGCCAGCATAGCCCCGGGCCGCTCATCAAGCCGGATCTGATAATAGGGTTTGGATTCCATTCCGGCCCCGGCCCGGCGGGAAATCTGGGCCAACTGCCGGAAATCCAGATTGGCGCCGGAAAGAATCAGGCCCACCTTGAGCCCCCTGAGCCGGTCTTTCATTTTACGAGCCGCCGCCAGACCCATGGCCCCGGACGGCTCCGACAAGACCCGGCCGACCTGCCACAGCTTCTGAATAGCCGAGGCCACTTCCCCGACACTTACCGTCACCAGATCGTCCAACTGGCCGCGCAGAATTTCAAATGGCAGCCTGCCGGCTCGCTTAACCGCGGTGCCATCGCAAAAAATGTCCACATGATCCAGGGTTACCGGGTGGCCGGCTTCAAAAGCGGCTTTCATGGAGGCCTGACCCGCTTCCTCCACCCCGATGATCTTCACTTCCGGGTCATAGGTCTTGATGACCGTAGCCACGCCGGCGGCCATGCCTCCGCCTCCAATCTGGACGAAAACCACATCAGGCCGATGCGGGCCGACCATCAGTTCGTCACCCAGAACTCCCTGGCCGGCCATGACCAGAAGATCATCATAAGGCGGAACGTGGAGAGCGCCGTTTTGGCGGCAAAAGTCATCGGCGGCGGCGGCGGCCTGATCAAAGTTGTCACCCACCTGATGAATTTCCACCCAGGTTCCCCCCAGGCTGGCGGCTGACTCTACTTTCAGGCGGGGCGCGGCTTTGGGCATGAACAGATGGGCCGAAATTCCCAGCCGGGCGGCTGACAGAGCCACCCCTTGGGCGTGGTTTCCGGCCGAGGCCGCCGTCACTCCGGTCAAACGGGCTTCCTTCTCTCGGGTTTTCATGAAATTGAAAGCCCCCCGCCATTTATAAGAGTGAATGGGCGACAGGTCCTCTCTTTTCAGAAGCATGTCCCAGCCGCCGGGCATACTGTAAACTTCCAGGGGCGTCTGTCCGGCGACCTGATAAATGCGGGTTCTGGCCTTCATTATTTCACTGAAAAGTGTTTCTTTACTGATTTTGTTACCGGACATATTAATCGCCATCCTCTTGGGTTTCCTTGAGCGGCCTGAGCTGGGCCGCCGCGTTAAGTTTCTCACATTTTCATCGCTCTAGGCAAGAGAAAACCCCGGCTTCGGAGCCTCACCCGGAAACAGACGCGCCTTATCGCGAATTTATCTTTGGCAAGATCCAAAATGCGAAAAATCAACAGATAAATTTTAGAAAATCGCTTCTTGTTTTGACTAAATTTGTTTGACTAGAATAAAATTTTGGGTCAATATAAGAGGTCGACAGGGTAGTAGTTCTAATTGAGGGTTTTTACCTTGTCATAATTGATCACAGCTCCCGTAAAAAATGTGGTTTTTGTCTCAAAAGGGGTCTGCTCGCCCGCTATTACCAGTCGCTTCGCGCGCGAGGCCTCTCTCTAGGGGGCGGTTACTATGGACAAGCAGGGCAAAGCATATTATTATGAAAAAGCTTTATTCAGGACGGCTTTATCAGGCCGCCCGGAAAAGAGGTGTCGAATGACTTTTTATGATCCGAACAGGGATGGGGCGGGGTCAAGGGTTTTTGTCTATGCGCTGTCGACCTGCGCGCATTGTCAGGCCGCTCAAAAATTACTGAAGACACTTGAGGTTCCCTACGATCATGTGGATGTGGACCTTCTGCCTGATGATCAGAGACAACAGTGTCTGGCTGAAATGGCGCAATATAATCCAACTGAAAGTTTCCCAACCCTCATAATCGGCAGCCTGACTATAGTCGGCAATTTGGAGCGGGATATCCGTAAGGCGGTGGCTAAAATGAGGAAAAGTGAATGACTCCTGAAGACCTCTATTCCATGATGAAGCCTGTTCAGGAGAATAAAGGTTACTATTTCAACCCGGATCATGCTTGGGTATTGCGCGTGCTGAGCGGAGTTTTGACCAACAAGGAGCGGTACGGCTACGGTTCCTGCCCCTGTCGACTGGCCACCGGGAAAAAGGAAAAAGACCGGGATATCATTTGCCCCTGTGTTTTTCGGGAAGAAGACGTGGCCAAATATGACAGTTGTTATTGCCGCCTTTATTTTAGCCGGGAGGCGGCCGCTGGCCGGCGTAAAATTCCCGAGGCCATTCCTGAGCGCTGGCTGAGAAAATGACTTGGTTCGATATTATTTTTTAATCATACAAAAACGCCCTGAAGGGTATTTCCCGGCCCCGGGATAATTTTATGGCCGCTGAGGCGGCTCTGCTTATGAGGGCCAACTTATAAAGGTTGTTCGTTTGGATTTTGGTTTTTTATTATCGTCAAAGTTGACGGTGACTTATGGGACGGCTTTTACAGCCGGGCTGGCCTCTTTTGTGTCACCCTGTGTTCTGCCCTTGATTCCAGCTTGGCTGACCCTGGTCACGGGTTTGAGCTATGACCAGTTAACGGGAGAAAACCGGGCGCGGCTTGGCTCTTTAAAAATGTTTGCGCCCACACTGTTTTTTGTGCTGGGTTTTAGCGTGGTTTTTTGCGCTCTGGGTATGGCCGCCGGCCTTATGGGTGACCTTTTTCGGGAACACAGCAATATTCTTCGTTATCTGGCCGGTATTCTTATGATTTTTTTCGGCCTTTATCTGGCCGGAATCATTTCTCCCTCATTTTTAATGCGGGAGAAGAGAGCTGATATTCGCCATCGGCCTTTGGGTTTGGCCGGCTCTTTTGTGGTGGGCCTGGGTTTCGCCGCCGGTTGGACGCCCTGCGTGGGGCCCGTCTTGGGTACGATTCTGGCTTTGGCCGCTTATGAGCAGTCGGCCACGGAAGGTCTGCGCCTTTTGGCCGTCTATTCTCTGGGGCTGGGTTTGCCTTTCCTTCTGGTCTCTCTGGGCTGGGGGGCGGCCTGGTCTTTTCTGAGCGGGTTGCGCCCGGTGCTGAAATGGTCGGGCCGGGTCATGGGCTGGCTGTTGATCGCTCTGGGTCTTCTGGTCATCAGCGGCCGGTTGAATCTGGGCTTATCCTAAAAACCGCGGTTATTTATCAAGGACGTGGATTTTGAAATTGAAAAGATATTACCTTCTGGCGGTTCTGCTTGTATTTCTCTTTCCGGCCTCGGCTCTGGCCGGCGCTCAGGAAACAGCCGCCCAACGCGTAGATGGACGGTTGACCAAAGGCCTGACGTTTTTAAATTATGAAGAGGCGATTAAGAAGGCTACGGAAGAAAACAAGCTGGTAATGGTTTTCTTTTGGGCGGACTGGTGCCGTTATTGCACTCAGATTCGCAAAGAAGTCTTTGAAAACGATAAAGTTCGGGAACCCTTCGAAAAATCTTTTGTGGCTGTTTCTGTTGATATGGATAATGACCCGGAAAAACTTGCCGGATTGATAAAGCCCAAGGCTCTGCCGACTCTGGCCTTTTTGCGCCCCAATGGTGAGGTCCTGGGTCTTTTGCCCGGCGCCGTTGATTTGAAAAATTTTATTGAACTCGTTGAATACATTGGCGATGAAGCTTTAAAGAAACCAGCTTCGATAAAATAGAACCCCGGCGAAAAATGGTGCCGGGCCGCTTCCGCGGGGCCCTGAAATAGCCGGGATTGAGCGTCCGGTCCAAGGCGCCCGGTGGATTTCCGGCAGCGCTTAATACTTTGGGTATGGTCGGAAAACAGTATATCATATTATATGGAGGTATTAGGTATGGCGCGTATTTGGGTGGTCGGCCCGTCGTCATTGTCGTCGTCTCTACTGAAATTCTTAGTTTTAATGGTTGCCGTTGTGGCTTTAGCCGCCTGCGCCACAGTGCCCGGCACCGGCCGCAGCCAGTTAAGTCTGGTTGGTGATTCCGAGTTGAACGCCATGGCCTCATCTCAATACCGCCAGATGGTTCAGAAAGGCCCTTTGTCAACAAATCAAAACGATACGGCCATGATTAAGCGGGTCGGGAGCAAGATTAGCCGGGCCGCTGAACAGTATCTGAAGGATCATGGTCTGGCCAATGAAATATCGTCTTACAACTGGGAATTTAATCTGATTGAGTCCAAAGACGCCAACGCTTTTTGTATGCCCGGCGGCAAGGTGGCCTTCTACACCGGTATTTTGCCTTACTGCCAGGGTGAAAACGGCGTGGCGGTCATCATGGGTCACGAAGTGGCCCACGCCATCGCGCATCACAGCCGTGAAAGAGCCAGTCAGCAGCTCATGACCAATGTGGGCGGGACCCTGTTGAGCGTTGGGCTCGGAGTGGGCGGCGCGTCGTCCCTGACTTCTGATGTCGCCATGGCCGCCTATGGCCTGGGCAGTCAGGTCGGAATTTTATTGCCCTATTCGCGGGCGCATGAGAGTGAAGCCGACCGTATCGGTCTCTACCTGATGGCCATGGCCGGTTACAACCCCCAGGCCGCGGTGGGCTTATGGGAACGCATGGCCGCCGGGTCAGGCAAAGGCGACTCTGATTTCCTCTCTACCCATCCTTCCGACCAAAGGCGCATAGCCGACATCAAAAAGTATTTGCCTGAGGCTGAAGCTATCTATAAGGCCTCTTCTTCAAAATAACCATATCGCCGAAATGAAGAAAGCCCGCCATTTGGCGGGCTTTCTTCATTTCGGCGATATGATCATTAAAAATATACTTTTGTTATTATAACTCGATTTTATTATATATAATTATTATATTTTATATCTAATATATAATAAATATGCAAATTTAAGTTTAGTTAGAGTATTTGTTTTAGGCAGTTGCGTGCTTGAAATATTTACTGTTTGCGGGTATTATATCGATGGGTCATTGGGCGCCGTGGGCGGCGCCCTCCCGCTTAGGCGAGAATTCTGATTTTGGCATTTTTAATTTTTTGGCTTCATCTGCCCGGAACATGAAGCCTGATTAAATTTGATGCCCATATGAGTCAGAATGGCGGGCGACTTAAGAGAATGAAAGGATTTTAGCAGATGTCCAGTTCCAGATTCTTTCTGAGCCTGATTGGCTTGGGCCTTGTTCTGTATTTACCGGGTTGCGCTGAAAGCGGTCGTGTTAAGGTGGCTCGCCCACCTCTGGCCGCAAGCCCCAGCCCGGCGACTATTTTCGGCGAAGCCACTTTGCTGCCTGACAGTGACCCCAAGGCGCCGCTTGAGGTTCCGGTCACTGCCGATCGGCCATTAAGTCTTGATGATTGCCTGGCCATGGCCAAACGGGTTAGCCCCTACCTCGACAGCGCCGACCAGAGCCATATCGGGGCCATGTGGACCAGGTGGGAAGCCATAACCGCCTTCCTCCCGACCGCCTCCACCTCTTACGGTGTTACCCGTTATGACGACCTGGCTTCCACCGGGCGAACAACTCTGCCCGGGGCCAGCGGCCGCACACAATATGTCTGGCAGGCTCAGGTCAACCAGTCGCTTTTTACCGGCGGCCGTAACCGGGCCAATTATCTTTTGGGCCAGTTGGGTGTATCTGCCGCTGAAATTCAGAAGATTCAGGCCGCTGAAGATTTGATGCTCTCCGTCAAACAGGCCTACTATACTATTTTGGCTACGGAAAAAGCTCTGGAGGTGGCCAAGACCACGGTAGTCAATCTGGAAAGTCATCTGAATGTGGCCCAGAATTTTTATGATGTGGGCATGGTCCCCAAAAACCAGGTGCTGGAGGCCGAAGTCGAACTGGCTCAGGCGGTACAGAATCAAACCACTCTGAGCCGCGACCTGATGGTGGCCAGAGCCAAGATGAACATCCTCTTGCGGCAGCCGGTTGAAAAGTCCATTCGTCTGGTCGACACTTTGAAACATAATCCCTTCCCGCTGTCCATGAATCAGTGCATGGAGATAAGTCTCGCTGAAAGTCCGGAGATGCAGTTGGGCCGCAATCAGGTCGAGGTTTCAACTAAAAACGTAGATGTGGCCAGGGCTGGATATTATCCCGAGATCGGGATGGCCTATACTCATAATTCCATGGGCGACTCGGCCAAAGCCCATGGCGGTTGGTCCAATAATGACGCCGGTTGGAATGTGGCCGCGGTTGCCACCTTCAATTTCTGGGAATGGGGCCGGACCAAGGCCGCGGTAGAAAAGAGTAAGGTTGATCTCAACCGGGCCGTCAACAGCCTCACCGGCCTGGAAGATGACACTAAACTGGAGGTGACCTCCAATTACCAGAGCCTGCTGTCAGCGGGCAAGAATATTGATGTTTCGGCCAAAGCCGTAATTTCGGCCGCTGAGGATCTGCGCATGGTCAAGGAGCGCTATCTGGAACAGGTGGCCACCAATACCGAGGTTCTGGACGCTCAAACCCGTTATTCCAACGCGCAATATGACCACTATAACGCGCTTTACAGCTATAATTTGGCCTGGGCTACTTTAGAGCGGTCTTTGGGCCGCCAGGTGCTGCCCTCCGGTCTGGTTCCAGCGGCCTCAGCCGGGAAAAGTTAAAGGCCACAGAGGATGGTCGCGCGCTCGCGCGGCCAGACCATTGAACTGTCGCCGGAATTGGCTGATTTTAAACCAAAACGGCCGGTCAATTATTAAACCCGCCTTTGGCGGGTTTAATAATTGCCATAGTTTTTCCACCCAACGCCGGCAAGCTGCGCCATAAAGGTTGTTTTAAGTGGATAATCCCAACACCGACCAAGCTTCAAACCGGTACTGGAAGCTGGATTTTTTATACAGTTTAAAAAAGTTGATGGCTAACCAGGTTTTGATAGCCATCCGCGAAGGCCTGACCTTCGCTTTGCCGATTATTGTGGTCGGAGCCATGGCGGTTTTAGTCAACTCCTTTCCGTTGCCGGCCTATCAGGATATGATGGTTGAAGTTTTTGGTCCCGGCTGGCGTTCATTTGGCGGTTATATCTGGAACGGCACTTTGGGCTTCCTGTCGGTCATCATGACCATCTCCATTTCCAACAGTTTTTCCGAACATTACAACAGCAGCAATCCGGCCAGCCGCATCAACCCGTCCATTGTCTCCCTGGTGGCGGTCGCTTCACTCATATGCATCATGGAACCGGGTGAGCTTTTCACCCTCCCGGGGGCTTTGGAAGGCGCGGGCGCGGCTCTGCCTTCAATCTGGCTGGGCGTTCATGGCCTTCTTTTGGCCACCGTGGTCGCCGTTTTTTCCGGTTACATTTTTCGATGGCTTTTGCACTTCAAGCGGCTGAGACTGGTTTTCCATTCCAATAGCGGATATACCAGCATGAGTCAGGCCATGGGTTACCTGATTCCGGGCTTCTTGACCATTATGGTTTTCGCCACGGCCAAAACCGCCGTTCACGCCCTGGGTATCAACGACATATATCAAAGCATCTACCATTTGATTTATCTGCCTTTTGAACGCATTGGCGGCTCAATGCTGGAGACGGCGATCATCTATGGCCTGGCCCGGCATTTTTTGTGGTTTTTGGGAATCCATGGCTCAAACGTGCTGGCACCCATTATGACCGAACTCTATCTGCCGGGTATCGCCGCCAATCAGGCCTCTCTGGAAGCCGGTCTTCAGGCGACTTATATCTTTACCAAGCCTTTTTTTGACTGCTACACCTCCATTGGCGGTTCCGGCTCCACCATGGGTTTGCTGATCGCCTGCCTGTGGCGGTACCGCGACACCGGCGCCTCTAAAATCGCCCGAATCTCCATTGCCCCGGCTTTATTCAATATCAATGAAATATTATTGTTCGGCCTGCCGGTGGTCCTGAACCCGGTCTTTCTGGCTCCCTTTATTTTCGTGCCCATGGTGCTGACCGCTGTGGCCTATCTGGCCAACCTTCTGGGCCTGGTGCCATTGACCATCCACAATGTGGCCTGGAATGTGCCCATTTTCATCAGCGGTTATCTGGCCACCGATTCGGTGGCTGGGGCCATACTGCAACTGGTCTGTCTGGCCATTTCAACCGCCATCTATCTGCCCTTTGTCTCTATGGACAACTGGCTCAAAGCCGAGCAATTCAACAAAACCTTTAGAAAACTGGTCCAGGTCACCAGTAGCGGCGAAGTGGCCGCCCCGGGGCCGCGGTATATCAGTAGCCCCGACAAGGTGGGCAGTCTGGCTCGATTTTTTGCTCAGGATTTGGAACGGGGGCTGAAAAAACGAGAATTTTATGTGGTCTATCAGCCGCAGGTGGACAGCCGGACCGGCCGGACCTCTGGCGTTGAAACCCTGCTTCGCTGGCAACACCCACAAATAGGTTTGTTTCCGCCATTGGCTTTTATCGGGCTGGCTGAGGACAGTGGTTTCATCGATCAATTGGGCTTGTGGGTAGCCGAAGAAGCCGTAAAGCAGACCAGTGAATGGCGGTTGACCCGCGGAGCCGAAAAAATTGTCGTTTCCATCAACGTGTCAGCCAAACAACTCGCCGATATAGAATTGCCAGACAAGATCAAAGCCATGCTGCTGAAATATAATGTGCCGGCTGAGAACATCAAGATTGAAGTAACGGAATCTGTGGCTATTGGTGGCTATAGCGGCCATAAAGTGCTGGCTCGTTTCAGTGAACTGGGTTTCCAACTGGCCATCGACGACTTTGGCATGGGCCATACTTCTTTGAGTTATCTCAAGGAATTTCAAGTCAGTTCCCTAAAGCTGGACAGTATTCTAAGCCGCGATATCCTCGTTAGCCGCTCCAGCCGGGAAATTATAGCCACCATCGCTGATCTGTGCCACAATCTCAATATTCAGCTTATCGCCGAATTTGTCGAAGACGAGGCCCATTTGCTCAAGCTGCGTGAGTTGGGCTGTTACAATATTCAGGGCTATTTCTATAGCCTCCCCCTTTCGCCCAAGGAATGTCTCCCTTTTATTCTCGATCAGCATCGAGCTTACGGCGAGATGGACCGCAGTCGAAATAAAACCTGCCTGTGCCCCTAACCTCTGGCTCTCTAACGGGCGGAATGACGAATGACGCGTTTTTCGCTTTAATCGGGGGGCGTGGAGTTCAGCCCCCCGTTAATAGATCGCGGCCCGGCCGCGCGTTCTAATGACCGGGCCGCCGGCAGTCAGAAGGGCATGTCTTCTTCGGTCGGCGGGGGGCCGAAGTCACCGCTGAAGGGGTCATCGTTCGGCGCGGCGGAACGTGGCGGCGACGGAGCTTTGGCCGCGGGGCGCGACACCTGTTCTCTTTGAGGCGCGGGAGCGGAATAGTCATCCCCGCTGTCCCTTCGGCTGCCCACAAGTGTCAGGTTGCTGACGATAACCTCGGTCATGTAACGGTCCTGCCCATTCTGATCCTGATATTTACGGGTTTGAAGGCGGCCCTCAAGATAGACCTGGCGGCCTTTGGCCAGATATTCATTAGCTATTTCCGCTGTTCGATCGAAACAGACTATATTGAACCATTCTGTCTGCTCTTCGCCGCCACGTCTGTCACTGACGGCCAGAGAGAAACGGCAGACGGCTTTGCCTGACGCCTGACTGTATTTCAATTCCGGGTCTTTGCCCAGGTTGCCCAGCAGAATAATTTTGTTGACTCCCGCCATAATAACCTCCTTGGTTATGAAAACGGGCAACAGCCCGCGTGGTTTTTTTTGTTGTGGTAATTTTACCACAGCGCTCTGGGGCCTGACAACAGCGCCCGGTCTCTTTTTGGGGAAAGGCCCTGACCGTCAAATCAGCCGACGATGAGAGCGAATATAAAATAGGTAATAAAGCCCATGCCCACCATAAATTTAAACAGGCTGCCGGTCAGAAAACCCAAAAGCGCGCCTGTGCCGGCGGCCAGTGACTTTTTGAAATCCCGTCGGCTGAAAACCATTTCGAAAATCACCGCGCCGAAAAAGGTACCCAGAATCAAACCGATGAGGCTGAAAAAAATAACTCCGAAGATCGCTCCGACCACCGAGCCGATCATGCCGGCGCGGGTGGCCCCGAATTTTTTGGCCCCCAAAACTGAAGCCAACTGATCCACAGCCAGACTCAGGGCCACAATCACGCCAGTCACGACCATGGCGGTCAAACCGTAATATGCCCAGTCGCTGTACCAGCCATAGCCCATTAAGGCCGCCCAGATGATGGGTATGCCCGGCAGAACCGGAACCACAGTTCCGGCCAGGCCCAGAAGCATAATAATAAAACAGACAATTACAATGAAAATATTCATAGTTTGGTTTCCAGTAAGACAGCCAGAGCCTGTTTGATAACATTTGATAATTGTTTAATAAAAAAACGAAAGTAAAAAGTCGCTTGACGATTATTGAAAAGCTGGTTAAGCTAATAAAAGAACGTGCGGTCAAAATTTGGCCGTCATGTGGCGAAACTAAAGCCGATAAAGGCGCTCGGAACATTTTTAGAGGGGGCGCCCCGGTTTTTTAGCGAGGGGGCCGTTTTCCCCACCTTGATCGATAATTAATAACATAAACGGCCGATTGATGGCAAGCGCCGCAGGCCTTTTTAATTCAGGAGTCAGCAATGTCATCAGTAGTTGTTCTGACCGACGCGAACTTCGAAACCGAAATAAAACGCGCCGACACGCCTGTGTTGGTGGATTTCTGGGCTCCCTGGTGCGGGCCCTGCAAGGCTGTAGCCCCGGTTCTGGAGGAACTGGCTGGTGAGTATCAGGGCCGTCTGATCATCGCCAAGATGAATGTTGATGAAAATCAAGCCACTCCGGCCCGTTTCGGGGTCCGGTCCATACCCAATATGGTTATTATAAAAGATGGCCAGGAAGTCGGGCGTATTGTCGGCTCCCGCCCCAAGGGCGAATTGAAGGCGGCGCTTGACCCCTTTATTTGACCGCTTCCCGGGGAGTAAATTTATCCGGCTGTTTATTTGGAATATCGTCCAGGCCGGGAAAGATAAAAATAGTGATTTTGGCCCCGGTATAAGCTGATATGACTAAATTTATAGAGGAAAATTTTATATGAATGTGGTCCGAGGCCTGGGAATTGTCCTGCTATTGGCCGTGTTAACGCTGCCAGCGGCCGGTTGCGGCGGCAACTCCGTGGGGGGCACTTTGAGCAAGTGGTTCGGTATGCAATCCGGCAGCGACTTGGATCTGGGTGAAGACGCGCCCCAGACTCTGGCCCGTCAGGCCCAGGAACGCATGGATGCTGATGACTATAAAGGCGCGGCCCAACTTTGGCAGCAGCTTAAGGATCAATACCCCTACAGTCAATATGCCGCTCTGGGTCAGTTAAAGGTTGGCGACGCCCTTTATCTTCAGGGCAAATACATTGAAGCCATGGGGGCTTATGAGGATTTTGAGCGGTTGCATCCGCAGAATGAGGCCGTGCCCTACGTGGTTTATCAACAAGGCATGTGCTACTATCAGCGTATGCGCGGCATAGATCGCGACCAGACGCCCACAATTCAGACTATTCAGACCTTTGCCCGGCTTTTGGAAATGTATCCTCAAAGCCAATACGCGTCTATGGCTCAGGCTCGCATCGCTGAAGCTCAAAACAATCTGGCCGGGCATGAATTTTATGTCGGTGAGTTTTATTACAACCGCAAGGATTATGAGGCGGCTATGAACCGTTTTCTGGGTCTGCTTCAATACTATCCGGATTCCGGCTATCACCAGCGGGCCTTGAATTATATTTCTGAATACAAACAGTTGGTGGCGGAAGGAAAGGTTGAGGAAAAAGGCAACCAGCGTGACCGTACCTTTGACTCCCCCTTCCTGTCCGAGACCGGCACGGCCGGGGGGGCGATACTTTAGCCGATAGGGTCAGGGTTGGCCTTGTGTGATATGTCTTAAAAATGAGCGGGGCCGTCTGTGGGGGCATAGACGGCCCCGCTCTGCTATTTAAACGCGCGGCCAAGCCGCTCTTTAGAGTTCTTTTAAGGTATCATCCGGCGTTCAGAGAAGGGGGGAGGGGCTTGGCGTTCTCCATAACAATAATATTATAATTCCAGAAGGCCTGGGGGTGGGTCAATGATCACCCGGCCTTTTTCCAGATCCAGTTCGACCAAAAATTCTTCCTGAAAGGGAATCAAACGCTCCCGATTAGGTTCATCGGGGTCCATCACCACCAGAATCAGCCCGGCCCCGGCTTCCATGAGATGTTCCACCCGGCCCAGATAGAGGCCATCAGAAGTTTTGACCTCCAGACCCATCAGGTCAGCCCAGTAAACTTCCTCCTGTTCCGGTTCAGGCAGATTTTCTCTGGCCATGGTCAGGCGCCAGCCTTTGAGGGCCCCAGCCGCTTCACGGGTGGTGACATTTTTAATTTTGACAATCAGACCCTGGGTGGCTTCTTTGCCTTTTAAAGATTCAATGGGCCGCCTGGTCCGGCCATCGGGTGAACAAAGCGCCAAGCTTTCGCCCTTCAGAATCAGTTCCGGTTTATCGGTATAAGAGGTGATGACCAAGGCGCCATGTACCCCATGGGGCCGGGTGACATGCCCCAGAACAACATCGCTGGCGGGGTCCGGTTCCGCGGAAAAAGGCTTGGGTGGGGCCAGGTCCTCCGGGCTCGGGCTCGATCGCTTATTGGCCACATGGCAAACGGTTTTGTTAGTCATGATGGCCTCTCCGCGGTGACCTTTAAAAAAACCCGCTGCCCTTTTTTGGCGGCTGCCGCCGCCAGAAGGGTTCGCATGGCCTTGATGGTGCGGCCCTGCTTACCTATGATTTGATTCAGGTCCGTGTCGGCCACACTTAAGACCAGCGTCAGGTTACCGTTTTCATCGGTTTTTTCCACCGTCGCCACTTCATCGGGCTTTCCGGCCAGCGCTCCGGCCAGATAAACTACAAGTTCTTTCACTTCATCCCCAGGTTCAAAAAGGGGGCCATAGGGCCCCCTCAAAATTTAAGGAATATATGTAACCCGCTCAAGCCGGTTTTAAGATTATGAAGCCGGCCGGCGAGACGAGCGAATATTTCCTTTTAAGCTGATTGCTTTTTCAGCAGGCTGCGGACCGTATCAGTGGGCTGGGCGCCTTCGCCGACCCATTTGTCCAGCAGTTCTTTTTTTACCTCAACCCGAGCCGGATTTTGGTTGGGATCATAAATGCCCACCACATCCAGGAACCGGCCATCGCGTTTGGCCGTGCTTTCAGCCACCACAATGCGGTAAAACGGTTTCTTCTTGGCGCCCAGGCGGGCCAATCTGATTTTCAAGGCCATGGTCTTCTAGTCTCCTTTATTTGACGCGCTGTCGGCGCCGGGTTTTATTATAAAAATGCGTATCTCGGCGATGCCGATAATTTTGGTTTTACGAGGGCTGAACGCGGCCAAAGGCGGCGCGTTCATCAAGGGAGCTGCCTGGGGTTTTAGCGAATGAGATTTTTTAACCCGGTGAGCCCACCTTTAGTGAAGCGTTGCATCATTTTGCGGGTTTCAGCGAAATTTTTCAGCAATTGATTGACATCGGCCACCGTAGTGCCGCTGCCAAGGGCGATTCGTTTACGGCGACTGGAATCAATGATTTGGTGATTGTTGCGTTCTTCCCTGGTCATGGAATTGATGATGGCTTCAGTTTTCTTAAGTTCGCTGAGGTCAGGCTTGGCTTCTTTCAGTTTTTTCAGTTTGCCCAGACCCGGAATCATGCCCATTAACGATTCTATGGAGCCCATCTTTTGGATCTGGGTGATTTGCTTTTGAAAATCCTCCAGGGTGAATTCGCCTTTTTGCATCTTATGGGCCAGAGCGCGGGCTTCCTTTTCGTCTACCGCTTCCTGAACCTTCTCAATAAGACCGGCCATATCGCCCTGGCCCAGAATACTGGAGGCCACCCGGTCG
>Ga0153928_1000738_pt1 | contig 15614 bp, 6 predicted proteins | sample TSNJ012MetaG_FD_106656 | JGI IMG/M metagenome (GOLD analysis project Ga0153928, IMG submission 106656) | Attine ant fungus gardens microbial communities from New Jersey, USA - TSNJ012 MetaG | ecosystem: Host-associated > Fungi > Mycelium > Unclassified | place: USA: New Jersey, Wharton State... | reverse complement strand
GAAGTGAAAGCCCCTGGGATTATTGAACGTAAATCTGTGCACGAGCCTATGCAAACCGGCTTAAAGGCGGTAGATAGCCTGGTTCCTATAGGCCGTGGTCAACGAGAACTTATAATCGGGGACCGACAAACGGGAAAAACGGCTATTGCTATCGATACCATATTAAACCAAAAGCAACTGAACTCAAAGGCCACTTCTGAGAGTGAGACATTGTATTGTGTTTATGTAGCGATTGGACAGAAACGTTCAACTGTGGCACAATTAGTTCAAATTCTTTCAGAAGCGAATGCTTTGGAATATTCCATTCTTGTAGCAGCCACTGCTTCGGATCCTGCTCCTCTTCAATTTCTGGCCCCATATTCTGGATGTGCTATGGGAGAATATTTCCGCGATAATGGAATGCACGCATTAATAATCTATGATGATCTTAGTAAACAGGCGGTGGCATATCGGCAAATGTCATTATTGTTACGCCGACCACCAGGCCGTGAGGCTTTCCCAGGCGACGTTTTCTATTTACATTCTCGTCTCTTAGAAAGAGCCGCTAAACGATCGGACCAGACAGGTGCAGGTAGCTTGACCGCCTTACCCGTCATTGAAACACAAGCTGGAGACGTATCAGCCTATATTCCCACCAATGTGATCTCCATTACTGATGGACAAATCTGTTTGGAAACAGAGCTCTTTTATCGCGGAATTAGACCTGCTATTAACGTCGGCTTATCTGTCAGTCGCGTCGGGTCTGCCGCTCAGTTGAAAGCTATGAAACAAGTCTGCGGGAGTCCAAAACTGGAATTGGCACAATATCGCGAAGTCGCCGCCTTTGCTCAATTTGGCTCAGACCTTGATGCTGCGACTCAGGCATTACTCAATAGAGGTGCAAGGCTTACAGAAGTACCGAAACAACAACAATATGCACCACTGGAAATTGAAAAACAAATTCTAGTCATTTACGCAGCTGTCAATGGATTCTGTGATCGAATGCCACTAGATAAAATTTCTCAATATGAGAGAACCATTCCAAATAGTGTAAACCCAGAATTCTTACAATCCCTAAAGGGTGGCTTAACTAACGAAAAAAAGATGGAACTAGATTCATTCTTAAAAGAATGCGCTTTGAATTACCTAAAATGAAAAATTTCCTCTTTTGGTAAGACTTGATCGTCTTCGTAGTTCAGATTCAAGTTGGTTCAGTCAAAGCACCCGGTTCTATATTAAGCGAACCTTTTTTGACTTTCTTAGCATTCTTCTTACCCCAAACTCCCATGCCTTTCTTGGTCAACAACCAAGCCCATTTTAACAACCACCAAAACTAGAGGCTTGACGAAGCTGTCTGGAGAGAAGATTTTGTTATAATAAATCTCTAATGAAAGAGTTTATTGAGTTTTACAACCATAACCAATGGATTGTATATTTTTTTTTTGCGGGTTTCACCTTCTTGGTTTTAAATGGCTTACTTTTTTGTTGGTTGAATTGGTATTTCGAACATAAAAATGTGCGAGATACTCTAAAATATTTCAAACAAAACGGGATCCTTTACACTTACGAGTGTGGGTGGATGGGGACTAAAGTCAGTGCATTACCGGCTGTGCCTAGTGTTGGAGTCAGTCAACCTCCTCTCCCTAAGGAAGAGTCTACTTCCTCTCCCTCTCGTATACACTCGAGTCTGTAAACAACCTAACGGTCGAGCGAGTCAACTTCCTCTCACATACGTTCGAGCCCCCTAAAGGGTCCTCTCCTTCTCCGAGCAGGCAATTCAAATGCACCATGGAAGCTTGGATTTTTTGTTTGGGATTCAAAATTTATTTTCTTCTGCTTCTCCAATTCATACTTGAAAAGAATGACGAAGAGAAAATCGTGAATGAAAAAGCCAATGAGAAAGAAGAATGAAAAATGTTAGAAGGTGCAAAATTAATCGGTGCAGGAGCTGCTACAATTGCTTCAGCGGGGGCGGCTGTCGGTATTGGAAACGTCTTTAGTTCTTTGATTCATTCCGTGGCGCGAAATCCGTCATTGGCAAAACAATTGTTTGGTTATGCTATCTTGGGCTTCGCTCTGACTGAAGCTATTGCCTTATTCGCCCTCATGATGGCCTTTCTTATTTTATTCGTATTTCGATATTCCGTTCTCGTTTTTTTCCCAGTTTAATCGAAAAAGAATGACTAAGAAAAAAGTGCAAATGAAAAAGCCAATGAGAAATGGGCTTTGCCTTCATTTTTCTTTTTTTTTAATCTTCTTTTTTCTTGACGGTTGCCCCGTGCGATACGCCCCCTTCTCCAACAGTTGTAAACGCAGCTCCAATAACGGTTTGGGATTTTGTCTCGCTAGTTTATAAAGACTACCCTAGAGAATTTTTGATTTCGGTCATTCTTTTTGTCGGGGTAGTAGTCGTTATCGGTTTGATTATTTGGTATTCGGGATTTAAACATCAAAGAAATCTTTCTAGGAGTCATGGACCGGTCTAAGGTTGAACCGGATGGTAAGGGAGATGAGGCAGGGCCTTTACCGCTAACTTTTCCAGTGTCGAAGCTTTATGTGTAGCCTAGTCTCAGCAAAGCTGCAAACAATTCTTTAGGAGAAACTGAAATTGGCTTCGCCCCCGCTTCTTCCGTCCTCACCTCCGCCTATACGGGATCAACTGGATAAGCTGCTCTCTATTATTGATGAAAAGGGATAGGCACAAGCACGTCATGCCCGACAAACTCACCTTGCATTGGGGAGATCAATGAACAATGGGACTGACCAAGACCGTCGACCGTCCACTCAACTCAAGACTTCGCTTGGACCGGTAATGACTAGGGGATACGCTTCAGACAATGCATCATATGAAATGGGTTCAACGTCCAGTTATGAAACCCTTGGAAGAATAGGCTGAATCGTAGACAGGGAATTTCGTTCTACAAGAGGTCTGTCTATAAAGCGGAAAAGAAGTCAACTTACTCGATCATAATGGGTGCGCGTCGCACTAAGCTAATAGCTGGCCTAGTTCGGAATGCTCAAACTAAACAAGCAAGGCCCTTTCTCCTAACCCTCGGAAGCGACGCTGGCTCGATCGTTAGAGAGAGGAAGTGAATCTACTAATTTCATTTCTACAACCCCTAATGAAGACGGTATTCAAGTTGGAGAATTCCAAGTTTCACATTCACATCCTCCATTAAACCTTAGGCTCGGCTCGTTACATATCGTAGCCGTAAACCAAGTCCCATTCATCCGATCGCCCCTAAACTCCCGAGACCGAGCTGGTTGTCTCAGAAAGAACCTTTCTCACTCTAAAACAACGAGACAAAAGTCACAATAAAGGACAGGCGTTTGCAGCGTGCCTCCAGATTCAATCGCTACATCTGGACCTGAGGTGACAAAGTGAGATTAACCAGCGGTTATACACATCACATGAAAATCTTCCATGGAGGCCTGACGCGTATAGGATCGGGCATAACATAAAGAGAAAGGCGGTAATTAAGAGTATACTAGACTTCTTCCTTCATCGCTCAACTAGAAGACTTTTCCGACTAGGGCGTCAATTAAGTAGGTAAGGTCTTCAATTCTCAAATTGAAGTTGGCTACCAAATTAAGAGACTGGATGTAATGTCGCCAGATAATCTTGCTGGTTGGAAACATAAAGAGTCTTGAGAAAGCAAGATGAGGGAAGCAAAGAAAGGGGTGCTCGGGGCTCTTCTTCCTCAGAAACGAGACCTAATCATAATCTCGCAAATAAAGAAGAAAGGTTGGATTAGCTTACTAAGAATCTTTGGTGCCCCGAATGGGACTGATAAGAGAAGTCAGGTAGACGGCTTTGAGAGGAGCTTTCCACATACTATAAACAAGAATCTAAGTCAATTTATGGCATTGAGCGCGAAGGAGGGGCTAATCTCCGGAATGAATCCTCTCTTTCAAATGCACCCGAACACTTCACCCGAAAGACGGCACACTTTTAAGTCAGATTGCATCGCGTTGTCATTGGGTTCTTAATACTGAGAAATGATCTTCTTCCATTCTCTTTTTTCGTGCGCGGCAGCATAGATTCCAATTTGGCAAGTAAGCTAAGTCGGCTATCTATCCCTGTGGAGGGCCCCATTCAATGATCAGATATGTCCATGGGATTAGGTATGAAATGCGCGAAAGAAGAAGACTAATTCTTAGCTCTAGAAGAAAGGCAATAGCAACCACTAGCAGCAAAGTCAGATCGGGGCAGAAGGACCAAACAAAGGCGGCCGCCCTATAGAAAGAATAGAGGAAAAATGCATGAGTGAAAGATTGCCCGAGCTAAGAGTGGGCGCGATAGACTTTCGCGGCACATGATAACGAGCGAGCCGCTGGAACCCGATGAAGCAGTAAGGAGTCTTATAAGTACCGTGTGGTATAACAACCTTGGTTGGGTATCAGGAACCAAAGACGTTTGCCTTTCCAGTGCTTTTCCTTTGTTCGAGATCGAAGAGACCAAGTAAGCTAAGTTCCTTTCGTGTCAAATGGAAAAGAATAACTTCTTTAAGAATAAGAGAGTAAAGGAGTGAGAAAACAGCTAGCCATAGGACTTCGCTCTAATCTTAGTCAAAGTATGAACCATTAGCCCTTAGCTATAAGCCAAAGCTCTTTCGCGAGGTGACATTGTAGAATCCCTCCCTGTTTAAAAGTGAAGTTTTATGCTATTTTTGTCTTGATTAGAATAGAGAATTTATCCATGTGACAACAGATCATCAACAGAACAGCTGCCGAGTTAGCAGACTAAGCAAAGTCATAAAAGACCAATGCGATGTTGCGTGCGCTCTTACTGTCAGTCTGGACCATACCTGAGAGGAGTGAAAGAAGAAGAAAAGAAAGCGTGAAGCTTTAGCTCTTTACCTTTGAAGTTGCCTTGCATTCCGAAGTCTTTTAGCTATTTTTTTGGCGTTATACCGTCTTTTTTGCTTACTTTTTGCTTTTAGCGAATTTTCTCACTATTATCATCAGATACGAAGTGCCAGTTTTTCTATGATTTTAGGGATCTTTTTCAAAGTGAAGAAAGACTGCTTATGACGAAAGACCCTTCACTTTCTTAGAGCGAAAATGAACATTTTGCCCCTCTCCTTCTCGCACACTCAAAGCAGAGTAAACTCTCCTTCTAGTCGAGTAAACCGGGGGTTTCCATTCCTAAAGCAAGAACAAGAGATTCGAGGTTGTTTACTCCAGTGCGTTGATTTGGCTTTGGTGTGCTGCTTATGTCTTTTGGCTAACCCATTAAGCCAAGAACGCACCCATTCACTAGATGCATTGGGCTCATATTCTTAACAGGCCGAACAACACTTCTTTAAACAAGTGCTTCGTTCCAGATGGAATCTTTAAGACTCGTGCCACCAATCCCTAAGAAAGAAGCCATTTAGCCATAACCATAAGTCAGCTACCTCTGGTCAAGTGCTTCTAACCTGTGGTGCGTTCCTTTTGCGCGTAAAGAAAGCTTTCTTTACCCCAGCATTAGGGTCCCGTTCCTTGGGTTCAATCAAGAGATGCATGAGCTGCTGCAATTGCTTCAGCTCCTAAGATTGAAGACCTTTCCCCGATAAAGAAGTTAGTCTTTTAACTTTGAGGAGTCGGTTCTGTCTGTTGGGTGAGGATGACCCTACTATACATGTTCATGAAAATGACTAGAAGCCATCGATGCAACACACCCGTATAGGAATAAAACTACAATCTCAAGTTCAAGTTGGAGTGACTGCTGAACGCACCTAAGAACGCACAGGAACGGATGGAGCATTTTTCTTTTTTAGATATGGAAAGTCTTCGTCAACAAGCAACGGAATAAAGCAAGGGAACAAGGTTTAGACCACCCTTCGTTCAGTTCCTCTTCCTTCAGCTCTAGTTCTGAACTCGACTCATTAGCTAGGGAAGCTGCGAAGACCGTGACTTCGCTACTCACAATCGTTTCGATACGTAGTAGACTCTGCCGATAGGCGGAGGAACAAGTAAACTTCCTTTCCCTCTTGATTTGGAACGAGAAAACCTACTTTTCGATGGCAGCTTCATCTTTCTGCTAAGCTACCTGAAAACTGTCAAATTCGACCCAGAAAACGAGACCTTATGAGCCAGGATCTCGGTCTTCTATCAGTCATCTTTAGACTATCTTCTATATGAGATTATGAAATGAAAATGAAATGAAACTTATAGAACCCACCCATGCACCTTGAAAGGACAAGGCTCAGTCCTAAGGGAAGGGACTTACTAGAACCCGGGGCTAAGCCTAGCTGCATCCCTAGAACCTAAAAGAAAGATGAGGAACAACAGAAATGCTAAAAGCAAGGAGGGCACAGCCATTCCTGGTTCAAACCTTGCGAACGAAGCATCTCTGACTCAGATTGGTGCCTGCTTACAAGTCCTAATCTATTGAAAGAGAGAATGCGACTTCGCTTCGCATTAACATTAAAGAAGTTTGACTTACTGGAAAACTTCGGGTCCTTTTTCTTCGAGAACTTCTTAGCCCCCCCTTACCGACGAAACAACACAATTATATAATTCCCTTCGTAAACAACGTGAAATTCCTGGTTTTTCTGCGATAAAGTTTATCCCACCTAGCGGAGAAGAAGATCAAATCATGCATTTCAGAAAGGAAACTACTATAAATGCGTGCCTTTTCAGCGATAATCTTTATCTCCACATAGCGGGGACGAAGATCAAATCATGCATTTCCAGGCTAAAAGGGTAAGAAATAGGTGCTTTTTCATCGAAAACTTGAGACTCCCCTAGGGGGAAAAACCATCAAAATGTGATTTTTCCTATTTTCTAATTAATTTCATAATATAGCAAGTCTCCAATTTAAAGGGATTTTGGGGTCGAATTCTGAAGAATGAAAAAGAGGGTTTATGTACCGAGTGATAGCCGAAATCCCGGGTTTTATCAAAAAAGGGCGATCCCCTCCGAAAAAAGTACCTCACCTCACTTACGAAGAAGTAGTTGGAGCTGGGCTCCGAACTAGGAGAGTTTTCTTTTCTTTTCTCTTTCTAAGAGCGGTCTGATCCCTTACTTGATCAGACCCCTCCTGGTGTTTGAACTAGTCATTAATGGTCGGCTTAATTGGTATCCTTTCGGTATGCCTTGCGAACACTTTCTTTTTTAGTCTTTCATCTTCTCTAGAGAAGCGAAACTCGAACAGATAGAGCAGATGGTCCAACTACATAACTTTTTCTTTTTCATTACTTCCATGGTCGTGCCTTGTGGCACGGCAGCACCCGTACTATTGAAATGGTTCGTCAGTAGAGATGTTCCCACAGGTGCCCCTTTTTCCAATGGTACTTTAATTCCTATTCTTATCCCTTCATTCCTTCTTTTGGTTTATCTACATTCCAGGAAATTCATACGCTCCATGGACAGAGTAAAAAGTGGAGTCTTGGTCAGAGCAAGCTGCCCTATTTTATTACCAGACATAATTGGGAGAAGCTCATCCGAAACTAGAGCTAGAAACGCCTTATTTAGTTTCGTTCCCATTCTTCATTTTTTTCTTCTCGAATCCAAGGGGGACTTCCCCTATTTAGAATCTTTTTGCGGTGTGCTCTGTTTACTATTCTTTCGTACTTTCTTCTCTTTATCACGCGATAGGTCAGCGAAGCGTGAGCGGGCGCGGAGAATAAAACGCCAAACACTTCGGACTAACGGGAATGAGCAACGACGAAATGACAAGAGAAAGTGCCCCGGGCGCCCCCATTTAGAAAGAAGGGTCGAAGGGTTTGGACCTGTAGCTTTCCCCGTGCCCCCTTCGCCGGGTGGTGCTTGCGTGGGGGGTGTGCTACCTGAAATCGGGCTTGAAGCTCCCGCCTTACCAACGAGCCGACAGCTGATGGCTGTTGGTCACGACTACTACCAAAAAGTGAACATGAAGATGAATATTTCACATGGGGGAGTGTGCATCTTTATGTTGGGTGTTCTTCTGTCGTGCGACCCGGCGGCTTATGTGCGACCTGTGGCCCACGCCTCCTATTTGTTCAGGGCGGGCGGCGTGAACTCTGATTCGATCCGGGTATTCACTCCCGCCGCTGAGGTGCTCATTTGAATACTTAACCTTGATAGGAAGATGGCTTTTTCAAGAATTCGTGCATAAGGGTAAGGAACTTTGGATGAACTAATGCGAATGGGTGTAAGCTTCGCAGCTCGAAAACACCCAGTGCTGACCACACTGAGAGACACGAACGCGCAGGTAACGCCAGTTGGCGAAGTGGCGTTAAGCATCCCTAGCGGTACGAAAAGAGAGGTCGTGATGATATCATCTACGTCCGTACCGCTCCTCGTGGAGTAGATCCCGCATCCAACTAAGTCTTTGACCAGGGAACGGGAGAATTCCCACTACCGCTGGCAGGCCAGCCGGGCCGTGAGCGCGGTGGGAGCGGGCTTCCCAAAAAGCCAGCCCCGGCCGGGGTCAGCATAGAATGAAGGGGACGCCCCTAATGTTGTGTTGGCAAAGCCAACTTCTTGGGTTGCGGGCGCAAAAAGCGGACGTGGGGACTCGGGTCGGAGCGCAGCGTAACTAAAAGAGCCCTTCCATTTAGGACGAGACAGAATGGGCGGGCACGAGCGGTCTAGTGTCCGAGCCGATTGATCAGACGACTACTTCACTTATTAGATTAGTATTAGCCGCCTATCCCGGAATGGAATGGGATAGAAAGAACGCGAAGCGCTAGCGCTATAGGGTCGGTTTTTGGGGGGATAAGCTTGCTTCTTCACAAGCTTAACCCCGCCCCGAGCGGCAGCTGCTGGGTCTCCTCATCTCTTCTGAACTTCCCCCGGTCTTCGGCCTGAGCTGTATGAGGCGGAAACTCGTCTCACGTACGGTTCGAAGGCCGAGCCCCACCCCAGCAGTAATGGTGCGGCTTAGGTCAACTAACACAAAGAAGATACAGTTCACTCAACGATTGCCTTTGGGTTCCGAACTCCATATGGGGAAGGAACGTTGTTGTTTGCGGGGTCTCGATCATTTACATGGACCCACTTTTCATTCCATTTGTGGTAATTTGATGATCTATAAACCGTCCGTAACGAACGATCGGCTCTTCTTTGAGCATGATGAATCACTTCGTGCCGACCTGTTGTCAATAAACTTTTTGGCCTCATATGAGAATGGAAAACTGGAGCATTTTCTGCATCGGTGGATGAAGAATCGCGAACATAAAAATGTCTGGTTAAGCATGTTCCCAGAAAAAAGATACTTTCGAGAAACAACGAGCACGACTGAAGTGGCTATCCATACAAATCTATTTACGGATCTATATGCTTCGATTGGAACTGGAAGTTCAAGAACAGGCGGCTGGTATACTACTATAATGAAACTGCCTTTTATTTTTTTTATTCGGATAGGATTTCTGTTGGCTTCGTTGGGGGGCTCGCGTAGTTTGTTACGTCAACTCCAAAAGGATAAATTGCGTTGGAATTGATAAAGTTACATAAAGTTCATAATTGTATAAAAGGAGTCAAAGTAGTGACTGCAGCGCATCGAGGCATTTCTTCGACGGTCCCCGTCCGCTCGGAATAATTCACGGGCCGGCAGGCGGTCTCTCAGAATGAAAACAGGCTTCCTAGATTTTGCCGGTATAGTGGATGGATTGTTTTCCGTCGAAGCCGAGCGCTATGAATGGAAATCCGCGTTCTAGATTATCGAGCAGGAATCCTTTTCATTTGGATCGATCGAGATGAATAGAAGTGGGCGTTCTCACTTTCGTCGGCATGTCAGGCGCAACTTGATCCCCATGTCGAGTTGGCGTATCAGGCACGCAACTTTTCCACCCCTATATCTTTCATATTCAACCAGTCTAGAAGTCATGGTAGAAAGAAAACTGAACAACTTCTTTTCCGTTCTGACTAACCTTTGGGCCGATGAATACAGGGAAACGCATTCTCGGGAGGAGCTAGACCGGATAAGGGCATTGATTGCCTCCGGACACTACAGCTTCAAACCGATGTATCGGTATTATGTTCCAAAGAGTGGGGGGCGCCTGAGACCGATCCCTCCGACCTCTTGGTCCTGCACAGCCTCCACCTCTTCCTCACCTACGAGATGGATCGTCGATTTTCGAACTCCTCCCACGGCTTTCGACCCCTTCGAGGACCACATCCCTGTTCCTTTTGTTCGGTTCTCCAGCGGGTTCCGCATTCCCGGTTCGATATCGGTTCAGGATCTTGCTGTATTTGCAACTCCGCTTTCTTGAAAGCAAATAGACGACTGCTTTTCCGAAGTTAAGAATTGACGTTTGTTGGCGCTTCCCCGCTTCTCAGCCTTTGCTTTGCCGGTTGTAGGGCGTTCCAAGGAAGATTCATTTACAGCCGATAGCTGATCGTATTCTGGTAGTCATTCGAAAAAGGAATGAATAAGAAAGATTGGTCATCCATGAATTCCTTCATTGAGTCACTAGACGGGAGAGAGTGAGTTCACCGAGGATCATTGATGGAACAAGTTAGCCTAAGGGACACTTTTGGCTGGATCGAATCTGTCTCGTTATTTCGTAAAAAAGTGAGTCTGTCCTACCATAGCTCGTTCTTAAGACAACGAGAACATCTATTCTGGGACACACAAGAAAAGACCCTTAAGTATATCTCATGTAGGAAAAAAGGGAAATAAAAAAAGAAAGTATCACACGTACGTAGTCGCTTAAGCGAAGCTTTTGGAAAGTTTTTTTCTTTTTTTATTTAGACATTCCCAGAAACCATTAAAGAGTCCACTCCTCAATTGCTCTATCTAGACGCCTGTGTTGACGCAATAACCGGCGCGCAGACACTCTAGATAGGACTAGGAGGATTAGTTCTAAATTAGATTTAGATTCGTTCACTATTTAACTAAACTAATAATAATCTAAATATCCCCCCATTGATATGGAATTAGAAACCCTTCTTGCTTTCCGAACTACCGTAAGGTTAGTAAGACTTAGTCTAAAAGACAAAAGCTCTATTAAGAGATAACTCATCAAGATGTCTTCCTGCAAACTTAACTACTCCACTCATATAACTTCTTTATTCTACTCACAAAACTAGCTTCCTACCGATACTGATGGCCTTAGCTTATAGAAACTAACTAGAAAGCGAATTGACCTACTAACAACTCACTTGCATGCACGAGGAAGAAGAAGGAGGTTCGCACACAGCGGGACTTGCTCTACTCCTGCTGCCCTTCTAGAAAGAGTCTTCGAGAATCCAAATACGTTATACGGACATACTCACTTTAGCCCTACCACTAACAGGGAGGCTAATTCCCTAAAACCATCTTCTCGTTCCTTTGCTACGCTCACTCAATTACCTGTGGCAAACAATCTAGCTATCAAATAACTGTCCTAATAGCGCTTGCTTTACATTCATCAAACATCTCTTATTACAGTGATCACTTAATGTAACATCAGAGGATCTAATCAAGGCTAATCCCTGAACTGCTTGCTTTCACTGGATTTACTACAAAAAGTGACCTTACTATTAGGTCTCAGTCGTAGAAAGATTAGTATAATCCATCTCGAAACTCAAGCTTCTCGATCTCTGAAGGAAGAATAGGAGAGAGTTTTGAATTCTTATTAAGAAAGCATATGGAGCAGACTTCCCCTTTCTAGAAGACAGGGGAGAGAGCTTTGAATAGCCGTAGCAAGGAGCTTTCTTTCTTCTCACTAAGAACCCCTAGAGCAATAGACGGAATTAGGAATTCTTGGGGTAGCCTCTAGGATAGATGCATAGAATCCGGATGCCGAGAATACGCGGTTAAGGTAGAAGATCCCAAGTCAAATCATTAGCTTCGGTGAACAAGATAAGCAAAAATGTCTCCTCAAAGAAAAAAAAGAAGCAAAATAAAAACGAAAAACCTCCTCTTTATACACAATTCTCAGTCTAGTTCCCCACAAGGGATGAAAGCAAGGAAGGCAGTTCGGTAGCTCTCCAACGGGCAAGTCAGTTCCAAGAATGAAAGGTTGTGAAACTGACTCGACCAACGGGAGAGGAAGTTTTGACTTTGAACATGTAGGGAAAATACTGGCTTGTACTTGATTCGTTGAAACAAAGAAATCGGTCAGTCGATGACTTGGCTTTCAACTAATCTCTTTCCTTGCCTACGGGATGTGCACATGAAGAAGTATTATCTAAGTAGTATGCTTTTTAGTTTCAAGTAGCAATTCCTGTCTCTGCTTCTTAGGGCGAATCCGGTCAATGAATCTTTCTTTGGTATCAGTGCATTAGCGCTTCAGTCTTCCATTCCAGGGAAGCAATGCCCTCCTGTCTGTTAGAAAATCGGCTGCCCGAGTGAAAGTAGGAATTATGGTTCTTGGTAGGATTCTATAATGCCTGCTTCTGGTTCTTAGACGAGGAAAGCAATTCAATCAGTGCGGTCAGTCCAGTTGCTCAAAATGTTACCATTCGCACCCGCTTACATTCAGAACCGGCCCGACTTTCATTCCAATTAGAAAAAAGTACGTCCTATATATTTATCCTCTTTAGGGATATAAGCAAATTGGCCTTAGGACAACGAGCGAGAAAGTAAGGCCTTGAGGCATCTTGAGTTTTAAGGAGGCTGTTAAGCATATTTCTTTTTATTGATACTCTAAAGGAAAGGATGATACACGTCTTGGAGTGAAGGACAGAGCACAAAAAGTCTTTTTTCTGGAGATGGAAAGAAAAAGTAAGACGGGGCCCTTTCTCTCCTCCCTCCCGGTGTCCTCATTAGTTAATATAATAAATTTATAAAGAATTCCGGGTCATTCAGATTTCAGGTTCGGGTTCGGGATATAGATGGAATCGAGAGGGAAGAAAGAGTCCGGTTTCAGAGGCTTGATCAACTGTGTAATCATGGATCATCAACAAACCCCTAAATGCTTCTTTATACTGTCGCCACGGAAAAGGTTCAGGCAGGGGGAACTCTTAGATTCTCAAGTTTTATATAGTCTTTATTAAAAGCCATCTCCACCTATGTTGTGTCCTTTCTCCCAAAGCATTTCGGCATCTGTTATTCTTGGTTTCGCCCTGTGAAGCAAAGTAGGACAAGGAAGAAAGACATAGAATTGATAGGGAACCGTAGCCAAGTGGCTAAGGCATGAGTCTGCAAAACTTCTATTCGTCGGTTCGAATCCGACCGGTTCCTACAGCGCCATTCTATCAATAATTTTTTTACATGTTTAGTGGATAGAACAGGGACCCCCGGCTCAAAATCAGAGGCGAGAATTCTTGGAGTGAGACTTTCTTTTTTCAAGCGGCTTGACACAGTAGTTCTTTTTTTCCTCCGTCAGGTCTGCCCCTTTCTTCTATCCTTAATAAGAGTGTCATCCATAACTGACTTATTTGCCATGCTTCTTGTTGAAAGGAGGAGGTATAAGGCCAAAAAGACTAGTGTGACATAATCTGCCAGTTCTCATTCGAGAATAGGATGTCGAATCGGATGTATGGGCTTAATAAAACATCTAGCTACATCACGCTCGAAAGTTAAAAAAGAACTCCCGGTTTCATAAATATGCCTTCTTTTCTCACTTCGATCGCCCTCACTGCCCTTGGTCTCATTGAAGACGCTCCTTTGTGTCCGACCTTCTCTTTTGGCGTCCTCCTTTCAATCACTTGATGCCCACTATCAATGACTTTTTAAAGACTTCCTTATATGAAGGGATCTTTTTGACTAGTAACTAAGGCTATTCAAAGCGTGGACTGAATAGATAACTATTATATTCTAGGTTCTGAAAGAATCTTCGCGTCGAGAATTTTTAAAATAGTTATTTCCACGGGTGTGGGTTCTAGGCAAGGAATACTCCATTTTCGGCTCGAGATAAGAAGTTGTTTAATTTCAAAGAATGGCTTGAGTGAAAGCTGGAGTGGCACAAGACTGATTGAAAGCAAAGGGAAGGGAGGTCCCAGACCCCTGTCCTTCCTAACCTTCCGAGAGCTTTCCTGACTGGCATTTCAACTGGGCTTGACTAAAAGGGGTTGTCCGGTTCTGATCCTCATTGTACTTGTCTCAAGCTATTAAACAGGCAAAAAGGGGAACAGAGGTCTCCTGAGTTATTTTGAGCGAAGAACGGCGATTCCTCAAAGAGAACCCTCCTGACGAGGGTTTCCTCAACACCCGGCTTTTATGGACAAGCGACTCTGGAGACTGGTCACTAACCCAGAGTGCCTGCTCAGGTAATGAAAGACAAGTGCTTCCCACAGGAATCGCCGCTAGCGGCTAGAGTGAAACCATCTGCCTCCTTCGACTGGAGGTCAATAGCGGCGGCCAAATCGAGAGTCCTTGAGGGGATCTCTGACTTCATTGGAACGGGAACTGACACAAAACTATGAATAGATGGCTGGTTGAACGGCTCACCGTTGATCCACCAGCCATCTAGGTCCCACCCGACCGCGCATTAGGTGAAAATAGACATCACCGAAAGGAAAGACCACAAGCCCGGGGCTGGCGCGAGGCAGGAAGCTACGATGCCGCGTTACGATCTGGTGCGACGATTCCCGAGAATGCATTCGAACGATTGTCACTGATTTGATTGGACTTCGTATCTAAGGCACTTGTTCTACTCCAAAAACCAATGCCTTAGCACTTGGACTCCATGCGCAGTCTGAGATGTAAAAGCACCTGACCTTTCTGAGTCGCTTACTTTAGCTTCCCCTCCTGCCGCCCATGGAAAAGAATTCCTTTATTCTTCAGCCTTAAAAGCTTGTTGTTATTCCTTCCCCGAGCAAACTTTCTCTGAGCCAACAGCCCGATCCATCTTAGTTCGATTAGGAAGTCCACGCACAACGAGAGCGAAGTATACGTAGCGATAAATAAAGTCTAAAAACGTAAGAGCTCTCTATACGCTCGAATAAATAAAGTCCCTCCAAGGTAATTCCTATTTGCTTACTTGGAACAAGTAAGGAGTGAGCGACGGTCTCTTTGTTGTGGGAGATAGCGGCACCGTTTTTTGAATTACCCCAGACTTCTGGAACTTCGACGCCTATAGTGGGAGCGAGTGAGGATCTATCAGTTATTCCACAAGGTATTTTAAACGGTAACGAAGGAAAGAGAGTGGTTGTACCTCATCGAAAAGTCTTTAGTTTTAGCTCTCTTATGAGTCAGGCGTGGGAGGGCGAAGCATCCTCGTCAGTACAGAGAATTAGGCCACCCAGTCCTCTTTACCTGCCGCAGGCGCCTGCACCGGCTGAAGGGAAAGAGGACTCTTTCAACATAGGCGTTTTCTTGGAGCCCTTTTCGGAGAGCGAAACCGAGGGTACGTCCCTCAATGTGGTGTCCGACCAAGGCGGACCATCACACCAAGCGGGACTGCCTCGCTTTGTAGCAAATGCTGGTGTCGAAACAACTTTTGATACCCCCCCTAGAGAACCTATACGCTACTTTAAAAAGTTCCGCCTCTGCCCAAGAGCGTAATCAAATATTAAGTGCATTTCTTCATCAAATTCAAGTAGATGAAGAAAATTTAATGGCTGAAGCGGACCCAGCTATCCGTGAATTAAGGCGAGAGGTCCTATTAGAACGGCTTGACTCTGTGCAAGACTGGCTAAATGCCAATCAAAAGATTGATACTTTACGGTCTAGACAAAGTGCCCTGTTCCAACAGCTAATATATGATAAGAATTTTTTTCGTGTACAACAACCTTAACCGCACAAGCCTGGGCTGGGCCTACTCCCATCCCTAGAGGAGCCGTATGAGGCGGAAGCT
>Ga0153928_1000737_pt1 | contig 15620 bp, 11 predicted proteins | sample TSNJ012MetaG_FD_106656 | JGI IMG/M metagenome (GOLD analysis project Ga0153928, IMG submission 106656) | Attine ant fungus gardens microbial communities from New Jersey, USA - TSNJ012 MetaG | ecosystem: Host-associated > Fungi > Mycelium > Unclassified | place: USA: New Jersey, Wharton State... | reverse complement strand
GGCCGCGATGTAGGTCATCTCCGGCGGGGTGCACCCCAGCACCGTAAGGTGTGCCAGTGAATATTCCTGTTTCAGGACGGCCCTCCTCGCCTTCCAGTGGCGCTCTGAAGGATACCCATCGCGCCCGAGAAACGTTGCCGGCAGCGCAGCCGCTGCAACACGTGCGGCCTTCATGCTTTGGGTATTGCGCATGCGCATCGCCTTTTTTCTGATTTTTTTGATCAACTCGGCAACAAACGATTTAACTCAGTGACGATTCGACGCAAGCGTTATGCGTCTGTCCTCACACGCCTTTGATCACGCTGCAGGACGAGGACGACGTCGGCAATGCCCGGACGTGACCCATTCGGCAATCGCAAGCGGCCGCGTGCTTGAGCGTTCGCGCCGCCGTGATAAATACGCTGTTACGCTCACAGCACCGTGAAGAAATAAGCCGCGCGTTCACTGCGCGCATCGCTTCGGAATTTTCGAGTACCGACGCCGGTCTCATTGATGACGCGTCTGCATACTTCCGCGCGCGTTCGCTCACGTCCAGCGACCAGCGGGCCTGGGCTGCGGCGCAACGAAAAATGCCGGCGGCATCCCCTCTGAAGGAGGCTTTCATGCTCAATCGCGCGCCAAGTTCCCATTCGACCTTCTTCCGACTGACGCCAACTTTTTTGACGGCGCGCGGCCTGACGGCCGACAGCTATCGAGTTGATCGTGGCTTTGGCCGCTGCGTTGATCTGACCGCCAACTCCCGCGTGACTCGCGCTACGATCACGCTCCTGGTCTATGTAGCTCTGCAGTTGGGCAGCGTGGTTCTGGGAATCGCAATATCGCACAAACCCGCTGCCACCTCTGGAGGCGTGATGGCTCCCGAGGGCGCGCCGAGGCTGCCAATCGACATCACCGAAGCGTTCTAGAATACTTTTTGAAAGAGGGCTCCGCGAGGCCGCGGGTGAGAGCGCTGACTTGCTGCTGCAGATCGGCAAGAGTTGAAACCGGCTGGGCGCGCAGCCGTCGGCACCTTGCTGCGCTTGGGCTTCCTCGTGCTGCCGTGCTGTGTTTTCGCTGGTTTACGGCTTGCAGCGCGACGCATCGAAGGGCCTTTCCGGCGCGCCGTGCTGGCCGCGGGCGGCCGGCGGTGAGCGGCGAGGTCCGGGGGCGCCGATCGCGCATGTTGGTTTTCTCAGGAATGCGGCCGGCCCCGAGACGGAGCCGGCCGCAAGCGCGCCCGCATTGAAGGAGACCGACGGCGGGCGCACGAAACCGGACCAGTTTTCCTCGCCGCAACCGACCACGGTCAGCAACAAGACCGGCGCCGGCGTTCACTAATTCCCACGCGTGACGCGCCGTAGTGCCGCACGCCGGCCATCTCCCGCGACGGCGAACCGATAACGCGGTGCTCGCAAGTTTGTGAGGATGCATCAGGGAGCGCCACGCCATCGTGATCGCCCAAGGGTGCCCAAACAATCCGGGCGGGGAATAACCACCGGCACCGCTCGGTCTCCTCGGCATCGCAACACGAAGGAGATGACCATGTCCAAGTCCACGAAAATCCTCGTCGCGGCGCTCGCGCTTGCCGCCACGTCGCTGACGTTCGTCGCCAACGCCTCCGCTGGCCCTGCCCAGTCCGGCGGACGGTATCAGGGCGGCGGCCAGACCTACCAAGACCGGGACGCCTACATGGCGATCTGCCGGTCACGATTCTGTTCGTGATCGCCGTGCCGGTGATGGCCTGATGAGGCCATCGATTGCGCGCGGCGGGCAGTCGCGTCCGCCGATCTCGCATCTCGTGCCGCTCTCTTGCGCGATCGCCACGATCCGACCAACACCAACGCCTTCCGACAAGAGAGGCGTCCAAGGAGAAGAGCGGCCGGCCATGCGGCCGGCCGTTCTTTCCCGGTCGACCGATCAAGGAGCGCGACGATGAACAAAACCATCGCGGCCGCATGCGTCGGGCTGATCCTGGCGGCCGCCGCCAGCCCCGCATTCGCGCGGGTGAGGCATCACCGGCAGGCCGATCCGGCGCCGGCAGCCGAGAGCAGGATCAATTCCGGCTGGGGTCCGCCGCGGAGCTGGGACGAGATCGAAATCAGCCATCCCGAAGGCGGGGGTTGAGCCCCGCGTTGGCATCGAACAAACCAAGGAATCGGATCCATGCGAACGAAACAAATCTTCGCCGCGCTCGCGATGTTGTCGCTCGCAGCGACGACAAGTGTCGCCCACGCCCGTTCGCACGACGCCGCGTGGTCGGCGGGAACCAATTATCAGGGCTTCGATCCGCCGTGGACCTTCGCTTGCATCAAAGATCACGGGACCAGCCGCTGCGACGACTTGAATTGACGGGTCGAAGATCGTGCATGCACGATGATCATTTGTTGGCGCCAAACAAATGGTCGAGGGGAAAAGAGTAACCCACGCCGACGATCCAGCTCGGAGCGCTGGGGTCCAGACCGAAGCGACGTGGAAGCTGCCTAGTTCAAGCGGCGCAACAGCGATTTTCAGTCCCGAGGTGAGCCGCGCGGCGGCATCGGCCAGTATGATCGCGCGAGCGGGCGCTACACGCTGCACGTCTCGAGCTAGAACACCCACGGCATCGCGCCGTCTGCGGTCGCATTTCGCAAGGCGTGGATCGCCGGGACCCGGTGCCTTTCCGCAAGCTCGACAATCAGTTTGCGATGGCTACTCGCACATGACGCGAGCCGGACGAAACGCGCAGTTATGATGATTTGCTGGAGCGGCCGCCCTCGAGCGTGATGACTTTTCTTCGAATCGTCATCCCGCTCTAACTTCTTCTTGGAGCTGATCTTTTTCCGAAAACCGGTACCCACTTTTCGGGATCATGCTCTAGCCCAGCTGCGCGAGCAGCAGTCCGGCGTTCTTGACGTCAGCCATGTCGAGGCCCTCCAGAAACCAGCCGTGCACGGGCGCAAGCAGGTTGCGGGCTTCGGCGCGTTTACCCTGACCGGCCCACAGTCTTGCGAGATCGGTAGCGGCGCGCAGCTCCGACGATTTGGCGTTTTGCTTTCGAGCGACCGACAGGCTGTACTGGAAATGCCGTTCCGCCTCTTCCGTGTCCGGATCGGCAGATGCGAGATTGAGCTCCCCGGCGGTCCGATGCACCTCGGCCTCGAAGCAGCCTTCCTTGGTCTCCTGCATCGTCGCGAGCGCCTTCGCGATGCACTCTCGGGTCTGATCGATGCGGCCGGCATTCGCGTGAGCGCGAGCAAGCGCGGTCAGGAACAGCGCCGTGCACACCCTGCTTCCGGTGGTCGCATAGGCGCGAAGGCCGGCGTCGATGCTTTCCGCCACGTCCTTTGCACCGCCGAGCGCGGCGGCCCAGCCTCGGGCGATCGCCGCCGGTCCGGACCAGAACGAGGCGCCCTTTTCTTCCGCCAGCGAGCTCATCTCCGCGGCAAGCGCCGCACCCACGTCGATCCGGCCGCAGAGGATTTCCACGACGCTGTGATAGAACAGCGCATACAGCAGGGAGCCGGCCTGGCCGATTTGTCGCGCCTTGCCCAGACCCAGGTTGCCGTCTCGTAATGCCGTCTGCGGATAGCCGAGCTGCCACAGCGCCCAAGAGCGATAGCTGTGTGCAGCGACGGCGAGGTCCTGGCCGACGAAGCGAGCGGCCAGGGGGCCATGCTCATCGGGCGAATAGAGCGCGAGCGCGCGGTCGAGATGGGCGCGGCCCGCCTCGAACTGCCCCAACCCCACCATGGTCTGGCCCAGCGCCCGATTGGCGAGAAGCAGCGCTGCGGTGGAACCGTCCTTCTCGGCCAGCGACAGCATTTCGCTGGCGCGCGCCAGCACCGTGTCGCCGTCAAAGGCGACGAATTTCACTGCCCACGGGCCATGCAGGGTAGCGAAGCGCTGCAGCAGGTCCTGCTTTTCGCCCAGGGCTTCCGCCTGCTCAATCATCAAGCGGGCGCGCTCGAACGCCGAAATCACGTCGGGCGAGGAATAGCCCTTGGCATGAATCAGTGGTGCCGCCAACGCAAGCTGCAGCTTTATCTGCTCGGCGCGCAGCGCGGGCGTCCCCGGCAGGGTCGCCATCTGATCGAGCGCTTTCGTCAGCTGGGCGATGCCTTCGTTCAGCGCGGAACGGGCTATGGATTTCTGCCCGGCTTTGCCCCACAGACTCGCCGCCTGCTCCATCAGGCCGGCTTCCGTGTAGTGGCGAGCGAGAATCTCCGGTTGCGAGTTCGAGGCGTCGGGAAATAGCTGGACCAAAGCGGTGGCGATCCGCGCATGGAGGTCCCGGCGCCGCTCGCGCAGCAGCGTGCTGTACGCCACATCCTGCACCAGCGCGTGCTTGAAGCGGAAGTTTTCGTGCGGCGTTCCGTCTCGAATCACGAGCCCGGTTTCGTTGAGTCGATTGAGCCCCTCCCGCAGACTCCTATCGTCCAGGCGCGCCACCGCCGCAATCAACGGATATGAGAACTCCCGGCCGATGGCGGCGCCGATTTGCGCGATTTCCTTGGCGTCGCCGACGCGATCGAGGCGCGCTATCAGCGAGGCGTGCAGCGTCGCGGGCACCGCCAGAGTCGCGGCGGGAATGGCGGAAGCGGGGCCGGTCAATGCTTTGCCGCTGCCCCGTGATTCCAGCATCGCCTGCGTCATCTCTTCGATGAAAAGCGGGATGCCGTCGGTTCGTTCGATGATTTCGCCGATGATCTGCGGGGGCAGGTCGCTACCGCCGGTGATGTGGTGGACCATGGTCCCGACGTCGCCCGGTCCGAGCCTGTTGAGCGCCAGCGTGGTGAGGTGCTCTTGTCCCGTCCACGGCAGTCGGAACTCTGATCGAGCCGTGACGATCAGCATAATCGGCAGCGTTGGAATCCGATCGATCGTTCGGCCGAGTAACTCCAAGCTCGTCGGGTCGATCCAATGTGCATCCTCGAAGATCATCAGCACCGGCCGTTGTGCCGCGAGACCGACGAGTTGCGCGATGAGCATTTCGAAGATCTTCGCCCGTTGCTGCTGCGGTGTGAGATCGAGACGCGGGTAGCGGCCGTCGTTGGGCAGCGAGAGCAATTCGGCCAGCAGTGCGGCATCCTGCGGGGAGGTCGAGCTGCTCGCTAGCAGGGCATCGAGCTTCGCGAGCTTCGCGGAAGGGTTGTCATTCGGATCGAAACCGGCCGCCCGCTCGATCTGGCCGATGATCGGATAGAGCATGCTGTCGGTGCGGTACGGCGAGCAGAAATACCGCAGGCGGATGTGAGGCTCGCTCGCGATCCGGGCCGAGAGCGCCACGGTGAGCCGTGATTTGCCGATGCCGGCCTCGCCCGAGAGCAGCACAACGGCGCCTTTGCCGAGCTTGGCCTGCTCCCACTGCTGCAGCAGCAGGTCGATTTCCGCCTCGCGGCCGATCAGCGGCATGAGCGCGCCGGGACGTAGCGCTTCGAAACGGCTCGCCGTCGCGCCGGGTCCCAGCACCTGCCACGCCTGCACCGGCTCCTCGAAACCCTTGAGGTTGTGCGCGCCGAGCGCGCGCAGCGCGAATAGATTGCCGAGCAGCGAACGGGTCTGCGATTCGATCACCACCGTGTCCGGCTCGGCGATGGCTTGCAGCCGAGCCGCCAGATTCGGCGTCTCGCCGACAACGGAGCGCTGCTGGGCCTCGCCGGAACCGATCAGGTCACCGACCACGACGAGGCCGGTGCCGACGCCGACGCGAATCTGCAACCGCTCGGGCGTCGCCAGCTGGCCCACCACTTCGATCAGAGCTAAACCGGCGAGCGCCGCGCGCTCGGCATCGTCCTCGTGTGCGCGCGGATAGCCGAAATAGATCAGCGCGCCGTCGCCCACATATTGCGCGATATAGCCGTCGAAGCGGGATACGATCTGAGCGATGCAGGCTTGGTAGAGCCCGATCACCTGGCGCAGATCCTCGGGATCGAGCCGCGCGGACAACGCGGTCGAGCCAACCAGATCGCAGAACATCAGGGTGAGTTGCCGCCGCTCCCCCTCGGTCTGCGGCGCCGGCCGCGACTCGATGTCCCGGCCCGATGCAGAGGAACTATCGGCCAGCACGGCGCCGCAATCGCCGCAGAATTTCTTGCCGGCGTCGCTCCGGCTGCCGCAGGCGGGGCACGTCACGAACGTGCGGGCGACGCCTCGCGCTAGAGTTTCGGCGCTGGGTTCGATCGAGCCCACGGATCACCTCCGCGGCGATGGCGGCCGGGCAACGACGGGCCGGGCCGGCCGGTTGCCGCGAGCCAATATAACCAGCTCCTGGCCGCTGAGTGTGAGATAGTTCACAGCGAGCGTCATGGAGCGGGCCCGCTCGCCGGCTGCGCGGGCGGCAGCGGCGGCGGGCGACGATGGAAGCTCTCGACCTCAAGCGTGCCCTTCGGCGCGGCGGCATTCAAGCTGAAGCGCCGCCGATCCCATTGCGGAACATCCCGCAGCCGCCAATCGGCCTTCGTCAATAATGCGATCGTGAACAGCTTGCCGATCTCGATCGCAACGTCCTTGCCTGGGCAGGTTCGGTCGTGCGGCGAGACATTCGCGTCATGCAAGCCGCGCGGCCAGATCAAATGCTCGGACGCGGACAGATCGTCGAAACGCTCCGGATCGAACACTTGAGGCTGGTCGAACACCGTCGGATCGGTATGGGCGATGGGAATGACGCCCATGACGAGCTCGCCGTTCTTAATGTCGAATGCGCCCGAATCCGATTCGAGCACGCGGTCGCGCGTGGCTCGCCCGTAGATGAAGAACACTGGCGGATGCAGGCGGAAGATCTCGCGCAGGGTCTTGTCGAGCATCCGCAACTGGCCGAGATGCGAGAGCGAGACCGGGGAGGCCCCTCCCAGCGTGGCGGCGATCTCCCCACGTAACGCGTCGCATAGCCCGGGACGCTGGCTCAGCTCGCCGACAATCGATTTCAACATCGACTGGATACCGAGGAAGGAATTCATGCCGAGCACGAAGGTGATGTGCTTGGCGACCACATCCTCGTCGCCAAGCCCCATGCCGCGCGCCAGCATGGCGATCTCCGAGAATCCAGGAGCCGATTTCACGAACGCAACCAGACGCGGGTATATCACGAGCGACCGCGCGTAGGAGGACCAGGGAATGTGCCTGGTGATCGAGGTGAACAGGTGCGTGAATATATTGTTGTAGACCTCGCGGACGTCCTTCGGATCGGGATGTTCTTCGAGAATCCACTGGAACACCAGCGTGGCGGCGAAATTCTCCAGCTCTTCCTGAAAGCTGAAGCGATTGCGCGCCAGCCAGCCGTCGAAGAATTTCTCGGCAACCCGGTTGAACACCGGGACCAGGGTCGCCGCGCGCTTTCGCAACAGCTCCTGATACAATTCCTTCGGCTTGTCGTGCGCCGGCCCGGATCCGAACACGCTGGGTGGGACGTTGCCGACCAGCGGCAGCGGCGGGACCGCCCAGCCGAACCCGTAGTCCTGGATCAGATCATCGGACGCGAACAGTGGGGCGATCGCGCGGTGATCGAGCGCAACCACGATCGGCTTGCCGAACAAATTCACCTTGAACACCGTGCTGCGGTACTTGCGTTGCCGGCGCCGAAAGAACTGCTCCCATCCGCTCACAAGTGTGAAGTCCAGCAAATCGACGAGCGGCTTGAGAATCGGCGGGCCGTAGCTGCCGGGAACGGTGCGGGGCCGCTCGAACGTCGCTCTGCGGTTTCCCAAGTCGCAATTCCGCCGCACGATGTCCTCGAACGACGCCGTCTTGGCGATGGCCTCCATGCCGATCTGCGAGAAGCAGCGCTCGCCGTAGACGTTCTGCGACAACAGCGGATTGGTCAAAGCCTGGGAGAAGGCGTCGACGCCCACCATGAACGTCATCAGATCGCCCAACGGGGCATTCGCCGCGCGTTGTTCGGCGAGCAATCCGACCAGCAGCTCCACGCGGTTCACGTCGCCCTTGTAGAGCCCGCTGAGCTCCAATGCGATTGGCCCGTCTCCGGCGAGCTCCTGGAAGCTCTTGACCGGCGGCAGTCCGAAGCATGCGCGATACTCGTTGTAGGGTCTGATGCACCAGGCTCGCGACTTCCTCATTGCCGCGAGGTCGAACGCCACCAGAAAAGGCGCCGTGTTCTTGAGCATGATTCGTCCGGCGCTTTGTTTTGCGGCGGCGTCGATGACGGCCTCCAGTCCGTGCGCGATCAAAAACTCGTTGTTGACGCGGAAATCCTCGTGCGAAAAGGTTTGGCCTCCCAAGCTGAGCTCCGTCGGAACCAGCGGATGCCAGCGATAGAGCAGGTCGAATTCCGCGGCAATCCGGTTGGTCCGGTAAAATTTTTGCCGCTCGGCGAAGCCGACCTCCACGAATACCCGGAAGTGCGACGCCGACAGATGGTTGATGTAGTCCTCAATGATGATCTTTAGGAGCTGGGCGATGTTGGTGTTGCGAGCGGTCTCGAACAGCAGGTCGTCGTCGCTCCAGTGGTTGCGCGCGGCCATCTCGCGGCACAGCCGATTATGCTCGCGCATGAAGATCGTGTTGATCGCGGCGTAGAAGATCGTCGAGTTTCCGCGCTCGAGCCCAGTGACGAACAGTTTCGCTTTGCGCTCCGGCGTGTCGAACGGCGGCTGCAGCAACGGGTATCGGTAACCGGTGCCGTCGGCGTTGATATAAGACAGGCCCTTGAATTCCGGCCTTATGCTCTGGCCATCGGGCTCGAACAGGTAGGGCGGATACTCCTGTCCGTCGATCGTCTGCATCTTGAGCTCTCCGCCCCGCTTGCTGCGGATGAGCGACGTATCGGCGGCGTTGAGCCCGTAGATCTGGCACAGATCGATCTCGTGGTTGGAGGTGTTCCTGCGCGGGTCGTTGAAATCGGTGCGCAGGAAGCTGTCGGTGAACCACTGCGCGAAGAAACCGAACAGGGCCGAACTCTTTGGGCAAGGGGTCATCCTCTCGCGCCGAAACAGCCGCTCGAGGCTTTCCACGGGCGGCAGCGAGGCAACGTACTCGGCGGAGGCAGGGGGGAGATGCCTGCCGGTGTAGGTGCGATCGACGAGACCGCTCCAGGATGTGTAGTCGGCACACGGCCCCGGGACCGGCGCGGGGCCCCAGAGCGACAAGGGCAGCGGACGTGCCGTCGTCGAGTTCGTGATCGAGTTGATGGCCAAGCGATTGATCCTCGTCCGCAGGAACGGGATCGCGCTGGCGAGACGCCAGAACCACCGGCCCCGCGACGACAGGCGCAGAAGTATCAACCTGCTGTTGAGCATTCCGTCCTCCCGAGTCCCATGGCAGGGATTGCGTGACAGCTTACCGCATTGGGGAGGATCAAGTCAGGAACTTGTCGGCCGGCCCCACCAACAGGCCGGGGTCGGAAGGATTGATGGGGCTTGCCTCGACCCTGACGAGGATCTCGTCAGGTCCGGGCTCGGGCACCGGGACTTTGACGATCGACAACTCAAGCTCGCCGTTCTTGCGGATCAGCGACCTGAGTTCCAGGCCCGTCGCAGTTCCGTTGCTCATCTGGCTCATCCGTTGAATGCACGGCGGAAGCGCAGACATTCTACCACATGTCAAAACGCTGTTGTGTTCCACTGCAAAATGTCGCCGCTGAAATATCTACGGTGAGAAGCCGGTTGCCATCAGCGGACATATCCCTTCCGCTCACGGCCAGCGTGATGTAGCCTGTCATAGAGCTGTGGCGAAGGGACCGCATGCGGCCCGGGTCGAAAGCAACCCTTTTCTGTAGACTCCATTGGAAAGAGAGATCAGCCGGTGAACGAAGCAGCGTCTGAAGCAGACTTCGAGGTGCAGCTGAGAGCAGAGGGCTATACCGAAGTTGAAATCAAAGAGTACGCCCCCCGAGCCGGAAATGGCCGGCATCGGCATCACTTCGCGGTCAAGGGCCTTGTGCTGTCCGGCGCATTTATTGTTCAGCAGGGCAACGATCCGGTGACGTTTTCACCCGGTGAGGTGTTTACCGTCGCTTACGGTGCACTGCACGACGAGTGGATCGGCCCGAATGGTGCGAAAGTTTTGATTGGACGAAAATTCCAGCAGTAATCTTGCGAACTGTCGGACCTGGACCGGACATCTCTTGAGCGAGTTGGATCGCGGGGAACGGACGGCCGCGGCTGCGCAGCCCGCTGGCGGCGCCCTATTCGAGAATATGGATCGCGCGGCGATCGGGGACGCGCCGAAGCGCCGCGAGGACGTGCGGTTCCTCACCGGCCGCGGCGCCTATCTCGACGACCTCGCGGTCGACGGCGTCGCGCACGCGGTCGTCCTGCGCTCGCCGCACGCGCACGCGCGGATCGCCGCGCTCGATGCGCGCATGGCGCGCGCCGCTCCCGGCGTGGTCGCGGTGCTGACTTCCGCTGAAATCGCCGCCGACGGCCTCAACCCACTGCGTCCGACGGTCGAGGCCAACGTTCAGACCGGCGAGCCGTTCGGCTTCGCGCCGCAAGCTTTGCTGGCGAGCGACACGGTGCGTTTCGTCGGCGAGCCGGTCGCGCTGATCGTCGCCGAGACCCCCGCTGAGGCGCTCGACGCCGCGGATCTGGTCGCGCTCGACTACGCGCCGCTGCCCGCGGTCACGACGGCGGCGGCCGCGCGCGCGCCCGGCGCGCCGCAACTCTCGCCGGAGGTGCCGGGCAACGTCTGCCTCGACTGGCGCATGGGCGACGGCACCGCGGTCGAGCGGGCCTTCGGGGCGGCGGCGCACGTCGTCGAGCTCACGCTCGACAACCACCGCATCGTCATCAATCCGATGGAGCCGCGCGGCGGCATCGGCCAGTACGATCGCGCGAGCGGCCGCTACACGCTGCACGTCTCGAGCCAGAACATCCACGGCATCCGCGACGCGGTCGCGCGCGCGCTGGGCGTGGCGCCGACCGCGGTGCGGCTGGTCGCGCCCGACGTCGGTGGCGGCTTCGGCGCCAAGAACTTCGTCTACGCCGAGCACGTGCTGCTGCCCTGGGCCGCCAAACGCGTCGGACGGCCGGTCAAATGGATCGCCAGCCGCAGCGAGGTGTTCCTGTCCGACCATCAGGCGCGCGATCATCACGCCCAGGCGGCGCTTGCGCTCGACGCCGGCGGGCGCTTCCTCGCGCTGCGCGTGACCAGCGCCGCCAACATCGGCGCCTACATGGCCGGCGGCTCGGGCGCGGTGCAGACCAACCAGTACGTCCACCTGGCGGGCACGGTCTACGCCATCCCGGCAATCGAGCTCCGCATCGCCGCGGTCTTGACCAACACGGCGCCGATCGGCGTGACGCGCGGGCCCGGCTTCGCCGAGGCCAACAACATCATCGAGCGGTTGATCGACGCGGCGGCGCGAAGCTGCGGCTTCGACCGCGCCCAGCTCCGGCGTGCCAACATGGTGCCGCCCGAGGCGATGCCGATGACCAACGCGTTCGGCTTCAAGGTCGACAGCGGCCGCTTTGCGCCGATGCTCGACCAGGCGCTGGCGCGTGCCGACGTCGCGGGCTTCGCGGCACGCCGGCAGGCGTGCGAGGCGCGCGGCCGGCTGCGCGGGCTCGGCTTCGCCTACCACATCAAGGGCACCGGCGGCTCGCCCAACGAGAACGTCGACATCCGGTTCGAGCCTGACGGCTCGGTCGCGCTGATCACCGGCACCCAGACGATCGGTCAGGGCCACGAGACGACGCTCCCGCAGATCCTCGCCGATCGGCTCGGCCTGCCCAACGCGATCATCCGCTTGGTGCAGGGCGACACCGACCGCATCGTCGCGGGCGGCGGCCACGGCAGCTCACGCGCGACCTATATGGGCGGCACGGCGATCTGGCGCGCATCGGACGAGATCATCGCCAAGGGCATCAAGCTCGCCGCCGAAGCGCTCGAGACGGCCGAAGACGACATCCGCTTCGAGGCGGGCCGCTTCATGGTGGCAGGAACAGACAGATCGATTGCGCTGATCGACGTCGCGGCGCGCGGCCGCGCCGCCGGCACGCCGCTCGACACCTATCACGCGTGGACGCGCGAGGCGATGACCTTCCCCAACGGCACGCACGTCGCCGAGATCGAGATCGACCGCGAGACCGGCAAGGTCGCCCTGGTGCGCTATACCGCGCTCGACGACTACGGCGTGCTGGTGAACCCGATGATCGCGGCCGGCCAGGCGCACGGCGCGATCGCCCAGGGCGCGGGCCAAGCGCTGCTCGAGCGCGCGACCTACGATGCGCGCTCGGGCCAGCCGATCGCCGGCTCATTCATGGACTACGCGATGCCGCGCGCCGACGACCTGCCGCCGTTCGATCTGGCGTTCGACGGCACCCGCTGCACGACCAATCCACTCGGCGTGAAGGGCTGCGGCGAGGCCGGCGCGGTCGCCGCCTTTCCCGCGATCACCAACGCGATCCTCGACGCGCTGGCGCCGCTCGGCGTCACGGCGTTCGACGGCCCCGCGACGCCGGCGCGGATCTGGCAGGCGATGCACGGTAAGAAAGAAATAAGAGAGAAGGGTGAGGCGATGCCCAGGGCCTCACCCGGCGTCGTCAGGCGGCAGCCTTCGCTCCAACCACGCCCTCGCCGGCGCGCGCCATGATAGCGGCCGCGTTACGATGGAGGATCGCCTCTCGCGCCTCCACTCCGATCTCGGCTTCCTCCAGCGCCTTGCGCGTCCAGTCGACGCCGAACGCACTGCCGTCCGTGCCGCACACGATCCGTTCGGCGCCGTATAAACGCACCGCCGCCTCAATCGCCCGCGGTCCGAAGGAATTGCAGTCGACGTACACCGTGGCGGCCTTGCGAAACCGGGCGGAAGGCAGCTCTTCATCGGGCGTGTCGAGCAGGGAGCGATGATCCATCCGCTCGACCTCATAGGGGATGTTGCCGCCCAGATTATGCACCACGATCGTCGCATCGGGGTAATCCGCCAGAAGATCAGTCAGACATAGCGTCACCATCACCGACGACAGACTTGCCTGCATATCCAGCGTGCCGTTGCGTCGCCGCGCATTGTCCGTCCCGGCGGCGACTTTCGGGAACGGGTCGCCGGGCCGCGGCCCGTGATGAATGAACACGACCGCCTTATGGCGATTGGCCACCGCCAGCAGCGGCCGCGCTGCCTCGGCACCATCCCGCGTCAAGAACAAGTTTCCAGGCACTTGTGCCCCGATCATTCCCGGCAGCCCCAACACCCGCTCGAATTCCGCCGCGGCCGCCGCCAGATCGATCAACGGCAATGCCGCAAACGCCGCGAACCGGCCGGGATGCCTCGCACAGATCGCCGCCAGCCCATCATTCACCTTCCGGCACAGCGGCAGTGCCTCGTCGATCGGCAGTGCCTCGATCCAGCAGAACGAGCCCAGCAGCGACAGGACGCTGACCGAAACATCCTGCCGGTCCATGCGCGCCAATTCCACCACGGCTTCATTGAACGCCTCGGCGAGCGGGGTATCGGCCATTCGCGGCGCTTTGAGCACCTCGACCCCGTCCGTTCCACGAACGATGCGCGGCTCCCGAGCGCGCGCCCGCAGCGCGTCAGCGACCTCGGCGGGCTTCCAATGCGCGTGCATGTCGATCATCATCGCTTGTGCTCCCTAGCGTGCTTCTTCTCCAGTTGCCAGCTTACGCCCGGCCCCCGGCTGGAGGCAACACACGTTATTTGGATGCCGCTAGATGGTTCGCCTCGCACCGATGCTACAGAGAAAAGCGGAGCGATAACCAGTGCGCGTCGCGGTAAAACTCGGGTGGCTATGTCTCAGTTGGGTCAATCGCTGCCCTTCGGCGTTGGGCTCCAAGCCGCGTTCAACGGAACGCCGACTTGACCTCCCGCGCCAGTAGCCGGATCGCCTCTCGTTCCGCCGCGTGATCGGCCAAGCCCGCGCAATTCGTTTCCAACTGCACGCCCGACAGCCCGATGTCGCGTTGCAGGTCTTTCAACTTCCCCACCACCGTATCGGGTGAGCCAATGAACACCGAACCGCGCAATGTTTCCTCGAGCGTGATTTCAGTGAGGCGCTGCGAGGTTTTCCAGCGCGGGTGGTCCGGCGGGCTGTTTTGCCGACGAGAGGAGTCGGCAAGCAGGCGGCTTTGGTTCTGGAAATGCCGCATCAGCGTCGGCCCGTAGGCTTCCTGGGCCGCCGCATCGGTTTTTGCGACGAAACCGGGGCAACGGAGATAGACGGGTGCCTCTCCGGGATGTCCGGCGTCGGTCCAGGCTTTGCGGTAGACGTCGATGTGCCGCTTGAACATCCGCACATCCTCGTGCCGCACCGACAGGAACAGGCCTTGGCCCGCTTTGCCGGCCGCGGGGAATGTTTCGACGCTCACCGCCGCGATGCGGATTTCGGGCGTCGGTTGTTGCACCGGCTGCGGCACGACCGTGACGTCTTGGATGTCGTAAAACTTGCCCTTGTAGGAGAAATTGTCTTCCTGCCAGGCGCGCTGGATGATCTCGAGACACTCAATCTCGCGGTCCTTGCTTTCGGAATAGGCGATGTTGAGCGCCTCATAAGTCTTCACGACGCCGCTGCGCCCGACGCCGAAGATCAGTCGGCCCTTGGAGACGTGATCCAAAATCGCGGCTTCCTCGGCGATGCGAAGCGGATTAGCCAGCGGAAGCACTTGCACGCCGGTTCCGATCCTGATCCTTTCGGTGCGGGCCGCGATCGCGGTACCAAGGACCAGCGGGCTGGCGGCGAGGGCGCGCCGTTTGTCGAAATGCAGTTCGGCGATCCACATCACGTCGAGGCCGTATTCCTCGCTGGCGTCGACGATGTCGAACCCGGCGGCAAAGCATTCAGCTTGGCTGCGGCCCGGCAGCACTGGAAACTCGTGATAGATACCTAATTCCATTGAAGCCCATCATTCCCGGGACAAAAAGGGCTTCAACCGATTGCGGATTGGAAAGCTACGATTTGCTGGCGTCCGTCTCCAGCATTGAGCGCCCGGACGAGTGACATGACCCTGACCCTATCAACGCCCATTGTCCATCGGCTAAACGACCCACTGAGTCAGGTCTTCTAACCCTCTCCGCGTAGTCTTTGACTGAAGCACGACCCCGCAGCTCTTGGTAGATCGGTAGACTCCTCCTCATCGTTTTCAGCGCTTTCACTCAAGGCGTGTCGCAAGCTTTCACCGATGATTACAAGGGTGTCTGGCTCGTCAGGCGCGACGTTTACTTTAGCCGAGTTACTGGTGAGCCGCCAGGGGTCGGCGCACCGGCGGGCACGCCGGCCGACGTGATCGACAAGCTCGCTCCTCATCGCGGTTTCCTCCCTTGGAGGCTTTCGGACGCCGGCCGCCGGAGTCTGCCCCACAGTTTGCGTGCGGCCGGCATCCGAAACCCTTCACATAAACGGACATTCGCATTCGCCTGCGACCCCCGCAGGCCTAATGCATCAACAAAATGGGCCGCTCGATGCAACGCAGCGAATCTTCAGTACAACTGCCGAGAACGAGTTCGCGTAGCCGCCATCGACCGTAAGCGCCCATCACAACCAAGGTCGCGTTGAGTTCGCTGGCCGCGCGCGCGAGCGCTTCCGGTACACGACCGTCGCTCCGCAAGTTCTGCAGTTCGGCGGATACACCCCGCTTTGCAAACATGCTCGAAAGCTGATCGCGTTCGCGCGCAGCTGCAGCGTCCAGCCCACCGATGCTTACGAAGACGAGCCGTTGTGCGCGCGCCAGCAGTGGTTCGCAAGCCCGCACTGTCT
>Ga0153928_1000736_pt1 | contig 15624 bp, 15 predicted proteins | sample TSNJ012MetaG_FD_106656 | JGI IMG/M metagenome (GOLD analysis project Ga0153928, IMG submission 106656) | Attine ant fungus gardens microbial communities from New Jersey, USA - TSNJ012 MetaG | ecosystem: Host-associated > Fungi > Mycelium > Unclassified | place: USA: New Jersey, Wharton State... | reverse complement strand
GGCCTGCTGATAACCCTGATCGACAATAAGCTGAAATATTTAGATCTTGCCATAAAAAAAATAGACACCCATAAAGTGAAGGCCAGCCAATTTGAACACTTCACAGAAACCTATGAGAAAAAACCGTTGTCAAAGCGTTGGAATGAATTTCCCCCAGGAGACATTCAAAGAGATCTGTATTCGGCATTCCTCATCATGAATACAAAAGAAAACCTGAAAGAGATCGATGTGGCCAGAACCAGGGCAACCTTTGCAAACTTCTTAGAGCTGCATAACAAGGAAATAGACAGAATTAAAGCGCTGGATCAGAAACAGCTGAGTAGTATGGGAATATAAACAGAACCACAATCAAGGTTTTGAAGTGAGCCTACAGGACGATAATGGCGGCAGCGGCCGCCTTGTCCATGAAAGTCTAAGGGAAGTCCACCAGTGACTGGCAGGGGCTTGAAAGAGTCCGGCAGTAGAAGTGAGCCAGTACCTTAGAACCTTGCGACTTCAGTCGTGAGAGCTTCAGAATATTATCACTTATTGTTATTTTCATTGTAAATCCTTTCATTCAGCCATACAGTGATTCTACCACATCTTCGCCGGTGATGAAACCCCTGTCGTCATAAGTATACTCATACTGGCTGATCACCCATCCATCCACCTGCATTCATCACAGATGTTCTTTAAGGTGAGGATCTGGTCACGGGCGTTGTAGGTATAGCGGGAGCAATGGTGCCTGTCACCAAATTCGTTCACAAAATGTTCATGGGTCAGGCACCGAAAAAATCGTTGGAATATCAACATGAAATGAGGACACCCCCGTTGGAATCGGCGTTTTATAAACGCAGGATTTTCCAACGGGGGTGTCCTTTGCTATTTTCAAGTGGGATATATTAGTGCTGAGATAAGAACTTTAAAACATCTTCCGCCATCTGTTTGGTGTTTTCCCACTGAATGTTGTGACCGGTTCCCTCATACCGAATCATTTCAGCATCAGGAAGCATTTCCATCAAACGGTTCTGCATGTCTTCCCCGAAGAAACCATCCAGGTCACCCCAGAGAACAAGGGTAGGAACGGTAATCTCACTCATGAAAGGGGTCAGATCAGAAAAGGCACACCCCTTAGCAATGGCCCGCCATGCGTGAATAGGAATGTTTTGGGACTCCTTCATCTCATTGCTTAGAAATTCTTTATCCACTGGGTTGGGGTTCTCGTACCAAGCGGCCATGAACTCGTTGTCGGGTGAGGATTCACCGAACGCCAACACAGAGTCGTAAATATAAAGACCCAGAGAATCAAATTCTACGGGAGCGGAAGATACAAGAACCATAGACTCCAGCTTCTCCGGATAGTTGGCGGCGAATGTCTGGGCGATCATACTTCCAAGGGAATGACCTACAACATGGGCGGTCTCAATTTCCTTTTCTTCCATGAAGGCGGCCAGATCGCTGGCATAATCTGCCAATGTGTACATCCTTCTGTCGGGCTTGTCCGTGTCGCCGTGACCGCGCTGATCCAGCATGTAGATGTGGTAATCATCGGCGAAGTAAGGTGCGATCAGCGACCAGCTTCGGCTGTTGTCCGTCATGCCGTGAAGCAGAATGAGCGGCTTGCCGCCTTCTTGTCCCATCTCCACATATTTCATGCTGATGCCAGTGGACAGTGTTATTTCCTGTTTATGGGATATCCAATCCACTTGGGAAATTTCCGTTGGAAGAACCTGACTTTCCTCTGCATTGGGTGCTTTATCGACACCGTTTGCCTGAGAGCATCCAAATGCGCCAAATATTACCATAGCAAAGAGCAGAGTAACAGGTATGGCCTTACGAAATAGGGTGTTCATGAATTTACCTCCTTAACAATATGCCAATCGCCATGAGACTGGCTGTTTTTTCCAGTATAAAGCTTCCTCTAAGGGGAAGGTCAAGTTGTTTCTAATTGACATTTTTCCGTTGATGTATAAGAATAATACTACATCTCTAAGAAGTAATCGCTTTTGTCATATGGTAGTTCCGTTTGTCTTGTTTGACAGCACAATATGGACAGAAGACATGGTGGAAGCGATGCTTCATTTCTTACAGACGGATCCATCGGGGGAGAAGTACCGCAGCCTGGACTGGTCTCTGGAAATAGATGCGGCTCATGGGAAACAGTGTGCAATTGATGAATTAATGAAGGGGTATTTGATTTGATGAAATATGAGCCGCCCGGTATAAATCGTTGTTAACAATAGCAGTGGGGCTAAAATAACCACATAATAAAAGGCGAGATTCCATTAATCCTTATTGGGGTTATGGTCACTCGCCTTTCAAGACTTGTGAATCAGGATGATACCGGCTTGATTTTACGGCGGGTCTGAATCAGTTGTTTGACATCATCAAGGATTTGATCATCAACAACGTTAATCATCAGCCATTTCCCGCCGGCGCTAAAATGACTTGCCTGATACAGTTCCTGTGTATATTTACTGCATGCTGAAAGCAGGAATTCAGCCTCCACCTGTTCTTTTACGCCAATGACAACCAGGGCGATGAAGTATCCGGACATGGGGTATAAGGTACACAGTGAGCGACCGGCTTTTTGATATTTGATGTTCCAGCCCGGTTGCCCGGAACAGGTGCTGTAGCTGTAACTCGGTTCAACCTTGTAATTCTTACGTAAAAAATCATTCATTTCATCCCATAAAGGATTTGCGATATACTCGGCAATTTCTGCCTTGGTTGGCTGCCTGTCGGCACTGTAAAGATTAACCCAGCTCATTTGAATCACTCCTTTTCCTGTTATGCTTATTTTGTTATATAGAAATACTTCATCTCACTTAATCCTGTTTCGATAGACAGGATTTTTTCATCGCCTGAATAGACAAATCCATAATTCTCATAAAATTTACGGGCTCCTAAATTTTTATTCATTACAATTAGAAAAATGGTTTGAAAGCGATTAAGCCTGCTTACTGCAAAGTTAAGCATATATTTCCCGTAGCCTTTGCCCCAAAACTCCGGTGCAATATAGATTGACTTGATTTCGCCAATTTCCACATTTAAGCTAATAATTCCAACAGGAATATTATTGTCGCGCAATAAATAAACTTCGGTGCAGCTACTATCAATCTCTTCATCTAAAAACTTCATCTTAAACTTGGGTGTATGAGTTGCCAAATATTCGTCAGATACAATGCCTTTGTGTGAAGCTTGCCACGATGTTGAATAAACGATACTTGCGTCTGGAATATTAACATCTGTTACTTGTTGTAATTCTACCACACTTAACGTACCTCCTTCTTTGCGTTTCATCCGTTTATAGTATATCATATATAACCTGACAACTGTGTGTCATGTTAAGTGAAGCTTTTCAATTTTTAGTGTTACCAGCTTTTCTTTGACATGCTGCGGCTGTAAAACCGCTACATCATTACCGAAAGACATTAGAAAGCTATACAACCAGTTATCTTCCGGCAGGCGGGTAAAGACATGAAGCGATCCGTCATCAGCTGTATCAATGGCCCCCTCATCAAATTCATCATAGACACGATATGCAGCATGGGAAGCGAAGACAAGTTCCAGCGATATAAGGGAACTGTCTGGCGCATTTGCTGCTTCCATGGGAGGTGGCGAATATTGGCTGCGATCAAAGCTTTCTGTTGTCTTGCTGACTCTTAACATGCGGTTTAATTTGAATGTGCGGTAATCTTGTTTATCGATACAAAAACTTTGCAAATACCATGATTTTGATTTGAATACCAGCTTTAGCGGAAATACTTTACGGTGGCTGTTTTCTTTGTGGGAACTAAAATATTCAAATTCAATTGCATTTTGATATAGTATGGCATGCTTAAGTAAATGAAATTTGGTATTATCACTTGCGCCTTGTCCCCAGCGGGAAAAGTCAATCTCGATCCAGTCAACGGCTGATTTTTGAAATAATGCACTGAGCTTAGCCAGGATTTCCCTTGTCTCGACTTGCTTAGCAGCATTCAAACTTTGTAATGCAAATAGAATTTGATGTTGTTCTTCTTCGGTAAGAGTGGTTTTGTTGAGGATAAAATGATCAAGGATTGAAATGCCGCCGCCTTTTCCTTTGGTGGTATATATTGGAATGCCAGCAATCGTAAGCGTTTCGATATCCCGTAGGATCGTTCTTTTGGAGACTTCAAAATGGGTTGCCAGTTCATTGGCAGTAGTACTCTTTTTTTCTAAAAGGATATATACAATTTCGAAAAGTCTGTTAATCTGCATATCGTTACCTCCTGGTCCCATTATAGCATAATAAAGTGACAAGGGAATGTCATCTTATAAAAAATAAATGCGGCAACAATTCAACATACCAATTCGTATGATGAATGTCAAAAGGTCGGATGAATTGATCTAAATATCAACAAAAACAAGTTAAAAACACCGATAAAATATAGTGTATAATAGAGAAAATTGAATAATATGTCAAAACGAGCTTTACAGACATCATACGATAGACTATGATTAAACCATAAGAACAGAAAAAATGCACTAAACAATGAGGGGAAGTCGACGTTGATATATGCGATTTTGCTACATATCAAAGCAGAAAGAAGGAATGTAAATGCGAAGAAGCCCAATGAATCCAAAAGAAGATGTACTGCCGATTGCAACGGCGCAAAAGGTAAAGGCAATGATTATCCAAAGGGAAATGAAACCTGGTGACCGGCTTCCCACGGAGCTGGAGCTGGTAGATCAATTCGGAGTCAGCCGTTCGACTTTACGTGAGGCGATGAAAGTGCTGAGTGCGGAGAATGTCGTCGTAATCCGCCAGGGCAGCGGTACCTTTGTCAGTCAGGGAACGGGCATCCGTGAAGATCCTCTGGGACTCAATTTTACCAACCAGAACAAACTCATTAAAAATCTGTTTGAAACGCGAATGCTGATTGAGCCGAATATTGCCGCTCTGGCAGCCCAGCGGGCAACCCCGGAAGACATCCGGAACTTAAAAAGCCTGGTGATGGAAATGGATCGGGTACAGGTGAACAGTCCCGGAACGGCGGAAATGGATGTACAGTTTCACACGGCGGTAGCCGAATGCACCCACAATGATGTATTGATTCGTGTGGTTCCGATCATTAATGAATCAATACGCCGCAGCCATGTGGAGACCCATAATGATCCGGAGAGCTTTAAACGGGCAAAACGCAGTCATATGGGAATCTATCAGGCAATTGCCAAAGGCGAATACATGAGTGCCAGGTTCCTGGCCGAACGTCATGTATGGGAGACGCTGGAGGACATCAAAGATTTGGAGGAAGGAAAATGAAAAAAAGAAAATTAGCAAGAAAAGCAGCAGCGACAGTCATGGCCGCAGCCATGGCAATGACGGCCCTGGCGGGATGTTCTTCCGGAAATGGCCAGAGTAATTCCGGCGGCGCAACCACCGCAGCCGATACCGCCGCAGCAACCACCGCCGCCGCCGCTGATACCGGTTCGGCGGCTACAGCCGGAGAAGTTACAATTAAATTCCGCTATTGGGCAGATAATACAGATTATTCCCAGCTCATGCAGGATATCATCACAAAGTTTAATGCCGAAAATGGCAAGGGGATCACCGTAGTAGGTGAAGAAACTCCATGGGATGGCGGCGCATATTCCGAAAACCTGTTTAATGTAAAAATGGGTGGCGGCGATATTGACTGTGCTACATGGAAGCTGACTTCCACACCGTTGTTTGTGAACAATGACCTGCTTGCCGACTTAACACCGATGATAGATACATGGGCCGATAAAAATGATATTGATGATAACATTTACGGCATTATGAAAGAGGCCGGCGGTTCTGATCAGATTTATGTCATGCCCTGGAATATCCAGGTGCTTTATGTGTACTACCGTCCGTCGATATTTGCGCAGGCGGGAATCGAAGTACCGAAGACCTATGAGGAATTTTTGACAGCTATTGAGAAATGTACCATGGATACTGATGGAGACGGAAAAACCGATGTATATGGTTTTGGTATGCGTGGTGCCAAGGGCGGCCAGGAGCCGTGGGGCAGCTTTATCTATGGCCGCGGCGGCAGCTTTGAAGATATGACGACCGCTGGAGCGGTACAGGGGATGCAGGACTTTATCGATATTTACACTAAGGGTTATGTTCCGCCGACAGCAACCAGTGACGGCTTCAATGAGATCATTGCCAACTTCCAGTCCGGACTGACCGCAATGACCATTCATCATACCGGTTCCAGTGCCAATATGGTAACGGCCCTGGGCGATGATGTTTCGGCCTTCCCATTCCCGGCCGGTACCGGCCAGTGGACTTCCATGGGCGATACCGAAACAGTAATCTTTGAATCCTGCAAGAATAAAGAAGCAGCGTTTGAGTGGGTTTCTTATCTGGCGACTGGTGAAGGCCAGAAGCTGTGGTGTGAGGGAACCGGCAATGTACCGGTAAGCAAAACCCTTCAGGCCTCCGAATTTTTCCAGAACAACCGCTTTATGAAGGCTTCGATCGAAGGCCAGAGCTATGCCGGCATTTTGCCGATTCTGGATACGACTACCGAGTGGATCTCCACTTTATGGCCCAATACCGTATCCCAGGCGCTGACCGGAAGTATTACTGCCAGCCAATGCATGCAGACACTGCAGGATGGACTTTATCAGTGATAAATAACAAAAAACGAATGAGGCTGCGGGAAGCCGCAGTCTTATCTTTTGAAAAAATCTGAAAAGAGGAGGATGCCAATGGTTAAAAAACGGACAATATGGCCCTATCTGCTGGTTGCACCGGCGGTATTGATTATAGTATGTGTTGTATTTATTCCGGTTCTCAATGCGATTGTCATGAGCTTTCAGAGTTACGATTTAAGACGGCCCAAGGATATTGCGTTCATTGGTCTGGGGAATTACCAGGCGATTTTTAAAGATTCGCTGTTTTGGGGTGCTTTGTGGCGTACTGTTGTATGGGTAGTCTGTGGTGTGGGATTCCAGTTTTTGTTTGGTTTTATTCTGGCCCTTTTGTTAAACCGCAGTTTTACCGGACGGGGGATTGTCCGGGCGGTCAGCATGATTCCATGGGTGACTCCCGGTGTTTTGATTGGCCTGATGTGGCGCTGGATCTACGACGGGAACTTTGGCGTCTTGAATGATCTGCTGATGCGGTTTCACCTGGTGTCAGCTAAGATACCGTTTTTATCGCAGGTTTCGACGGCATTTCCCAGTGTGATCGTGACGATTATCTGGCAGGGAATTCCTTTCTTTGCTTTGATGATTCTGGCGGCGCTGCAGGGGGTGTCTACGGAGATGTATGAAGCGGCGGATATCGACGGGGCTTCGCCGGCCCAGAAGTTATTCTTCATTACCATTCCGTCGATTAAGAACACCATTTTTGTAACGGCTTTGCTGCGGGTGATCTGGGTAGCCAATTCGGTTGATGTCATCTTTAACATGACGGAAGGCGGTCCGGCATATTCCACCCAGACACTTAGTGTATATATCTTCAATAAAGGCAATGCGCTGAATCTGGGCTATGCTTCCGCCATGGCGATCCTGCTGGCGCTTGTGCTGCTGGTGGTGGCAATTCCGTATTTGAAGATGAGCTTTGGGAAGGAGGAATAGCGATGAAACATCAGTCATTGGCGAGGCGAATCATCAGTTACCTTCCGTTAGTCCTCCTGTTAGTCTTTATTTTGTTTCCTTTTTACTGGACCTTTATTACGTCCGTTAAACCAGAGGATGAATTGTATGGTGCGGCAGTTACATATTGGCCCCGCGTGATTACTTTTGAATCTTATAAAAAGTTGTTCACCACGACGGTGAACTTTCTGGCAGCGATGAAGAACAGTTTTATCGTGGCATCGCTGACCACTATGGTATCGCTGACGGCATCGACCTTGGCGGCCTATGCTTTCTCACGATATGAGTTTGCCGGCAGAAAATCCCTGATGTGTATCTTTCTCTGCAACAACATGTTTCCCACCGTATTGTTGCTGATTCCGCTATATACCATCATGCGGAAACTGGGATTTTTGTATACTCCGGCTTCGCTGGTATTATCTTATACTACCTTTACGATTCCATTTTCCGTATGGCTGCTGCTGGGCTTTTTAAATGACCTGCCGATGTCATTGGAGGAAGCGGCACTGGTGGACGGCTGTAACCGGGGCGTGGCCTTCGTGAAGATTATTCTTCCGATACTGGGGCCTTGTCTGGTCGCAACCGGCGTTTACATTTTTATGACATCGTGGAATGAATATACCTTTGCGATGATGTTTACTAACACAGATACGCGCACCATTCCGGTGGCGTTGAAAAGCCTGATCGGTCAGTTGGGGGTTCAGTGGGATCTGCTGACGGCCGGGGGGATCGTGACCATTATTCCGGTGTGTATTATGTTCTTCTTTGCCCAGAAACGACTGGTAGAGGGACTGACAGCCGGAGCTGTGAAAGGTTGAAAACAGGGCAATTAAGGAGGAAATTAAAATGCAGCAATATGACAAAAAAGCCAGGGAACTGCGGGCGGAGATCTTAAAGATGCTCTATGCCTGCCAGTCCGGTCATCCGGGCGGTTCCTTATCCTGTGTAGAGATGTTGATGGCATTGTATTATGAAGTGATGAATGTAGATCCAAAGCAGCCAAAGAAGGTGGACCGTGACCGTCTGGTGCTCAGTAAAGGTCATGCCTGCCCGGCATTGTATGCGATTTTGGCGGATCAGGGGTTCTTTCCGAAAGAGGATCTGGCCGGCCTGCGGCAGATTGACAGCCATCTGCAGGGCCATCCGGACTGTACCAAGACACCGGGGATCGATATGAATACCGGTTCGCTGGGGCAGGGGGCATCCCTGGCCATGGGGATGGCGCTGGCGGCGAAAAAAGCGAAAGGAGATTATAAGGTATATGCGGTTCTGGGTGACGGCGAATGTCAGGAAGGGCTGGTGTGGGAAGCGGCTATGGCGGCAGCTCATTACAAGCTGGATAATCTGGTTTTTATGCTGGATTACAATAAGCTGCAGATTGACGGCAGCAATGATGAAGTCATGAGTCTGGGCGATATCCGCAAGAAATTTGAGGCATTTGGCTTTGAATGCTTTTTAGTGGACGGACACGATATTGAGGCGATTACATATGCCCTTAAGGCACCGGTATCCGGCAAGCCGAAATTTATCTGCTGCAATACGGTGAAAGGCAAGGGTGTTTCCTTTATGGAGGACAATTACGGCTGGCATGGCAGACCAATGAATGAACAGGAATTTGCACAAGCGATGGAAGAGCAGGAGGTGGCCTGAATGGGAAAGTCATTAAGAGTGGCATATGGGGAAGCGCTGGAGAAGCTGGGCGGACAAAATGACAAGGTTGTGGTTCTGGATGCCGACCTGGCTCATGCAACCATGACTTGTATGTTTAAAGATCAATATCCGGACCGTTTTTTCAATATGGGCATTGCGGAAGCAAACATGATGTGTGCGGCGGCCGGATTTGCCAGCACCGGTTATGTACCGTTTGTCAGCACCTTTGCATTGTTTGGCGCCGGGCGAGCCTATGAACAGATCCGAAATTCAGTGTGCTATACCAATGCCAATGTGAAATTTGGTTTTTCTCATTCTGGTTTGTCGGTGGGGGAAGACGGCGGCAGCCATCAGTCGGTGGAAGATATTGCCCTGATGCGGGAAATGCCGAATATGACCGTCTTTGTTCCCTGTGATCCGGCGGAAACGGAAAAAGCGGTTATGGCGGCAGCTGCCATCAACGGGCCGGTATATATCCGGGTGGCCAGGCCGGTTTGCGAGGATATTACGGCCAGTGAGACACCTTTTGTTCCGGGGAAAGCCAATGTGATAAAGGAAGGTGATGATGTTTGTATTATTTCTTGCGGCCTGATGATTCCTCAGGCTTTGAAAGCGGCAGAAATGCTGGAGCAGGAAGGAATCCATGCGGCGGTAGTGAATATGCATACCATCAAACCAATTGATAAAGATGTGATATTGCAGATGAATCAGAGGTGTAAGGTGATCGTGACAGCTGAAGAACATTCGGTGGTTGGCGGTTTGGGCTCGGCGGTGGCTGAAGTTCTGGCCGGACATAACGGGGCGGCATTTGCAATGATCGGGATTCAGGATAAGTTTGGTAAATCCGGTAAGCCGGACCAGTTATTTGAAGCATTTGGTTTGTCTGCTGAAAATATTGTAAAAACCAGTAAAGAATTGCTGGAAAAACGAGGAGAATGATTATGACAATCGCAGAATATCAATACGAGCAGGAAGGCATGCGGCGGGTATTTGAAAATGAAAAATGGACGGTGGGAATCAAGAACTGGAAACCGGCCAATGATATCACCGGCATTGATTGCCTGGAACGGCATAATCAGACGGACGAGTTATTTGTCTTGACAGCCGGTGCATGCACCCTTATTTATGCTGATGAGACGGCTGATGGGATGATCTTTGGGGCGGTTAAGATGGAGCCGCAGAAGGTTTATAATATTCCGGCGGCCTTATGGCACAATACCATTACGCAGAAAGATACCAAGATGATCTTGATTGAGGATTCTAATACTTCGATGGAGAACAGTGATATTCTTGCTTTGGGGGAAGGACAGATTGAAATAGTGAGAAGTCTGGTATGAAATTTATGAAGGAGGCGCTTTTGCGCCTCCTCCTCGCGGTAGCTCTACAATTCTTCATTCTTAATACATTCATCCCCAACAAAGACAATTGCCCATTTCTTAAGGTTATCCATCCCCTTAAATTTAGGTGAATTACTATATCTCATCAGTTGTTCCTTTGCTTCTTTCAGCTTGCGTGCAATATTTTCTTCCTTACCATCTGCTTTTGATAAATATTTGAATTCAATCATTGCATAATAATCCACATCAATCCCCGGACGTTTTATGAGCTGAATGTCGGAATAGCCTTTGTTTGCTTCAGTCTCGCTTTCTACCACATAACATTTACTTAACATACATAAAGTAAAACAGATAGTCTTGATATATTTTTCATCCATAAGGAAAGTCCCCCTCACCTGCGTTCGGCGGAAAGTCTTAATGGAGTCACGGTTTGACATACTGGCAAGCACGGTTTCTATACAGGTTATGAGTTTTGTATTATCGCCCTCATAGGCAAGGGCTTCAAGAGCCAGGCGTATATTCGACACTTCAAGGTCGTATTTATATTCCTCCTTCAGAAGCGTTTCAAAATAACTAAAATACAATTCCTTTACTACATAATTGGGAACCTTTAATTTCACTCCTCCCCGATATAAACCATCAATAGTCAAGTAGCCCAGATAAAAAAGGAGTGACCTGAAATCGTCCTTATCAAACTTTTCCTTCAGACTATATTGTGCCGTTATGAATGCGGTCTGCTCTTTTCCTTCAATAATTTCCTGCAAAACCTCATAGTTAGAGGATTTGTTCTTTAGTGCAAACATCTTCCCCAGCTTAGAGTAATCACTGGCTATGCTTGCATCTAACAAGCGGTCTGGGGGTCTATGGGTTTCAAGGTAAGCGGATAAATAATTTAGGGACATGTTGCTGTTAAATAATTTTTCTTCACTATGTGGACTAAATAAATACCCATCATAACATTTTCTCATTTCCTCTACAATTTGTTCCATCCCATCAGCAGAAACGTCAGCTAATGTTTCACTTATGAGAAATCTCACTTCCTCTTCCGTAAATCCCATCATTTCATTAAAGGTTTCAAATCTTGTGTAGTCTGTAGCTATGTTAAAGCCACTGGTTAAACTATCCAGGGTAATCGGACTTACTCCTGTTGCAAAGAATCGGCCAATGGTGCCATTTGATGTGCCGTCTTTTATTTTTTCATACCATTTCCTTACAAAGCCTGTTTTTGTTATGATGTCAGAGAAAAGGCCTGTCTGAAAACTTAGCAGTTCATTGGCAAAATGGTCATATTCGTCAATGATGACATATAATTTTCCATCAAAATGTCTTCTGAATTCGGTTAAAAAACTGTTTAAAATGGCGGCAGGTTCGCCCTCTTTTGTATAGTCCAAATCCACTTGATACTGAATACAAAATAATTGAAAACTATTGTTTATGGAATCCCTGAAAGATTCTATCAAATCCCCGGCAGTATCTGTCTTAAGTCCTGAAAAGCTAAATTTCAAGATATAATAGTTATTTCTATGTTTTGTAGGATGTTGTCCGATATACGTCTTGCCAAAAAGCTGTTCGAACTCATCTGCATAATTGATTCCATAATAGTATTCAAGTACGGAAGTAAATAAGCTCTTTCCAAATCGTCTGGGTCTTAAAAAAAAGACAAAGAAGTATCCTCTTCCACAATTATCTTATAATCACTTACCCCTTTTGGTAATCTGCTTCCTTTTATCATCATCAACCACCTCTTTACCGGAGATTCTATCAGCTGCTTACTATATATAGTATCATATCAGCTATGTTTAGGCAATGAATGGAAAAAAAAACATATACCTCATCCTCCCCTCCTCATTACAGTTACATTTGCGCCGGTTACAGTTTCGAATTTGATTGACATGGTGCACCGGCAATGTTACGATTATACTACAAAAAATATGGCATATGACGTATCTTGCGAAGGGGGGCCAAGTCATGAAGACCAGAAGAAAATACGGTTTAACTTTGCTGCTGATTTTGTGGATGCTGCCGCAGACAGTATTTGCTTTTGGCGGTGATAACGACATCGTTGCGGTCAGGATTCCGGAGAATGCGCTGGTAGAAGAAGATATGATTATTGCAAGCGTTGCAAACAATGTTACCAGCCAGACGATTTCGGTATTGGTGAGTGATAACGCACGCTGGGATTTGTATGTAGATAACGGCTGCATCAATGAAATTACCGATGACATCATGTATCTGAATGTTGGCAAGAATACGGCATATATCAAGGTGACAGCGGAAGATGGCGGTACCAGGCTTTACACCCTTAAGATTATACGGGCCGGTATATCATCTTCCTGCAGTGACAGTTTGACCGGTTATGGTCATACTGCTGCGGTTGGAAGCTGGCAGCAAGAACCAACTGGCTGGCGCTATATCAAGGCAGGCGGCGGTTATCTGCGTTCCGAATGGGTCAGCATCAATGAGCAGTGGTATTATTTTGATGCAGCAGGCTATATGCTGACCGGCTGGTTCATGGATGGCGACAACGGTTGGTATTATTTTAATCCGACCAAGGATGAGAATGAAGGTGCCATGTTGATTGGCTGGTTAAGTGATCCGCAGGACGGGAATTGTTATTTTCTGGATCCGACGAGTGGAAAGATGGCACTTGGCTGGCTGCAGATTGGAGAAGGCTGGTATTATTTTAACGAAAAAGGACCCAAACCGTTGGGGGCATTGGGGTTGGAAAATCTATGAAACCATTAAAAAGAAACTATTATATGGCAGATACCTTAGTGGTTGCCCGGGATCTGCTGGGAAAATATCTGGTTCGCGAATATGAAGGTACTTATCTGATCGGACGGATTACCGAGACGGAAGCTTATATCGGGGCCATTGACAAAGCCTGCCATGCCTATGGCGGCAAAGTAACGCCCCGGACGCAGACGTTATATGAACAGGGTGGAACTTCCTATGTGTATTTTATCTATGGGATGTATCACTGCATGAATGTGGTGACGGAGAAGCAGGGCAGTGCCGCTGCGGTTTTGATTCGCGGACTGGAGATGGTGAAAGGCCTTGAAGAAGCGTCAATGCTTCGTTATGGCCTTTCCTGCCAGGAATTGACGAAATCCCAGATTAAGAACTTTTCCAATGGACCGGGAAAGCTTTGCAAGGCGATGGCCATCACCAAAGACTTAAATAAGGTGGATCTTTGCGGCCGGGATTTCTTCATTACCGATAAGATCAAAGGGGTGGAAAATCCAACTCTTGAGATTGCTGCCGCGGCCAGAATCGGGATTGATTATGCCGGGGAAGCCAGGGATTTTCCGTGGCGGTTTTTTGTAAAATAGTAGTTTTACATAAGTCTTTATGATGCCCGCCATCCCATATCTTCCAACTGCTTATATTTCGCATACCAGCCGTTGCTCTGCACCAGCTCGTCGGGGTTCCCTTCCTCGACGATTTTGCCGTGGGAGCAAACATATACGTAATCCGCATCGATAATTCCTGACAGGCGGTGACTTATCGTTACAATCGTCCTGTTTGCGGACACATTCTTTATCGCCTTTAATATTTGCGCTTCCGTAACAGCATCCAGCCCGGAGGTCAGTTCATCTAAAAGTAAGACAGGCGGATTGGTCACGATTGCCCGGGCAAGAGTCAACAGCTGCATTTGACCGAAGGAGAGATTGCCTTCTCCTTCGCCGATGATCGTATTGTGTTTTTCGGGCAGCTTTTCAATGTCCTCATACAAACCTACCGCTTTGAGCGCTTCGATCACATCATTTTCTGAAATCTGTTCATCCCCAAGGGTGATGATGTCCTTCATATTCCCGGTGAAAGTAGTAACTGTCTGCGGCACAATGCCGATCGCACGTCGTCTTAACTCCGTTGGCATTGTAAATGGATCGTATCCGCAGATCGATATAGTTCCCTTCCCGGTGGGGTAAAGCCCCGCGAGAAGATTGAGTATCGTCGTCTTACCCGAACCGGTGCGTCCCACCAGCGCAACCTTCAAGCCCTTTTTAACGCTGAAGGATACATCATTTAAGATATTCCCGGCATCGTCATAAGCAAAGGATACGTTCTGAAACAGGATGTCGTGTTCGCCGTCCGGCTTCGCTTCATCTTTCATAATCCTCGTTTCTTCTTCCTCGTCCAGGAACTCGGTGATCCGGTGAAAAGCAGCGAAAACCTGTTGAATGGTTTGAAATTCCGTTGCTATTTCTTCTATCGGACTGAACAGCCGGCCAAGCAGATCAATGGCGGCGGCCAGCGTCCCGGCCGTGACACCGACGATGATACCCGCTTCTTTTGTGGTCAGCACGACAAAAGAACAGATGATACCCGCCTTTAAAATCTGCATGATGCACGGGAAAGCAGAGTCCATCCTGTTTACCTTGCGCCGTATGTTGATCTGCTCATCAGCCAGAGGGGCAAATGCGCGGGACAATCTGTTTTCGAGACCGAATATCTTGAACAGCCGAAGACCGGAAAAAGCCTCCTGAATAAATGAGTTCATCCGGCCCATTGCCTTTCTTAGTTTAAGCTGTGCTGCGTAGACCCTTCCTCTGAAAAGGTTCGATATTAAAACGATCACGGGAACAATAAGCAGCGTGTAAACAAAAAGAGATTGATTCAAAATAAATACCGATGCGAGGATACCGATTATTTTAAATAAGTCAACCGCCATATTTACCAACCCATCTGAAAACATGGTGTTTACAGCTTCAACATCCTGGGTAAATCGGCTCATAACATCTCCAGTTGCGTTTTTATGATAATAACGCATGGGCAGGCGCATCAGCTTTTCTGACATCCTGTATCTGATTTCCAGAATGACTTTTTGTCCGATGTAAGCGGTAAATATCGTTTTGAAAAACTCGCAAATATAAGACACAAGCACAGCCGCCAGATATATCGCGGCTAAAGTGGCAACACCGTCATAGAGCCCCTTTCCCAGATAATCATCCACGATCATCCGCAGTATTTGCGGCGGAATGAGCTGCAAAGCAACGATGCCGATAACCGAAAGGATAAGCAGTAAAAGCGAGATGATATTCTTTTTACAAAT
>Ga0153928_1000735_pt1 | contig 15647 bp, 15 predicted proteins | sample TSNJ012MetaG_FD_106656 | JGI IMG/M metagenome (GOLD analysis project Ga0153928, IMG submission 106656) | Attine ant fungus gardens microbial communities from New Jersey, USA - TSNJ012 MetaG | ecosystem: Host-associated > Fungi > Mycelium > Unclassified | place: USA: New Jersey, Wharton State... | reverse complement strand
TTCATTAAACTTACCGGATTTTCCACATACGAGTCCAAAGGAAATAATTTCAGCACGGCCTCCAGTACTTCCGGCACTCCATGCCCGTCCATCCTGATGACAATGGCATTTTTCCCCATTGATTCTGCCGGAAAGTTGCCGTCAGCAATTACAATCCGGTCACTGTGCCCCATTTCACATAAGACTTTCAGGAGCTGGGGGGATAAGATACCGGGAATTCCTTTCAGCATCATCGTTCCTCCTTAAACTTTTGATAGATTTTTTCCCATTTCCAGATGTCCTTTGGTTCATATCTCACGGTTTTTTCGGAAGCAGCAATGAAGGAACGTGCCTCCTCCAGATTTTTGATTGCACCGGCCGCCAATAGCTGGACTGCTGCATTTCCGTATACCGTGGCTTCTACCGGACCTGCTATTACCGGACAGGCACAGGCATTTGCGGTCATTTGGCAAAGGAGGGTACTTTGGGTTCCCCCGCCTACCATATGAATTACCTGATAAGATTTTCCGGTGCAGGACTTGATTTCTTCCAATGCCAAGCGGTATTTCAGGGCAAGGCTCTCATGAATGCAGCGGACAATACTTCCAGCCGACTCCGGGATGTTTTGTCCGGTTCTGCGGCAGAATTCACGGATTCGTTCCGGAATATTTCCCGCGGGAACAAATTCGGGGGCATCCGGGTCAATCAAGGAGGCAAAGGGAGTGGCGTGGGCCGCCATTTGCTCCAGATGCCCAAAGCTATATTCTTTTCCTTCACGGATCCACTGTCTTCTGCTTTCCTGAATCAGCCACAAGCCGATAATATTTTTCAGGAAGGATGTTTTCCCGTCATAACCGCCTTCATTGGTGATGTTATATTGTTCCGTCAGAGAATTTATAACCGGCGCATCCAATTCTGTTCCAAATAAGGACCAGGTTCCGCAGCTGATGAAAATAAAATCCTTTTCCTTTGCCGGAACAGCCACCAGTGCACTCTGGGTATCATGGCCCGCAGCAGCAATTACTTCCATGGGACCAATTCCCAATTCTTTTTGAAGCGTGGGACGAATCATTCCCAATCTGGTTCCCGATGGAATAATCTCCTGCATAAGGTCCGCCGGCAATTCCAGGGCGGAAAACAGTTCTTTTGACCATGTTTTTTCTCTGGCATCTAAAAGCTGTGAGGTAGAAGCAATGGAGTATTCATTTTTTGCCGTCCCGGATAAATAGTAATGGAACAAATCGGGCATGAAAAGCAGCGTTTTTGCATCTTTTAAAAGCTTCGGCTTTTTCCTTGCCAGGGCTAAAAGCTGGAACACCGTATTGATTTCCATAAACTGATTGCCGGTAATCTGATAACATTTTTTCCGGTCTGTTTTTTCAAATGCTGCCGCCAGCATTCCAACCGTTCTTTGATCCCGGTAATGAACAGGATTTGCCAGCAGGTGTCCTTCTTCATCCAAAAGACCAAAATCCACGCCCCAGGTATCTACTGCAATACTGTCAATGGCCCCGTACGCTTTTGCTTTTATAAGGCCTTGCTTTATTTCAAAAAATAATCTTAAAAAATCCCAATACATAGTGTCTCCAAGAAGCACCGGGTCATTGGGAAAACGGTGAAGTTCCTGAATTTGGATTTGCTCACCATTATAGATCCCAAGCATGACCCGGCCGCTGGAAGCACCAATATCAACAGCCAGTACTTGTCTTTTTATCATCGTAATTCCTCTTATTTGTACAACGGTCCATAGGCTTCACAGGCACGGTAATCCTGGCCTTCTTTCTCCATTCCAAAGGCATTCCAGGCAGCCGGACGGAAAATCTTCTCTTCTGGTACATTGTGCATGCAGACCGGAATGCGAAGCATCGAACATAAGGTAATCAAATCGGCGCCTATATGCCCGTAACTGATCGCTCCGTGATTCGCCCCCCAATTGTTCATTACATCATAAGCGGAAGCAAATGCTCCAGCCCCTGTGACGCGTGGGGAAAACCAGGTACAAGGCCAGGTGTAATCCGTTCTCTGCCAGAGTTTATCGCTTACTTCTGCCGGAAGTTTCACAGTCCATCCCTCGGCAATTTGCAGTACCGGTCCCAGACCCTTTACCAAATTAAGGCGAATCATGGTAACAGGCATTTCGCATTCGGTAACAAAGCGGGAAGAATAGCCGCCGCCCCGGAAGTAGCCAAAGTCTGCCGAATTCCATGTTGTTGCCTTCAAGATGGCCGCCTGATCTTCCTTTGTGATTTCATACCACGGTTTCATTACGCCGTTTCCATTCTCATCCCTGGCCTGGCCATTGGCGTCGATACAGGCGGCACCGGAGTTGATCAGATGGATAAACCCACCTGCTTCCTTTGCGATTCCTGCGACTTTATATCCGGTTGCCTCTTCCACTGCTTCCGGACTCCAATAGGTCCGTACATCGGCAAAAATCTGGGCACGGTTGGTTAATAATTTCATAAACAGCATGCCGATACCGTTTAATACATCGTTTTCCGTTGCCAGGATGTAAGGCTCTCGCGGTCCATTCCAGTCAAAGGAAGTGTTCAGCATTGCTTCCGGGAAATCACAGTTGGGATAACAATCGGTCCATTGTCTCTGGCCCTGAAATCCTGCGGCAATGGCATTGTGTCCTGCCTTTTCTTCTTCACACCCGGCCGGCAGATCCGGATTTCCATTCATCATATCTTTGATGATACACATCATTTTTACAACAAATTCCCAGTCCCCATCCTTTTCTTCCCTGGTCTTTTGAACTGCTTCCGGATTTTTATCAAATCCTTCCACACAGTTTTCTCTGGTCCATGCAAGGGCTTTTTCAAATTCTGCTTTATCATAGATACCTTCGGTCATCCTTCTGATGATTTCCACTTCATCCACAGATTCTACTCGCATGCCCAGATATTCTTCGATAAACGCCGGGTCAATAATCGATCCGCCGATCCCCATACAGATAGAACCAATCTGCAAATAGGACTTTCCTCTCATGGTTGCGGCAGCTAATGCGGCACGGCCAAAACGAAGAAGCTTTTCTTTGACATCTTCCGGTATGCTGGTATCATCTGCATCCTGTACATCATGACCATAAATGCCAAAGGCCGGCAATCCCTTCTGAGCATGGGTTGCCAGTACAGATGCCAGATAAACCGCGCCCGGCCTTTCGGTACCGTTAAATCCCCATACCCCCTTAATGGTCTTTGGCTCCATATCCATGGTTTCCGCGCCATAACACCAGCATGGAGTTACGGTAAGGGTAATATCCACTCCTTCTTTCCTGAATTGATCGGCACAGGCAGCCGCCTCCGCCACACGCCCGATGGTGGTGTCAGCAATGACTACTTTCACCGGCTCTCCATTGGAGTAACGTAAATGTTCCGCAAATAATGCGGCCGCAGATCTGGCCATGTTCATGGTCTGCTCCTCCAGTGATTCACGGACCTTCAAATATCCTCTTCTCCCGTCAATCGTCGGGCGGATTCCAATCACCGGATAATCTCCAATTAATCTGTTTTTTGCCATCGATTTTTCTCCTGATCTTATTTTTTGTCAAAGCAGATGCTCTCTATATCAGCATTATATTACGTTTATGCTCTGGCTTTCTTGTTTTATAATGGCAAAAAATATAACAATTTTCACTTTTATCTCTTGTTCTCGTCTGATATAATATGCTTATCATAGCTAAGGGGATGGATTTTATGCATTATCTGGAATATAACGAAAAAAAACAGCATGGAACAGCCGATTTTCCGATTGAATGTTACCATGTGGACGAGCAGCATCCAAGGTATCATATGCCGTTCCACTGGCATAAAGAATTGGAAATCATACGAATTCTGGAAGGCCGCCTGATTCTCTGCCTGGATAATGAGGAAATTACAGCACAAGCCGGAGATGTTATCTTTATCAATGAAGGGGTCATTCATGGCGGTTTTCCCGAAAACTGCATTTATGAATGCATTGTATTTGATATGAAACCGCTCCTCATGCATCCAGATGCCTGCCGCAGGTATTTATGCCAGATTTCACATCAGCACATTACCGTGAAGAATCATTTCACCAAAGAATACCGGACATTTCTTGGAATTGCCGAACATTTATTTGAGTCTATACAGAAAAAAGTTCCCGGCAGTGAGTTAAGCACTGTGGGTACTTTGTATGAGATGTTTGGTATTATTTTTGAATATCATCATTATGCGAAAACCGCCAATCCTTCTGAACACATGTTAAGGAAAACGGCGGTTATGAAACAGGTCCTGGAATATATTGACCAAAATTATTCATCCACTATTACGTTACAGGACCTGTCCAAAATTGCCGGCATGTCGCCCAAATATTTCTGCCATTACTTTCATGCCGTCATCCGGAAAACACCGATGGATTATGTGAATTATTATCGGATTGAACGGTCCTGCTATTTGCTTTCCACAATGGATTTATCAGTTACAGAGACCGCATTCCAATGCGGATTTAACGACAGCAGCTATTTTGTAAAAACGTTCCGAAAATACAAAGGAATGACACCAAGGCAGTACTTAAAAGCCACTTCCGCGCTTTCATTGTAAAGATTCCAGATACTGTTTTTCCTTCTCCGAAAGCTTCGCCTCTTTCAATAAATCCGGCCGCCGCTCCAACGTTCGCTTAATCGATTCACACCGCCGCCATTCCTCAATATTCTTATGATGCCCGGATAACAATACCTCCGGCACCTGCATTCCTTCATACACTTCCGGCCGGGTATACTGGGGATACTCCAGCAGATTGTCCTGAAAGGATTCAACCTCGGCCGATACATCATTATGCAGCACCCCCGGTATCAGACGGGAAATACAGTCGATCATCACCATGGCCGGCAGCTCTCCGCCGGTCAGCACATAATCGCCAACCGACAGGTAATCCGTCACAATCAATTCCAGGGCCCGTTCGTCAATCCCTTCATAATGTCCGCATAAAAACACCAGGTCTTCTTCCTGTGACAGTTCTTCCGCCATCTTCTGATGAAACACCTGCCCCTGCGGGGTCATATAAAGAACTCTGGGACGCTTCCCCAGCTTCTGGCACAAAGCCTCATAGGCACCACAAACCGGCTCCGCCTGGATGACCAGTCCGGCCCCGCCGCCATAAGGTGCATCATCAACCCGGCCATGCTTTTGGGCAGTATAATCACGGATGTTAATCGCTTCGATCGACAGCAATCCCTTGCTGACTGCCCGGCCAATAATACTGGTATTTAAACCGTCCAGAACCATTTCCGGAAACAATGTCAAAATATGATAGTTCATCAGCTGCCTCCTACAAGTCAAGCAGACCATCCATAATGTGGACAGTAACTGTCTGTTCCGTCAGATTTACATCCAGGACGCATTGTCTGATCGCCGGGAATAAATACTCCCTGCCATCCTTCCCTGCGATTACATATACATCATTGGCACCGGTCAGAAGCACGTCTTTTAAGGTGCCAAAATCTTCGCCCTCATCGGTAACTACCCGCAGACCGATCAAATCCACAATAAAGTTTTCACCCGGTGCCAGTTCTACTGCCTGGTCACGGGGAATCAGCAGGTCTTTGCCTTTATATTTTTCAATTTCATTGATATCATCAAACTCTTTGAATTTCAGGATGACCATGTTCTTAAAAAACTTCACCTGCTCAATGGTAAGCGTCATCTGCTCACGTCCGGTATCCAAAATCACTGTTTTCAACTGTTTAAACCGGGCGGCATCATCGGTGGTGGGAAATACCTTCACCTCGCCTTTCACCCCGTGGGCGGATGCAATCACACCGACCCGTAATGTCTGTTCTGCCATAATTTCCTCTTATCTGTAACAATTGTTTTATAAAAAAACTGCCGCAGGTGGATCCCGCAGCAGCCGACGCGGCTATTGAATATCTACAACAACCTTCTTATCTTCTTTTGAGGCAGCGGCTTTGACAACCGAACGGATCGCTTTGGCGATACGTCCCTGCTTGCCAATCACTTTGCCCATATCCGAGGGTGCCACCTTCAGTTCAATAAAGGTTTCGCCTTCCTTCTCGGTCTCGGTTACTACCACATCATCCGGATTGTCTACTAATGCTCTTGCAATCACTTCAACTAATTCTTTCATAGCATTCACCCCACTATTTCAATAAATTACTGAATGCCAGCGGTCTTTAAAAGTTTTGCTACTCTGTCAGTTGGCTGAGCACCGGTTGACAACCATTTTTTGGTTGCTTCTTCATTGAATTTGATACCGCTTGGTTCCAGGTTCGGATCATAAGTACCAATTTCCTCGATGAATCTTCCGTCTCTTGGAGATCTGGAATCTGCAACTACGATTCTATAGAAAGGAGCTTTCTTCGCACCCATTCTCTTTAATCTCATCTTTACTGCCATGTTATTTTCACCTCCTTAAGTGTTCTCTAATCTATGAACAAATACAGATAATCTGCATTGTCAGCAAAATCATGTGTGCTGCCTGCAAAAGACGGGGTTAAAACGGTAATTTCATATTGCCAAACATACCACCCATGCCGCCTTTGCCTTTCTTGCCGCCGCCCATCATACCCGGCAGCTGCTTCATCATCTTCTTCATCTGGTCAAACTGCTTGACCATCCGGTTGACCTCGCCGATGTCTACGCCGGCGCCTCTGGCGATCCGCTGCTTACGGGACATGTTCATCAAGGCGGGATTCGCCCGTTCTTCGGCCGTCATGGAAAGGATAATGGCTTCCACCCGGCTCATCGCCGATTCATCCACTTCCGGCATGCCGCCTTTCATCTGGCCCATTCCCGGCATCATGCTCATAATACTGCCCAGGCCGCCCATCTTCTTGATCTGGTTCATCTGATCCAGGAAGTCGCTGTAATCAAATTCGGCTTTGCGCAGCTTCTGACTCATCTCGCGGGCTTTTTCTTCATCAACTTCCAATTCGGCCTTCTCGATCAGGGTCAGGATATCTCCCATCCCCAGGATTCGGGAAGCCATCCGGTCCGGATAGAACTGCTCTAAATCCGAGAGCTTCTCACCCATACCAATATATAAAATCGGCTTTCCGGTAACGGAACGGATCGACAGTGCTGCGCCGCCCCGGGTATCACCGTCCAGCTTGGTTAAGATGACGCCGTCAATCCCGACCTTATCCTGGAAATCACCGGCTACATTCACCGCATCCTGGCCGGTCATCGCATCGACGACCAGAATGGTCTGATCGACGGTCACCGCCGCTTTGATATTCACCAGCTCCGCCATCATGTCTTCATCCACATGAAGACGGCCGGCGGTATCCAGAATCACAACGTTATAGCCATTCTTCACCGCATGTTCCATGGCGGCTTTCGCAATATTTACCGGATTCTGGTGTTCGCCCATGGTAAAAACCGGAACCCCCTGCTTTTCTCCATTAATCTGCAGCTGCTGAATCGCCGCCGGACGATAGACGTCACAGGCCGCCAGGACCGGTTTTCGTCCTTTGGCCTTTAACTTTCCGGCAATCTTGGCAGTGGTGGTGGTCTTACCGGCGCCCTGCAGACCGGCCATCATAATGACCGTAATTTCATTCGATGGCTTTAAGGCAAGCTCGGTTGTCTCCGAACCCATCAGACGAATCAATTCTTCATTCACAATCTTAATAACCATCTGGCCCGGCTGCAAGGAACCCAATACCTCTTCGCCGACAGCCCGTTCCTGAACGGCACTGATAAACTGCTTAACCACCTTGAAGCTTACATCCGCTTCTAACAGTGCCATCTTGACTTCTTTTAATGCCGCCTTTACATCGGCTTCGGTCAGACGACCTTTGCCGCGCAGGCTTTTAAATACTTTTTGTAATTTATCAGATAAGCTTTCAAAAGCCATGAAAATCCTCCTGTACCTGTTACAGCTCCATGATGTCACCGGATATCTGTTCAATTCTGTGAATCAGTTCCATATTCCTGGTTTTCATAAACTCATGGGTCAGTCGCCTGATCTCTTCCCCCATGGTTCTGGTCTGCTGAAATTTGCTGACCAGCTGAAGCTTCTCCTCATATCCGGCCAGAATCCGGTCACACCGCTTAACCAGGTCATGGACGCCCTGTCGGCTGATTCCCAGATCCAATGCAACCTCTCCCAGCGACATATCATTAAATATCACTTCTTTATAAATCGCCTGCTGGTGTTCCGTCAGCAGGTCGCCATAAAAATCATATAATAAACTTTGTTTTACGATATCTTCCATAACATCACCTGTGTTATCATACAAGAAAAAAGAATTGGTGTCAAGTGTTTTTTCTTGACAGTAATACTTGCATTTTGCAGCCAGTTGTGATATTCTAAAAGAAGTGAGAACGCACGTTCTTTCTATTGTTCAAGATACGAGGTCCGATACGATGGAAAACGCAAGATTGATTGCACTTATGAAAACAAAGGGAATGTCCAAATCCACCCTTTCCTCCTTAACCAAGATCCCTTTATCAACTTTGAACCGCATTATAAAAGGCGAGACCCTCCAGGTGAAGATGCCGCAAATGCAGGCTATTGCTGCTGCGCTCAATACCAGCATCTATTCTGTTTTTGACATGCCTGTTCAGATTCCCCTGGCCGGGGCAATCCGGCCGGAAGAAGCCGGTGAATCTGTTACCAAGCTCTTAAATCCTGATGAGTCTCTTATGTTATACTGGTACCAGAATTCTTTTCAGGAAGGAAGGAGCGCTATTTTCGCCCGCGCTAAGGCTGAATACTTCAAGACCCAGACCGAACTTGTGAACAAATCCTATGGCACTACGGCCTCCACTGAGGCCGTGCCTTATGAACAACTGTCCCTTGAAGACCTGAATACATAGTCATTACCGCCGTATCACTCCGCTAATCCGTATAAGTGCCTTTCGGCCTCACCAATTTTGGCCGATAGCCGGCATCATGCAGCACCTGAACAATCTGGTCCTTATGCTCCGTGCCTTCCGCTTCCACAGTGATTCGCAGCTCTACCGCCGCATTCCGGTTAATGCTGATAAACTGATTATGCTCCAGTTTGATGACATTGCCCCGTTCTCCGGCCAGAAGTGCCGCCACTTTTGCCAGCTCGCCCGGTTTGTCCGGCAATAATACGGATACCGTAAAGACACGGTCGCGCTGAATCAGACCATGCTGCACGACTGACGACATCGTGATCACATCCATATTGCCGCCGCTTAAAATCGAGACGATCTTCTTCTTTTTCACATTCAGATGTTTCAATGCCGCTACCGTCAGTAATCCGGAATTTTCCACAATCATCTTATGATTTTCAACCATGTCCAGGAAAGCTACGATCAGCTCAGTATCTTCAATGGTAATGATATCATCAACGTTTTGCTGAATATAAGGGAACAGCTTCTCCCCTGGCCGCTTTACCGCCGTACCGTCAGCAATGGTATTGATACCCGGAAGCTCAACTACCCGCCCTTCCTTCAGCGACACCTGCATACAGTTAGCGCCTGCCGGTTCTACCCCAATCACCCGAATCTTGGGATTAAGCAGCTTGGCCAAAACCGATATACCGGTGCAAAGACCGCCGCCGCCAATCGGTACCAGAATATAATCCACCGTTGGCAATTCTTTGATAATCTCCATGGCAATGGTGCCCTGGCCGGTCGCTACATCCAGGTCATCAAAAGGATGTACAAAGGTATAGCCATGCTCATCGGCCAGCTGATACGCATGGGAACAGGCTTCATCAAACACATCACCGTATAAAACCACCTCGGCGCCATAACCTCTGGTGCGGTTTACTTTCATCAGCGGGGTCGTCGTCGGCATCACGATGATTGCTTTAATTCCCGCCAGCTTTGCTGCATATGCCACGCCCTGGGCATGATTGCCGGCCGATGCCGTAATCAGTCCCCGTTCTTTCTCCTGATCCGAGAGGGTACTGATTTTATAAAAAGCCCCCCGCACCTTATAAGCACCGGTATACTGCATATTTTCCGGCTTGAAATAAACCTTATTACCTGTCTGCGCTGAAAAATATTCACTGTATACCAGCTTCGTCTCCAGCGTTACCTTGCTCACCTGTTCCGTCGCATCTTCAAACCTTTCCAATGTCAATTCCTGTTCCATGGTTCTTACCTCGTTCCCTTTCTATCCCACTTACTTTATCTCACGTCGGTTAAATAATGCATTGACAAAATCATCCGAATTAAACTTTTGCAAATCATCGATTTTTTCACCAATTCCGATATATTTCACCGGAATTCCCAGCTCCGCCTGGATAGCCACGGCAATTCCGCCTTTGGCCGTACCGTCCAGCTTCGTCAGGATGATTCCTGTAATATCTGCCACTTCCATAAACTGCCTGGCCTGGGCCATGGCATTCTGTCCGGTAGTGCCATCTAAAACCACCAACGTCTCACGGTAAGCTGCCGGATATTCTTTATCAATGATACGGTTGATTTTCTTCAGCTCTTCCATCAGATTCTTTTTATTATGCAGACGTCCGGCCGTATCGCAGATCAAAATATCGGCACGGCGTGATTTGGCCGCGGCGATCGCATCAAAGATTACCGCCGCCGGATCTGATCCTTCATTTTGGGCAATAATGTCCACCCCGGCCCGGTGCGCCCACTCGGTCAATTGTTCGATGGCCGCCGCACGGAAGGTATCAGCAGCAGCGACAATCACCTTTTTGCCGCGGTCTTTCAACTGACCGGCCAGCTTGCCGACAGAGGTCGTCTTGCCCACACCGTTGACGCCGATTACCAGTACCACGGCGGTCCGGTTCTCAAATTCATAAGCATTTTCCCCCAGATTCATCTGCTCTTTGATGGATTCAATCAGCAGTTCGCGGCACTGTGCCGGTTCCTTGACATGCTGCTCTTTCACTTTTTTACGCAAATCGTCCATAATCGATGTGGTGGTCTGAATGCCCAGATCTCCCATAATCAACGTTTCTTCCAGTTCCTCATAGAAATCTTCATCAATAGCGGAAAAACCACTGAATATAGAATCCATCCCAGACACAATATTATCTCTGGTCTTGGAAAGGCCGGACACCAGCCGCCCGAAAAACCCTTGTTTCTTCTCTTCCAAATGTCAATCTCCTCTTCTTTCTTTAGTTGTCCAGCTGATCTTCAATCAGATTTACGGACACCAGTGTTGATACCCCCTTCTCCTGCATGGTGATACCATACAGACGGTCTGAAGCAACCATCGTACCTCTTCGGTGGGTGATAACAATAAACTGTGTATTTTTCGTCAGTTTATGTAAATATCCGGCAAACCGGTCAACGTTGGAATCATCCAGGGCCGCCTCGATCTCATCCAGCAGACAGAATGGTGAAGGTTTTAAGTTCTGAATGGCAAATAACAGGGCGATTGCCGTCAAGGCTTTCTCGCCGCCGGACAACTGCATCATATTCTGCAGCTTCTTCCCCGGCGGCTGGGAAATGATCTGAATTCCCGCCTCCAGAATATCCTCATCCTCCATCAGCTCCAGCGTTCCGTGACCGCCGCCGAACAGTTCCTGAAACACCTTATCAAACTCTGTCCGAATGGCTTTAAACTTTTCTTCAAACTGCCGGCGCATGCCGGTGTCCAGCTCCTCAATGATCTTTAGCAGCGTTCCCTCGGCCTGGACCAGATCATCATGCTGGGTTTTCATAAACTCATAACGCTCGGAAATCTCTTTATAATCTTCAATCGCATTGACATTAATGTTGCCCAGACCCTTAATACTGCTTTTTAATTCCTCAATTCGTTTGCGAATCACCGGTAATGCCGTCAGATCCGGATGTCGCAGCTCCCCGGCCGAACGATAGGTCAGTTCGTACTCCGTCCACATATAGTTCACCAGCAGCTCCAGCTTTTCGTCCAGCTTTTCTTTCTGGCTCTGAAGACGGTACAGTTCCTTATCCAGCCGGTTGATCCGCGCCGACAGCTCATCCCGCTTTTCGAAGAAACCTTTCTGTTCCTTCGTCATCGTTTCTTTTTGCGCCGCCAGAGCCGCTACGGTTTTGTCTAACTGCTCCTTTTGATCCAATGCATTCACAATCAGCTCTTGCAGATTCAGGATTTCCCTGCTCTTTTCTTCAATCGCCAGCCGGGAACCGTCGGTACCGGCAGACAGACCGGCAAGCTCCTCTTGCAGCTTGTGGATTTCCGCTTCGACACGGCGGATGTTCTCCTTCACAAAATCTACTTTCTGCTTTAAACCAGCGGCTTCCAGGCGGATCGTCTGCAGCACTCCCGCAGCTTCTTCCCGTTGCTCTTTCTTGCCTTCCATCTGCCTGGTCATCACTTCCATATCAGCACTGATCTGTTCATTCTGCTGAATCAATGCTGCCGTATCCTGGTTCAGAGTCCGCCGGTTCTCTTCAATTTCTTTGATCTGCTGTTCCAGCAGGTTATTTTCTATCACCAGATCCTGGGATGATTCCGAAATATCGGCCTTCTTCTCTTCCAGCTGGTTCACACTCATTTGAATGGTGTTCTGGTTAAGCGAAGCCTGGTGCTTATCATTCTTTACCCGCTCCAGTTCTTCCTTCTTTTCACCAAACAGCCCCTCATTCAGATTCAGCTCTTCCTGAATGTGATCCGCAGAAACCAGCGCCTTCTTGCAGAGTTCCTCCAGCTCCTCCAGCTCCCGCTTACGGCCCAGCAGGTTGCTGGTATTCTTAAAGGCACCACCGGTCATGGAACCACCGGCACTTAACAATTCGCCTTCGAGGGTAACGATCCGCAGAGAATAACGGAATTTCTTTGCCAGCGCAATCGCATGGTCAATGGTATCGGTTACCACCACCCGGCCTAAAAGGTACCGTGCCAACACCTGGTATTCCGGTTCCACATGCACCAGTTCACTGGCCAGGCCAACCACACCCGGTTCCTTTAACGCCTCTTTCTGATTAAAATCGGTTCTTTGACCGATACTGGTCAGCGGCAGGAACGTCACCCGGCCATATTTATTTTTCTTCAAATACTCAATCAGCTGCTTGGCCGTTTGATCCGAATCAGTTACTACGTTCTGGATACTGCCGCCAAGGGCTGTCTCAATTGCCGTTTCATACTTCTTATCCGTCGTTATCAGATCGGCAACCACTCCGTGAATGCCATGGACCCGGTCTTTGACCTCCATAACCCGGCGGATGCTGTTGCCATATCCTTCATACCGCTCAGCCAGATTCCGTAAAGACTCCAGCCGGGTATAGGCGGTATGGTATTCCTGATGTTTGTTATTTAAATTATTGCTTAAACGCTTGATTTCCTGCTCCAGGCGGGCCTGTTCTGCTTCACATTCGGTCTGCAAAAGTGACAGTTCGGTCAAACGTTCTGCTGCCGCTGCCATTTTTTTGCGTTCGACCGCCAATTGTTCATCCTGGACAGATTCATCACTTTTATACCGCAAAAGCCGCTGACACACTTCCGAGCGGCGCACCTGCACCTGCTCCAGCATCGCTTCATAACGCTGTTCTCTGGCCGTCAAAGCGGCCTTTTCATTCAACCCGGAGATAACGCTGTTCTTGGCTTCTTCGATTTTCTGATCCAGCAGCATCATCGATTCATCAAGCGCCCGCAGTTGTTCTTCGGCCTCATCCTGATTCTGCCGGCTGGTCTCGGCGGCCTGGGTAATACCGGCATTGTCGGTGGTATAAGCCGTAATCTGCTCCTGCTTAGCCGCCATCTCCGTCTGAACGGTCTGAACCCGGTTATTGATATGCTCGGCGTTCATTCGTTCCGTATTGATCTGCTCATTCAGGACGTTAATCTGGCCTTCCAGATTGCCTTTTAACATCTCGGCCTGGTTCAACAGCATCCGCTTTTCATTGGTCTCTGTATCCAGTTCATTTAAAACCTGCTCCAGCCGTTCATACTCAGCCTTTAAAACATCGGACTGGATATGGGTCTCTGCCAAATCCCCGGCGACAATCTGCTCACGGGATTCCAGCTCTCCCGACTGGGTTTTTATGGAATCACTTTCCAGCAAAAACAGATTCACATCATAGGTTTTCAGTTCTTCTTTTAAGCCCAGGTACTTTCTGGCCGCTTCCGACTGCTTCGCCAGAGGGCCTACCTGTTTTTCCAGTTCATTTAAAATATCACTGACCCGCACCAGGTTCTGCTTCTCATCTTCCAGCTTCTTCTGGGCAATCGTCTTGCGGCGCTTAAACTTCACGATACCGGCCGCTTCGTCAAACAGCTCCCGGCGTTCTTCCGGCTTACCGCTTAAGATCTTATCAATCTGACCCTGACCAATGATGGAATAGCCTTCTTTACCGATACCGGTATCATAAAACAGTTCATTAATATCTTTTAGCCGGCAGGCACTGCCATTGATCATGTATTCGCTTTCCCCCGAGCGGTAAAGGCGGCGGGCAATGGTCACTTGATCGTACTCAATCGCCAGTTGATGATCGGCATTGTCCAGGGTAATCGCAACATAAGCAAACCCCTGTGGCTTTCTCGTCTCGGTTCCCGAAAAAATAACATCCTGCATCGAACCGCCACGCAGCTGCTTGATCCGCTGCTCACCCAGAACCCAGCGAACGGCATCGGCAACATTGCTTTTTCCACTGCCGTTGGGGCCGACGATACCGGTAATGCCATTGTGGAAATCAAAGATAATCTTATTGGCAAATGACTTAAATCCCTGTACCTCAATACTTTTTAGATACATACATTTTCCCTCAGTTTCAGGATTCCCCGGTAGGCCGCCAGGGCCTCTGCCGCCTTCTTGGTCCGGCCGGTGCCGCGGCCAATCTCTTCGTCCGCCAGCAGCGCCCTTACCTCAAAGGTCTTATTATGATCCGGTCCCACTTCTTTCAGTATTTCATATTGCAGGTTCAAACCGCCGGCTGCCTGCACCATCTCCTGCAGGATAGTCTTGCTATCATAAAAGAGCTGTTTATGTTCCATATCATTTAAAATAAATTGTTCGACAAACTCTTTTGCACTAGCAAAACCACCATCCAGATAAATCGCCCCAATCAGTGCCTCCATCGCATCTGACACCACCGAATTCCGGTCTCTGCCGCCGGTCGCTTCTTCGCCCTTGCCCAGACGCAGATAAATCCCCAGGTCAATCTCTGATGCGCAGTAAGCCAGGGTCGGCTCACAGACAATGCTGGCGCGGATTTTAGTCAGTTCTCCCTCGGGCTTGTCCGGATACTTGTGAAACAAAAAATCGCTGGAAATTGCTTCCAGGATCGCATCCCCTAAAAACTCCAGCCGCTCGTTGCACTGGGTTTTCTCCAGCCGGTGCTCATTGGCAAAAGAGCTGTGGATCATCGCCTGCCGGATTAATCTGGGGTTGTGAAACCGATATGTGATTTTCTGCTCCAGTTCTTTTAGATCTTTGTCCATCTTCTTCTCACTTCCTAACGGTTCATTTATAATTAATGAAAAAGCCCTGTCATCAGGGCTTTTTCATTAGCTCAATGCGCTTTTAATCTGCTCTACCGCATCGTTGACCGAGACGATCTGCTCAGCAGCCTCTGTTGGGATCTCGATATCAAACTCTTCTTCGATACCCATGATGATCTGGAAAATATCCAGTGAATCGGCCCCTAAATCATCCACAAATGTCGACCCCATCGTGATCTCCTCCGGTTCAATGTTGAGTACTTCTGCAATAATTCCCTGTAATTTCTCAAATTCCATAATGCTTTCTCCTATTCTTTTTATTTTTCCTGTTCTTTGGCTTCCAGGCTTTCCATAATTTTTTCATTAATCTG
>Ga0153928_1000731_pt1 | contig 15665 bp, 13 predicted proteins | sample TSNJ012MetaG_FD_106656 | JGI IMG/M metagenome (GOLD analysis project Ga0153928, IMG submission 106656) | Attine ant fungus gardens microbial communities from New Jersey, USA - TSNJ012 MetaG | ecosystem: Host-associated > Fungi > Mycelium > Unclassified | place: USA: New Jersey, Wharton State... | reverse complement strand
CTGCTTGCCGTTGTGGTCGGTGAGCTTGCCGTGGTCCATGATCTGGAGCAGCACGTTGAACAGGTCCGGGTGCGCCTTCTCGATCTCGTCGAGGAGAAGCACGCAGTGCGGATGCTGGTCGACGCCGTCGGTGAGCAGACCGCCCTGGTCGAAGCCGACGTAGCCGGGCGGCGCGCCGATCAGGCGGGAGACCGTGTGGCGCTCCATGTATTCCGACATGTCGAAGCGGATCAGCTCGACGCCGAGGAGCGCGGCGAGCTGTTTGGCCACCTCGGTCTTGCCGACGCCGGTCGGGCCGGAGAACAGATAGCAGCCGATCGGCTTCTCCGGCTCGCGCAGGCCCGCGCGCGCGAGCTTGATCGAGGCGGAAAGCGCGTCGATCGCCTTCTCCTGGCCGTAGACAACGCGCTTGAGCGTCTGCTCCAGGTGCTGCAGCACCTCGGCGTCGTCCTTCGACACGCTCTTGGGTGGAATGCGCGCCATCGTGGCGATGGTGGTCTCGATTTCCTTGATGCCGATCGTCTTCTTGCGCCGGCTCATCGGCAGGAGCATCTGCGCGGCACCCGACTCGTCGATCACGTCGATCGCCTTGTCGGGTAATTTACGATCGTGGATGTAGCGTGCGGAAAGCTCCACCGCCGCCTTGATGGCGTCGTTGGTGTATTTGAGCCGGTGATAGTCCTCGAAATAGGGCTTGAGCCCGCGCAGGATTTCGATCGCGTCGGGCACGGTCGGCTCGTTGATGTCGATCTTCTGGAACCGGCGCACCAGCGCGCGGTCCTTCTCGAAATACTGGCGGTATTCCTTGTAAGTGGTCGAGCCGATGCAGCGCACGGTCCCGGAGGCGAGCGCCGGCTTGAGAAGGTTCGAGGCGTCCATGGCGCCACCCGAGGTGGCGCCGGCGCCGATCACGGTGTGGATCTCGTCGATGAACAGGATGGCGCCCGGATAGGCCTCCAGCTCCTTGATCACCTGCTTGAGCCGCTCCTCGAAGTCGCCGCGGTAGCGCGTGCCGGCGAGCAAGGTGCCCATGTCGAGGGCGAAGACGGTCGCGTCCTTGAGCACGTCGGGCACTTCGGCGTTGACGATGCGCCGCGCGAGCCCTTCGGCGATCGCGGTCTTGCCGACGCCGGCGTCGCCAACGAACAGCGGATTGTTCTTCTGCCGGCGGCACAGCACCTGGATGGTGCGGTTGATCTCGGCCTCGCGGCCGATCAGCGGGTCGATCTTGCCCTCGCGCGCCTTCTTGTTGAGGTTGACGCAATAGGCTTCGAGCGCGTCGCCCTTCTTCTTGGAATCGTCGCCGCTCTTGGAATCGCTGTCTTCGTCGCTGCCGCGCACCGGCCGCGATTCGGAAAGCCCGGCCCGCTTGGCGATGCCGTGGCTGATGTAGTTGACCGCGTCGTAGCGGGTCATGTCCTGCTCTTGCAGGAAATAGGCGGCGTGGCTCTCGCGCTCGGCGAAAATCGCGACCAGCACGTTGGCGCCGGTCACCTCATCGCGCCCGGACGATTGCACGTGGATCACCGCGCGCTGAATGACGCGCTGGAAGCCGGCGGTGGGCTTGGAATCCCCGGAGCCGTCGGTGACGAGGCTCTCGAGTTCGGATTCGATGTAGGAGACGAGATTGCGACGGAGCTTGTCGAGATCGACGTTGCACGCCCGCATCACCGCGGCCGCGTCCTGATCGTCGATCAGCGCAAGCAACAGGTGCTCCAGCGTGGCGTATTCGTGGTGCCGCTCGTTGGCGAGCGCGAGGGCCCGGTGGAGCGATTGCTCGAGGCTTCGCGAGAATGTGGGCATCAGGGTCCTTGCTCAATAACGTTGCGGGGCGGCTCTGGTTTCCTCGCCGCGGATGACTTTTCTGGCGAAAAGTCATGCGCGGTTCTTCGATCATGGGCATGATCTTGTCCGAAACCGGTTCCCACTTTCGGGATCATGGCCAAGCTACTTCTTTTCCATGACGCACTGCAAAGGATGCTGGTGTTTGCGGGCAAAGTCCATGACCTGCGTCACCTTGGTCTCGGCCACCTCGTAGGTGAAGATGCCGCACTCGCCGATGCCGTTCTGGTGGACGTGCAGCATGATGCGTGTCGCACTCTCGCGGTCCTTGTTGAAGAAGCGCTCGAGCACGTGCACGACGAACTCCATCGGCGTGTAGTCGTCGTTGAGCAGCAGCACCCGGTACATGTTGGGCCGCTTGGTCTGCGGGCGCGTCTTGGTGACGACCGCGTTGCCCGGTTGGCCGGGCTCGCCGCGCCGCTTACGATCGTCGTCCGCAAGGCGCGGGGCCGGCGGCGGCTCGTCGCGCACGGCTTTTTTCGATTCTGTCGGACGGTTCATGGTCCTGTCGTCGCCTGCCGGTCCCACACCGGCCTCGCAATGTGATCGGGAATCGCCTGCCGCGGAGCGCGACGCGCGGTGCCCCTCACATAATAGTCATGCCGGCGACGGCGTTCCAGACTCTCGGTCACAAGCGCGTAAGCCTGCCGCATCAGCGCTGCGCCGGCCGATTCAACCGCTACGCTGGGAGGCGAATGCGGCGACCGGATGACGGACGACAGAGGACAGAGGACGGATTGCTGAGGGATGCACCTTGGCGCATCCGTCCTCTGTCCTCTGTCGTCTGTCGTCCGAAAACAAAAGCCCGACCGAACGGCCGGGCTTGGCAGTCAGCGACGCGAAGCGCCGCGGTCGCGCGTCGCGATTACTTCGCCGATGCCTTGGCGAAATAACCTTCGAGCGGCTTATAGGTCTCCTTCGCGAGGTCGGCGTAGAGCTCGCTGAACTTGCCGCTGCGCGCCACGAAGCCCTCGTAGGAGGTCTTGAGGAAGTCCGACTGGACTTCGACGGCCTTTTCCAGCGTCTTGGCGCCGAGCAGCTTTTCGGCCGCCGCGGCCGTGGTCTCGAAGGCTTCCTTCGAGTAATCGGCAACCTCGCTCGCGAGCGCCTGGGCGCTCTTGCTGAACGCGCCGAACTGCTTGAGCACGAGATCGACGCCCTCGCTTCCGAACTTCTGGAATTCGTCGAAATTCTTCAACATGATCATCCCCTTACGGCCCGTCGCCGAAGCGGGGCCCGGCTTGGTGTGGCTGCGCCGGCCCGACCGGGCTGGCATCGACGGGAATATATTGCACTGCACAATAAAATCAAGGGTCTTTTTGCAGCGCAATAGACATGTTTGCGCCGTATTGGCCCGCCCAGACTCCACTAGTGCCGCGAACCCGAAGTTCGCAACACAATTGCCGCAAGTCCGATTGCGAACTTCGGGGTTAAAGCGGCACTAGAATCGTAGATCTGCCAGTGTCCTTCGATTCGGAAGTTCGCTACCAGCTCACGGCAACCTCAGGCGAACTTCGGAATCGGGACACTGGTGTTGCTTAACCGTTTGGCAACCGCGGCGGCCTAGCGTCGGCGACCGGGTTTCGCCAGAAGGCCGTCCGCTCTGCGCAAGGGGACGTTTCTCGCACGGCGTTACGGACGACTGGCGATCGCACCGATCGAGCGGGTGCGTTGCCGTCGGCAATCCGCGTCGGATCGGGACAACAACAGGGACCGCCGGGCACTGCGAGCGCAGGCCCGCGTACGAGGGACGGGAATCACATGCGCCGTTCTGTCGACCGGCCGTCGCGCCGGATTGGCCGAAAAATTGTCGCGCTGACCGCCGTCGCCATGGCGGTCGCGATCGCTTGTGACAACGCCGACGCGCGCGGCCGCCACCGGCGCGGCCATGGCATCCATGTGAGCCATCACGGCGGTGGTTATTCTCCGCCCTACGCCGACATCGTGGTCGACGCCAATTCCGGCCAGGTGCTGCACGCGAGCAACTCGGACGCGCTGCGCCACCCCGCTTCGATCACCAAGATCATGACGCTCTACCTGCTGTTCGAGCAGATCGAAGCAGGCAAGCTCAGGCTCGATTCGCGTCTGCCGATTTCCGCCCACGCGGCGGCGCAGTCACCCACCAAGCTCGAACTCCAGGCGGGTCAGACCATCGCGGTCGAGGACGCCATCAAGGGCATGGTGACGAAGTCGGCGAACGACGCCGCGGTGGTGGTCGCCGAAGCGATCGGCGGCAGCGAAGACAACTTCGGCCGGCTGATGACCCGCAAGGCGCACGCGCTCGGCATGACCCGCACGGTTTACGTCAACGCGTCGGGACTGCCGAACGACGAGCAGCTCACCACGGCGCGCGACCAAGCGATTCTCGGGCGCGCCGTCCAGGAGCGCTTCCCCAAATACTACCACTACTTCTCGCTGCCGAGCTTCCGTTACCACGGCGAGGCGATGCGCAATCACAACCACCTGCTCGGCCGCGTGCCGGGCGTGGACGGCATCAAGACCGGCTTCACCCACGATTCCGGCTTCAATCTCGTCACCTCGGTGCACCGCAACGGCCGCCACATCGTGGCGGTGGTGCTGGGCGGCACCTCGGGCGGCGCGCGCGACGCGCGCATGCGCGAATTGATCGAAACCCACATCGTGCAAGCCTCGACCCGCCGCACCGCCGCGATGATCGCGGAATCGACGACGCCGATGCGCATGCAGCTCGCGAACGCACGTCCCGAAACGCCGGTCGAGGAGCCCGCGCCCAAGCCGGCGGCGCGCGCGATTGCGCCCGCCCCGCGCAACGGCTCGAGCGATCCGATCCGCCCGCTCATCGTGCACACGATCCAGGTGCGGTCGGCCGCGGTGCGCGCCGCCGCGCTCGGCCCGCTGGTGGTGCCGCAGCCAAATTCGAACGTGGTGCCGCCGCAGCTCGCCGCGGCGCCGCAGCCGGCCGAGCCCCCTGCCGCGGCGGTGCAGCCGGCGCCATTGCCGCCACCGCCCGGCGCGCGTCCCGGCGTGCTCGGGGTGCTTCCGGTGCGCGGCGCGCCCGGCGAAGCGCCGCAAGCCATGCCGAGCAAGGCGAGCTTTGCCGAGCGCATGAACGCCGCGGGTGAAGCCACGCCCGTCGCCGTCGTTCCCCCGACGCAAGCCGCGCCGGTGGCGCAACCTGTCCCTGCCGCGCAGCCCGCACCCGCGCCCCAGCTTGCCTACGTGGCGCAGCCGGTATCGGCGGCGCAGCCCGTGTCGGCGGCGCAGCCCGTGTCGGCGGCGGCGCCCATGTCGGCGCACCACTCGGCGCGCGGCGAGTGGGCGATCCAGATCGGCGCCTTCGCCAACGAGGCCGAGGCGCAGGCGCGCCTTCGCGCCGCGCGCAACATCGGCGCACGAGTGCTCGGCAATGCCGACCCGTTCACCGAAAAGGTCGTGAAGGGCTCGACGGAGCTTTACCGCGCCCGCTTTGCCGGCTTCGACCGCAGCGGCGCCGAGGCGGCCTGCCATCACTTCAAGCGTAACGACATTTCCTGCCTGGCCTTGAAGAATTGAAGAAGCGAATGGCGAATAGTGAGTAGTGAGTAGTGAGTGGTGAGTGGTGAGTAGTACGTAACGCGTAGTACTCCAGATTTTACGTCTCCTTCGATAGCGTTCTCATCCGCAATCCGAAGACTTTTCAGCTACGTCGGCCTGCCGGCCGCTATTCCCTATTCACCACTCGCCATTCGCCACTCACCCTATTTCACCCAACATTAACGAGATCGCGTCAATCTAACACCGCTGGTGATGCGTTGTGTTGCGTAAGGAGTGCATCAGCGATGGCGACGAAGCAGAACGTCCTTGGCTTCATTGACGCGCGCCGCAAGATACGTGGAGCCGCCCTGGTCGGGGTGCAGCCGCTTCATCAGGGCGCGGTGGGCGCGCCCGATGTCCTCGGCGCTCGCTCCGGGCTTAAGGCCAAGGATCTGATAGGCCTCCTCCTGCGTCATTGGCCCGCGCGACGTCCCAGCGTACCCCGCTGCCGCATCTCCCTGCGCGTGCTCACGCCAGCCGGGCGCCCGGCGGTCAAGATACGCTGCCAATAGGGCGCGGCTCTCCTCGTCGATTTCGGCCAGCATCCCGACGAGCGTCGTCGTCTCGAGCGTATCGAGCGAGGCGCCCTCATGTTTGCCGGCGAGAATGCGCCCGCGCATCGCGCCGGTGTCGTGGTCGAGCTCCATCTCGAGAAACGCCGAGCGCACGCGCGAGGTCTGCCCGCGGCTGCGCGAGCGGCGCCCGAAGATGCCCGAGTTCGGCCACAGGCCGAGCAAGGTGAGGCCGGCGATGCCGAGCGGAACGGCGAGCGCCACGCGCCCGGTCGCCGCGAGGGTGGCGGCTCCGGCAAGCGCGACGGTTCCGCCGGAGACCTTGGCGAAGCGCAACACCGTGCGCGGATCGGCGCGGGCGAAGGCATTCATCGCCCACAGGATCAGCAGCAGCACCAGGATTCCGAGGAGAACGGTCGGCATCGATTAAATCTTTTGTTCAGCTCATTTGCCGCAGCAGCGCCTGGGCGCCGGGACCGCGGCGGGAGAGGTCGTTGAGCGCACGCATGCCGCCGGCGGCATAGGCCGCCGCGGCGCGCAGCAGCTCACGCAACTGGTGCGCCGCGCCCACGTCGAAACGGCAATAGGCGCCGCGGGTCAGACGCGCAATCTCGCGAAACGCTTGTTCGGTCGCCGGATCGTCGCCCTCCTGGAACATGAACGCGGGAACGCCGCGCAGCCCGAGTTCACCGGCGGCCGCGGCCAAGTGGTCGACTTCTTCCTCCATGGCGTCGCCCACGAACACGAGCGCCTGCGCCTTCGTCTTCTCGGTCTCGCGCCGCGCATGGGCGAGAATTCGGCCGATCTGGGTGCGCCCGCCGCGGCATGAAATTCCGCTCATCAACCCCGCAAGCCGGGCACCATCGGCTACCCATCCGGAAGCGCGGCACTCGTTAAAGCCGCGGTAATAGACGAGCTGCACCTCGAGCCCGCCGATCGCCGCCGCTTCGCGGAACATTTCGCCCTGGAGCTGGCAGGCGGCGTCCCACGTCGGCTGCCGGCTCATGGTGGCATCGAGCGCGAAGATCAGGCGCCCGCGCTTGCCGGGCTCGACTGTCGAGGCAAGCGTGCGCGCGCGCGCAATGAAGGCGTCGATTTCCGGCCGGGCCGACGGGGCCGCCGGCTTGCCGGCATCTTGCGCCGGAGCGGGAGTGGTGTCGCGATCCTTTGCCATTTTACCGGCGCCGCCCGATGCTCGGCCAAGTATATCAAGTGGCCGTGCCGGGCGCCGGGCGCAATGCACGTTATTCGGCGATCACGTCCTCAAGGTCGAGCGGCTTTTCGCGGGCGGCGACCCATTCGGCGCGGGCCGCCGCGCGGCGCCGGCCCCGCTCGTCGAGGGGCAGCTTGAGGCGATCGATGAGCGCGCGCACCTCCTGGCTCGCCGTGACATGGGCCGAGTTGGGCCGCACGCCGAGGGTCTCGCGGTCGAGGCTGTCGAGAGCGGTCAAGCCGCGCGGAAAGAGCTCGCGATAGACGAGCCGCTCGGCAAAGCCGTCGGCGGCGCGAAAACCGAGGCGCAAGCCCAGCTCGTTGAGGCTGACGGCGAGCGCGCGCTTGTTGCGCGAGCCGAGGATCGCAAGCCGGTTGCGCACCACCACCCAGTCGGTCAAGGAGCCGTCGACGATGCGCCGCTGCCGCCGCGCGTGGCGCACCATTTCGGCATAGTGACTCTCGCCGGTCACCGCGAAGGTCGCGGGATCGATCGAGCCGAGCACGTCGAAGTCGACGTAGCTGTCGTTGAGCGGCGTCACCAGGGTGTCCGCCATGGAGTGCGCCAGCCGCATCAGGTAGCTGTCGGTCGCCGGCGTGTCGACGACGACGAAATCGTGGCTGCGCTCGGCCGCCGACACCGCGTCGGCAAAGCCGGCGAACTCCGCGTTCTCGTTCTCGTCGACGCGCACGCCCTCGCCGCGACGCACGTGGTAATGGGTCGGCAGCTCAAGCTCGATGCGCGCGCGGCGCGCCCAGGCGCGCCGGTTCTCGACGTAATTGGTGAGCGTCTTCTGGCGGCTGTCGAGATCGATGGTGGCGACGCGCTGCCCGGCCTTGAGCAACGCCACGGCGATGTGCATCGCCGTCGTCGACTTGCCCGAGCCGCCCTTCTCGTTGCCCAGCACGATCACATGTGCGGTATTCGAGACTGTAACGGGCGCCTGGAGCAACATGCACGCAACCCTTTGACTGAATCGATTTCAATCGCGAACCGTCGCGTCGTCAAGATCATTTGACATCGGTTGATCGATTTATTTGATTGCGGCATGGCCGCCGGCTAACTCCGTTGTTAGGTTTGCGCCGCAAAGGTCAAATCCGGCTAGTGTCCCGATTCCGAAGTTCGCCGGATCTTGCCGCACGCCCGGAAGCGAACTTCGGAATCGGAGGACACTAGCAACTCTATGATTTTAGTGCCGCTTTGAACCCGAAGTTCGCAATCGGACCCGCGGCAATTGTGATGCGAACTTCGGGTTCGCGGCACTAGGGGAAACCGCAGCGATGGCACGCCGACCTCTCGTGGTGCGCAAGCTCGCGCGCCTGCGCCGCGCGATCGCGCGCTGGCGCAAGGCGGGCGACACGATCGCGCTCGTGCCCACCATGGGCGCGCTGCACGCCGGGCATCTCTCCCTCGTCGATCGCGCGCGCCGGCGGGTAAACCGGGTCATCGTGTCGATCTTCGTCAATCCCGCGCAATTCGGGCCGCGCGAGGACTTCGCGACCTATCCGCGGACTTTCGCGGCCGATGTCGTCGCCTTGGCTGCGGCACGCGCCGACCTGGTGTGGGCGCCTGGGGTGGCCGACATGTACCCGGACGACTTCGCGCTGCAGGTCGTGCCCGAGGGGCCGGCCGCGGCCGGGCTCGAAGACGCGGCGCGGCCGCATTTCTTCGCCGGTGTCGCCACCGTCGTCGCCAAGCTCCTGCTCCAATGCCAGCCGGATATCGCCGTGTTTGGCGAGAAGGATTACCAGCAGCTGCGCGTGGTCACGGCCATGGGGCGCGATCTCGACCTGCCGGTGAAGATCGTCGGGGCACCGACGGTGCGGGAAGCGGACGGGCTCGCCATGGCGTCGCGCAACGTCTACCTCAAGCCCGACGAGCGCGCGGTCGCGCCCGTGCTCTATCGCGTGCTCACGCTGTGCGCCGGGAAGATCGCGGCCGGCCGGTCGGCCGCGGCAATCCTCGCCGAAGGCCGCGAGACGCTCGAGCGGGCCGGCTTTCGCGTCGATTATCTCGAAGTGCGGGACGCCGAGACCTTGCGCCGCCCGGTCAAGGGCCGCCCGCTACGCCTGCTCGCGGCCGCTACGCTGGGCGGCACGCGGCTCATCGATAACGTGGCGGTGAAGTAGCAGAAGCCCGCATGAGCGAAGCGACGTGCGGGGATCCCGGATGTCGCGGCTTCGCCGCTCATCCGGGCTACAAAATCACAACAGCCCCAGCCCCCGCAGTTCGCGGCGCAGGCCCTCGGGCATTTTGGCGGCGCCGGGCGCGGCGCGGTCGAGGTCCTTGGGAGCGTCGTTGACGGCAAAGTAGCGCCAGCCCTGAAACGCGCGGTAAGGCCGCGGCTCGGTGAGCACCAGCTTGCCGTCGAGCACGAGCCGGCAGCGGCCGATGCCGTCTTTGTCGACGAACGGCCGCACGGCGAGGATACGTTCACGGCACATGATCTCGCCCCGGATCACCCAATAAAGCGAACCGCCGTCGCACAGCTCGTCGGCGCGCTTCGGAACCATGCGGGTGGTGTGGATGTGCTCGATCGGCTGCCGGCGCTTCTTCTTTTCCGCCAGCTTCTCGCGAATCCAGTCGCGCAGATCCCTGACCGAGTCGCAGCCGACGCAAAGCTTGATGAGATGCAAGGCCATGGATCCGGTACTTCTTCCCTGATTGTATAACGATCAGTCCGCCGCTTCGATCACCATGACCTTCGCGCCTTCGGCGACCTGGCTTCCGGCCGCCGCCGCAACCTCCGTCACCTTGCCGGCGATCGGCGCGGTCAAGGCATGCTCCATCTTCATCGCCTCGATGAGCGCGACGCGCTCGCCCTTGGCGACGGCAGCGCCGGGTTCCACCAGGATCGCCAGCACCTTGCCGTGCATGGGCGCGGTGATGAGCCCGCCGGTATCGAGGTGCTCGACGTCGATCGCCTCGAAATCCTTGAGCCGCACCACGGTCTGCCGGCCGGCGCGCAGCACGTAGACAACGTCGCCCGCTTCGACCGCCTGCGCGTCCGCCGCGGGCTCCTCGCCGTCGATCGCGACCCTGGCGCCGTTCGCGCTGTAGCTCAAGCTCGCGCTGACGTTTTCCCCATCGACCAGCACCGGCAGCGCCGCGCCGCGGCTGCCGGTGAGCTGGAATCCGTCGGTCGCGTCCCAGGGCGAGGCGCCGTTGAAAGCCGAGTACGCGGCGATGCGCGCCTGTTCGCGGGCGAGAAGATGCGCAACGCCGAAGGCCGCGGCGGCACGATCGAAGCCGCGCGGCACGGCCCCGAGCGGGTCCAGGTTGCGCTCAATGAAGCCGGTGTCGAACGCCTCGCCGCGAAAGCCCTCGCTCTTTGCGAGCGCGGTCAGGAACGCGAGGTTGCTGCGCGGGCCAGCGACGCGCGTTCGCGCGAGCGCCGAGGCGAGCCGGTCGAGCGCCTGCGCGCGATCTTTTCCGTGCGCGATGACTTTCGCGATCATGGGATCGTAGTAGGGCGTCACTTGGCTTCCCGCCGTCACACCGGCATCGATGCGGATGCCCTCGCCGGAGGGAAAATCGAGCGCCACCAGCCGGCCGGTCGACGGCAGGAAGCCCTTTTCCGGATCTTCCGCATAGAGCCGCGCTTCGACGGCGTGACCGGAGAGACGCACCTCATGTTGCGCGAGCGGCAGCGGTTCCCCGGCCGCGACGCGAAACTGCAACGCGACGAGGTCGAGGCCGGTGATCGCCTCGGTGACCGGGTGCTCGACTTGGAGCCGCGTGTTCATCTCCATGAACCAAAAGCGGTCGGCCGAAAGCCCCTTGCTCGCATCGGCGATGAACTCGACCGTGCCGGCGCCGACGTAGCCGACCGCCTTGGCGGCGGCGACGGCGGCCTCGCCCATGGCGGTGCGCATCGCGGCGACCATGCCGGGCGCGGGCGCTTCCTCGATGACTTTCTGATGGCGCCGCTGCAGCGAGCAATCGCGCTCGTTCAAATGGATGACGTTGCCGCGCTCATCGCCGAACACCTGGATTTCGATGTGACGCGGCGCGCTGACGTACTTCTCGATCAGCACGCGGTCATCGCCGAACGCGGCCTTGGCCTCGCGCATGGCGCCGGCTAGGGCCGCCTCGAACTCGGCATGTTTGTCGACCCGCCGCATGCCCTTGCCGCCGCCGCCGGCGACCGCCTTGATGAGCACCGGATACCCGATCTCGTAGGCCTTCTCTTTGAGAAACTTCGGCTCCTGGCGGGTGCCGTGATAGCCGGGCACGACCGGCACGCCGGCCTTCTCCATCAGGGCCTTGGCGGCATCCTTCAAACCCATGGCGCGGATCGCGGCGGGCGACGGACCGACGAACACGATCCCAGCGGCCGCACAGGCTTCGGCAAACTCCGGATTTTCCGCGAGGAAGCCGTAGCCCGGATGGATGCAGGCGGCCCCGGTGCGCTCCGCAACCTCGATCAGCCGCGAAGCCGCGAGATAGCTCTCGGCCGCCGGCGCCGGTCCGATGAGATGAGCCTCGTCGGCAAGCCGCACGTGGAGCGCGCCGGCGTCGGCCTCGGAGTAAACCGCGATCGTGCGCATGCCGAGGCGTTTTGCCGTGCGCGCGATGCGCGCGGCAATCTCGCCGCGGTTGGCGATCAGGACCGATGAGAACATGGAGCGCGCCGTGCTACCCGGCCATCGACCGTCGGCTCAATTCATGCGGCCTATTGGTCGGGCGCGGCGGTCGCCCCCGCGGGAGGCGAAATCTGCGCGGGTCGCGCCGCCGGGCGCGCTGCCTTGGGCTGCGGCGGCCGGCGCGGGGCCGGCGCGGCAGCGGCGGGGGCCGGGCCCGCGCCCGGCTCGGTGCTCATGATGCTCACCGGCGGGATCGAGGCCGCCGACGGGAAATTGACGTTGGGGCTCGGGACCGTGGCGGTCGCGGCAACGGGCATGTGCGTGCGGTTCGCCCAGGCGGTCGCGTTGCGCGCAATGAGGTTCTCGAAGGTGCGCTCGGCGAGATTGGCGCGCACGCGGGTCGGATCGGGGAGCCGGTCGAGCCCATCGCAGCGGGCCACCGTACAGCCCTCGCGCGTCGCGAGCACCTGCGCGAGGAAGCCGTAACGGTCGGCCTGCAGGGTGCGGCGCAGACCATTAAGTCGCACGTCATAGCCCGGCTCCTGCTTCGCATAGTCGAGCGCGCGGCCGAGCGCCGACCAGCGCGCGGCCACCAGCGCGGTGGCGGCGCCGACCGTCTCGGGACCGGCGAAAAGTTCCTTCTCGCAGGCATTGTCCACCGCATCGCCGAGCCCCGGCTCGAGGCAGCCGAGCATCGAGTTCGGCGCGAGCACGCGCGCGGTCAATTCGTCGAGGCGCTGATCGAGCGCGCGGCGCGTCTCGATGCGGTCGCGATCCTGCACCCAGTTGAACAAGACCCAGGCGGCGCCCGCCGCCAGCACCAGAAAGGCAATGCGCACCACCGCGGCAAGCCCGCCGCGGAACAAGGCGGCGAGGAGGAACAGCAGGAGCAATCCCGCCGCCGCACCCCCCACCCACATGGGCACGGTCAACGGCGCATAGGGATCGAGGCCGGAGAGGGAAAACTTGTCGAGCATGGCCCACCGCCGTTTTTTGGGATGATTCATTATGCCGTAGAGCGACGATCCCGACCACCCCTGGTCTCGGCGCCACGCCGCATTGCGCCTGCATTGTGGCGCATGCAAGAAGGCGGTTGTGCCATCGATTTCGAGCACGATCGCGCCGGGAGTGAGGGAAATGAGCAAAGGATCGCGCGCCGCTGCGGTCTCGCCGACGGCGCTGCCGCGCCGGGGATTTCTGCAGGCCGCCGCGGGTGCCGCCACCCTGCCCTTCATCGCGCGCGTTGCCGCCGCGCAGGATTATCCGACGCGGCCGGTGCGCGTGATCGTCGGACAAGCGGCCGGAAGCTCGTCGGACATCATTGCCCGCCTGATCGGGCAGCGGCTCTCCGAACGGCTCGGCCAGCAATTCGTGGTCGAGGATCGCCCCGGCGCCGGCGGCAACATCGCAACTGAATCGGTGGTGCGCGCGTCGCCCGACGGCTATACGCTGCTCCTGATCAACTCGCAGAACGCGATCAGCGCGTCGCTCTACAAGCTCAATTTCGACTTCATCCGCGACATCGATCCGATCGCGGGCGTCTCGCTCGTGCCGCTGATCATGGAAGTCAATCCATCGGTCCCGGCCAAAACCATCCCCGAGTTCATCGCCTACGCCAAGGCGAACCCCGGCAAGATCAGCATGGCGTCGGCCGGCATCGGCGGTCCGCAGCATGTCGCGGGCGAGTTATTCAAGATGATGGCGGGCCTCGACATGGTGCACGTGCCCTACCGCGGCTCGACGCCGGCGCTGGTCGATCTGCTCGCCGGCACGGTGCAGCTCATGTTCGACGTCACGCCGTCGTCGTTGCCGCACGTCAAGGCCGGCCGGCTGCGCCCCCTGGGCGTGACCACGACCACGCGCCTCGACGTGCTGCCCGACGTGCCGCCGGTGAGCGACTTTCTCCCGGGTTACCAGGCGGCCGGGTGGATCGGATTTGGTGCGCCGCACGGCACGCCGCCCGCGATCATCGAGAAGCTGAGCAAGGAAATAGAGGCGGCGGTCGCCGACCCGCAGATAAAGGCACGTCTCGCCGACCTGGGCGGCACGGTGTTAAAGACCGAATCGCCCGCCGCGTTCGGCACCTTCATTGCTGCGGAAACTGATAAATGGGCGAAAGTCGTCCAGTTCGCCGGCATCAAGCCGGAGTGAATGGCGGCTTATTTTTGGCGCATGATCTCTTCCGAAAACCGGTACCCACTTTTCGGGATCATGCGCTAGTGTCCCGGTTCCGAAGTTCGCCCGAGTTTGCCGCACGCTCCGGGGCGAACTTCGGAATCGAAGGACACTAGCAAATCTATCATTCTAGTGCCGCTTTGAACCCGAAGTTCGCAATCGGATTCGCGGCAATTGTAGTGCGAACTTCGGGTTCGCGGCATTAGTCACACAGGCCGGTCGAGCTGGCTTTCCTTGGCGACGCGCTCGTAGGGCTCGCCTTCGCTTTTGATGCGGTAGAGGTTCTCGTCCCCTTCGGAGGGCAGCAGCTTGACCACCTGGAAGCTTCCGGTCGTGCGCGTCCGGCTGTAGGCCCCCGCCGTATACTGCACCGTCTCTCCGACCGTGTACTTGTGACCCGCCACAGTCGCTCTCCTTTCCCTTAAAGCTTCCCTCAAAGCCGAACGCCCGCCGAAGTCCCCGCGGCGGGTTTCCGCAGCATTTTATTTCATATCAATACTATAGCAGCCATTGCGCCGATTGTCTCATAACGATTGGCGGTACCACGGTATAGAGTTAACGGCCGGAACGGCGAGCGGGCTCCGCGCGTTCATCGGATGGTTTCGTTGAACCGACACGGGAGCAAGTCATGCGGGTCTTTCTCGGGATCATCATCGGGGTGTTTCTGACCATCGCCTCGGCCTACGTGTTCGATTCGGTGACGACCGGGCCGGCGACCGCCGGAACCGAAACGACCACGCAGCGACCGATGGTCAATTGGGACGTGGTCGATCACAACTGGCACGCGTTCACCCAAAGCGTGCGCCTGGGCTGGGACCGGCTGACGAAGACCGGATAACCAGACGACGGACGACAGACGAGTGCACTACATCCGTCCTCCGTCGTCCGTCGTCCGTCGTCTACATCCTGAACACGCCGAACTTGGTCTCCGCGATCGGGGCGTTGAGCGCGGCCGAGAAGGCGAGCGCGAGTATGCGGCGCGTCTCCTGCGGGGCGATGATGCCGTCGTCCCACACCCGCGCGGTGGCGTAATAGGGATTGCCCTCGCGCTCGTAATTGTCGCGGATCGGCTGTTTGAATTTCTCTTCTTCCTCGGCGCTCCAGGCCTTGCCCGACGCCTCCATGTTGTCGCGCCGCACGGTCGCGAGCACGGAGGCGGCCTGCTCGCCGCCCATCACCGAGATGCGCGCGTTCGGCCAGGTGAACAGGAAGCGCGGGGAATAGGCGCGTCCGCACATGCCGTAATTGCCGGCGCCGTAGGAGCCGCCGACGATGAGCGTGACCTTGGGGACCTGCGCGCAGGCGACCGCGGTCACCATTTTGGCGCCGTCCTTGGCGATGCCGCGCGCCTCGTAGTCGCGCCCGACCATGAAGCCCGCGATGTTCTGGATGAACAGCAGCGGCACCAGACGCTGGCATGCCAGCTCGATGAAGTGCGCGGCCTTGAGCGCGCTCTCCGAATAGAGAATGCCGTTGTTGGCGAGAATGCCGACCGGAATCCCGTGGATATGGGCAAAGCCGGTGACGAGCGTGGTGCCGTAGAGCTTCTTGAACTCGTCGAACTCCGAGGCGTCGACCAGCCGCGCGATCAGCTCGCGCACGTCGTATTGTTTCTTGAGATCGACGGGCACGATGCCGTCGAGTTCCGCCGGATCATAGGCGGGCTCGCGCGCGGCTGCGAGCGCGACCCCGGCGCGCGCCGGCTGGGGGAAGCTCGCGACGATGCGCCGGCAGATCGCGAGCGCGTGGTGGTCGTCGGTCGCATAATGATCGGCCACCCCCGAT
>Ga0153928_1000730_pt1 | contig 15687 bp, 15 predicted proteins | sample TSNJ012MetaG_FD_106656 | JGI IMG/M metagenome (GOLD analysis project Ga0153928, IMG submission 106656) | Attine ant fungus gardens microbial communities from New Jersey, USA - TSNJ012 MetaG | ecosystem: Host-associated > Fungi > Mycelium > Unclassified | place: USA: New Jersey, Wharton State... | reverse complement strand
TAGGTTCTGCGAGGTCGAGAGCAGGGGCACGCCCGCAACCGTAAAGTCGGTGTCCGACCGCCCCCAGCTGCCGCCGCCGTTAAGTCCGATGTAGAAGCCGGTCCAGTCGTAGAACGGCGCCGCCACCGGCGCCTTGTACACCGGGGCTTTGACCGGAAGGTCCGCCGCGACGGCCGAGCCGCCCATGGTCAGCGCGAAAACCGCCGCGCTTGCGAGCAAAAGCTTCTTCATGACTTCCCCATTTTCTTTCAATTCCTGGCACCGCCAGCGTGCGATGCCAGCCGAGGTACCCGCTGGGAACGATAGCAGCGGCGCAACCGCAAAGCTGTGACATATAAGTCACGTTCGCCGAGATTCGCCCCGCGCGTCGTAGCCAATCCGCTCGGTTGCTCGCACGGCGTCGATGCGGCGATCAGGCGGTCTCAACAAAAAAATATGACGGGCTCGATCAAAGGCCTGCCAATTCCCGCATCAGCCGATAAAGCGCCGATTGTCCCTCGAACCCGATGCCCAGCCGGTCGGAAAGCGTGAGATATCCGTCATCGAGCCGAGCGTCGTCTGCGAAGCCGCCGAAATCGCCGAACACGCCCGGGTAGGATTCCGCCCCGCCGAGCCCGAAGCCGCCGGCAATCGCGAGCGACATCTGGTTGCCGCCGTGAGGAAAGAGCAAGGCGCGTTTCCAGCCTCGGCGCTCGAGCATCACCACCGTGCGGCCGTATTGGACGATGCCGTAGGCCTGCGGCGGATCGATCTGGATCACGTCACGGTCCGCCCGCAGCCCGCCGAAGCGCGCGAGGTTCGCGACGTCCTGGGTGGAGAACAAATTCTCGCCGGTGGCGAGCGGCGGCGCATAGACTTCGGCAATTTCCGCGAGCAGCGCATAATCGAGCGGATCGCACGGCTCCTCGAACCAGCGCAGGCGATAGGGCGCGAGTGCCTTGGCGTAGGCCAGCGCCTCCTCGCGCGCGAATTTGGCATTGGCATCGACCGCAAGGGTGTTGGGCGCTTGCACGACCTCAAGCACCGCCTCGAGGCGCCGCACGTCCTCGTCAAGCGGCAGCCCGCCCACCTTCATCTTCACCATGGTGTAGCCGGCGTCGAGATGCCGGCGCATTTCGTCCTTCAGGTCGGCGATGGTCTGCCCCGGCCAGTACCAGCCGCCGCCCACATAACAAAAAACTCGCTCGGCGGTTTTGCCGCCGTTGAAGCGGCGCGCCAGCACGCGGTGCAGCGGCTCGCCGGCGATTTTCGCCACCGCGTCCCAGACCGCCACCTCGATCGTGCCGATCGGGATCGAGCGCTCGCTGTGGCCGCCGGACTTTTCCCGCTGCATCATGAGCGCGAGAATCTTCTCGGGCGAAAGGTTGGTGCCGGTCTCGTCGAGCAGGGCATCGGGGTCGGCTGCAACGATGCGGGGGATGAACCGCGCGCGCATCTGCGCGCCGCAGGCGTAACGTCCGGTCGAGTTGAACGCGAAGCCGACCACCGGCCGCCCGTCGCGCTTGACGTCGGTGATCACCGCGACGATCGAGGTCGTCATCTCGGAGAAGTCGAAGCTGGAATTGCGCAGGCTCGAGCGCAGCGGAATGGCATTTTCTCGGATATCGATGATGCGCATGGGGGTCTGCGGCTGGTGAGTGTGAGTGGCGAGTGGTGAGTGGCGAATGGTGAGTAGCAGTGGAATCAGGCGCCGCTTCGCCCTTCAGCACTACTCACCATTCACTACTCACTCTTCGGCCATGATATACAGCCTCCACACGGGAGGCAGCACATGGCGAGCAGAAAAATCACCCGGCAAGACCTTCGCGAGGCCGCGGAGAAGTACAAGAACTGGGGCAAATGGGGGCCGCACGACGAGATCGGCACGCTCAACTACACGAGCGCCGAGGACATCGTCGCGGCTGCGCGACTGGTGCGGCAGGGCAAGGTGATCTCGCTCGCGCTCAATTTCGACCACACCGGGCCGCAGGGGGCGAAAAGCAAATACCCCTCGCTCGGGCGGATCAATCCCGTCCACGTCATGCTGCGCACCGGAACCGACGCCTACTCGGGCGTGCTCGACCATCGCGGCATCCGCGCCGCCGACGACATGGTGGTCATGCCGCTGCAATGCGGAACTCAGTGGGACGGCCTCGGTCACATCTTCTATGAAAACAACATGTGGAACGGTTACGACTGCCGCGAGGTCACGTCGTTCGGCGCTCAGAAGTGCGGCATCGAGAAGACCAAGGCGCGGATGGTCGGGCGCGGGGTGTTCCTCGACGTGGCGCGGGTGATGGGCAAGGACACGCTCGACGAGGGCTACGCCATCACCGGCGTCGACCTCGACCGCGCGGCGGCCGCCCACGGCGTGAAAGTCGGGCGCGGCGATTACGTCATCGTGCGCACGGGCCAGATGGAGGCGAAGCTCGCCGCCGGCAACTGGGACGGCTATCCGGGCGGCGACGCCCCGGGTTTTGCGTTCGAGACGATCGACTGGATCCACCGCAACGAGATCGCCGCCATCGCCAGCGACACGTGGGGGTGCGAGGTGCGGCCCAACGAGAGTGAGGCCGGCATCAACCAGCCGTGGCACTGGATCGTGATCCCGATCATGGGACTGACCATGGGCGAGATTTTCTATCTCGGCGACCTCGCCAAGGACTGCGCCGCCGACAACGTCTATGAGTTCATGTTCGTCGCCCCCGCGATCCCGATCACCGGCGCGGTGGGTTCGCCGACCAATCCGCTGGCGATCAAGTGAGATGAGTCCGTAGCCCGCATGGAGCGAAGCGGAATGCGGGAAGACGCGCAACAAAGACACCGTCATCCTGAGACGCTCGCGCGCGTTGCGCGCGAGCGTCTCGAAGGACGGAAACGAACGCCGTGCCTGCTTCCATCCTTCGAGACGGCCGTGCTTCGCACGGCCTCCTCAGGATGACGGCGGAGTGTTTGCTCGCAAACAGGAAACAAACATGCCCAAAATGACCGGCGCGCAGGTCCTCGCCGATATGCTGCAAGGCTACGGCGTGACGCACGTGTTCATGGTGCCGGCGGTGCTGCGCCGCACCTTTGTCGAGATGGAGCGCCGCACGACGATCAAGCGCGTTCACACCCATGGGGAGAAGTCCGCCGCCTACATGGCCGACGGCTATGCGCGCGCAAGCGGACGACCCGGCGTGTGCATGGCGCAGGTGATCGGCGCGCTCAACCTCGCGGCCGGGCTGCGCGACGCCTATCTCGCCCACTCGCCGGTGATCGCGTTCACCGGCGGGCGCGAGCCGCAGACCAAGTTCCGCAAGGTCTATCAGGAAATCGACGACGTGCCGGCGTTCGAGCCTGTGACCAAGTTCAACGCCACGGTGGACGCGGTCGAGCGCTTTCCCGACATGGTGCGCCAGGCGTTCCGCGTCGCGGTCTCCGGCTCGCCCGGGCCGGTGCGCCTGCAGTTCCGCGGCAACGAGGGCCAAGTCGACGCGGAGGAAGCCGAGATGGAGCCGCTGTGCGAACCGCTGTTCGCGCGCGTGCCGCCGTTCCGGCCCGAGCCCGATCTCGAGGCCGCGCTCGCGGCCCTACGTTTGATCGAGCAGGCGGCGCGTCCGGTGATCGTCGCGGGCGGCGGCGCCCGCACGTCCGGCGCCGGGCGCGAGCTTGTGGCGCTTGCCGAAGCGCTCGCGGTTCCGGTCGCCACCTCGCTCAACGGCAAGGACGTCATCCCGGGGAACCATCCGCTCTCGGTCGGCGTCGTCGGCACCTATTCGCGCGAGAGCGCGAACCGCGTCGTTTCGCAGGCCGACCTCGTATGCTTCGTCGGCACCGAGACCGGCGGCATGACCACGAATTTCTGGAAGGTCCCGAAGATCGGCGTGCCCGCCGTGCAGATCGACATCGATCCGGAAGCGCTCGGGCGCAACTACCCGCTCAAGGCGGCGGTGCTCGGCGACGCGCAGAAGACGCTCGCCTGCATGCGCCAGCACACCAACGCCGGCACCGCCGAATTACGCAAGGGCTGGATCGAAACAACGCGCAGCATCTGCCGCGAGTGGCAGACCAAATATGGCTCGCTGCTCGCCTCCGACGACGTGCCGATCCGCCCGGAGCGCATGTGCGGCGAACTCACGCGCCATGTTCCCGCGAATGCGATCGTGGTGGTCGATACCGGTCATGCCGGCATGTGGATGGGCGGGATGTTCGATCTCACCAACGCCAACCAGAACTACATCCGCAGCGCCGGCCATCTCGGCTGGGCGTTCCCGGCCGGGCTCGGGGTGAAGTGTGGCGCGCCGGAGCGTCCGGTCGTCGTGTTCACCGGCGACGCCGGCTTCTGGTACCACATCGGCGAGATCGAAACCGCCGTGCGCTGGCGCATCAACACGGTCACGGTCGTCAACAATAATGCGAGCGGCAACCAGTCGAAGCGCGGCTTCGACCGCGTCTACGGCGGCACGCAAACCGAGCAGGCGCGCGAAATGTGGACCTTCACCAAGGTCAACTTCGCGAAGGTGGCCGAGGACATGGGCGCCATCGGCATCCGGGTCGAGCGGCCGGGCGAACTGGCCCCCGCGCTCCGCCAGGCCCTGGCGGCCGATCGGCCGGTCATCCTCGACGTCGTCACCGACATCGACGCACTCGCGCCACTCGCCGTGTGAGCCGCGACCGGCGGTTCCTCACTTAACAAATCGTTAGCGTGGCCGGCGCGGAAAATGTTTTGCAAGGTTTACAACCGAGAATGGGCTCTCCTCGACAAGGAGCCGCACCGTGCCGGAACGCAAGACAGACCCGCGCCGCCGCACCCTCAAGGCCGGCAAGATCGTGTTCGATCGCCGCAATTGCGTGATCGACTGCAGGGTGCGCAACGTATCGGCCGCGGGCGCGTGCCTCGAGCTTCCCAGCACGGTCGGCGTTCCCGACCGCTTCGACCTCCTGATCGCGTCCGAGACGCACGCGCGCGCTTGCCGCGTGGCGTGGAAGGACGACACGCGCGTCGGCGTCACGTTTCGCTAGTGTCCCGATTCCGAAGTTCGCCTGAGTTTGCCGCACGCTCCAGGGCGAACTTCGGAATCGAAGGACACTAGCAACTCTATGATTCTAGTGCCGCTTTGAACCCGAAGTTCGCAACAGGACTCGCGGCAATTGTGATGCGAACTTCGAGTTCGCGGCACTAGTGCCGCTTTGAACTCGAAGTTTGCAACCGGACTCGCGGCAATTGTAATGCGAACTTCGGGTTCGCGGCACTAGACCCACCGTTCTCCCCGCGTATGTTCTGGTGGCAATTTCTGCCGCAAGTCTCGCTCAGTTTGGGGGAAATTTCCCTGGCAGGCGCCGGGATTGCTGCCTAGATTACGGGCGTCCGACCGCCCCTTACGGTAAGCCGGCCGCGCCTTTCTGCCTCCGGCACATCCGCGCGCCCAAACCGCGGCCGCCGCCCGGCCGCCAGACATTTTCCAGGAGGAAGTGATGACTCTCCAAATCAACGACGTCGCCCCGGATTTTACTGCCGATACGACCGAGGGCCGCATCCGCTTTCACGATTGGATCGGCGATTCCTGGGTTGTCCTGTTCTCCCATCCCAAGGATTTCACCCCGGTGTGCACCACCGAGCTCGGCTACATGGCGAGGATCAAGCCCGAGTTCGACAAGCGCAACGTCAAGATCATCGGGCTTTCCGTCGATCCGGTCGACCGGCACGCCAAATGGGCAGACGACATCAAAGAAACGCAGGGCTTCGCCCCGAACTATCCGATGATCGGCGATCCCGACCTGTCGATCTCCAAGCTCTACGGCATGCTGCCGGCGGCCGCCTCGGGCGATGCTTCGAAGCGCACCCCCGCCGACAACCAGACCGTCCGCAACGTGTTCGTCATCGGCCCGGACAAGAAAATCAAGCTTGTGCTCGTCTACCCGATGACCACGGGCCGCAATTTCGACGAGGTGATCCGCGTGATCGACTCGCTCCAGCTCACCGCCAAGCACAAGGTGTCGACGCCGGTGAATTGGAAGCAGGGCGAGGACGTCATCATCTCCGGCTCCGTGTCGGACGAGGAAGCCAAGAAGACCTATCCGCAAGGCTGGAAGTCGCCGCGCCCCTATATCCGCATCGTGCCCGCGCCGCGCACGTAGGGCGCAATAGACCGAAGGCCGTATTGCGCCGATTGAAAACCGGCGCATTGCGCGGCCCATCAGCCGCTAATGCGCCCTACTTGAGCGTCGCCAGATACGCCACCACGTCGTCGATGTCCTTGGGATCGGAAAGCCCGCCGAACGGCATGCGGTTGCCTTTCACCTTGGCCTGCGGGTCGGCGAGATATTCGCGCAGGTTCGCATCGTCCCAGGTGAAGCCGGCCCGCTTCATCGGATTGGAATAGCGGAAATCCTCGCGCGCGCCGGCCTTGCGGCCGACCACGCCCTTGAGATTGGGGCCGAGCGCGTCCGGCCGCTCCGAGTGACAGGCGGCGCAAGCGAGAAACAGTTGGCGGCCGTGCTCGACGTCGGCCGCCGCCGCCGGTTGAGCGAGCGCAGCGGCGCCGAACGCCAGAACAAATGATGTGACACGCATCGCGGGATTAGGCAGGCACGAGCGGCCCGGGTTTGGTGAGATAGTGGGTCGTAATCGCGTGGGCCGACCAATAGGCAAGCGCGCCGACGGTACCGGTCGGATTATAGCCGTGCTGCTGCGGGAACACCGAGGCGCCCATGACGAAGAGGTTATGCGCGTCCCATGATTGCAGGTAGCGATTGACCGCGCTTGTTTTCAGATCGGCTCCCATCATCGTCCCGCCGGTGTTGTGGGTCGATTGATAGGGCACGATGGTGAAGTTCTTCGGCCGATTATGCATCTCATAGTGCGCCGGCTTCATCGCTTTGACGATTTCTTCGAGCTTCGCCACCAGGTAGCGCGACATTTTGTGATCGTTGTCGGTGCCATTGTAGGTAAGCCGGATCAGCGGCCGGCCGAGCGCGTCCTTATAAGTCGGGTCGAGGTCCATGAAGTTCGCGCGGTTGGCATAGACCGAGCCTTGCGTATTGAAGCGGGTGAAGTGGCGATACCATTTCGCCGTCGCGCGCTTCCATTCCGAGCCCCAGGTCGGCGTGCCGTGCGGCACCGCGCGCCCGCCGATCGGCGGCGCCCCGCCGTTCGAGCACACGATATAGCCGCCGCCGAAGAAGCCCAGGCCGGCGTGGTCGAAATTCTCGCCGTTGAAGTCGTCGATCACGACGCCCATGCCGGGGGCGCCGATGAACGGGTTCATCTCCTTGTCGGGGAAGAAGGCGACGCCGCCAGCCTCGAACTGATAGCAGTAGTTCTTGCCCACGACCCCCTTGCCGGTCGCCGGGTCGTAAGGTTCGCCGATGCCCGAGAGCAGCAGCAGCTGGGTGTTGCCGAAGGTGAAGGCGGAGAGCACCACGAGCCCGGCCGGCTGCTCGTATTCCTCGCCGTTGCGCAGGTCGGTGTAGATCACGCCGGTCACCTTGCCGGCCGCCTTGTCGTAGACGAGGCGGTTCACGAACGCGCGGGTGCGCAATTCGAAGCGCGGGTCGGCCCGCAATGCCGGCATCAGCGTGATGTTAGCCGACGCCTTGGCGTTCGATTCGCAGGCGGTGCGGTTGCAATGGCCGCAGTACTCGCAACGGCCAAGGGTGAGGCCCTCCGAGTTGACGTAAGGCGCGCTCGAAGTCGCGGCCGGCGCCGGGAACGGATGATACCCGAGGCTCTTCGCCGCCTCGCCGAAGATGCTCGGCCCCAGCCCGGACCTGATCGGTCTGTTGGGATAATGGTCGCTGCGCGGCCCCTCGAACGGGTTCCCGCCGGCGATGATCTCGCCCTTCACATTGCCGGCCTGTCCCGACACGCCGCACAGCTTGTCGAAGCGGCCGTAGAACGGCTCGAGTTCCTCATAACTCACCGGCCAATCCTGGATCGTCATGTCGTCCGGGATCGCGGTGGCGCCGTAGCGCTCGGCGAGCACGCTGCGGATGCGGAAGTCGGTCGGCAGGTTGCGCCAGTGCAGCGCCCCCCAGTGCGTGCCGGTCCCGCCCACGCCTTCGCCTGGCAGGAAGGCGCCGAAGCGCCGGATCGGCAGCGCGTGCTCGTCGGCGGCGTTGCGGAAGGTAATGGTGTCGAGCGAATTGTCCTGCATCAGCTCAAGCCGCTGCACGTAGCGCAATTCGTCGCGCAAGGTCGTCAGCCCGAAATCCTCGGACGGCAGGCGGTCGGGACCGCGCTCGAGCCCCACCACGGCAAGGCCGGCCTTGGTGAGCTCGCGCGCCGCGATCGCGCCGGTCCACCCCATGCCGACCATGACCGCATCGACTTCCTTCAGGCGCGTGGTCACGTCGGCCTCCTCACGAGAAATCCGCGATCGATTTGGGATCGGCGACGTAGCGTTTGTTGAAATAGGCCTCGACCTTGTCGGCGTAGGTGGCCGGGAGGCCCGGGAAGCCGAGCATCGCCCAGGAGGCCTTGTTGCGGTTGCCGCCGTACATGGGGTCGGCGAAGAAACCTTCCATCACCATGGCGTGCAGCCGGCTGAAGAACGCGTGCGCGGAGAAATTTTCGAATTGCGCCTGGCCGTGTTCCATGGCGAAAAGCGCGGCTGCGCGGTCGGCCTCGGAAAGGCGATCGAAATCCTTGCCGTAGGTCTTGCGCGCCCAGTCGTTCGCCGCCGCGATGCCGGTCGCGAAATATTGGCGCGGCGTGAGCGCGAGCTGATAACCCTGCTCCGGCTTGCCGCGCTGGAACGGTCCGCTGCGGTACATTTTAGCGCCCGCGCCGTAGGCGCCGGCGAGCTGGCGGTCGATGTAGGTGACGATGCCGCAGTCGGTGCCCGAGGGCGAGAGCTCGTCGGCGGGAATCATCGTGTCGGCGACGGCGGACAGGAACGCGGCCTCGGTTGCGCTCAGGCTGAGCAGCGGCTCGGGTTCGGGCGGCGCGGCAGCGGCCGGCGGCTCCGCGGCCTTCGCCTCCTCCGGCGCCGTCAGCGGCGCAAGGCCCGCCGCGACCGCCGTGCCCGCGCCCAGCAGAAAGTTGCGGCGCGGGATAGTTTCGTTGGCCATGATTTCCTCCCCAGCCCGTCGGCGGTCGTTGCGGCACCTACCAGGTTGATCCGGCCGATCAAACCGCAAGGATAGCGTGTAACCAAATTTAGCCAATGGCTATTATCGGGCGGAACGTGAATCGGACGGCGTCGCCGCCGCTCGCTCATTATGCCGTGGCAGCCATGCGGGACGTGGAGATTCGGCATGTCCGGTCCGCAATACGCACGCATCCTTGTCTGTACGAGGGGTTGAATGCGTCGTCGAAATTCAATGTGAGGGTGGCGGATTTCGAATATTTGGTGATGCAGATGTCGACGGCGGGCGGTAACATTAATTCGTATCGGGCACTGCCCTGCTACTTGACCGCATCGCGACTCGCCCATATCACCGGCGGCGAGGCGGCCACCTTCCCCCACAGGAAAGACAAGGAATGCGCAACCTTCTGTTTGCTCTCACTGCTGCTGCCGTCGCCACCAGCCCACTCATGGCCGGCAGCACAGCCCTTGCTCAGCTGAGCAAAGACGACGTGAAATGGATCAACCAGTGCATCGCCGACAACAAGGGCGGCGCGGCGGAAGGGGTCATCCGCAAGTACTGCATGTGCATGAACGAAAAGATGGACGACAACGAGACCAAGTCCATCACCCAGTGGGAAAAGACCCACGCGAAGGAACGCGAGGCGTGCGACAAGGAGTCGGGCTGGAAGTAACACAGCTTCGTAGGGCGGATTAGCCGAAGGCGTAATCCGCCGAAACCGATGCGGTCGTGGCGCAATACGCGGCTGCGCCGCTATTGCGCCCTACGCCGCTACATCACTCGTTCTTGCGGCGCTCTTCCTCCGCGACCGCCTTGTAATCGTAGGTCGGGTAAAATTCCGTGCGGTAGCCGCCCCAGGCGCTCTGCTCGATCGCGCGGTTGACCTCGCGCAGCCGTGAGGCCGGCACCTTCAAAGTGACCACTTGGCCGATGCCCATCATCACGTACCACGACGCCACTTCGATGCCGGACGGGGGAAATTTCTTGTAATAGCCCTGCTGGCGCAGTTGCGCATTGATCTGGTCGAGCGGCTTGCTCTGATCGTGACGCAGGAAAATCGTCAGCAGGATCGTATCGTCCTTCGCCTCCTGCGCGCGCGCCGCCGCGGGCGCAAGCAGAAGCAACGCCAGCGCCGCGCCGCACGCGCGTCGGCAGACCGAAGCTCTCGTCCATTGCATTGGAACGCACCCCGCAGGTTGTCCGGCAGAAGCAACGTCCGAGGCCCGTCGGGGTTCCTGTGGCTGCCGCCCTGCGGGGATTTCGCCCGGCCGCAAAGTCGACTATGCTACCAACAAGCGCGGGCAACACCGCGCAGGAGCATGGCCCGTTTCCGTTCGAACCGGGCCATGCTTTTGCAGTTCTTAGGGGCGAGCCGACCGCCGCCGGAATCGCGTCCGGGCGAGCTTCCCCCCAACATGCGCCGGGAGCGAAAGCAATGGACGCGATGACCTCGATGGATGCGGCGATCGAAAAACGGACGATGGGCAAGGTCTACCTGCGCCTGCTGCCATTCGTGTTTGCCTGTTATTTCCTGTGCTACCTCGACCGCATCAACGTCGGCTTTGCCGCGCTCACCATGAACAAGGATCTCGGGCTCGATCCCGGCATCTATGGCATGGCGGCAGGCGCATTCTTCTGGGGCTATTTCCTGTTCGAGGTGCCGAGCAACCTGATCCTCGAGAAGGTCGGTGCACGCATATGGATCGCGCGCATCATGGTCACCTGGGGGCTCCTCTCAGGGGCCACGGCGCTTTGCACCGGTCCGTGGAGCTTCATGGCCGTGCGCTTCTTGCTCGGGCTGGCTGAGGCCGGCCTTTTCCCCGGGATGGTGCTCTACTTCACCTACTGGTTCCCGGACCGCCATCGCGCCCGCATCGTCGCCGGCTTCACGCTGGCGCTGCCGGTTGCGGTGGCGCTCGGCGCGCCGGTCTCGACCGGGATGCTCGAACTCAACGGGCTGTTCGGCCTTGCCGGCTGGAAGTGGATGTATCTGCTCGAGGCCGCGCCGACGGTCATTCTGGGAGTCGCCGTTTTCTTCTACCTCACCGATCGCCCCACGCAGGCGCATTGGCTCTCCCCCGACGAGCGCGGCTGGCTCACCGACACGATCGAGCACGAAAAGCGCCAGATCGAAGCGCACGGCGTGGTGTCGCTGTTGCAGTCGTTCTGGGATCCCAAGGTTCTGCTGCTGACGCTCAATTATCTCGGCATCGTGACCGCGAGCCTCGGCATGCTGATCTTCCTGCCGCAGATCGTCAAAACGCTGGGCTTCACCAACATGCAGGTCGGATGGGTGACGATGATTCCGTACCTGTGCGGGGCGGCCTCCATGATGTTCGTCGGCTGGCTCTCCGACCGCACCGGCGAGCGGCGCTGGAATCTGTTCGTTACCTGCGTGCTCGGCTTCATCGGCCTCGTCATCTGCGGGTTGTTCGTCAACTCCTATTGGGCGATCGTCGGCATGTCGATTGCGGCGATCGGCTTCTACGGCACCAAGGGCCCGTTCTGGGCGATGCCGCCGATGTTTCTTACCGGCTCGGCCGCGGCCGCCAGCATCGCCTGGATCAACTCGGTTGGAAACCTCGGCGGCTTTTTCGGCCCGACGATCGTCGGCTGGGCGAAGCAGGTCACCGGCAGCTACGCCGGCGGTCTCTACGCGCTCGCGGCGTTCTCGCTGGTGTCTGCGATCGTGTCGCTCTTCTGGCTCAACATCCCGCACCGGGTCGCGCGGGTCGCGGTTGCCGTGCCGGCGGAATAACGCGCCGTCGTTGCGAGGAGGAGCGTAGCCCGGATGAGCGGCGAAGCCGCGCCATCCGGGGATCCCGCATGTCGCCCGCTGCGCGGGCTCATGCGGGCTGCGGCGATGCCGTCAGCGGCGCGATCGTCGGCACGCGCGTCCCTTCCCAACGATATTCGAAATGGGCGGCCTGACGGACGTTTGTGACAAGCCGCGGCCGGAAGCAGGCGACGCATTCGCCGCCTGAATGACGTGCGCTGCGGTAGAGCACACCGTTCGATGCGCCGGCCCGCAGCCGCTGCGCAAAGGCCTGCGAGGCGCCATAGCTGTCAGGATCGTAGAGCGGCGCGAAGTCGGGATTATCAGCTCGGATGTCGTGAAAGGGCGCATCCATGTCGGCGAGGTATTCGCGCATCTGGAGCCGCGCATCGAGGACGCCGATTTCTTCCAGCTCGATCGTGCGGTGGTGAATGACCTCCGCATGCGCCGTCCGCAAAGACGTTGCCGCATACCACGCGCCGAGATCGGCACCGTTGAATCGGGCTCCGCGCGGATCGGGATGGCAGAACGCCGCCATGATCACGCTTGCCATCGGGCGGCCGACAACCCATTCCGCGCTCGGTATTCTTCTGATCACGCCCAGTTCGGCCGAAATCCGATCGTTGGTCCAGCCCTCGAGTTCGACGATCAACGCCAGATCGTCAGGTTCGGCGATGGCGTCGAAAATACCGACGGGCGGATAGCGGCTGGGAATGAGCCGGTGGGTGTTCGCGAGCCGGATCGGCGTCAGCGGTACGTCGTTCAATGCTCGTGTCCCGATTCCGAAGTTCGCCCGAGTTTGCCGCACGTTCCAGAGCGAACTTCGGAATCGAAGGACACTAGCCAATCAATCGAAGGACACTAGCCAATCTATGACTCTAGTGCCGCTTTGAACCCGAAGTTCGCAATCGGATTCGCGGCAATTGTGATGCGAACTTCGGGTTCGCGGCACTACCCGCCTCGCCGCGCATCGAGCAGCCGACGCGTTTGCGTGAGCCCGTCGATGCCGCCGTCGACCATCAAAGAAAGCGCCGGCCTGCCGCCGAACATCGGATGGCCGTTGGGCAGCTTGATCCAGCGATCCGCCAGCGCATCGTCCGGGTAGAGGATGTGCAGCGCCTTGTAGATGCCGAGCAACAACGAAATGCGCGTGAGCGTATCGTAAGAAAGCGTCGCGACCTCGCCCGCCTTGTATTTGTAATATGTCGAAGCGGCGGGCCAGCCAAGCAAGCCGCGCTGCTCGGCGACGCTCAACCCCCAGGCCTCGGCGATTTTGAGAAAGCTTCGCACGGCCGGAGCGGACATGCGCTTGCGCACCTGCGGATCGCCGCGGCCATCCACACCGATCGGCGCCGCTGCCTCCGCAAAACCCGGACCAGGATCGAAATCGCTCGGAGTCATGCGTTCCTCTATTTATGGACATATAACTACATATCTGGAGTAACGCAAGAGGCTACCCGGACCGGGGGTAAACGGGGGACGGACGACGGAGGGCCGACGACGGATGAACCTCCATCTGTCGTCTGTCATCTGTCCTCCGTCGTCTGTAAGCCGTATCGGTCCGCGATCTGCGCGCCGGTGTAGCTCTCGGTAAAGCTGTCCGGCACCTCCGGCAGCATGGCGGCGTTCCATGCTTCCCATTCGGTGACGAGGCGGTCGTAAAGGTCGCGCCGGCGGTCTTTGAGATTCGCGCGCTCGAGCGGGTCCTCGACCACGTTGAACAGAAACGTGTTGTCGAGAATTTTCAGGAATTTGTAGTCGCCGATGCGGGCGGCGCGCTGCCGGTTGGTCTTGTAGCGCCAGAACAGCTTGCGCTCGAGCGTCGCGCCGCCGGCGAGCACAGGCAGCAGGTTCATGCCGTCGGGCGGGTAGGCCGGGTCGGGTGCGACGCCGGCCGCCGCCAGAAGCGTCGGCATGAAATCCATGGTGATCGCGACCTGCTCGCTGATCGTCCCGGCAGCAATGCGCGCCGGCCATGCGATGAGCGTCGGCACCCGCAGGCCACCTTCCAGCAACTCGGTCTTGCGGCCGGTGAACGGCCACGTGTCCGCAAAGCGCTCGCCGCCGTTGTCGCTGGTGAAAATCAGGATCGTGTTCTCGGCGAGGCCGCGATCGTGGAGCGCGGCAAGCACGCGGCCGATCTCGTGATCCATGGCGGCGATCATGCGGCGATATGTTTCCTGGGTGCCGCCGTCGAAATGACGCAGGTTGGTGCCGGCGACGTGCGCGGCTTCGGTCTCGTCGCCCGGCGCCTCCCACGGCCAGTGCGGCGCGTTGAAATGCAGGCTGATGAAAAACGGCCCGCCCGCCGCCGCATAATTGTTGACCACATCGACCGCGCGGGCGCCGAGCAGCTCGGTCACGTAGCCGACCTGATGGACCTCGACGTCCTGCTCCCAGAGATCGTGCTGCTGACGCGGGTTGCGGTGCGAGTAGTAATCGACCGCGCCGCTGCGGAAACCGAAGAAATGGTCGTAGCCGCTTTTGAGCGGCCCGAACTTCGGCAGGAAGCCGAGGTGCCATTTGCCGATCAGCGTCGTGCCGTAACCGGCCTCGCGCAGCAGCGACGGCAAGGTCGGATGCTCCGGCGGCAACCCGACGTTCGGGTTTCCCGCCAGCGGCTCCTCGAGGCCGAGCCGCAGCCGGTACTGATAGCGCCCGGTGATCAGCGCGAGGCGGGTTGCCGAACACACCGCCGAATTGGCGTAGCCCTGCGTCAGCCGCACGCCGCGCGCGGCGATGCGGTCGAGGTTGGGTGTGACGAAATCGCGCCGGCCGTAGCACGAGAGGTCCGCATAGCCGAGGTCGTCGGCCATGATGAAGATGATGTTGGGCGGCTGTTCCATGGGTCCTCCCCGACGAGACGCCTACTTTTATCAGATCAGCCATGCCGACGCGGGGGCCTGATTTCACGCAACCGTGATTCGTCTCCGCTGCTCCGGCAGCCAATAGGACGCGTTAATTGAGTGCCCACGCGAGGAGGTTTCCATGCCCCACTACGACGTCATCGATCGCAACCGCCGCGCCCTGCTGGGCGCCGGTGCCACGCTGTTGCTCGGCGCCGCCTGGCCGGCGCGCGCTCCCGCGCAAACCGCAGGCGGCGGCAAAACCAAGATCGGGGTGATCGGCTCGGGCAAGATCGGCGGCACCATCGGCGGGCTATGGGTCAAGGCGGGCCACTCGGTGTTCTTCTCCTCGCGCCATCCCGAGGAGCTCAAGGACCTGGTGACGAACCTGGGTTCGCTCGCGCAGGCCGGCACGGTCGCCCAGGCGGTTTCCTTCGGCGACGTGATCTTCGTCGCCGTGCCGTATAAAGCGCTGCCCGAGGTCGGCAAGGAGAACGAGGCCGGGCTCAAGGGCAAGGTCGTGCTCGACGCCTGCAACGCGGTTGCCGGCCGCGACGGACAGGAGCTTGCCGACGAGGTCGAGCGCGACGGCATCGGCGTGGTCTCGCAGAGATATCTTCCCGGCACGCATGTCGTGCGCGCCTTCAACACCATGGGCTACATGGTGTTCGCCAAGGAAGCCCACCGGCCCGATCCCAAGCTCGCCATTCCGATCGCGGGCGATGACCCGCAAGCGGTGCAGGTGGCGTCCGGCCTGGTGCGCGACGCCGGCTTCGATCCGGTGGTCGTCGGGAAACTTGCGGACGCGCGCCGCTTTCAGCGCGGTCAGCCCGGCTACGGCCAGCAGGTGAGCGCGGCCGAGTTGAAGCAGAAATTGTCGTTGCCATGAACGACACGACCGCCGCGCCGCCTGCCGGCGACGCCCGGCCGGCACTCCAGCGCTGGGTCGGCTGGGCGGTGCCGGCGACCCCGCAGGAGCTTGCCGCGGCGCTGTGGTCGTTCGGTTATTTCTTC
>Ga0153928_1000728_pt1 | contig 15714 bp, 16 predicted proteins | sample TSNJ012MetaG_FD_106656 | JGI IMG/M metagenome (GOLD analysis project Ga0153928, IMG submission 106656) | Attine ant fungus gardens microbial communities from New Jersey, USA - TSNJ012 MetaG | ecosystem: Host-associated > Fungi > Mycelium > Unclassified | place: USA: New Jersey, Wharton State... | reverse complement strand
TCGTGCAGCTCGTGCCCACCTACACGCTTCCGGTCAATGGCGATGGTTCGACGCGCGCCTATGCTTCTTACGCCAGGGAGCAGCGGTTTCTCGGGAGCGACAACGTGCGCACGCCTTCCAATCGTTTTGAAGCCGGCCTGACTCGCGATGCGACGCCGTGGCTGGAATTCTATGCAAAGATCTTGACGTTCGCGACGCGGGGCGTCTCGGGCACGACGAAGGGAATCCTTGGAGCGGAGGTTACGTTTTAAGATGAAAGCAGCCTTGATCGAAGCGCCCGGCGGCAGCGCGCAATACGGCGAGTTTCCAGAACCCCCCGATCAGGATGGGCGGCAAGTCGTCGAACTCGTCGCGGCCGCCATTCATCCCGTCGTACGCGGTCTTGCAAGTGGCCGGCACTATGGAAGCGGCAGCCAATGGCCGCTCATTCCTGGCGTAGACGCCGTCGTTCGCTCCGCAGCCGGTGCGCTTGCCTTCTCGGGTTTCACCCAACCGCCGTACGGCACACTCGCCGAACTCATCTCCGTGCCGTCATCCCTGTGGATCCCGCTTCCGATAGGAGCGGACCCGGCGCGCGTTGCCGGCGGTGTAAACCCGGGTATGGCCTCGTGGCTGCTTCTCAAGGCACGCCGCGCCGAGCTCGGCAGACTCGATAACGTTCTGATTCTTGGCGTCACCGGAATGGCCGGACTACTGGCCGTACAGAATGCGCGCATCCTCGGTGCAACGCGCGTTATCGGCGCGGGTCGTGACGCACAAGGCCTCACCGATGCGATTGAGGCCGGCGCTGCCGCGGTTGCGTTAAGCGGCGATCGTGAGCGCGACGGCGCGGCAATCGCTCAAACTCTCGAAGGCTCGTCCCCCGATATCGTACTCGATTTTCTCTGGGCAACGCCGGCGGAGAGTGCGCTTGCGGCCCTAGCAAAACGCGGGCTTGAGGCCGATCGCGCCGACATCTCATACGTTCAAATCGGCGCGGCCGCAGGCCCGGAGGCGGCAGTTCCGGCCTCGCTCTTGCGTAGCCGCAAGATACGCATTACGGGAAGCGGCGCAGGCTCCGCGCCGCTCACCGACATCATTGCTGAGATTCCGCGCTACATTCAGTTGATCGCGGACGGCGCCGTTGACGTGCCGATTCGAACGTTTCCACTATCGCGGGTGAATGACGCTTGGGAGGCCGCGCAACGCGGTCGCCCGCGCGTCGTCGTCCTCCCCGGCTGAGAGTGATCCGTTTCATATGAAAAGGAGTCCGGCGAATGCCGGACTCCTTTCTTGAGATTCCCTCTTTCGAGCCGAATACTACGGGGTGAGAGAGATTCCGAGATTTAGGATCGCGCCGCTGCCGTTACCGCAAGCGCTTGCCGAGAAACCGATGCAATAGATGTCATCGAATTTAACGGGGCCCGCCTTCTTGACCTTTCCTTTGTAGTTGATGTACTGATAGGTCGGGTCGCCGGGATCGGGCGAGAAGTAATTGGAGAACTTCTTGTCGACCTTGTTGTTCTTGGCTTTGACGATGGTTCCCACGTTGTAGAGTGGCGAGGTGCCGTCTGAAGTCTCTACGTATGGTCCCGGGTTGCCCGGGGCGACGGCGAAGCAGAAGTTATATCTGCTTGGGCACGACGGACCCGTGAGCACTTTTACGCCCGGCGCCGGGCGAATCCGCAGCGGATGCCCTTGATGTGTCATCAGGACGACCGGGCCTGCCGACGACGGCATGCTCCCCGACGAGTTCGTACTGCTGGAGCACGCTGAAAGTGCTAGGCCTGCAGCGAGCATGGCGCTAGCGGCGAGAAGGCTTAATCGCACGTTTGGAACTCCTTCTAGATAGCAACTTCTTGTGAAGCACGCCCCATGTAGGCCGGGGCGTCTTTGGGAATGCGAGCCCAAGCTTGCATTCCCCTTTGAGGGCGCGAGGGCGTCGCCGCAGTTATCGCGTGGCTGGGCTCGCCCAGGGATACTCAGCGTTTTCGCCAAGGGCACGGTTGTTTGCCCGTCGCTATCAACGGAGGTGACGCTTATGAAACGGCTGGTTGTTGCGCTTGCGGCTTGCGCTGTGCTCGCGCCTGGTCTTGCCGGGCCGGCACTCGGTGACACACCGATGTCGGTGTCGGCGGTCGGCGCCGGTCCGCATGGATACGATTATATGGTCGGTACGTGGTCGTGCGTAAACCCAATGCACCCCTCGGAACTCGGCGCATTGGCAGCGAGTACGATTACGGCGACTAAGCTCAAAGACGGTAACATCATGATCAGGTCTGCAAGCCCGAACGGCGACGTTACCAGCTACAGCACGTACCTTGCCAAGACGAAAACCTGGTACGCGCCATACGCGGATTCAGGCGGAAAGTACGGCACTGAAACGACGCAGGAAGCCGGAAAAACGATCCATTGGATCGGGACGTTTTACGACACGGACGGCACGGTGACACCGATTCGCGACACATTCACCATGCTTTCGATGACTAAGCAAGTCGATCTCAGCGAAGCGAAGGTCGGCGGCGTGTGGAAGGTCACAGCCAAAACGACCTGCACTAAGTCGTAAACGCTTCGCAGCGCTCTTGAGTCCCCGTAACAAACATGAGTACAAGCGCGCTCAAGACCCAGTGAGTCCTGGAGGCAACTATGACTACGAATTCACGGCGCCTGGTCATCGCGACGATCGTTGCGGCCGTCGGCTTGACGTTGCAACGGCCGCTGCCGGCGGCCGCGGCATACTGCGGCTCTTCAGCCGACACGAGCGAGCTCGAAAACCTGGCCCTCGCGCGCGGCCCCTCAGATAGTACGAGGATCATGGATATCGTCGTCGCGCAGGATTACGCCCGCGTCGATATTCAGTCGAAGGGGCGACTCACCGAGTACTATGTGAAGGATTGCGGTCACTGGCGTTATAGCGGCTCGACGCTTCCATCCGACGCACCAAGTTCGGTTAAGTCACAGCTCAGCAGCTTCGTGACGAGGGATAATGGTGGAACGCAGTGCCGGAATCCGCATTTTGTGAACCGCCCCAGCGGGCCGTAACCAACCTGTCGGCAAGGTACGCTCCGATCGTTTTTTGAACGCGTCGCTATGTCGCTTAGAGCCCCCGTGCCGACGGGGACCGTGACGCTGCTCTTTAGCGATATTGAGGGCAGCACACAGCGTTGGGAAGAGCGGCCCGAGGAGATGTCGCGGGCGCTGCGCCGCCACGACGAACTGCTTCGTACCGCAATTGAGCGGCACGCCGGCCAAGTATTTAAGAGAATGGGCGATCAGTTCTGCGCCGCATTCTCGCGAGCGTCAGATGCGGTCGCTGCCGCGGCAGACGCGCAGCGTGCTCTCGCTGCCGAGGATTGGCGCGCGGTTGGTGGACTAGCGGTTCGCATGGCGCTGCATAGTGGCGAAAGTGAGGAGCGCGACGGAGACTACTTCGGCCCGATGGTAAATCGTGTCGCACGACTGCTGGCGGTGGTCCACGGCGGTCAAGTCGTCCTTTCGAACGTAACCGAACAATTCTTGCGCGGCGCAACGCCGGCCGACGCTAGACTGCGCGATCTCGGGGAGCATCGACTTAAAGACCTCATCGAGCCGGAGCGCATCTGGCAACTCATTGCGTCCGGGTTGCCCGACACATTTCCGCCGCTCCGGTCGCTCGGGTCGCTGCCCAACAATTTGCCGCGTCAGGTCACACCTCTCATCGGCCGCGACGACGTTCTGGCCGCGATCGAGCCGCTCGTGATCGAGCGTCCGCTCGTAACGCTGACGGGGACGGGCGGCATCGGCAAAACGCGCCTCGCGCTTCAGGCCGGTGCGGATCTACTCGATGGATCGGCCGACGGCGTTTGGTTCGTAGAACTTGCATCGTTGAGCGGAAACACTTCGGTCGCACACGCCGTCGCCTCTACCATTGGTCTGCGCGAACAACCGAACCGGACGATGCTCGACGTGCTGGTACATTACCTGCGCTCGCGCCGCCTGCTGCTCGTCTTGGATAACTGCGAGCACGTGATCGAGGAAGCAGCGCACATCGTCGATGCCATCTTGCGTGCGGCTCCGCAGGTGCGAGTGATCGCGACAAGTCGCGAGCCGCTTCGGATCGCAGCGGAGAACGTCTATCGTGTCCCATCCCTCGCCGTTCCGCCCGACAACGCATTTACGGCTGAAGAGGCGCTTCGGTACGATTCGATCGCATTGTTCGTTGAGCGCGCCACGGCATCTGACGCGGATTTCAAGCTAACCGACGAGGCGGCGCCGACCGTGGCGGAGATTTGCCGCCGCTTGGATGGAATCGCTCTAGCAATCGAGCTCGCCGCAGCACGCGTAAAGGTCATGGCGCCCCGCGAGCTCGCGAAGAAGCTCGACGAGCGTTTTCGCGTACTCACCGGCGGTAGCCGGACAGCGTTGCCCCGCCAGCAAACGATGCGGGCACTTATCGACTGGAGCTACGGTTTACTCTCCCAACAAGAGCAACGGCTCTTCCGGCGGCTCGCGATCTTCGTCGGCGGCTGGCAGCTTAGCGCCGCCGAGGTAGTCTGCGGTGATGAAACACTCGACCCGTTGGACGTGCCCGATTTGCTAGCATCCCTGGTCGAGAAGTCGCTGGTCGTCGCGGACGTGCAGCACGAGTCGACGCGCTTTCGATTCCTCGAATCGACAAGAGCGTTCGCCTTGGAGAGACTCGAGGAAAGCGACGAGCGCGAGGCACAGGCGCGCAGGCACGCAGCCTGGGCCGCGGACTTGGGTACTCGGGCAGCAGAGTACGGTCGCGCGACGCAGCAGTATCACGCGGAGTCCGCGCTTGAGATCGAAAACGTGCGGGCAGCGATAGAGTGGGCGTTCGCTCATGACGAAGTTGTCTTGGCAACTCGCACCCTCTGCGGGTTTACAAACCGCTATCGCGTGCTCGCCGGCGAGGCCGAAGTCAGAACCCATCTCGAAACGGCGCTTGCCCGCTTAAATCCGGACGAAGAGCCCGAGCTTGCGTCGCGAGCGTGGGAGGGCCTTTCGTACGTAACCGAGGGGATCCGCAGTATTGAAGCCGGGCAGCGCGCCGTCGAACTGGCGCGCCAGTCCGACGACCCAGCGTTGCTGACTTCAAATCTCTCGTACCTAGGGTTCCGTCTCGCCAGAGCCGGACGAACGCAAGAAGCTGAGGCGGCGATCGAGGGCGCCCTGGAACTCTCGAAGGAGCACAGCCTAACTCGGAGGCCCGTACAGGTTTTGGCGCTAACGAACAGAGCATTAGTCGCAGACGTGTGCGGTCGCTCGGACGAAGCTAGAAAGTCCTACGGCGAAGCACTCAACCTCGCTACCGAGCTCGGAGACGACCATGGCGCAAGGACGATCCGAGTCAACATGGCCGAGCTCGAGTTCCAAGTGGGAAACGCTGTAAGAGCCCTCGAGCTCATTGCGGAGATCGAGGAACGCCGCGGTCGCCCTGGCGCGGATCGGCTTGTGGTCTCGGCGTTGCAGAATGGAGCGGCGTACCGCATTGCGCTCGGCGATATTGCCGGTGCGCGAATCGCAGCCGTCGACGCACTTAAACATGCGCACGGCGTCTTCGCGCTCAATGTGGCCGTTTCGATACAACACCTCGCCACGATCGCCATTCGTAACGGTGACGTTCGCCGTGGCGGGCGGCTCCTCGGATATGTCGACGCATGGTTTCTGAATGAAAACTACGTGCGCGAGTCGACCGAGCAAAGCGCCTATGAACTGCTCTTGGCGGCGCTCCGCGAGAAGCTCAGTGATTCCGAGATCGAAGCGCTCGCTGCGCAAGGCGCACAGCTATCGGAAGATCAAGCAGTCGCCGAAGCGCTTGGGGTGTGACTCATGGGATGGCCGGGAGGCGAACCTATTCTGCACCTTTCATTGGCGTAATCTGGCGCTCTCGATTCATCGCGGCGTACCTTTCGCAGACGGTCGCGCAGGCTTAGTTCTTTTTTATTGATGATCCATGCTCTTGCTTAATGAACGCTGCGCTTCTTCCGGCTGAGAGCGACGCTGCTTATGTCGCCGCCACCGATATCGTAGCCAATCCTTTCGGTTGAATCTCCTCCCTGCGGATAATTATAAAGCAGTATGTCATACTCATATTCATAACGATCGTGAAAGAAAATATTTACAGCGACGACTCGCTTACCGGCCAATACGAACTGTTCTAACCACGTTGCATCGTTCAGCTGCGTCGAGCCGACACGATTTCCCGACGTTCCGGCAATAAGGAACTGAAAGATGTAGGGTTTGACCCCTTGTCCCACCGCGAGGTACTTGCCATCCCACTGTAAGCTGCTGATCCACCCGATCTCATAATTTAGGTTGATCGTTTCGATCGACTTGGCACGGCGCGGAACTTCGCCGAATATCGGCACCTCATATCCACCAGGATACTTCCCGTCGACAAAAAGATCGCCGGAGTTATCATACGTACAGTAGGCGTAGTTAAGGAATTGCGGGTCGGTGTAGGATTTCGGCTGACCCCTTGCGTTACGATAGATGAGGAGGCTTGCGCCGTCACCTGCTGTGTTCCCGTAGTTAGTGACGGCGAGATCGCCCGTCGTCGGATCGACAGCGCACGAGTAAGGATTCTTCCCGCTAGGCACCGACAGCGTGCGAATCGGCTGAGTGCCGCCGTGAGCGAATTCGACGACCTCATTTCCGCTCGGCTCGACGTCTGTAACGTAGACGTTTCCCTTCTTATCGCTACAATCTCCGCCTGGCCCGTTAAGGCCGGTGATCTGACCTTCCAGCGCGCCTTGCGGATATGAGTATACGTCGATCGTTCCTTGTGTTACCGCGGAGGGATAGACTGCGTAAAGCAAATCCTTCGTGGTCGCGTCGACGTTCGTCCAGGATCTAACTCCAACGAACGAAGATGTCTCCGGCATGACGACCGGCGGCTGAATGCCACCCTGAATCTGTCGAAGGGCGCAGCCGGCAAACAGCGCAGCTACGCCGACCGCGGGCACGAGGCCGATAAAACTCTTCATGCAAATGCTCCCGGCGCGGATTAGCGACTGAGAATGTTCGCCGGCGCCGGCTCGGCTCCGCCGACCGCCCCGCGCCAGCTAAGGGACGTAATTGGGAGCATCGACGACTGCGGTCGGGTTCTGGATCCACGTACGTCGCGTCGAACACCTTGAGTAGTTCTCCCCTCTGATAGTCGTAAACCGAGACGTTTCCGGGTCCCTCGCCCTGATTGGGATGCGCTACAAAGAGCAGCTTATTTCTTTTTGCTTAGAGAAAGGCCGTAGTCGCCAATTTGGGAGCCGATGGTCCTCACAGTATCGTAGTACGGAGCGGCAAAAACGTAGGCACTCGCGTAAGCAAAGTATGCGCTGGCGATAAGGTTACCGCTGGCGTCAAGTGCAAGACCAAAGCTATTGTGGTAATAGTTGAGCGAAGACAAAGAAATAGCATCACAGTTAGATAGGACACCAATGAATTCGTAATAACCGAAGGTGGTCGATGCGAACATGGGTGACGGACAGGACGCGGTGACGACATTGTCTCACTGGAAATACTCATTGAGGGAATAGTTGGAGCCGTTCGCGTCGCTTTCGTAAACGTTACCATGGCGATCCACCGCGACGGCGTTTGGACTCTTCGTGCCTGCGTTGTAAGTGAACGACGGAAGGAGTACAGCGTAAAAAGGCGATGAAGCATAGCGATTCGGTGGCCGCCGAGTGGCTACCCGTCCGTCAGACAAGTGAGTGCTTCGGCCTAGCGCATTGGGGGCTGCCTTCGGGTAGTCTCTCGACATGGCGAATCTGTTCATCGAAGGGTGCAACGATGCGACGTAGTTGTCTTAAAGCAGCTTTTCTTGGGATGGCCGGGATTGACCGGCAATTTCGCGGCACAACCCTAGCGTTAATGTTGGGGTCAATTGTTCAAGGCCCTAAGAGCTGAGGAGCCGTTTGGCCGAAACAAGACCTGCCTGAGCGACGTAGAGAGGGAATGGAACTGTCGCCGCTTCTCAAGGCGAGGACCGCCGGCGTCTTCTACTTGCTTTCCATACTCGCAGGCATATTTGGCGCGACCGTCGCGCGCGGCGGTCTCGCCCTCGCAGCCAATCTCGTCGGAACTGCGTGCTACGTCGTTGTCACCGCGATCTTGTACGACTTGCTCAAACCGGTGAACCGGATCCTCTCGTTGCTGGCGGCGCTCTTCAGCCTAGCGGGATGTGGTATCGGCGTTCTTCACCTGCTCCACGTGCCATCGCCCAACGTTAACGAGCTCGTGTTCTTTGGATTCTACTGCCTCTTGCTCGCGTACCTCATTTTCAAATCGACCTTCTTCCCTCGATTTCTGAGCGTACTGCTGACGATTACGGGCTTGGGGTGGCTGACATTTCTCTGGCCAACGCTGGGAAACCATCTCTTCTTCCCTTACCTCATGGTAGGAGGTCTCGCCGGAGAAGGATCGCTGACACTATGGCTGCTCGTCTTTGGCGTAGATGCTCGGAGGTGGAACGAGCAGTACCGTGCGGCTCAAGGCCCGGGCGTGTAGCGGCAGAAAGGGCGATCCCGGTCTAGACCTGTGGTTTTCGCAGGCTCGCGAGCAATTTGAGAAGCACTGCGCAGAGGCGGGACGTTGCGCGAAGTTGCCGTTCTCAGGGAGAGGGTCGCAATTCGGCTGACAGAGTTTTCATGGGATGGCCGGGAGTCGAACCTACGCTCGGGGGTTCCGGACAGTCCCGTCCATTACCGAACAGTGTTATTTTGTATGGCTTTTTCGCTCCAAGCTTTCCCACCGTTACCGTCCGCTTCCGACCGTTCCCGACCGCTCCGTTAGAAAATGTTAGAAAATTTGACGGGCGCTTCGAGAAGCCGGTGACATCCTTGGCTCCAGATTCCGGCATCATGCCAGTTGCATCCCGCTTCTTCTGCTTTGCGGAAGGTCGCCGTCGCAGCGTGGCGACAAGCTCAGCCAACACAGCATTTGCTTCGTGTAAGGGCGCTAGATGACGATGCATAGTCGCGCGATGTATCGTGCAAGCATCGCCTACCGCTCGCGGCTAAACTTTTAGCGCTTCCTCGACGGCCTGATCTTCCGGCCACGCCGCACCTTCAACCGCGAGCTTCTCGATCTGCGCATCGCTGAGCTGCTCGTGCAACGCGGCCAAGAGTTTCTCGTAGCCCCACTCCTCCGTCGCTTCGCGCTCGTAGCCAAGTTCTTTGTATCGAAGGTTGACGTAGCCGATGAGTCGCGCTGCGTCGTTGACTTCGCCGCGCATCGCCGAGAGTAGCGCGAGGTGCTGCAGCGCCCCTGCGATGACTTCCTTGAATCGTACCTGCCGCGCCAAGCGCAAGCCCTCGCAAGCCGCCTCACGCGCACCATCCAGATCTCCCGCAGCGACGCGATAGGCAGCGATGTTGGCGTAGCGCATGGCTAACGTCCATGCGTCTTTGCCCCGTAAGCCGAGCTCGATTGCCTCGCCCGCCAGGCGGAGTGCCCGCTCGACCTGACCGTCCTCAAACTCGTGCTCCGCGAGATTACCCAGCACGACTGCTTTGCCGCTCTCATCTCCCAGGGCCTTGTATGCGGCGAGTGCCAGCGCATACGACTCGCGCGCTGCCGCAACATCGCCACGATCCAACTGAATCGCCGCCTGTACGTTGAAGCACGTAGCCGCTCCCTTCTTACTTCCTAAATTGCGCATCGCCGCAAGTGCGCGTGCGTTCACCTCATCGGCTTCTTCAACACGGCCCATCTGGCAGAGACTAAATGCGAGAGGGGAGAGCGCGAACGCCTGCCCCCTCTCGTCGCCCACCGATTCGGAGAGCGCCAGCGCGCGTTGCGCAGCGTCGTGCATACGCTTGCCGTTGGAAAGCACACCGAGCGAACGCCACATGCGAGCCCCGACCTGCGGGTGCATCGATTCGTCAAGGCCCGTTTGCGCGAGCTCGATCCAGTAGCGCCCCTCCACCGCGAGTCCACCATAAAACCAAAGATTGCCCAATGCTCCAGCCACCGCACCACCGAGTACCGGATCGCGTCCGCCTTTGAGCGCCCATTCCAACGCCGCGCGGTAGTTGTCCAATTCGGGTTCCACGCCGGCCAGCCACTCCGCCGTTGAGACCATGTCGTAGCGTTCGTCGGCCGCCTGCGCCTGGTCACGAAAATACTCGGCGTGACGGCGCGCGAACTGTTCGTGTGCACCGGCTGCGGTGAGCTTCTCCAGCGCATAGGCGCGCGTGCTTTCCAGCAACGAGTAGCGTTCGTGCTCGCCTGACGTGTCGGCCACCACCAACGACTTGTCGGTCAGCGATGCGAGCAGGTCTAGAATGTCGATGTGACAATCAACGCCGCAGATCTGGGTTGCGGCCTCCAAGCCGAAGCCGCCCGCGAAGACGCCCAGGCGCGCGAACAGCAGCTGCTCCTGCGGCTCGAGCAGATCGTAACTCCAGTCGATGAGCGCATGCAGCGTCTTCTGGCGCGGCAGCGCATCTCGGCTACCACCAGTGAGCAGCTTGAACCGATCATTGAGGCGCTGCGCAAGGTTGGGGATCGAAAGCACCTTCACGCGCGCGGCCGCCAGCTCAATCGCGAGCGCGATCCCGTCGAGCCGCCGGCAGATCTCGGCGACGACTGGTGTGGTGTCGTCACTCAGCGCAAAGCGCGTATCGACACCATTAGCGCGATCCACGAAGAGCGCAATTGCACCGTAGCGCAGCGCTTCGTCCGCCGTCAAACCGGCTGCGTCGGGCGGCACCGCAAGCGATGGAAGCCGGTGCACCGTTTCTCCGCTGATCTCAAGCGGTTGGCGCGACGTTGCGACGATGCGAACGTCTTTCGCCGTGCTCAGAATTCCGTCCGCAAGTGCAGCGACCGTTTCGAGCACGTGTTCGCAGTTGTCGAAGATCAATAGCAGTTTTTTGCGTTTGAGCCATTGTGGAAGTGCCTCGTCGACCCGCTGCCCTTGCCGCTGGCTCATACCCAAGGTCTGCGCGGCGACGCTGGCGACGAGTTCGGGATCGCCGATCGGCGCAAGGTCGACAAACCAGGCACCGTCGGGATAACGGTCGAGCAGGTCGGCACCGAGTTGGATGGCCAGCCGGGTCTTGCCAACGCCGCCAGATCCAACGAGCGTAAGCAACCGGTGACGGTCGAGCAGCGCTTTGACTTCCGAGACATCCTGGTCGCGTCTGACGAAGGACGTGCGCTGGAGCGGTAAGTTGTTGGGCAATGCGTCGAGCGAGCGAAGCGGTGGAAACTCGCTCGGCAGGCCGGTAATGTCGAGTTGCCACACGTGTTCGGGCGAAGCGAGATCTTTGAGCTGCGCAAAGCCCAAATCGCGCAAGGTGCCCTGAGGCGAGATTGCGCCGTTGGTGAGCTCCGCCGTGTCGCCCGAGATCAACACTTGGCCGCCATGCGCGACGCCCAGCAGACGTGCGACGCGATTGAGGACCGGCCCGAAGTAATCACCGTCGCGCTCGTCGGTCGCGCCGGTATGCAACGCCATGCGCACACGCAGTCCTTCGACTGCCGAAAAATCTTCGGCGGCCAACGCCTGTTGCGCGGAAAGCATAGCTGCAACGGCGTCTTCCGGGCACCTGAAGGCCGCGCAAAATGCATCGCCGATCGTCTTGAACACGTGGCCGCGGTGCTCGGTGATCGCTGTACGTAGAATCGCATCGTGACGGCGCACCGCCTCTTGCATGGCGGCGCGGTCGCGTTCCCATCGCGACGTGCTGCCTTCGATATCGGTAAAGGCAAACGTCACGGCGCCGGTTGGGAGCGGTGCTGCCAAGGCCATGCTATCGGGGTTCAAAGGAAAGGCGGGCGGAGCCTGGCGGCTGAGCTTTCAAGCGCGGACCAACGCCGCCGACGCCTCGGGATGCGGCACCTTCGCACGGGCGCGGATGCGCGAACGCCTAACTTCGGTTACGGCGTTGTCCTTTCGCTGATCGCCTCGCTGCGCGCGCGGCTTACGGCGGCGCTGCGGCGCGGATCAGTCGGACTTTTTAGGCAGTTAGACGGATGTTAGGAAAGCGGCGCTATAGCCGCAAAAAGCCCGTAAAATAAGGACAATTTTTGGGATGGCCGGGAGTCGAATTCTCTTGAGCGCAATTTGAGCGTGGTCGAGGGCGGTCGCATCTAGTCGTCATTGGTCAAAATGCCTTGACGAATAAGAGCGCCTCATTGAACGATTAGTCGCCAACGGCCAAGCGCGGTCAAGCACGGTCGCGATCGACGGCAACCGTTTGGCAACCGCTACGGCGAGCGCCTCCTGTGCGCGTTCACGCCGTCGAACGATGCCCAAGCCATCCGCCCTCGATCTGACGCCTCAAAGGCCGCGCAAATGCCGCAGCGCGGGCATTTGCAGAGGCCGTCGGCCCCAGCGCGCCCCATTTCGGCGCAACCATCCTCGCGCGAACGCCTGATATTTTTTTTCTGAATTTAGTATCTCAAGGGGGTTGGGGGATACGCTCCCACTCATTTCCGGACGCGACCTTAAACGCGGCCTCCTGAGCATTCCGTAGCTAGTTACGCCCGCGCCGCTCGTTTTTGCGAATCGCATTTCGTTGGGAGAACCACCTCTAGGAAGAAGCGGACGGGGCGCCGGCATAGGTCCTCGCGGCAGGTCCCGCGACTCCGCAAGTAGCAGCCTTCCGCCAGCTTTTGTTCTGCCAACCGGCGAAAAGGAATCGGTATGAGAAGCGCGCGTTTTGCTGCGATGGTCGTGATCGTCGCGGCCCTCTCTTTCGCATCGGGAAGAGCCACGACGTACATCGCGCTCGACGGCACTTGGTGGCAAGGAATGCCGTCCGACTCGAAGCCAGACGTAGCCGCGGGCATGCAAAGCGCCTTCGCGCAAGGGTGGATCTCGGGAGCCGGATACGAGGGAGGCGCAATCACCGCCGCCATCGGCAAACAGACGCACGACATGAAGTCCGCGATCGCCTTGGTTGGGTCAATAGAGAACCGGACGGTCCGTGATCACGCACCGACCTTCTCGCGGACCTACGGGTACTACGCAGCGGCAATTTCCGACTTCTACGAATCGCGTTCGGGCGTTGAGGACGTAAGGGTAAGTGAGGTCATGAGCTGTCTTGCGGACCACCCGACGTTCTCTTGCGATGAGGTTGCGCAACCTCGCTCGACGCGTCCGTAGAAGTCGTGGCCAAGCCTCCCCACTTGAGTATGACCTCAACCTCCTGCTGTGGCGCGCCGGCACGAAGTGCTCGAATGGCGCGACGGAACCGCTCAAGGTTACAGGTGAAGCGACAAGCCTCGATAGTGTAATTCGCGCAGCCCCAAAAAGCGCGCCCGGTGTCGTTGCGGTGACGCCTAACCAGGTCGCCACCGCAACGCGGACAATGAACCTTTTCACCCATGGAGCGTGTCCGCGGCGATATGAGGGATTAGCGAGCCACGCGCAGCACCTAAACCCATGACTCCGCTTCGGGCCTCCGTCCTTGTGTTCGCCATCGGCGCGTCGGTCGTCAACTTCTTGGCTGTGAAAGCGCGCATCGATCAGCCGACGGCAAATTTCAGCGCGACATTTGACATGCCGTCGCCGTCGCCGGCAGCGACACGAGCGAGCCCGGACCTTGAGCGAGAAGGCCAACTTGTCGAAATATATGACAGGGCCTGGATTCGCGAGGCGATAATCGTGACGATCGCCGGCATCGCGTGGTTCCTAATTCGGGCCAAGGAGTCCTCAGCGTAACAACGGCCACCCTCGTAAGCGGTGCCGCGCCTCGCACCGATTGCGTGATCTGCGGGAACAAGAATTCGGCCTGACTTCACGATGCTTTTTGACCCTTTTCGGGATGCCCGTTTTCTTGTTCCCACCCATGGCCGGGAACAAGGGAACAAGAAACCCTATATCGGTAAGGGTCTCCCTTCTTTCCGCTTCCGATTCGCTGAATACGACTTGTTGCGACGCGCTCGCGCAAAGCCTTACGTTTTATTTTCGTTTGGCCTTCGACGTTTGCATCGATGGTAGGTTCATCGATTGCCGGGTCATCGGGGTTCGCCTCGGCGTGCTGCTTGAGATACAGCTCGATCGCTTCGCCCATTTCAGCAAGGTCCGTGTCGGCCTTTGTGCCTGCGGCTTGGACCCGCCGCGTCACCGCGTCCATCTCAGCGACCGTCTCTGGTAGGTCCTCGCCGACGCGCCCTTGACTCGCTAGCGTTCTGAAGCGGTCGCCCTTTCGGAGCACCAAGACCGTATCGACGGCGGCCGCCCAGGCAGTTGAACCAAGAACCTGGTCGATGAGGTCCGAGCGTTGCGTCTTGCCGCTATGGTGGAGCATAAGATGCGCCACGCCTGCGCTACGCGCAAGCTCGATCAGAGCATCCGTCGCATTTGAACCGGTAGCATAGTCGTTTCCATCCTTTACCCGCAAAAGGCGTTGCATGGTATCGATGATGACTAGTACTGGCTCATGCATCCTGATCGCATTGCGCAGCCATTCGATCGCTGCTTCGGGCGCACGGTCGATGCAAAGATACAGGTCGTCACCGTCCGTCACGCCGAGTGCGCCGAGGACCTGTTTCCAAGCACCGCGAGCGCCTTCAAGCGCGACGTAAAGGACGGGGCCCTGCCGAGTCTGACGTCCGAAGAACGGCACGCCACGCGCGACGGACAAAGCGAGGTTGAGGGCAAGAGTTGATTTGCCGCCCTTCGGCCGGCCTGCGAGTATTGCCGTTCCACCCATGGGCAGTAATCCATCGACGACGTAATCGAGCCCGTCGCCGTCGCTCTCGGCGAGCAATGCGCCCGCGCGAACGAATGCCGGTCCGAAGGCCGAGGCCTTGTCCTCCTTTTGAGCTTCAGCGGCAGTTATGGCGTGAGGCATTTGCTTAGCGCGGTGATTCAATTTGTCCATTGCGCGTAGCCGCTCAGCAAGCGTAGTCATCGCGGCGCTTTCCCGCGCAAGCGTTTGACTGCGAGCAGGGAAGCCGCGGCCCGATCGCGGCGAGCCCTCTCCTCCTGCACGTCGATAAGTGCTCGATCATATTCCGTGCGCTGAGTCACGTCGTCAAGGTCGATGTCGAGGATGGATAATTCGTCACCTCGCTCAGCGCGACTGATCGCTTCCGCGATTTCTGCGCGACCGGCTCGATCACGATCTATCAGGTCTTGTTCAAGAACGGAGGCTTGGAGCCACGCAAGATGGACCGATGTTGCGATCGCGGGCTTTTCGTGCGCGGTCGGCTTATCAAGAGCGAAGGGAGTGCGATTAACGGCGCGAAGTGTCTCATAGCTTGCATCACGCGCCGTTCCCAGCGGCGCGTTCCTCATTTCAGACTGCTTTCTGCCAGGGCCTGATCGCCTTGAAGCTCTACGATCAGGCGATCAACGGCGTCCTCGGGCACAAGACGCCGCTTCCCCAACTTCACCGTTTTAAGCCGCGCCGTGGTTATAAGCCCTTTTAAGGTCGTTCGGCCGACGGAAAGCCGCGCGGCGCTCTCGTCGATCGATAAGAGGCGACTCATAAATGATGCTACCTGCCTTTCAAACGCATCCAATGTAAGAGGTATTTTGGCTACACTATAAGGCAATGTGAGTCGTTGACGGACAAGCAAGAATGATGATATTCTTAGGACATGGCACGCGCCGGTCGGAGAAAGCCTGGTGAATCGGTGTTCCGGGAACACCTCGAGCGCGAGGGCTTGCACCCGGCTCTACGAATGATCGCGCACGCGGCCGAGGCACGCGGCCTATCATTGCGTGCTCTGGCCGCCGCGTGTCGGCCAAAGCGCGATTATGCTTCGGTCCAG
>Ga0153928_1000726_pt1 | contig 15782 bp, 16 predicted proteins | sample TSNJ012MetaG_FD_106656 | JGI IMG/M metagenome (GOLD analysis project Ga0153928, IMG submission 106656) | Attine ant fungus gardens microbial communities from New Jersey, USA - TSNJ012 MetaG | ecosystem: Host-associated > Fungi > Mycelium > Unclassified | place: USA: New Jersey, Wharton State... | reverse complement strand
ATGCATTGGAGAAAAACATATAGTAACTGCTCGGAGGAGGTGCCGCAATTGTCGGCACCTCCTTATTATTGTGGAAAGTATTAGCCCAATATTTCGGGAAAATTTGTGAAGAACATTGAACTTGAAGAAAAAGAAGAAATAAGGAATAATGAAATTAAGGAGGATACATATGAATATAAGACAAAAACACATATTAAGAACGCTTATTAATGAGAAGTCTATTAATATAATCAGTTGTGCTCAAAAATATAATGTTGGTGAAAGAACTATCCGCTATGATATGGATATTATAGCTGATTATATTTTATCAAGAGTAGAGCATCAAGGAATAACTATAAAAAAGAATGTCGTTTATTTCCTGTTAAATAGTCAACAGGTTAAAAAACTGGCTTTAGATAAAATGGATAATGATTACTATGAAATTAAAATTCCATCTGAAGAAAGAATCATTATGATTCTTTGTGATTTGTGCTGGGCACATGATAAGATGACGATTCAACAACTTGCTGATAAATATTTTGTAAGCAGAGGTACGATTAACAGTGATCTTGTTGAGGTTAAGGAATGGTGTAAAAAAAGAAACATACCATTTATCGCAAAAAAGGGAAAGGGTATTTATGTAGATGCAACTGAAAAACAAAGAAGAGGGTATATAACAGATCTTATTCGTTCTTCCGCAAAGTTAAATAATAATAAAGATTTTATATTTAATGAATGGTTTAAAGATATTGATGTAGAAATTATCAAAACGATAGTGATGCATGCGGAAAAGAAATATGGTATTTGGTTAGCAGATGTAGCCTTTGAGGGATTAAGTATCCACATTGCTTTATCAATCAAAAGAAATCAAAGCCATGGAGTTGGAGATGAGCACGATCAATCGCAACAGTATCGTGATATTGAACCCACTCTATATAAAATGGCAACGGAAATTGTCCGGGAAGTGAATAAAAAGTTCCAATTAAACCTTCCTAAAACAGAAATTACTTATGTTGCCATTCATCTGGGCGGCAAGACCAATTATTTAAAAACTGTTGGAGAAAATGTACTTGTTGAATATTATGCAATCAATATGATTATACATGTCAGCAATATGATAAACGTCGATTTGAAAAAGGACAAAAAACTTTTTGATGGATTAATGCAGCATTTAAAAGCTTGTCATTATCGATATCAGAATGAAATGGTAATGGAAAATCCATTAAAAGATGATCTGATTGAAAAATATCCGCACCTTTATCAAATAATTGCCCTGTTTATAAAAAATAGCGAAAATCAAGGTTTTATAAAATTCAATGATGATGAAATTACGTATGTATTATTGCATTTTGCTGCGGCAATTAATCGGAAAAGTAATAAATTAAAAGCAGTTCCGAATATCCTTGTAGTTTGTTCAACCGGTGTAGGAACTTCGGAGTTGGTTATTTCATCATTGAATAAACACTTCAAATTTAATATTCAGGCATCTGCAGCTTTACATCAACTAAATTATTATATTAGCAAATATCCGATTGATCTCATTATTACTACTGTTCCATTAGAAGCAGTTATTCCACATGTTAGAGTTAACCCTATTTTAACAAGTAATGATATTCGTCATACGCAGGAACTTCTATCATTGCTTGGGTTTGAAGTGATAAATCAAGAGAATACAGTGGTTAATGAATTAACTGCTATGATGGATCATTATGCAAGACACCAGGATGCTTCAAAACTCATTACCGAATTAACTGAAATTTATAACAAATGCAAACCAAATAAACAGGAGGAATATAAAATGCTTAGTGATTTATTAACCAAAGAAACCATCAACCTTCAATCTGATTGTAGCAATTGGCAAGAAGCTATTCAAACTTCGGGAAAGATATTAGAAAGAGATAAATACATTACAGAAGAATATATTCAGGCATCCATTGATAGTGTTAAAGAACATGGTCCATATATTGTCGTTACAAAGGGAGTTGCTTTAGCACATGCTGTCAATAATCATGGAGTATTAAAAACGGGAATGTCACTGGCGAGACTAAATACTCCTGTTGAATTTGGTAATAAGAGTAATGATCCGGTGAAATTTGTATTTATGCTTGCTGCTATTGATTCCACTTCACATTTAGTTGCCTTATCAGATTTGGCGGAATTCTTAGAAAGAGAGGAATTTATGAGAATTTTGAATCAGGCAACTAAAGCTGAACAATTGATTGAATATATCAAAGAAAATGAAACGAATACGAAAGGAGGGAAAGAAAATGATGCGGATAAGGAAGGAGGAGAAAAAGAAAATGACTAGAAAGACAGCGCTAATTATGTGCAGAACCGGTATGGGAAGTTCTTTGATGTTAAAAATCAAGGTTGATAAATTAATTCAAAAGAACAATTTTCCACTAGATGTGACACATGATGCTTTTAGTGGATTTGCCGGACAAAAAGCAGATATTATCATTACAATGGAAGATTTATTAGATGAGTTTAAAAGTTATTCTGCTTATGTTATTGGAGTGAAAGATATTATGGATGTTGATTTCATTGAAGGCGAACTGAAAAAATATTTTGCTGAAAATAGCTGAACGGAGGAATTTATATGTTTATATTAGAGTTTGTAGTTTATGATCTGTTAGGAGAAGCGTCGTTGTTAGTGGGATTAATGGCGTTAGTTGGTTTACTTATTCAAAAGAAACCAGCCGATAAAGTCATTTCGGGAACAGTTAAGACGATTGTTGGATTTTTAATCTTTGGCATTGGATCTTCAGCGGCACAGGGAGCTTTGAATGGATTCCAATCACTATTTTCCACTGGTTTTGGATTGGAGGGAGTTACACCTATTGCTGAAGCAATCACTGCACAGGCACAAACCTTGTTTCCAATGGTTATTGCTTTGATTATGGTTTTGGGTTTTGCATGTAACTTAATTATTGCGAGATTTACGAGATTTAAATACATATTTTTAACTGGTGGTCATAGTTTGTTTTTAGCTGCATTGCTTGCTATTTTATTAAAATCGTTAGGTCTGTCAGATGTCATCGCTATTTGCATTGGAGCAGTTATTTTAGGATTAGCATCTTGCCTTTACCCTGCACTTGCTCAAAAATCCATGATTAAAGTAACCGGTTCAAATGAAATTGCTATTGGTCATTATTGCACTATTGCTTATGCTTTGTCTGGTTGGATTGGAAGTAAAATAGGAGATCCATCGAAAGGAACAGAGTCTATTGAATTGCCTGGTTGGCTGACAATGTTTAAGGATTATATTGTATCTGTTTCATTGTCGGTTGGCGTTTTCTATTATATTGCAGCAATAATTGCCGGCCAATCAGCTGTAGAGGCTATTTCAAATGGCCAACATTGGTTATTATTTCCATTAATGCAGACATTAACATTTACCGGTGGGCTTTATGTCATTATTACTGGTGTGCGTTTGTTCTTAGGTGAAATTGTCCCTGCGTTTGTAGGTATTTCAGAAAAATTTGTTCCAGGAGCAAAACCTGCATTAGATTGTCCGGTTGTCTTCCCGTATGCACCAACGGCCACTGTATTAGGTTTTATCTCGGCATACATTGCTGGTTTACTTTGTATGCTGGTTATGGTTGCTATGGGGACAACAGTTATTATTCCGGTTGCTATTCCTTATTTCTTTATTGGCGCAACTGCCGGAGTTTTCGGCAATGCTACTGGTGGATGGAAAGGTTGTGTTGTTGGAGCGTTTATCACCGGTATTTTAATCGCAGTAGGACCGGCCATCATTTATCCGATTATGAAGAATATCGGATTATCCGGTAGTAGTTTCCCGGAAACTGATTTCACCTTAATTGGCATTATCTTCAATCTTATAGGAAAACTTATTGGGGCCTGGTAATATAAATGAAAAGAGGATCTATGGGTTTAAAGATGAAAGAACGTAAAGAATTAGAATTATTAGCGAATCAGAATCGCAGACATATTATTGAGATGGTTTATCAGGCAGGTGTTGGTCATGTCGGCGGAGCATTATCAATCATTGATATTCTTACAGTCATTTATGAATTGGATGTTGATTTTAATAATCCGGTACGAAGTCGGGTTATTTTATCAAAAGGGCATGCGGTTCCTGCACAATATGCAGTTTTGTGTAGTAAGGGAGTGATTGACGAAAGTGAATTTAAAACTTTCAGGCAATTAAATTCACGTTTACAAGGGCATCCATATACCTGCGATATTCCAGAAGTTGATGCAACTACCGGTTTATTAGGACAAGGTTTCTCGCTGGCAGTAGGGCATGCTATTGTTAAGAAAAATAATAAAGAAAACACCCATGTTTATGCTATTGCCGGAGATGGTGAAATGCAAGAAGGTGAAATGTGGGAAGCTATCATGTACGCAGCTCATCATAAATTAAATAATTTAATCTTTATTATAGATTACAATCGTTTGTCCTCAGGAGGACCGACGAATGATATTATCAATATGGAGTCTTTTATCGATAAAGTGAAAGCCTTCCATTTATATGCAATTGAAATTGACGGTCACAATATGGAAGAAATTGTTTCGGCAATAAATGAAGCAAGAGCTGTTGTTGATAAACCAACCTGTATTATTGCTAATACAGTTAAGGGAAAAGGTATTTCATATATGGAATCAGTTGCTAAATGGCATTCAAGCGGTTTGACTGATGAGGAATATGAAATCGCTAAAAACGATCTTCAAAAAATTGAGGTGAAAATAAAAAATGAACTATAATTTGACAACTATTCGGGAAATTATTGGTGATGTTCTTTGCGAAGTGGGAGAGCAAAATCAAAATATTTATGTAATTGACAGTGATTTAGCAAAGTCAACTACAACGGATAAATTTCAAAAACAATTCCCCAACCGATTTGTAGAAACAGGAATAGCAGAACAAAATGCTGTTTCCATTGCTACTGGTATTGCTCAAGAAGGTAAGATTCCTTTTTATGTGAACTTTGCCATATTTGTGTCAGGAACAGCCTGGACGCAGGTTAGACAAGCATGTTATGCAAATGCTAATGTAAAATTCATTGCCACACATCCAGGGCTGGATGCTGGCTATGATGGTGCTTCACATCATGCCAATGAAGATATCGCTTTGATGCGGGTTCTTCCTAATATGGTAGTTTTAGTACCGTCAAACCATGATGAATTCAAAGCATGTGTAAAACTCGCAATTAAACATCAAGGACCAGTTTACATTCGTGCAGCCCGCGATGTTGTTCCGGATTTGCCATCACAATCTGATGTCGAAATCGGACAGTCTTATTGTATAAAAAATGAGGGTAATGATTTTGCAATAATTTATGAGGGAACTTCAACAGAACTTGCATATCAAAGTTTTGAAGCGTGTCGGAACAAAGGGTTAAAAGGTCAATTAATTAACATCTTCTCTATTAAACCAATGGATAACGAATATATTAAAAAGATTTCTCAAGAAGTCAAAACTATCATTACATTAGAAAACCACTCGGTTATTGGTGGGTTAGGCGGAGCTGTTAGTGAAGTGGCTGCAACACAATCATATCATGCACCTGTTGTAAAAATCGGGATTGAAGATGTCTTTACTGAATCCGGTCCATCGCAGCAAATCAAAGAAAAATATGGGTTAAATGTTGAACATGTTTTAAAAGAGCTAAATGGATTATCGAACATCAACAATAACAATAAAATATAAACACACAGCGTAAAGACGTATGAGACGTATTGCATTATTCTTATACGTCTTTTTTGCATTTTCATCAAAAAACACTTGCTTTAAACGCAGTTATTGCTGAATTATTGCTGAATAATGAAAGAAACCAATTGTACAATCCCAATTTTTATACTATAATAGTAACGCATCATAAACCAAAGAACCAGGAGACAAATACTATGGAAAGAAAAACAGGAACAGTATCCAGAGGAATTCGCTGTCCCATCATCCGTGAGGGCGATGATCTGGCCAGGCTTGTAGTAGGCAGTGTGATGGAAGCAGCGGAAGCGGAGAATTTTCAGTTATATGACCGCGATGTCATTGCCATTACGGAATCAATCGTAGCCCGTGCGCAGGGGAATTATGCTTCGGTGGAAGCTATTGCAAAGGACGTACGCAATAAACTGGGCGGTGAGACAATCGGGGTGATTTTTCCAATCCTGTCCCGAAACCGTTTTTCTATCTGCTTAAAAGGAATTGCCGCCGGTGCAAAGAAAGTAGTTCTGATGCTTAGCTATCCCAGAGATGAAGTGGGCAATGCCCTGGTATCCCTGGACCAGATTGACGAAGCAGGAATCAATCCTTACAGTGATGTCCTTACATTAGAGCGCTACCGCCAGCTGTTTGGTGAGAATAAGCATCCATTTACCGGTGTGGATTATGTGGCATACTATGGACAGCTCATTCGTGAAGCCGGTGCTGACGTGGAAATTATCTTAGCCAATAATCCAAGAGAGATTCTCAAGTATACAAAGAATGTTATGACCTGCGATATTCATTCCCGGATGAGGACCAAACGCATTTTAAAGGAAGCCGGTGCTGACGTGGTATGCGGACTGGATGATATTTTAAATGTACCGGTAGACGGAAGCGGCTGCAATACAAAGTACGGTCTTCTGGGTTCGAATAAATCGACGGAACATACCGTCAAACTATTCCCCAAGGAATGTACGGACCTGGTCGTAGATATTCAGCAGCGGATCCTGGACAAAACCGGAAAGCATGTAGAGGTTATGGTCTATGGCGACGGAGCGTTTAAAGATCCGGTTGGCCAGATTTGGGAATTGGCGGATCCATGTGTCGGTGTGGCAAGCACCGAAGGACTGGAAGGAACGCCAAATGAAGTGAAGTTAAAATACCTGGCGGATAATGATTTTAAAGATCTGTCCGGTGAAGCTTTAAAAGAAGCCATTTCCAGGCGGATCAAAGACAAGAAAGATGACCTGGTAGGCGATATGGCCGCCCAGGGAACTACCCCAAGACGATTAACCGACTTAATTGGATCCTTGTGTGATCTGACCAGTGGTTCCGGTGATAAAGGGACGCCGGTGATTCTGGTCCAGGGATATTTTGATAACTATACAAGTTAAAAAATATATGTGCGGCGTCCGATGATCGGATTAGCCGCATCGTTTTTCAAGGGGAGGGCGATGAAGCATGATTGATTTAAGCGGGATGATTTCCGTTCCATTCCTGAAAAAGAGCCGGTTCAGCGGCAGTTATTGCGGTATGCGCTATCTGCTGGAAAAGGGCGGGCAGGCAGAACCGGTGATCCGGGCGGTCATCTGGCCGGAACCCTATAATTATGAGGCAACTGCCAAGGAAAAGAAGCATGGTCATGACTTCCCTTTTTCCGAAGCGGGTATTGATGAAGCTGTAGCATGGCTGAACGAGGAACATCAGGCGGGGAATTTCTAGCCCGGGATGAAAGATACAAGGAAGGAGAAGGCAGATGAATTTCAAACAGATAACCAGTATTTATTTTAGCCCAACGGAAAGTACCAAAATGGTAGTGGAACTGATTGCTGATCAAATTACAGGCAATAAGGGGAGCCTGGATTTGACTGACAGCCGGATGAAAGGTCCGGATTATACCTATACGGAAAATGAGGCCGTTCTCATCGGCGTACCGGTATATGGCGGCAGGATACCGGCGGCAGCAGCAGCGCGGATGAAAAAGCTCCATGGCCGGAAGACACCGGCCGTGCTGGTGGTTACATATGGAAATCGCGCCTATGAAGATGCCTTGCTGGAATTAAAAACCCTTTTGATCAATCAGGGATTTCATCCGATTGCCGCGGCGGCGGTAGTTACAGAACATAATATTTTCCGTGCTGTCGCCGCCGGACGGCCGGATCAGAAGGATCAGGAGGCCATTCGCCGGTTTGGGCAGCAGGTGGAGAAATTCCTGCGGACGATGAAGAGTACTTATGACGTACCGGAGGTGACGGTTCCCGGCAATTCACCATACCGTGAATACAATCCACAGCCATTGAAAATCAAGGTTTCATCTTCCTGCAACAAGTGTGGCCTTTGTATTAAGAAATGCCCGGTCCAGGCGATTTCCCGCACGGATCCCGGGGTAACGGATCTGGGGCGCTGTATCAGCTGTATGCGCTGCATTCGTCTGTGCCCGATTCAATGCCGTAAGCTAAGTCCCATGCTCCTGTTTGTTGGTGGCCGGAAGATGAAAAAGATGTGTGCCAGACGAAATGAGCCGGAATTTTATAACCTGGTGGAATAATACCCATTCCTTTTATATAGTTGACAAATAATAACGGGATTGTTAAGATAAAGGATAATGAAAAGAGTTGAAAGGAAGGGGAGAAGATTATGGATCGAATTGTGTTATCACTGCTGGTAGATAACGCCGCAGGTGTGCTAAGCCGCGTAGCCGGTTTGTTCAGCCGCCGCGGTTACAATATTGAGAGTCTGACCGTAGGTGTCACTGCCGATGAACGGTATTCAAGGATGACGGTGGTATCAACCGGTGATCAGGAGATTTTAGAACAGATTGAGAAGCAGCTGCGCAAACTGGAAGATGTCATTGACATTAAAGAATTAAAGCCGGGTCATTCCGTATATCGGGAACTGATCATGGTGAAGGTTCGTGTCAATGCCAGTGAGAGGCAGTCTATCGGTGCCATCGCCGATATCTTCCGGGCGACAGTTGTTGATGTGGGCAAAGATTCGATGACGGTCATGCTGACCGGCGATCAGTCCAAACTGGATGCATTGATTAATTTGCTGGAGGATTATGAGATTCTGGAATTGGCCAGAACCGGCCTCACCGGACTGTCCCGTGGTTCAGAGGATGTCCGTTATCTGCCATAAGTGTCAGAAAGTGAAAGAAAGCGCATAAAAAAAATCTTAGGAGGAAGTAATATGGCAAAGATTTATTATCAGGAAGACTGTAATTTATCCTTATTGGAAGGAAAGACCATTGCTGTCATTGGCTACGGCAGTCAGGGACATGCCCACGCACTCAACGCAAAAGAGTCCGGATGTCATGTCATCATCGGCCTGTATGAGGGCAGCAGATCCTGGGCCAAGGCAGAAGCAGCCGGCTTCGAAGTATATACCGCTGCCGAAGCAGCAAAGAAAGCTGACATCATTATGATTCTGATCAACGATGAGAAGCAGGCACAGATGTACAAAGAATCCATCGAGCCGAATCTGGAGGCGGGCAATATGCTGATGTTCGCTCATGGTTTTGCGATCCACTTTGGTCAGGTCACCCCGCCGGACAACATTGATGTAACCATGATCGCACCGAAGGGACCGGGACATACCGTAAGAGGACAATATAAGGAAGGCAAAGGCGTTCCTTGTCTGGTCGCCGTTCATCAGGACGCTACCGGAAAAGCAACCGACATGGCATTGGCCTATGCTTTGGCAATCGGCGGTGCAAGAGCCGGTGTTCTAAGAACCACCTTCCGTGAAGAGACCGAGACCGACCTGTTCGGTGAGCAGGCAGTCCTGTGTGGAGGTGTAACGGCCCTGATGAAAGCTGGTTTTGAGACTCTGGTGGAAGCCGGATATGAGCCGGAGAGCGCATATTTTGAGTGTATCCATGAGATGAAGCTGATCGTTGACCTGATTTTCGAAAGCGGCTTTGCCGGAATGAGATATTCCATCTCCAATACCGCTGAGTACGGCGATTATATCACCGGACCGAAGATCATCACCGACGATACCAAGAAAGCCATGAAGCAGATCCTGGCTGATATTCAGGAAGGTACCTTTGCGAAAGACTGGTTAAGCGAAAATGCCGTAAACTGTCCGCATTTCCATGCAATAAGAAGAAGAGAAGCTGCACATCAGCTGGAGAAGACCGGTGCTGAGCTGCGTAAGCTGTATAGCTGGAACGATGGTAATAAACTGATTGACAACTAAAGAAGATGAAAAAGAGAAGGGGACTGTCATAGACAGTCCCCCTTTGAATCCTTATTGAAAATCCCGGCAAAAATTGATAAATGTATCCAGTGCCCGTGAACACCGGTTAGGCGAATAGGCAAAGCCAATTGACCGCTTATGGATCGGATGATCCAGCTCTAATTGGATCAGTTTTCCGTTGTCCAGGTCTTCTTTCACAAATTCTTTTATGACACATCCAATCCCCAGACCGATTCGGGAGAATTCCACCAGCAGGTCCATGGTAGTCACTTCCAGCAGATTATTGGCCTGAATATGGTTCGTATTCATATAATCCTCAATATAATGACGGGTAATATTGTTGCGGTCCAGCAGCATAATGTTGCCCACATGGAAGACGTCCGCGTCCGCGCCCTCCCGCAGCCTCAGATTGGCAAGATAGGAGGGAGCCGCCACAAAGATATCTTCAATTTCCATTACCGGAAAAAAGGTCAGATGCTTATTCAGCTTCGGCTCCGCCACCAGCCCGATATCAATCTTTTGCTGGTCCAGCATGGCCAGCGTATGGGTCGTGGACTGGCTTTCGATGGATATCTTGATGTGGGGATATTCCTCAATAAATGCTTTTAAATAACACACCATCACAAAACGGCACAGGGTATTGCTGACACCGATACGGATATGCCCGATATGGAAATTCTTAATCCGCTTCAGCTCCTGCTCGCCTTGGCTTAGGGCGTCAAATGCCGATTGGGTATATTCAAATAAAACCTGCCCTTCGTTGGTCAGCTGAACGCCCCGGGAATTACGGGTAAACAACACCGTTCCCAGACTGTCTTCCAGTTTGCTGATGGACTTGCTGATGGCCGGCTGACTGATATATAATTCCTTGGCGGCCTTGGAAATATTGCCGGTTTTGGCCACTTCATAAAAGATCTTGTATTGCGCTAAATTAAAGTCCATATGCCTCCCAACCCTCTGCTGTGCAACCCCAAAGTGACGTATCCTAAATCATACGATAACGGACTGTTATGGTAACTATGATTATTATGTATTGTTATTATAGCAAGCAAAATGATATAATACAATTATTAATCGAAAAAAAGAGAAAACAGGAGGAAAACATGTCTGTGGGAAAGATTTTCAAGTTTCACAACGACCTGGATACAGATCAGATTATTGCATCCCAGTATCTGTTATTACCCAATATTGATGAGATGAAAGTACATACTTTTGAGTCCCTGGACCCGGAATTTCCCAATAAGGTAAAACCGGGCGATTATGTAGTTGGCGGTGAAAATTTTGGCTGCGGTTCTTCCCGTGAGCAGGCGCCCAGCGTCTTAAAAGCCCTGGGGGTGCAGGCGGTGATTGCCCGGTCTTTTGCCCGGATTTTCTACCGGAATGCAATTAATATCGGCTTGCCGGTGATTGTTTGCAAGGATCTGCCGGATGCGGTGGAGACAGGTGATGAGATGGACTTATCCCTGAGCGAAGGTGTGGCGACGGCCAAAGGAGAGGCCTTTTCCTGTACCAGGCTGCCGGAGTATATGCAGCAGATCTTAGGGCAGGGCGGCTTGATTGCATCACTGAACAATTCGCAAAGCTTAGGGGAAGAGTAAGGAGGACATATAACCGTGGGAATGACAATTGCTGAGAAGATTATCGCTTTGGCGGCCGGCGTGCCGGAAGTAAAGCCAGGCGACATTCATACTGTAAACCTGGACCGGATGATGACCAATGATGGTACCACTCATCTGACTGTAGATATGTATTATAATGAAATTAAGAACCCGCATATTGCGGATACTCAAAAGATGGTTTTTATTGTGGATCACAACGTACCGTCGGACAGTCCGAAGACGGCTGCCTCACAGAAAAAAATGAGGGATTTTGCCAAAGCTCACAAGATTGATTTCTGGGAAGGCCAGGGGGTATGCCACCAGATCATGATGGAACACTATGTCTGTCCGGGTGAACTGATTTTTGGTGCCGACAGCCATACCTGCACTTATGGCGCGCTGGGAGCATTTGGTACCGGTGTTGGCTGTACCGATTTACTGTACGGTATGGTGACCGGAACTTCCTGGGTACTGGTACCGGAGACGGTTAAATTCAGCCTGACCGGACAATTGCCGGAAGGTGTATATCCCCGTGACCTGATGCTGACGATAATTGGTGAAATCGGTGCCAACGGCTGCAATTATCAGGTGATGGAATTTTGCGGCGACGGTGCGGAGGCGATGAGTATCAATGACCGGATGGTGCTTTGCAATCTGGCCGTAGAAGCCGGTGCGAAATCGGCGGTTTTTGCCGCGGATGAAAAAGCCCTGGAGTATATCAGGGCCCGGGGACGGGAGCCCAAGGCAATGTTTGCCAGTGACGGGGATGCGGTTTATGCCAGAGAATATACCTTTGATTTAGCGAAGATTCAGCCGGTGGCCGCCAGACCGGATTTTGTCGATGATGTGGTTCCGGCGAAGGAAGTATGCGGCGTTCGGATTGACGAAGCATTTTTAGGCTCTTGTAATAATGGACGAATCGATGAATTGCGGGTTGGCGCAGCTCTTTTGAAAGGGAGAAAAGTAGCCGGTCACGTGCGTTTTCTGGTTGTTCCGGCCAGTCAGGCGGTGTACCTTCAGGCGCTGGAAGAAGGTCTGATCACCACCTTTATGGAGAGCGGAGCCATCGTTATGAATCCCAACTGCAGTGTCTGCTGGGGCAGCTGTCAGGGGGTCATCGGCGAAAATGAAGTACTGATCAGTACCGGTACCAGAAACTTTAAGGGACGTGCGGGACATCCCAGTTCCAAAGTCTATCTGGGATCTGCGGCAACCGTAACAGCTTCCGCTATTAAAGGGGAAATCTGTACGGCAGATATGCTATGCTGTAATTAAGGAGGCTAACGACAAAGAATGGAACAGTTTACAGGAAAAGTCTGGGTATTGGGCGATGATATTGACACAGATATTATCATTCCCACCGAATACCTGGCACTGAAGACGATTGACGATATGAAGCAATATGGTTTCAGCCCGCTGCGGCCGGAACTGGCGGCGCAGATTCAGGAAGGCGATATCATTGTTGCCGGGAAGAATTTCGGCTGTGGCTCGTCTCGTGAGCAGGCACCGGAGATTATCAAGGCGTTGGGCATTCAATGTGTCATTGCCAGGTCCTTTGCCCGTATTTTCTTCCGTAATTCAATCAATAACGGCCTGCTGTTAATTGAACAGCCGGACTTATACGATGTCATGAAGGAAGGGGAAGCCATTACGGTAACCGTGAATCAGGACATCGATTATCAGGGAAAGCAATATCCCATTGCTTCTCTGCCGGATAATCTGGTTGAGATCATTCAGGCCGGCGGTCTGGTCAAGGCTATGCGCAAACTCAACGGGTTGGATTAAGCAAAAAGGAGAAAAGAGAAGATATGGGACAGACCGTTATTGAGAAAATCATTGCCCATAATATCGGTGCCGCTCAGGTGAACCCGGGTGATATTGTAACCGTGAATGTAGACCGGGTAATGATTCATGATATTTTTATGCCATTTGTGGCTGATAAATTTGCGGAGATGGGCTTTCAAAAGCTGTGGGACCCGGATAAGGTGGTGCTGATTTACGACCATCTGGTACCGGCCAGTCAGTTAGATGATACCAGACATTTCCGGGTCGGCGATGCTTTTGCCGCCACATATGGAATGACCCATGTGCACCGCAGCGACGGTATCTGCCATCAGCTGATGACCGAAGCCGGTTATGTAAAACCGGGGGATGTGGTGTTTGGAACCGATAGCCATACTACCACGTATGGCTGCGTCGGTGCATTTTCTTCCGGTATCGGGTATACCGAGATGGCCAGTATTCTGGGCACCGGAACGATGTGGATCAAAGTGCCGGAGACGATTAAAGTCGTAATTGACGGCGTCTTGCCGGCGGGCGTGATGTCAAAAGATATCATTCTGCGGTTGATTGGCGATCTGGGTGCCGATGGCGCAACCTACCGGGCGCTGGAATTTTCCGGTTCAGCAGTAGCCGCCATGTCGGTGGCCAGCCGGATGACGATAGCCAACATGGCCATTGAAGCCGGGGCGAAATGCGCACTCTTTACGCCGGATGAGAAGACCGCAGAATATTGTGAGATTACCCTGGATGATTTCCCGAGGTCTTTATATGGCGACGGCGATGCTTCTTATTTGAACACAATGACTTATCAGGCGGAGGATCTGGTACCGGTGATGGCATGTCCGTCCCAGGTTGATAAAATCCGCAATGTCAGTGAATTGGCAGGCACCGTAATTGATCAGGTCTTTATCGGTTCTTGTACCAATGGCCGGCTGGAAGATCTGCAGGCCGCCGCGAAGGTATTGGCCGGTAAGAAAGTAGCACCGTTTGTGAAGCTGATCGTAACTCCGGCCAGCCGGAAGATCTATCAGGAAGCAGTTGCCTGTGGCGCAATCAAAACTTTAGTGGAAGCCGGGGCGATGGTGACACATCCGGGCTGTGGTTTGTGCTGTGGCCGGACCGGCGGTATTTTAAGTGACGGCGAACGGGTGGTGGCAACGAATAACCGAAACTTTCTTGGCCGGATGGGTACTTCAAAGGTCGAGATTTATCTGGCTTCTCCAGCCACGGCAGCAGCTTCCGCAGCGGCCGGCAAGATTACGGGTATTTACTGAGGTTGTTTACATAAAAAGAAGTCGACATTGTTCGACTTTTTTTTTATGACGTGATATTTAACAATATTGTAATAAAAGCGTAACAATATTGTAGTAATCATGAACTAAAACATGCAGAAAAAGCAGAATAAAATAGGAGGAAATATCTAAAAACAGGCAATGGATAAAAAAACAAGGTGTAATATGTACCAAAATTGCCGAAAACTCATTGACTTTATTACATGCCCCCCACTATAATAACCATCGACACAATAAAGTAAGCAATTTTTGGATTTGTCCCCCACTTTCGACAAAATATGCCGATAAAAATGGGAATTGCTAAATTTCTGAAAAGAAGAGAGGGGTATGTATGCTGACATTCTGCTCATTTCTTCAGTCGCTTTTAGTTAAGGTAACTAAAAAGGTTTATCACAAGTCCGCAATTATGATTGTGGGGGTTGTGATAGTAGCGGTGTTGACCGTTGCCGGAGGAATCTTTGGAGGCAGTGAAAGGAATGCACTGACCGTGCATGCGGAAACGTCTCTGGAAATAAAACCGGAAGGTCGGCCGACTGAAGAGATTGCATTACTTACGGAAGCAAAAATACATTTTCAACTTACTGATTCAGATATCATAGAAAAAGAAAAGATAAAAGCAGTCACCGAACAGATTGCCAGAATCGCTGTAGAAGAGCTGTCCCTCCAGGAGGCTGCGGCCACCCAGGCCACCACTGCTATTCAATATACCGCAAAGGAGTACGAAGTATTGACCCGCATTGTCCAGGCAGAGTCCGGCGGATGCGATATAAAAGGGAGAATCCTGATTGCCAATGTCATTTTTAACCGGATCAGAAGTGAAGAATTCCCGGATACGGTTACCGAGGTGGTGTATCAGAAATCACAGTTTTCACCGGTGTCGGACGGTTCCCTGAAAAAATGCAAGGTAACACCGGAGACGATTGAAGCGGTTGACCGTGCACTGGCAGGAGAGGACTACTCCCAGGGGGCTCTTTATTTCATGAACCGGAAGTTATCCAGCTCCCGCAATGTCAGCTGGTTCGACCGGAACCTGACGTATCTGTTCCAATACGACCGACATGAGTTTTTTAAATAATTATGGATTCCTGCCTTGCCTGGTGTGAGAGACCTCATCCAGGCAGGGCATTTTATCATATTGTCAGCCGGAAGTAACAGTTCAGCCTTCGGCTGAACTGCACCACATTCACACCGGCTAGAAAATGGCCGGTGTGCCTCTAAAAATACTGATTATATTATCAAAGAGTGGCATCCCTTTACGTT